>Ga0247773_1000439_pt1 | contig 17730 bp, 13 predicted proteins | sample UWRJL092311B6_FD_179934 | JGI IMG/M metagenome (GOLD analysis project Ga0247773, IMG submission 179934) | Plant litter microbial communities from Arlington Agricultural Research Station in Wisconsin, United States - UWRJ-L092-311B-6 | ecosystem: Environmental > Terrestrial > Plant litter >...
GGTGTCGTGGCCGGCCACGACCAGGTACGCCTCGCGCGTGGCCTCCTCGGCGTGCGAGCCGGGGAAGAAGTCCTGGTGCGCGCGGTCTTCGTGGTAGCTGTTGATGCCCTCGTCCATCCACGCGTAGCGCGCCTCGTCGGACCCGATCACCATCGGGAACCACTCGTGCCCGAGCTCGTGGGCGATCACCGACTCCAGCGCCTCGGCCTCGCCGGGGCGGCTGATGAACACGAGCATCGGGTACTCCATCCCCCCGATCGGCCCTTCGGCGATGGTGGCCTGATCGTACGCGTACGGCTGGATCACGCCGCTGAGGTAGCCGATGGCGTGCTGCCCGTAGCGCCACGCCCGCTCCCACCCCGGCGCCCCCTGCCGGTAGAGCGCGTGGATGGCCACGGCGCGCCGGCCGCCCGACCCGTTCGGCACGTTCGCCCGCGCCGCGTCCCACAGGTAGTGGTCGGAGGTGGCGAAGGCGAAGTCGCGCACGTCGCGCGCGCGGAAGCGCCAGGTGAGCCGCCCGCCCGCCGCCGGCCGCGCCAGCGCCGCGCCGCTCGCCACGTCCGTGGGGGTGACCACGTGCACCACGCTGTCCACGGCCGCCGCGCGCGCCAGCCGCTCGCGAGTTTGCGCGGAGAGCACGTCCGCCGCGTTGGCGAGGGTGCCGGTGGCGCCCACGATCCACCCCGCGGGAAGGGTGAGGTCCACGTCGAAGTCACCGTACTCCAGGTAGAACTCGCCGTCGCCCAGGTAGGGCGTGGCATCCCACCCGCGCAGGTCGTCGTAGACGGCGACCTGCGGATACCACTGGCCCACCACGAAGGCGCGGGCGCCGAGCGCGTCTTCCCACGCGGTGCGGAAGGTGGGCGCGGGCGGCACCCTGTGGTTCCAGGCGATCTCCAGCACCGCGCTGTCGCCGGGGACCAGCGGGCGCGGCAGCATCAGCCGCGCGAGGGTGCCTTCCACCGCGTACCCCGCGGCCTGCCGCGCCACCGCCTGCATCACCCCGATGCGCCCGGCGGGGACGGAGTCGAGCACGGTTCCCTGCACCGCCACCCGCTCCAGCGTGACGCCGCCGGTGTTGGGCGCCACCCGGTTCCGCCGCGCGTTGGCGGTGTAGATGTTCTGGTAGAGGTTCAGCATCACGCTGGTGAGCGTGTCGGGCGAGCGGTTGCGGTACACGATGCGCTCGCTGCCACGCAGCACCGTGCTCACCGGGTCCAGCTCGGCGCGGATGCGGTAGGCCACGGACTGCTGCCAGTAGCGCTGCCCCGGCGTGCCGGTGCTCGTCCGCGTTCCCGCCGCCAGCCCGCGCCGGAACGCCTCGTTGGCCGGCACCGGCCGCACGTTCCACCGCCGCAGCGAGTCCGCCGCCACGTTCGCGGGCGCCTCGGCCGGCGCCACGCGCGTCGCCGGCGCGCACCCCGCCGCCAGCACCGCCACCAAGAGAATCTTCCGCACGCTCATTCGATCTCCCGAGAACAGCTCGATCAGGTTCACCGCGTTCCTCCAGGGTCTGGCGCAGTTCTCAATCCGGACATATTCTTTGTTCACGTACAAGCCCAGAGTCTACGTCGAAACGACGATCCCTAGCTTCTATCATACAACGCGCACCTCTACGTTCGCGCGCGCTCGCCGCGAGTGGACGCGGCGGTGGTGGGAGACAAGCGGGGATTCGTACGAGCGCGTCACCAGCCGGGCGGTCTTCGACGAGCTGAGCCGCGGCGACTATCCGAGCCGCGAAGCCGCCCTGGAACTGATCCGGGGCCTGTACAGGTTGCAAGTCTCGCCAGCGATCCCGGAGATCTTGACGGCATACTTCCGAAACCGGCTGATGCCTGCCGACCCAGGCGGTGACGCACTCCACCTTGCGCTAGCCTCGTACCACCGATGCGACTTCCTTTTGACGTGGAACTGCCGCCATCTTGCGAACGCAAGTAAGTTTGGTCATATCCGACGCGTGAACACGGCGCTGGGACTCTTCGTTCCGCCGCTCGTCACCCCTCTCGAGCTACTGGGTGAAGATCATGAGGACGAACTCTGAGGAGTTCGACGACGGCGAAGAGGTGATCGACGAGATCCGCGCCGTCCGTCACGCCATTTCGGAGCGTTGTGGCCACGATCCGGTCAAGCTGGTGGCCTACTACATGGAGCTGGAGCGCGACGATCCAGGCCCGTACATCCCCGCTCCCGATCTGGAGACGCCGGTGGAACCCCGCAGATCCGCGGCATGAGCTAGACCCAATCCGATCCAGATGGCAGTGCGACGAAGGGCGGCCCGACCACGGCCGCCCTTCGTGCGTCTCACCTCGCGCGATCGATCACGGCGCGCGCCAGCCGTTGTTGTCGCGCTTCACGTCGGGGAAGAGCTGGTCGGGGTCCAGGTCCACGCGCGTCACGCGGCTGGTGACGGGGATCGTCACCGTCACCGAGCGCGTGTTGGGCGGGTTCAGGAAGCGCTCCACGGGGATCGTCTGCCGCACCGGGCCGGCGTCCGTCGTCACCACGATCAGCGCGGGCGCGGGGATCTGCCCCAGGTCGCGCACCGTCACCGTCACGCTCCCCGGCGCGGTGGTCACCTGCCCCAGCGCCATGTCGAGCGTGGCGTTGGTGAAGAACCAGGGGTTGAAGAACCAGTCCAGGTCACGCCCCGACACCCGCTCGAAGGTGTTGAAGAAATCCCACGGGTACGGGTGCTTGTACATCCACTCGCGGATGTAGGTGCGCATGGCCGCATGGAACACGCTGTCGCCCAGCACGGTGCGCAGCGAGCGCATCACCGTGCCCGGCTTGTAGTAGCCGGCGACCCCGGTCTGCTGGTCGTCGTACTGGTCGGCGCTGCGCATCAGCGGCGCGTCGGCGCGGCGGCCGGCGGCGGCCAGGTAGTAGTTGCGCGAGTCCACCCAGTGGTCGGTCCCCGGCCAGTAGGCGTTGTAGGCCAGCGCCTCCTGGTAGGTGTTGATCCCCTCGTCCATCCACGCCGCGACCGCCTCGTCGCCCCCCACCATCATGGGGAACCACTCGTGCCCCACCTCGTGCGCCACCACCTCGTGGAGCGCCTTCTCGTTCGTCGTCGGCCGGCCGACGAAGACGATCATCGGGTACTCCATCCCGTACACCGGCCCCTCGGTGACCGTGATCTGCGGATACACGTAGGGAACCTGCTCGCGGCTCAGGAACTCGATGGTCGCGTCGCCGTGGCGGATGGCGTTGTCCCAGAAGGCCGCGCCGGGGCGGTAGAAGGAGTAGACGGGGATGTACTTCACTCCGCCGCCCGCCTGCGGGATGGCCCCGCGGGTGGCATCCCACAGGTAGCGGTTGCTGGTGGCGAAGGCCACGTCGCGCACGTCCCGCGCGCTGTAGCGCCAGGTGACGCGGCCGTTGGTGCCCTGCACCGTGCCGTGCCCCAGGTTCTGGCTGGTCACCACCCGCACCGGCGTGTCGCTCTGCATCGACTGCGCGAGGCGCTGGCGCACCTCGGGGGTCAGCACCTGCTCGGGGTTCTGCAGCGTTCCCGACCCCGCCACCAGCCACCCCGCCGGCGCGGTCACCGCGTAGTCGAAGTCGCCGTAGTCGGTGTAGAACTCGCCCTGCCCGATGTAGGGGGTGATGTCGAGCCCGACCACGTCGTCGTACACGGCGATCTGCGGGTACCACTGGGCCACCTGCAGCACGCGGCCGCCCAGCGCGTCTTCGTAGCCGGTCCGTGGCGCGGTCGGCGGCGGCACGCGGAAGTTCCACTCGAACTCGAACACCGCGCTGTCACCCGTGACCAGCGGGCGCGGCAGGTACACGCGCCCCAGGGTGCCGTTCTCGAACCAGCCGGCGGTGGTGTTCACCGCCGCCAGGTTCTGCTCGATCTGCACCGCCGTCAGCTGGGTCAGCGTCTGCCCCTGCGCGGCCACGCGCGTCAGCTTCAGCCCGCCCGTCACCTGCCGGAACAGGTTCTGGTAGAGGTTGACCACCACGAAGCGGAGCGCGTCGGGCGAGTTGTTCACGTAGGTCACCCGCTCGCGTCCGCTCAGGCGCAGCGAGTCGGGCGCCAGGTTGGCCTCGATGCTGTAGCGCACGCGGTTCTGCCAGTAGCGCTGGCCGGGCGCGCCGGTGGGGCTGCGCGTGCCCTTCCGCAGGGCCGCCTGGAACTCCTGGTTCACCGGCACCGGCGCCACCAGCGGGCGCGGGGCGGTGTCGGCCGCGGCGCCGCGCGGCACGGGCGCCACCAGCGGCTCCGCGACGGGCGCACAGGCGGAGAGCAAGGCGGCGCCGAGCAGCGCCGCGCGAATGGCTGGGGTCCTCAAGTTGTTCTCCGCGCGTGAAGGTACGAGCCTGCGGAACAGAAAACGCTCAAGCCGCACAAATCAAAACACGGGCCAGCATACGCGTGACGCCCGCCCCTCCGCAACGGAAGGTGGACGTTTTCCACAGTTCCTCTAGAATCATCTGTCCTAAAGAGACCGATCCTATAATATCTCAACACTTGCATCTAAACGTTACAGGACGTAATATGCAAAAAACGTCGTTGCGTGGGGTTAGCGATGCACGACTTCAAATTCCCTTTTACTCGGAGAACTTCCATGAGCAAATTCTCATTGAACCCGATGGATCTCAACGTCGAGACCTTTACGACCAATCCCGCAGACCTCCCGGGCGGAGCAATGTTCAACATTGAGCCTGGCACTGCGAATTGCACCCAGGCAGGGTATACGTGTGCCGACTACAATACGTGCGGAACCTGCCTGGGAACCTGCAAAGATACGTGCGGTGTGCCGTGCCCCGTTGCCACCGCCGCACTGGTAGCAGAGTAAAGCATCGCACTGACGATACTCCCAGGGTCGGTGGGCTGCACCAGATATCGGCCGCAGCCATTGGCGAGGGACGTCGTTCTAGTCTGTAATAGGGTCGACGCAGCGCCGCTCCACGCAACGGCAACGACGCGCGCATCCTTTCTGCCATCGAATTTCTCGGAGTCACTCAGGCAGATACGGGCGAAATCGTAAACGGGCACGGATGAGTGGGTTCATCCGCGCCCGTATCTTTTGCGCTCCAGTAACGTCGTTGATGTTGATTTCGTAGCACTAATTACCTCAATGATTACAGCGCCATCTCCATCTCGATCTCGGGCGAGTAGATGGTGCCGGGGACGAAGCGGAAGCCGGCCTTCTCGTAGCTGCGCAGCGCCGGGCGGTTCTGCGGCTCCACCGACAGCCACAGGCCGCGCAGCTCCATCGTACGCGCCATCTCCACCGACAGGCGGTTCACCTGCGTCCCCACGCCCTGGCCGCGCACCTCGCGGGCCAGGAAGATGGCGTACTCGCTCACCCCCGGCCGGTCGGTCGGCAGGAGCATGGCGTGGCCGGCGATGTGGCCGTCGCGCTCCACCACCAGGTGCGAGCCGAAGGCCAGGATGGAGTCCAGCCAGCGCTGGATGCGCGGCAGCCCCGACGGCGGCAGCCCCTGCGCGGCGCGCTTGGGGTCGAAGCCGTCGTAGAAGGTTTCCAGCGCCGCGCGGTCGGCGGGCGCGAGCTCGCGGACGGTGAACATCCGTCCTTCCTTGTCGTGCAGGTGAGCGGGGAGTGTGTGGGCCACGATCGTCACCTTCGGCGCATCGGCGAGGGCGGGCATCTAGAAGCCCAACCCCCACCCGCGCAGCAGCGGGTACGCCTGGCGCCGGAGCGCTTCGAAGGTGCGGCGGTTGGTGGCCTCCACCTCGGCGCGGCGGGGCACCGCGGGCCAGCTGCCGGCCGGGTCGCGCAGGCGCTCGGGAAGGAGCTCGGGCGCCTCGCCCTGCCAGCGGTCCAGCCACTCGCGCGGGATCATGTCGGGGGCGTGCTGGCCGCTGAGCCCGGCCCAGACCAGCGTCCAGGCGCGCGGCACCACCGTCCACACCGCGTATCCGCCGCCGCCGGTGGCCACCACGCGCCCGCCGCAGAGGCGGTCGGCCGTCTCGCAGACGATGCGCACGGTCTCCTCGTACAGCCGGGTGGTGGCGCGGAGGTGGGTGAGCGGGTCCAGCACGTGACCGTCGCACCCGTTCTGCAGCACGATCACGTCGGGGCGGAAGGCCTCGGCCACCTCGGGGATCAGCCGCTCGTGGATCCAGATCCACGAATCGTCCTCGCTGAACGCCTCCAGCGGCAGGTTCAGCGAGTAGCCGTACCCCTCGCCGTCGCCCAGCTCGTCCACGTAGCCGGTGCCGGGAAAGAGGTATCTGCCGCTCTCGTGGATGGAGAGGGTCAGTACCTCGGGGTCGTCGTAGAAGATCCCCTGCACCCCGTCGCCGTGGTGCGCATCGTAGTCGATGTACATCACGCGCGACCCGTGCGCCTCGCGGATCCAGGCGATGGCCGCGGCCAGGTCGCTGTACACGCAGAAGCCGGAGCCGCGGTCGCGGTGCGCGTGGTGCAGCCCGCCGCACAGGTTGAAGGCGCGCGTCACCTCGCCGCCCATCACCATCTCCGCCGCCTGGATGCTCCCGCCGGTGACGAGGGAGGTCACCTCGTGCATCCCCGGGAACACCGGCGTGTCGTCGGTCCCCAGGCCGAACTTCCAGGCGTCGCGGGTGTCGGCGCCCTCGCGGCTGAAGCGCTTCACCGCGTCCACGTACTCGGCCGAGTGCACGCGCAGCAGCTCGCGGTCGGTCGCCTGGCGGGGCGCCACGATGGGCGTGTCCGCCCCGCCGGCCAGCCCCAGCGCCTCGATCAGGCTGACCGTCAGCTCCAGCCGCCTGGGGTTGAACGGGTGGTCGGGGCGAAAGTAGTAGCCAGTGACCGCGGGATCCCAGATCAGCGCCGTGCGGTGGCCGCTCACGACGCCATCCCCTTGCGCAGGTCGGTCTCCAGGCTGGGCCACCCCACGGTGAAGCCCGCCCTCTCCAGCGCCTCGATCGCCTCGCGCGGGTCGATCGTCCCCACGTGGAACACGGTGGTCTTCTGCCCGTCCCGCCCCCGCGGGAGCACCATCAGGCTGGTCACGTTCAGCTTCAGGTCGCCGCCCACGATCCCCAGGGCCCGCGCCAGCTCGCCGGGCCGGTCGGGGATCAGCACCTCCAGGCGGGTCGACGCGCCGCCGGCCGAGAACACCTCGGCGAAGGCCGTCAGCACGTCGGTCTCGGTGAGCATCCCCACCAGCCGGCCGTGCGCGTCCACCACGGGGAGCGAGCCGATGCGGTTGCGGCAGAGGAGCTTGGCCGCGTCCTCCACCGTGTCCAGCGCGCCGGTGGTGATCACCTCGCGCGTCATCACCTGCTCCACCGGCGTGCGCTCCAGGAAGGCGGCGCGGTCGGCGTCGGCCACCGTCAGCGGCGAGGGCATCGCCAGCCGGATGTCGCGGTCCGAGACGATCCCCGCGAGCTCGCCGTCCACCACCACGGGAAGGTGGCGGATGCGGTGCTCGCGCGTGAGCCGCAGCGCGTGGGCGAGCGAGTCGCCGGGGCGCACGGCGTGGGGATCGGCGGTCATGCGGTGCTTTACGAGCATCGCGGTCTACCGTATGCCGGTCAGGGAGAAAGAAGAACGATGAGCGGGCGCGAGCGTTCGCGCTTGAACCAGCGTGCGGTCGAACGGCTGAACGGCGGGGTTCCGGGCGTGTTCGGCGCCGGGGCGCCGAACCGGGCTGCGCGCGCCGTAGGCAACGATACCGCCGTTGCCAACGGCGCCGGGCCACCGCCGCGCCATGGGATCGCGGCGGATCCTCGGCTGGCGTGGAGCGCGGCGCCGTCCCGGCCCTCCGGGCGCGCATCCCTCACGCATCTCGCGATGCGGCGGAGACATACGCGGAGCGAAGGCGGCAGCCGGGCGGTTGAGACCGCGGCAACGACGGCCCGAAGTCCGTCTCCGGGGACCTCCCTCGCGCGCGCCCTTGCGAGACGCACGCAACGGACTCGAGGCGAAGGCACGAAAGGATTTCGGCGCGCGCCGCCGCCGACACCGCGGCGTCCGTCCCGCGCCACCACGCCGCGGCCGCGCGGGCGGCGGGAGTCCGCGCAGGCGGACATCGTGTGGTTGTTGCAGCGAATTTATTCGCCCCATCCCTCCCCCGGTACCCCCCCGCTCCTGAACGCGGGGCGTCCGGCCGATCCCCTACCCCACCACCTCGCCCACGGCCGCGCCCAGGAAACCGTCGAGCGTGCAGACGATCGACACGGTGCCCGCGCCGTCGATCCACACGATCGCGTTCTGCCCGAAGCCGCGGCCGAGCTCGATGGCCGCGTCGCGCGTGTCGCCGGCCAGGCACCAGCCGGGCTCGTCCCAGGCCGACGGGTCGTCCGCGCCCGTGCCATGCGCCGTCACGCGCCACGGGTGCAGCCCCAGCGCGCGGATGCGCGCGCGCAGGGCCTCGTCCGCCCGGCGGTTCTCCTCCGGGGGGCGAAGTCGCGATGCAGGGTTGTAGGCGGTGACGATCGCGGCGGGGCGGAGCGCGGCCGGCGCGATGGCGCCGGAGCGGACCCATGCCGCGCCGCCCGGAGCCTCCACGCTCCAGGCGGTGTCCCGGTACGCCGCCAGCAGTTCCGCGTCACTCACGCGGATACCGGCGGCCGGGGCGAGACGGGATGCTCAGTAGCGCTCTTCGCGCGAGACGGAGCCGCCGGCGTAGGCGCGGAGCGAGTTGGCCTGGCCATCGTAGTCGGCATCCACCAGCTGGTAGGCGCGGGTACCGTTCACGTACACCTCGATCATGTCGGCGCGGCCGTCGCCGTTGCGGTCGCTCCACTGCTCCACCGGGCGCATGCTGCTGGTGAAGCGCACGAACCGCGGCCGGGCGCCGCCGCCCTCGCCCACCGCGCGCATCTCGGCCACGTTCACCCCCAGCCCGCCGAACCATCCGCCCAGCGCCCCCTTCCACCCGCCCTCCAGGTCGGCCGACGAAGGCATCTGGGGCATCTGCTTTGACGGCGGGGTCCATTCCTGCCCGGCACGGAGCGGGGCGGCGCCCAGCGCGAGCGCCGCCAGCACCGCAACGCCGGCCGCGTGGATCCTGTGCATGGCTCTACCTCGGGGAGATTGTGGTTCCGCGCGCGCTCGCACGGTGGTGTCTCGCGGGCCGCGCCGGCACGGCCGCGCGACGGGCGCGGCCGCTCGGCCGCGGGCTCCGCGCAAGGACGGCGGGAACCGGTTTCCGGTGTACAGAGCTACCCCGGCCGATTCACCCGGGTTCCCTTCCCCCGCCACGCTGGATGTTCCTCCACCCGGCACGCCCGGGCGGCCGGCGAAAACCGCGTTCCCATCCCGGAGCAAGGGCACGCCGCGTGGGGTACGTCCGTTGCGTAGGCAAGAGCATGAAATCGTGGCCACCGGCGCCGCGGAATACCCAAACACAAGCGGGGCAACGGGATGGCGGCGATCGCGAAACCGCGGTACCAGGGGCTGGTGGCGGCGCGGCGGTGGGAGCACGATCCCGCGCGCCCCAACGCCGAGTTCTCGCTCGCCGTGGGCGACCGCGTGGGCGAGCTCACGGTGATCGGCCACCTGGCCCGCGGCCGCGCCACCGAGCTGTACCAGGTGTGGAGCAACCGCCACTGGTGTGCGCTCACCGCCAAGATCGTGGCGCCCGAGCACACCCGGAACGGCCGTATCCCCACGGCGCTGCGCAAGGAAGAGCGCGTGCTGGCCCGGGTGCGCCACCCCAACATCGTGCAGGTGTTCGGCAGCGGCGACGCCGAGGGGCGCCACTACCTGCTGATGGAGTACCTGGCCGGCCCCTCGCTCTTCGACGTGCTGGAATCGCTCCCCAAGCGCCGCCTGCACGTGCCCGACGCGGTGCGCGCGGTGATGCACGTGGGCGCCGCCGTGCACTACCTGCACCGCTGCGGCTGGCTCTATCGCGACCTCAAGCCGGGCAACGTCCACCTGCGCGAGGGGATCCCCGTGCTGCTGGACTTCGACGTCGTCTGGCCGCTGGGCAAGGAGGGCCGACGCCCGGGCGACCGGCTGGGTACCGCGCCGTACATGGCGCCCGAGCAGGTGCTGCGCGAGCCGCTCACCACCGCCACCGACGTCTACGGGCTGGGCGCGCTCCTGTACGAGCTCCTCACCGGCAAGTGGCCCACCGAAGAGGTGGAAGAGGACGAAGACGAGGACTTCTGGTACGACGACGAGGACGACGACTTCGAGCCGAAGACCGCCATCCAGCCGGTGAACAGCAACGGCTCGCCCCGCGCGCTCACCACGCGCGAGCTGAACGCGCGCTATCCGCAGCTCTCGTCGCCGGTGGTGCCGCCGCGCCAGCGCAACAACGGCATCACCCCCGAGCTGGAGAAGCTGATCCTGCGCGCGCTGGACCGCGACCCCGGCAAGCGCTTCCAGACCGTGAGCGGGATGCTCGCCGCCCTGGCCCCCATGCTCAAGGGCCGCCACCGCCTCTGGCCCGAGAACGCCCCCGTCGAGCGCCGTGCGGATACCGTAACGCGATAGGGTCGCGGGGAAACCCCGCGTGCGCACCAGGATGTACCACCAGGTCATTCAGCGTGTGCCCTCGGTGGCCGCTTTCTCCCGCGCCTCTCGCACACACTGGACATCCGCGGAGATTCGGCGTTAGATTGCAGATCCTTCACGGCGTAAAAGGACGTGCATTGTATCTGCTGAATGTCACGGAGGCGCAGCCCCGCCTCGATGAGCTGATCGGAGAGGCGTCTGGTGGTGAGGAGGTCGTGATCGCGCGCGACGATGGTGCTGCCGTGCGGCTCGTTCCCGTCGAAGCCCGGGGTGTCCCGCGTTTCGGCAGCGCGCGTGGGATGTTCACGATGTCCGACGACTTCGACGCGTCGCTCGACGACTTCGCTCCGTACGAGCAGTGAACCGGCTCCTCGACACGCACGCGCTGCTGTGGTTCCTCGGCGGAGACCCACGGTTGAGCCCGGCTGCTCGCACGGCGATCGAAGATCCGGGCAACCACCGTTTCTTCAGTGTCGCGGGCGCATGGGAGGCCGCGATCAAGGTGAGCCTCGGATAGCTGAGGCCGAGCGCTCCCTTCGAGGCGCTGATCCCGGATCAGCTTCTGACGAACGGGATCGAGCTGCTGCCGATCGGCAGCGATCACCTCCGCGCCGTGATCTCCCTTCCGTTGCACCATCGCGATCCATTCGACCGGATGCTGGTTGCCCAGGCCGAGATCGAGAACGCGCGCCTGGTCAGCGCGGACGGAGCGCTGGATGCGTACGGCATCCGGCGTATCTGGTAAACATCGCGCCAATCCACCGCGTGCCGTGGAGCCTCCCGCGATTGGGAGGCTTCTCGTTTCGGTGCCGTGGCATCAGCCGCCTGCTTGCGGATCTCCCGCAAGTCACGCGACGACACGATTCACGCGCCACGCTTCCACGGTGCCCTGAGATGAACATCCCGCCCCGTCCGGTCTTTCCGGGCGGGGCGGGTCGCTTTCTCCGGGTGGAAAACGGATCGGGGGATGCTGATCGAATTCGGCTCGAAGAAGGCGCGAATCTATCACCCGCTACGCGACTCTGCAATAGTTGACGGATAATGATAGGCACCAATAATCTTCTACGCGCATTCGCGCCAAGCCACACCTTCCCATCCTTGGAGGACCCCCGTGTTCACCACCAAGCAGCTTCTCCCCGCCCTCGCCGCCGCGATGCTGGTCGCCGCCTGCGACCGCGCGCCGACCGCGCCCGCCGCGGCCAGTCTCCCGGCCACACCCCGGATGGCCACGAACGTCTCCACGGTGTGCATGAGCAGCTCCACGCCCACGGGGTACGTGGAGCTTTCCTACAGCACCTCGTTCTCCTGCGGCTCGTCGACGTTCTATCCCAACGCCAAGACGATCGGGCTCCCCGCGTCACCGGAAACGGTCTGCTCCGGCTCATCGGTGCCGTCGGGGTGGGTGATCACCGCCTGGGTGTCGTACTCCTCGAGCTGCGACCCGTACGCGAACAGCACCGGCTTCCCGCGCGACCGCTTCACCATCAAGATCCCCGGCACGTCGGAGGTGGTGTGCAACTCGTCGCCCGTGCCGTCGAACTACTCGATCGGCGCGGCGAGCTGGAACTCCGGCTGCGACCAGTACAACGAGGGCTACCGCGGCTACAACAACGCCCGCACCATCACCAGGATCTGACGGACCGTCCCCCCCCGGTCCAGGTGATCGCCATGTGAACGGCCGGAGGAGGCGCCTGAACGGGTGCCTCCGCCGGCCGTCACTTCAGGCGCCGGATCAGCCCGCTTCGGCGGCGCGGGGCAACCGCACGGTGAACACGCTTCCCTCGCCCGGGACGCTGCGGACCAGGATGTCGCCGCCGAGGAGGCGGGCGAGCTCGCGGCTCACGGTGAGGCCCAGGCCGGTGCCCGGAACGGCGCGGGTCATCCCGCCATCCACCTGGCGGAAGGGCTCGAAGATCGCCTCGTGCAGCGCGGCGTCGACGCCGATGCCGGTGTCGCGCACGTGCAGCAGCACCGCGCCATCGCCGCGCTCCACCGCGAAGCCCACGCTCCCGCGCTCGGTGAACTTCACCGCGTTCCCCAGCAGGTTCACCAGGATCTGCCGCAGCTTGCGGGGGTCGGTGACCAGCGTAGGGGGATCGACATCCGCCGGCACGTGCAGCAGCAGGCCGCGCTCGTTGGCCAGCGGCTCGATGATGGCGCTCACCTCGCCCGCCAGCGCCGCCAGGTCCACCTCCTCCGCGTCCACCGTCTCGCGCCCCGCCTCGATCCGCGAGAAGGTCAGGATCTCCTCGATGATCGACAGCAGGTGCCGCGACGCCAGCCGGATCCGCTCCACGTGGGCACGCGAGGCCATGGGGATCGGCTCGGGGATCCCCATCAGCAGCAGCTCCACGTAGCCGATCATCGCGTTCAGCGGGGTGCGCAGCTCGTGGCTCATGGTGGCCAGGAAGCCCGCCTTGGCGCGGTTGGCGGCGAGCGCCTCCTCGTACAGCCGCGCGTTCTCGATCGCCATCGCCGCGCGATGCGCCAGCTCGGTGGCCAGCGGCAGGTCGTCCGGCCCGAAGCGCCGGCCGCTCTCCGCATGCACCAGCGAGAGCACGCCGAACGTCCGCCCGGCGGCGGCCAGCGGCACCGACACGCTGGAGACGAAGCCGATGGTGAGCAGCGCCTGCAGGTGCGCCTCGTCCTTCGCCACCATCCGCGCCATCTCGGGGGTGATCGGCCCCATGAACTCGGGCTGCCCCGTGCGCAGCACGGCCGCGGTGCCGAACGCGTTGTCGGGGTCGATCGGGTAGCGGCGGAGGATGTCGAAGGCGAAATCGACCTTCGCCGGATCGGTGTGGGCGCAGGCGAGCAGCTGGATCGGCCCGTCTTCTTCCCTCACCTCCACGAAGCACCAGTCCGCCAGCGTGGGCACGGCGAGCCGCGCCACCGTCTGCAGCGTCTCGCGGTAATCGAGCGAGGCGGCGAGCTGGCTGCTCGCCTCGGCCAGCACCCCGATCCGCTCGCGCGCCGTCTCCGCGCGCGCCGAGGCCAGGCGCAGCCCCTCGTTCGCCTCGCGCAGCTCCCCGGCCAGGCGCGCGGCCTCGTCGGCGCGGGCCTCGGCCAGGGCGCGGGCGGCGGCGAGCTCGCGCGCGGCCATCTCGCGCGCGGTCACGTCGGCCACGTGGCTGACCACGCCGTACACGTGGCCGGCGGAATCGCGGAGGGGGTGGTAGGCATAGTCCACCACGTGCGCCTCGGGCACGCCGTCGCCGTCGGCGTCCCACGCGGCGTGCACGCCGGCGGCGGCGTGGCGCTCGCCGGTGCGGTACACGCGGTCCAGGTCGTCGGCCAGCCCCTGCGCCGCCAGGTCGGGGAGCGCCTCGCGCGCGGGCAGCCCCACCACCTCGCGCCCGCCGATCAGCCGGCGCATGGCGTCGCTCAGGGCGACGAAGATCTGCTCCGGCCCCTCGTGCACCGAGATCGCGGCGGGCATCTGCGCCAGCACGTCGCGCAGGCGGCGGCGCTCGTCCTCGCGCGCCTGCTCGCCGCGCAGGCGCGCGGTCACGTCCTGCGTGGCGCCCACCATCCGCAGCGGACGGCCATCCTCGCCGTAGAGGAGGAAGGCGCGGTCCTCCACCGTGGCCCAGCTCCCGTTGGACTTCTGGTGCCGGTAGCGGTCGGTCCACACCTCCGCACGGCGCGCGATCGCCTGGTGGATGCCGGCGATCACGCGGTCGCGGTCGTCCGGGTGGATGTGCTCGTACCACCAGTTCGCCTCGGGGTCCACCTCGCGCGGCTCGTACCCCAGCACCTGGCGGATCGCGTCGCCGAAGCGCACCTCGTCGGTCGCCAGGTCCCAGTCCCACACCACGTCGCGCGTGGCGAGCGTGGCCAGGCGGTAGCGCTCCTCGCTCTGGCGGAGCGCGGCCTCGGCCATGCGGCGGTCGTGGATGTCGTTGAACACGCCCACCCACTCGCGGACCGCGCCGTCCGCGCCGGGCACCGGCACGCCGCGCGCGGCGAACCAGCGATACCCGCCGTCCTTCAGCAGCAGGCGGTACTCCACCTCGTACGAGCCGTTCGATTCGACCGCGGCGAACCAGGCGGCGCGCACTCGCTCGCGGTCGTCCGGGTGCACGGCGCCGATCCACCCGTCGCCGGCGACCTCCTCCAGCGCCTGGCCGGTCAGCTCGCGCCAGAAGGGCATGTCCACCACCTGTCCGCGCGGGTCGGTGATCCACACCATCTGCGTGCCGGCCTCCACCAGCGAGCGGTAGCGCTCCTCGCTGTGCCGCAGCGCCTCCTCGGCGTTCCTGCGCTCGGTGATGTCCACGCACGAGCCCACGTACCCCAGGAACTCGCCGTCGTCGCCGAACCAGGGCGTGCCGTAGTCCAGCACCCAGCGGTATTCGCCGTCGTGCCGGCGCATGCGGAACTCCATGTGGAACGGCTCGCGCCGGGCCACGTGGCTGCCGCAGTCGCCGACCGCGCGGTGCAGGTCGTCCGGGTGGATGGTCTCGATCCATCCCGCGCCCGACTCCTCTTCCATCGTACGCCCGGTGAACTCCAGCCACGGGCGGTTGAAGTAGGTCCCGTTGTTCTCCGGATCGGCCATCCAGATCATCACCGGCGCCGTATCCGCCAGCCGCCGGAAGCGCTCCTCGCTCTCCCGCGTCCCCTCCCCCGCGCCCGCCGCGACCGCGATGGACCGCGCCACCGCGCCGGCCCCGCTCGACGCCGGCTCCGCGGAATCGATCGGCGCGGGCGCGTCCACCGGGCGGAAGGCCGCGACGTAGCCGCACACCTCGCGGGCGCCGTCGCGCAGCGGCGCGTAGCGAGCCTGCACACGCACCGTCGCTCCCGCCGCCGCGAGCGCCCACACGGGCGAGCGCACGTCGCCCCCGTCGAGCGCCGCGCGCGCGGACTCATCGGCGCCCGCGAGCGCGGGGACGGCGTCCGCGAGCGTGCGGCCGAGCGCGTCCGCGGCGGGCACGCCGGTGAGGCGCTCCATCGCGGGGTTCCAGAAGGTGATGCGAAGCGTGGAATCGCCTGCCAGCATGCCGTCGGGATGGGCGGCGAGCAGGTCCAGCGGGTGTGGGCCGGCGGACGCGGCGGGGTCGATCATTCGGCCAGAGTGCGGGAGATGCCCGGGAGGAACCGCCCCGGTCCATCGCGGATCCACGACGTGGGATGGACGACCCGGCGCCATGGGTTCGATGGATGAGGAGCGTGCCCACCAAGATGCACGAATCGCCCCGCAAGGTGAAGCGGTGGGATCAAAAGGAGCGCACCCGAAGCCGGAGCGGAGCGGCCGGAACCCATGTACCGGCGGCTGAAGCCGCAGCAACGACGACGGAAAGCCTCGCAGACCGCGCGAGGCTGCTCGGCCGCATCGATGCTCGTGGCCACCATCGACGTAGCCGCGAGCGAAGCGAGCCCAGGTCCCTCTCCCGTGCTGTTTACGGGAGAGGGACAGGCTGGCCGGGTCCGGCGGGACGCCGGCCCGCCAGGGTGAGGGCCGCCGCGGCGCCCGAAAAGCGAAACGGGTCCGGAGCCTCTCGCTCCGGACCCGCACTTCAGCACTTCAGCACTTCAGCACTTCAGCACTTCAGCACTTCAGCACTTCAGCACTTCAGCACTTCAGCACTTCAGCACTTCAGCACTTCAGCACTTCAGCACCCCTCCACCGCATCAGTTCGCCCCGCCGGCGGCCATCCGCCCGTACTGCGCCGCCTCCACCACGCGGTCGCACACGGCGCGGCGAAGCGCCTGCATCCGGTTGTTGCTCTCGGTGTCGTAGGTGCGGTTGGTGAGGAGCACCACCCAGGTCCCCAGGTCGGGGTCGATCCAGATCGACGTGCCCGTGTAGCCGGTGTGGCCGAACGAATTGTTGCTCACCCGCCCACCGAACATGCTGCTGCCGCCGCCGTAGCCCGGCGTGTCCCACCCCAGGGCGCGCGTGCCGGTGCCCGGCTGGCGCTGGGTGAACTGGCGGATGGTGGAGCTCTTCAGCACCCGCACGCCGTCCAGCTCGCCGCCGCTGGCCAGCATCGCCGCGTAGCGCGCCAGGTCGTGCACCGACGAGAAGAGCCCCGCGTTCCCCGAGATCCCGCCCAGCCGCCGGGCGATCGGGTCGTGCACGTGCCCGCGGAAGGCGTCGCCGTTGTCGCGCGAGGTCGGCGCGCAGCGGCCGCATCCCTCGCCCGGCCAGTAGGTGGTGCTGCGCATCCGCAGCGGTCCGTACACGCGGCGGTCCAGCAGGCGGTACAGCGGCTCGCCGGCGGCGCGCTCGGCGGCGGCGTACAGCACCACCATGCTCAGGTCCGAGTAGCTCACCCGCATCCCCGGCGTGGAGCGCAGCGGGGTGGCGAGCACGAAGCGCAGCGCCTGCTCGGGCGTCATCCCGCCGGGCACGTCCACGCCGTCGGGAAGGCCCGAGGTGTGGGTGAGCAGGTGGCGCACGGTCACGTACTCGCGCCCCATCCCCGCGAACTCGGGAAGATACGTCACCACCCGGTCGTCCAGGCGCATCTTCCCGTCCTCCACCAGCAGCATCACGGCCGTGGTGGTCCCCACCACCTTGGTGAGGCTGGCCAGGTCGTACACGGTGCGGTCCGGGTCCACGGGCACGGCGTCGGCGCCGCGGCCCACGTTCCCCAGCCCCTCCTCGAGCACCACCTTGGAGCCACGGCCGATCGCCAGCGCCGCCCCCGGGAAGGCGCCGCGCTGCATGTCGTTCCACACGGCTTCCTCGGCGTGGATCAGCGCCGTGGCGCTCAACCCCACCGACGAGGCGGGGGTGAGATCGTGCGAGGGCGCGTTGCCGTCTCCCCGGGGCGGCAGGGGCCCGCGCGCGGAGTCGGTTCCCGGCAGGGCGTACAGAGACGCCGCCAGGAGCAGGGCGGTGATGGACATGAGCCTGCTGCGGGTATTGGGTACGACGGTGTGGGGGAATCCCAGAATACGTCATGGGCGGATGCCTGTCAACAACCCTGACTTACGGGGTTCTTGACCGTCATCCATGGAGGACGATCATGCACGCGCCGCGCCGCTCTTCTGCATCTGGACGGCGATCACATGCACCGCGGATCAATGTCGGGCTATTGCAGTGGTTAACATATTGATCCGTATCGACTTCCGTCTCCGGTGGCATTCGTTCGACGGTGTCCGTGCTTGCTGCGTCCTTCGATGCTGCGACCCGATGAAGATCGTCGTGGGGAGCGCGGGATCTTCGCCGTGACGGCTTTTGCGGCAACGGGGGGCGCTTCGCGCGAGGCATGGGCGACACGGAAACGGCCACGGTGAACCGCGGGTGCGGGGAGGTTCTGCTCCGGGGGCGGGCACCGATCGACGTCGT
>Ga0247773_1000441_pt1 | contig 17697 bp, 10 predicted proteins | sample UWRJL092311B6_FD_179934 | JGI IMG/M metagenome (GOLD analysis project Ga0247773, IMG submission 179934) | Plant litter microbial communities from Arlington Agricultural Research Station in Wisconsin, United States - UWRJ-L092-311B-6 | ecosystem: Environmental > Terrestrial > Plant litter >...
CTGGCGCAGGGAGGAGCTGAGCCCTTGCTCCACCTCGGCGCCCACGTACCAGCCGCTGGTGGGGTCTTCGGCGGGGCTGCGGGTGTCGAGGCGGGTGGACAGCACCAGCGACTCCACCCGGCCGTGCGCCGCCAGCGGCTGGGGGCGCCACGGCTCGCTGTTGTTGAAGAGCGTGAACGGGCTTCCCGCGGGCTGGCTGCGCTCCTTCTCGCTGCGCAGCGCCAGCGTGGTCTCGAAGGGCGAGCGGCTGGGGGTGACGGTGACGAACGCGCTGAAGCCCTCGCGCTCGAAGTGGTCGCGGAAGTCGCGGTGCAGGAAGAAGGTGGAGAGGCCGTTCTCGAGCTTGGTGAGGTGCCAGTCCTCGATCGGGTCGATGCGGCGGAAGGCGCCGGCGCCCACGCGGAACTCGCCTCGCCCGCCCACGAACTGCTCCAGCTTGGCGTCGTACCCCCAGCGCTCGGGCCCCAGCTCGGGCCCGGCTTCGGTGCGGAAGATCCCCATCGCCCGCAGCCGCAACGGGTTGCGCCCCTCGGTCTGCAGCACGGGCCCGAAGGTGATGGGCAGTCCCTCCACCCGGTTGTAGCTCTGCCCGATTGCCACGATGAAGTCGGCGCGCCCGCGGCGGCCGCTGCGCCCCTCCACCGCCCAGCCGCGCTCACCCTCCTCGCCGTCCACGCGGCGCCACTCGTCGGCCGCGCGGGCCGTGTCGCCCGCTGCCACGCGGCCCTCGGCGTCGCGGATGGGGTCGGCCAGTGGCGCGGGGACGGTGTCGGCCCGCGCGAGCGGAGCGGGCTCGGCGCCCAGCTCGGCGTAGATGCGGTCGCCGCGGCGCAGGTAATCGAGCCGGTCGGCATAGGCGGCCGTCTCGCCGCCCACGCGCGCGCCGGGCTGCCGATCGACCGAGCCGCCGACCACGGTGAGGGTGCCGGTGACGTCGGCGCCGGCCAGCAGGCGCACGCTGCCGTTGATCACCACCACGCTCCCCTCCACTCGGCCCGCGATGGCGAGGTCGCCGTCGAGCGCGGCCACGTTGCCGCGGATGGCGGTGCCCGGCGCCACGCGCGAGTCGCCGCTCAGGTGCACGGTGCCGGGGTCGTTGAAGAACGCCACGATCCGCCGCGCCTCGTCGGCCGCCAGGCGGCGCCCGGCGCGGGGGATGGTGTCCTGCGCGGCGGCGGGCACCGGGGCGGAGAGCGCCGCGGCCAGCGCCAGCAGGACGGGGAAGGCGTACCTGCGCATAAATCCTCTTGGGGGAGATCCTGGAGCGGAGATCAGCGGATGCAGAGCGACGGGCGAAAGCACGGGGCATGCCCGTGGCCGGCCGATTCGCATCTCATTGCTCCAGAGGCACTTCGCCGTATTCTCGCATGACGCGCCCACGGCTGGCGTGTCGTTCGGACGCGCGGAGCGTGCGCGGGTGTCACCGGTCGATCCCCAGGCGGCGCATGCGGCGGTACAGGTTCGCGCGGTCGGTGCGCAGCAGGCGCGAGGCCTCGGCCACGCTGCCGTCGGCGGCGGCGAGGGCGCCGGTGAGCAGGCTGCGCTCGTAGTCGTCCAGCCGGTCGCTGAGGGTGCGCTCATCCTCGGCGCGCCATGCGGCGGGCTCGGGCTGGGGCGCGTCGCCGCTGCCGGGCAGCAGCGCGCGGATCTCGGCGGCGCCCACGTTCTGGCCGGCGTGCAGGATGGCCAGGCGCTCCAGGATGTTGGCCAGCTCGCGCACGTTGCCGGGCCAGTCGTGGCGCTGCAGCGCGTCCATCCCCGTGGGCAGCAGGCGGGGCGGGCGCAGCGCCGTGCGCCGGCGGCCGCGCTCCATGAAGTGCTCCACCAGCAGCGGCACGTCTTCGCGCCGCTCGCGCAGCGGCGGCAGGTGCAGCGGAATCACGTGCAGGCGAAAGAACAGGTCTTCGCGGAAGCGCCCCGCGGCCACCTCGGCGCGCAGCTCGTGGTTGGTGGCGGCCAGGATGCGCACGTCCACCTTGATCGGCTCGTGGCCGCCCACCCGCTCGAACTCGCCGCCCTCCAGCGCGCGCAGCAGCTTGGCCTGCGCCTCGAGCGAAAGGTCGCCGATCTCGTCCAGGAAGAGGGTGCCGCCGTGGGCCAGCTCGAAGCGGCCGCGCCGCCGCTCGGTGGCGCCGGTGAATGCCCCCTTCTCGTGGCCGAACATCTCGCTCTCCACCAGGTCACGCGGGATGGCGGCGCAGTTCAGCCGCACGTAGGGCCCGCCGGCGCGCCTGGACAGCCCGTGCAGCATGTTGGCGGCCACCTCCTTGCCCGTGCCGCTCTCGCCGGTGATCAGCACGCGAGCGTCCGTGCCGGCCACGCGGCGGATCATCTCGCGCACGCGCTCGATCGCCGGGCTCGCGCCCACCATCTCCTCGCTGTCGCCCAGCTCGGCGCGGAGCGCGCGGTTCAGCTCGCGCGCGTTGCGTAGCTCCAGCGCCGAGCGGAGGGTGAGGAGGACGGCCTCGGGCGAGAGGGGCTTTTCGATGAAGTGGTAGGCGCCGAGCCGCGTGGCCTTCACCGCGTCGCTCAGCGTGGCGCGGCCGCTCATCATCACCACGGGGAGGCCGGGCGCGGCCTCGAGCAGGCGGGGGAGGGCGTCCAGGCCGCCCTCGTCGTCCATGTACAGGTCCATCAGCACGGCGTCGGGCTCCGCAGCCTGCACCTCGGCCAGGGCGCCGCGGCCGCTTCCCGCCTCGCGCGTGGCGTAGCCCTCGGCGCGCAGCAGGCTCCCCAGCATGCGCCGGATGTTAGGCTCGTCGTCTACGATCAGGACCGTGGCGGACATCGGCGGGCGGGCGTGGGTGGGCGTTCCGGGTGGCGCATGGTACGCCCTTCACGAGGGCAATGTTTCCGAAGCCTCTGGTACAATTTTTGATGGTCAGACTTATCGCTGCAGCACCTACCTGTTTGAAAATTCAGGTCGGGTTTGTCATCCGGATGGCATCACCTCCAACGCGGAGGCGATCCATGCTTACGACGACCCTTGGTCGGCGGACGGAGGCATAACCATGTCTCGCCGCCGCCGCGATTTTCGAGAGCAAGCGCACGATCTTCCGCGCCTCTCCGACGTCCAGAATCTCATCGAGCAAGTCCTGGAACGCGATCGTGGTGGTCTGAGCAGCCCGATGGTGATCAACATCACCACAACGAGTCGAAACCTGAACCTCGGGCTGTATTCTAGTCGTGCTGTAAACGTCAAGGTTGAGATCTCCCGCAAGGGGCTTCTGTGGGAGAAGATGAAGAACGCGATGGGGCAAGGATTGAAGTTCCTCAGCCGATTTGCTCCGTCTGCTCTACGGCGTTTGGGAACAGGGGCTTAGAAACAGCCCTTTCGCCGCGAGGTTGGGCATCCGATAGGAAACGGGGCCCCACTCAAGAAGGTTGCCACCTATCAGTGAGAGTTATGTAGTAACTCCAAGTCCGTTGCCTAATACTTCAGTACGAGTACAAGTCCAGTTCTAGCACGAGCCTAGTACCAGTAGCATCCAGTAGTCCGGGCCGGAGCAGACAACGCTCCGGCCCTTTGTTTTTTATAGCGCTAACTCTGGTGAACTTTGGTCCCCAATAGGCAGCACCACCCGGAACTCCGCGCCACCCTCGGGACGGTTGCGCGCGGCGACCTTGCCGCCGTGGGCCTGCACGGTCTGGCGGACGAGGGGGAGGCCGAGACCGGTCCCCCGGGATTTCGTGGTGAAGTCGGGTTCCCAGATGCGGTCCACGTTCTCGGGGGCGATGCCGGGGCCGCTGTCCAGCACGCGCACCTCCACGTAGCCGTTCGCGGCACGCGCCACTACCTCGATCGACCCCGCGCCGTCCGTCGCGTCGGCGGCGTTCAGCAGCAGGTTGGCGAAGGCGCGGGAGAGCGCGTCGGGGTAGCCGTCCACCGTCGGCAGACCTACCGGCATGCGCAGTCGCGACTTCACCCCCGGCGGAAGGTGGCTGCGCAGCAGGTATTCCAGCATCTCCCGCAGGTCCACCTCGGCCTTGGGCCCCTCGGGCAGCCGGCCCAGCTGGGCGAAGGCGCGCGCCAGCTCCTCCAGCCGCCCGCTCTCCTGCTCGATCACCTCCAGCGCCTCGCGCCCCGGCTCGCTGTCGGTCCCGGCGCGATGGAGCGCGCGGACGGCCAGGCGCATGGGCGTGAGCGGGTTCTTCAGCTCGTGCGCCACGCGGCGTGCCATCCCGATCCAGGTGCGCATCCGCTCGGCCTCGAGCTCACGGGCGCGAGACTGGGCCAGCTCGGCCTCCATCTGCCGGAACGCCTGCCGCAGCGCGCCGAACTCCGCCTCGTCGGCCTCGCCGGGCCGGGCGGCGGGGAGCGGCTCGCCGCGTGCGACCAGGCCGGCCCACCCCGCCAGCTCGCCCACCGGCCGCGACAGCCGCCGCCCGATGCGCCGCGCGCCGCGCGTGGCCAGGAGCACCAGCAGCGCCGCGGCCACCAGGGCGGCGAGGGGGACCACGAAGACGGCGCGCTGCAGCAGGTACTCCCAGCGGCGCGCGTGCGTGACGCTGCTGGAAAGCTCGGTGCGGTGCGCGCGCGCGGCGCGCACCAGCGCGGGGTCGCCCGAGGCCTCGGCGCGGCGGATCAGCTCGCGGCCGCTGCTGCCCACGCGCTCCCACGCGCTGGCGGGGTCGCTCACGGCGAACGCGCGCGCCACGGCGAACGCCCCCGCCGCCAGCATCAGCAGCGTGGGCACCAGGGAGAAGAGGATCAGGGCGCGCCGCACCCGGCGCTCGAACGGCCGCCGTGATGGCATGGATGCTCGGCTGGGGACCCGCGGATCTGGCCGCCCGGGCTTGACGCGCCGGGCCGCGAGCGAGAGCGTGGGGACGGGAAACACCTCGCGGGCGAAAGGTAGGTCGCGCCGCGGCGCACGGGCAAGCGGAAAGGCGCGTGGATGGAGCCGGAACGGACGGATGGATCGGATCGGGCAGACGGGGCGGTGACCGAGGCCACGCTGCGCGCGCGCTACGACCTGCGCGAGGAGCGCTTCGCGCACGCCGGCTTCTCGATCGACGTGCTGCTTCCCCGCGCGGCCGACGCGCTGATCGACGAGGCCGAGTTCGAGGCCGACGAGCGGCTGCCCTACTGGGCCGACCTGTGGCCCGCCGCGCGGGCGCTCACGCGTCACCTGCTGGAGCACCCCCCGCGCGAAGCACGCATCCTGGAGCTGGGTGCCGGGCTGTCGCTGCCGTCGCTGGCGCTGCGCGGCCTGGGGCTGCACCCGCTGGCGACGGACTATTACGACGAGGCGCTGCGCTTCGCCGAGGTCAACGCCGTGCGCAACGGCCTGGCCCCGCTGCGCACCGCGCTCCTCGACTGGCGCCGCCCGCCGCCGGGCGAAACGTGGGACCTGGTTCTCGCCGCCGACGTGCTCTACGAGTCGCGCAACGCCGATGCGATGGCGAAGCTGCTCCCCCGCATCCTGGCAACCGGCGGGCGGATGCTGCTGGCCGACCCGGGGCGCGTGTACATCGGCGAGTTCCAGGACCTGATGGAGGACATGGACTGGGCGGTGGAAGAGATCGACATCCGCAGCGAGACCAGCGACCCCGCCACGGGGGCGATGAGCCGCGTGAGGATCTGGCAGGTGGCGGTGGAAGGGGTGGGGCGGCGGTAGGGCGGCGCACCGCAAACGATTCCGATTCGACCTCGGGATGTGATCCTGCAGTTGCAGGAACACGGACGAACGGCACGTGTCGCCCCCGGAGTGTCATCCTGAGGCGCCGCCGCGCCTGCTCTGCGATCGCGCCGAATTCCGGCGGCGCCGAAGGATCTGTGCTTTGGGTCGGCGCGGAGGGCTGCCTTTCGCTCGACCGTAGAGTATGGATCCTTCAGTCGCCGTCAGGATCTTGTGCGGACGCGGGTGCGGCGCGGCGGCTCCTTCAGGATGACATCTCGTCGGCTAAGTGCATACCCGTGCCGGAATTGCAGGGGCATGAGCCCGGTCATTCAGCCGGATGCGCTCAGTGCGTCACGTGGCGCTCGAACCAGTCCACGATGCGCATCATGTGGTCGACGCGGTGGGCGGGCTCGCCCGAGCGGGTCAGCTCGTGGCCCTCGCGCGGGTAGAGCACCATCTGCACTTCCGTGTCGCCCTCCTTCATCCCGCGGTAGAAGGCGAGCGCGCTGGCTACGCTGGCGCGGTAGTCCTGCGCGCCGTGCAGCATCAGCAAGGGCGTCTTCACGTTGGCCACGTAGGTGAGCGGGCTCTGCACGCGCGCCAGCTCGGCCTGCTCCCACGGGCGGCCGCCGTACTCGCCCTCGAACAGCCGCCAGGTGTTGGACGCGCCCCACCAGATGGCCAGGTCGTACACGCCGCGCTGCGCCACGGCGGCTCGGAAGCGGTCGGGCGACTCCTTCGCGATGAGCCACGCGGTCATGTAGCCGCCGTAGCTGCCGCCGGTCATCACCTGCTTCGACGCGTCGGCCAGCCCGCGGGCGAGCACGCTGTCCACGCCGGTGAGAATGTCGCGCGCGGGCGGCGTGCCCCAGTTCTGGTGGATCGCCTGCAGCCACGCTTCGCCGTAGCCCTCCGAGCCGCGCGGGTTGGAGAGGAACACCGTGTAGCCCGCGCCGGCCAGCGACTGGTATTCCAGCCACATCGAGGCCTCGCCCGGCCCCCACATCGAGTGCGGCCCGCCGTGGATCTCCAGCGCCAGCGGCGGCTTCGCTCCCGCCCGCTGTCCGATGGGCCGCAGGAACCAACCCTGCACCTGCCTTCCGTCCCACGACGGATAGCGGATCTCCTCGTAGTCGGCCACGTAGACGCGTGCGAGGAGGGTGTCGTTCAGCGTGGTGAGCCGGCGCTCGCGCGTGCCGTCGGGCGCGGCCGAGAAGACGTCGCTGGGATACCGTGGGCTCATCTGCGTCCACGCAATCGCGCCGCCGCCCACGCCAAAGCTCAGCACCCCGCGCGGGCCGGCCACCACGCGCTGCGGGGCCACCCGGTCGGCGCGCGTACGGAAGAGCGACACCGCGCCCTCGGTGCTCACGGTGAAGTAGAGCCATCCGTCCGGCGCCCAGCGGTAGCTGCCCACCGAGCGGTCCATCGGCCCCGTCACGCTCACGCGGCCGCCGCCGTCGGGGCGCACCAGCACCAGCTCGTTGTTCACCGCGCCGCCGAAGGGGCCGTCCACCTTCTGCCGCGCATACGCGATCCAGCGCCCGTCGGGCGAGAAGGCCGGGCCGTTCGCGTTGAAGCCGGCCTCGGCCAGCGAGCGCGGCTGGCCGCCCGGCGCCGCAGGGAGCAGCACCAGCGAGCTCTCGCGCTCGTAGTCGGGGTGGCGCCGCGTCTTGGGCTGGCCCGACGACACCGCCAGCCACTGCCCGTCGGCCGACCACGACGGATCACTGATGTCCCACGGGTTGGCCGTGAGGCGCACCGGCTTCGCGTCGGGGCGCACGTCCACCACGTACACCTGGCTCCACTCGTCGCCGGTGCGCATCCCGGTCTCGCCCAGGTAGCCCAGGCGGTCGATCACCTGCGGGTCGTCGTCCCTGGCCTGGTCGCGGAGCTGCGCGCGGATCGCCCGGCCGGCCGCCGCGCGGTCGCGGTCGATGCGGCGGATGGCGCCGGCGTCGGCCTTCGCGCTGTCGGCGCGGGCGGCGGCGGAGTCGAGCTGCGCCGGGGTGAGCGACGAGGTGAAGGCGATGCGGTCGCCCCGCGGCGACCAGGCGGGCCCCGCCGCGCCGGTCTCCAGCGAGGTGAGCGGCCACGCCTCGCCGCCCTCGGCCAGCGGGAGGATCCACACCTGCGCCGGCTTCCCCTCGCGCGCGCTGACGAACGCGAGCTGGCGCCCGTCGGGCGAGAACGCGGGCGCGCTGGCGGACAGGTTGAGCCAGGTGAGCCGCCGCGCGCCACCGCCGTCGGTGCGCGCCATCCACAGCTCGCGGCGGTACTTGTTGGTGGCCGAATCGGCCTGGGTGACCACGTAGGCCACGCTGCGCCCGTCGGGCGACACCGCGGCCTGGCCGGCGATGCGCAGGTGGTACAGGTCGAGCGGAACCAGCGGCCTCCGCTCCTGCGCGAGCGCGGGCGTGGCGATGATCGCCGCGGCGACGGCGAGCGCGCGTACGGCTCGGGTTGGGTGCATGGGCTGAATGAAAGTGCTGAGTGCGGGGTGCTGAGTGCGGGGTGACGCACGACAGCATGGGGGCGGGAGAGGCGGGGCGTCAAACGGATGTGCGTCTGGCGGGCGCAGCGGGCCCTCACTCTGGCGCGTTCAGGCGTGACTGCGTCGCGTCCTGAACGCGGCTGTCCCTCCCCAAGACAGCCGCGGCGAGGGACCCGGGGCGCTTCGCGCCGGCTGCGTCATCGCGAGGACGGTCCTCAGCTTGGACCTTCGATATCCCTCCCGCTCGTATTGATTGGCCCATGTGCCGACCGATCATTCTGGCGATTGGGACAATGGCTATTGGAAAGCGAGGAGGGGGATGCTATGATTTTAGCACCTACATCTGTTCCAATCCCACCGCCTGATCTGGAGCCCCACCGGATGCTCGGTTCCCCCCGTTTCGTACGATTGATCGGCGGCTGCCTGGTGGCGGCCGGATGCGCGACCGCGGCCGTTCCGTCGGGCACCGCGCCCGAGCCGGCTTCGGCCGGCGCCTCGACCGCTTCGGTGCAGGCCGCCGGGGCGCGCGGGCGCGGGATCGACCCGGCGAACATGGACACCACCTGCAAGGCGTGCGGCGACTTCTACCGCTATGCGAACGGGGGATGGCTGGACGCCAACCCGATCCCCGCCGACCGCGAGGCGTGGACCAGCTACAACGAGGCGGGCGACCGCACCCTGGCCACGCTGCGCGCCATCCTGGAAGAGAGCGCCCGGCAGGCGGCGTCCGCTCCCGGCACGCTGGAGGGGAAGCTGGGCACCTTCTACGCGGCGTGCATGGATTCGGCGCACGCCGAGGCCCAGGGCGTGGCGCCGGTGGCGGGCGACCTGGCGCGCATCGGCGGGCTGCGCGACCGCGCGGCGGTGACGGCCGAGCTGGGGCGGATGCAGGCCACCAGCCTGCCCGTGCCCTTCGCCCTGTTCGCCAGCCCCGACCTGCGCAACGTGGCTCGCACCACCGCCGCCCTCTGGCAGGGCGGGCTCACGCTGCCCACCCGCGAATACTACCTGCGCGAAGATTCGGCGGCGCGCGACCTGCGCGCCGCCCTGGCCCGGCACGTGGCCCGGCTGTTCGTGCTGTCGGGCACCCCGGCCCCGCGCGCGGAGAGCGACGCCGCGCGGGTGCTGGAGATGGAGACGGCGCTGGCGCGCGCCTCCATGACCCCGGTGCAGATGCGCGACCCCGAGGCCGTGTACCACATGATGCCCATGGCCGAGCTGCAGCGCCTGACCCCGCACCTCGACTGGGCGGCGTACCTGCGCGCCGCCGGGGCGCCCGCGGGGTTGCTGGACGAGGTGAACGTGTCGCAGCCCGGCTTCCTGCGCGAGGTGGACCGGCTGCTGGCCGAGGCGCCGCTGGAAAGCTGGACCGCCTACCTGCGCTGGCGCGTGCTGGACGACGCCGCGCGCTTCCTCTCCAGGCCGTTCACCGACGCCAACTTCCGCTTCAACGCGCGCTTCTCGGGCGCCACCGAGCCCGAGCCGCGCTGGCGCGACTGCGTGTACCTGACCAGCAAGACGATGGGCCAGCCGCTGGGCCGGCTCTACGGGCAGCGGGTGTTCACGCCGGTCGCGCGCGCCCGTGCCCGGGAGATGTTCGAGAACCTGCGCGCGGTGATGCGCGAGCGCATCGGCACGTTGGCGTGGATGGGGCCCGAGACGAGGGCGCGGGCGCTGGAAAAGCTGGAGCAGCTCGAGGCGCGGCTGGGCTACCCCGACAGCATCCCCGACTACACGGGGCTGCGGGTGCCCGCCGGGGCTATGGTGCCGGCCGTGCGGGCGGTGACGGCGTTCGAGAACGCGCGAGACTGGGCACGCGTGGGGCGGCCGACGGACCGGAGCGAGTGGCCCACCCTTCCCCAGCGCGTGAGTGGGTCGTACAGCCCGCTGCGCAACCTGCTCACCTACCCGGCGGCCAAGTTCCAGCCCCCGTTCTTCGACCCCGAGGCCGACGACGCGGTGAACTACGGCGCGCTGGGGAGCACCATCGGCCACGAGGTGTCGCACGGCTTCGACGACCAGGGGCGCCAGTACGACGGGCGCGGCAACCTGCGTGATTGGTGGACGGCCGAAGACGCGGCGCGCTTCAATGCCCGCGCGGCGCGGCTGGTGGCGCAGTACGACGGCTACGTGGCGGTGGACACCCTGCACCTGAACGGCAGGCTCACGCTGGGCGAGAACATCGCCGACCTGGGCGGGGTCACGCTCTCGTACTACGCGCTGCAGCGGTCGCTGCGAGGCAAGCCGCGCACACTGGTGGATGGCCTCACGCCCGAGCAGCGCTTCTTCATCTCGTGGGCGCAGAACTGGCGCGACAACAGCCGCGAGGCGCGCCTGCGCACCATGGTGCGCACCGACCCGCACTCGCCCAGCCGCTTCCGCGTGATCGGCCCCCTGTCGAACCTCCCCGAGTTCGCGGCGGCGTTCGGCTGCAAGCCGGGCGACGCGATGGTGCGGGCGGACAGCGTGCGGGTGGAGCTCTGGTAGCTCTCGGACTCGATCGAGGGGTGAGGCCGGCGCGGGGCCCTCACCCTGGCGCGTTCAGGCGCGACTGCGTCGCGTCCTGAAAGCGCCTGTCCCTCTCCCCAAAACAGCCGGGGAGAGGGACCTGGGGCGCTTCGCGCCGGCTGCTTCATCTCGGAGTCGAGCGTGGTGCGCTCAGCGGCATCCGGTTGAGCGTGGAAGGGCGCTTTTGTCCGCCAACGCATCAACGGAAGAAGCTCCTCTCCCGATCCGATTGGGCGAGGGGCTTCTCCGTCCACACGACCACCTGCCGTTGAAGTCCGCGAAGGCGGCGCGAAGGCGGACTGTGTGCCGTTGTAGCGGCGAGCGGCGAGTTCACGCGCCGACACGTGCCACCCGCACCTGGATCCGCCGACACAACCGCGGGCCAAACCGCACCCAGCACCCAGCACCCAGCACTCGGCACCAGCCGGCGGTTCTCGCCCCTACAGCATCACCTCCCACGGCCTCGCGGTGTCGCGGCTGCGCTCGGTGGCGTCTCGCATCAGCAGGTCGTGGTAGTTCACCTCTGGCTCGCCCTCGGCGGCGCGGCAGGGCGTCCAGCGGCCGTCTGCCTGCAGCTCCCAGGCGAGGCGGTTGTCGGTGAGCGCCGCGTCCAACAGGCCGGTGATACGGTCCTTGAGCGTGGCGTCGAGCACGGGGATGACCGTCTCCACGCGCTCGTTGAGGTTGCGCTCGCGCCAGTCGGCGCTGCCCAGGAACACCTCGGCGTCGCCGTTGTTGCCGAAGTGGAACACGCGGTCGTGCTCCAGGAAGCGGCCGATCAGGCTGCGCACGCGGATGTTCTCGCTGTAGCCCGGCAGCCCCGGCCGCAGCCGCGAGTGCCCGCGGATGATCAGGTCGATCTTCACCCCCTCGCCCGAGGCGGCGTAGAGCGCGCGGATGATGCCGGGGTCGTCGAGCGCGTTCATCTTGGCCACGATGCGGCCGTTGCCGTAGCGGCGCTGGTGGTCCACCTCGCGGGCGATGCGCTCCTCGAACATGCGGCGCAGGTCGCGCGGGGCCACCACCAGCCGGCTGTACTGCTGGTCGGGCGCGTAGCCGGTGAGGAAGTGGAAGAAGTTCACCAGGTCGTCGCCCACCTCGTCGTGGCAGGTGAGCAGCCCCAGGTCGCTGTACAGCCGGCTGGTGCGCGCGTGGTAGTTGCCGGTGCCGATGTGGCAGTAGGTGCGCGGCGGCCCACCCTCGTCGCGCACGATGAGGGTGACCTTGCTGTGCGTCTTCAGCCCCACCAGGCCGTAGGTCACGTGCACGCCGGCGTCTTCCAGCGCCTCGGCCCCGCGGATGTTGTTGGCCTCGTCGAAGCGCGCCGTCACCTCGATCAGCACCGCCACCTGCTTGCCGCGCTCGGCCGCGCCGATCAGCGCCTTCACCACGGGGCTGGCCTCGCCGCCGGTGCGGTACAGCGTCATCTTGATGGCCACCACCCGCGGGTCTACCGCGGCCTCCTCCAGCAGGCGCTGCACGCTGGCGGGAAAGCTGTCGTAGGGGTGGTGCACCAGCACGTCGCCGCGGCGGATGATGGAGAAGATGTTGCGCTCCTCCTCGGTTTCGCCCTCGTGCTGCAGCGGCTCGGGCACCACCGGCTCCCACGGCTCGAAGCGGTGGGCCGGCAGGTCGAGGTCGGCGAAGAAGGCGCAGTCGGTGTGCGCGATCAGGCCGCCCATCTCGTACACGTCGCGCTCGCTCAGCTCCAGCTCGCGCACCAGCAGCTGGCGCACCTCGCGCGGCATCTTGCGGTCCACCTCCAGCCGCACCACGGGGGCGAAGCGGCGCTCGCGCAGCTCCTCGCTGATCAGCGCCAGCAGGTCTTCGCTCTCGTCGTCGTCGCCACGGTCCACGTCGGCGCTGCGGGTCACGCGGAAGGGGTGCACGCTCACCAACTCCATCCCCCGGAACAGCGACGCCACGTTCGCCTGGATCACCTGCTCCAGCGGCACGAAGTGGTGGCGGTGCGCCGACGGCACGGCCAGCCAGCGCCCGTGCAGCGTGGGCACCTTGATGCGGGCGAAGTGGTAGGTGTTGCGCGCGGCGTGGCGCATCAGCACCGCCAGCGAGATGCTGAGGTTGCTGATGAAGGGGAAGGGGTGCCCCGGGTCCACCGCCAGCGGCGTGAGCACAGGGTAGATCTGCTCGCGGAAGTGGTGGTCCACCGCCGCGCGCTGGTCGTCGTCCAGGTCGCCATAGTCCGAGACCACCACCCCGGCCTCGGCGCGCAGCAGCGGCCGCAGCTCGTACTTCCAGGTGTCCACCAGCGCGTTGTGCATCTCCAGCGCGGCGCGGCCGATCAGCTCCAGCTGGTCGCCCGGCGAGCGCCCGTCGATGTTGAGCGTCTGCACGTTGGCCGCCACCTGGCGCTTGAGCCCGCCCACCCGCTTCTGGAAGAACTCGTCCAGGTTGCTGGCCGCGATCGCCAGGAAGCGCACCCGCTCGAGCAGCGGCGTGCGCGGGTCGCGCGACTGGGCGAACACCCGCCAGTTGAAGTCGAGCAGGCTCAGCTCGCGGTTCAGGTACAGCGCGGGGTGGTCGAGCTCGGCGCCCACCGGCACCTCCTGCGCGCTCACCGCGCACGGCACCTCGGGCGCGCCCACGCCGGCTCGCGGGGCCGTGCGCACCGCGCGGATGCGGGCGCGGCGCTGCCCGCCGCCATTGGCGTGCGCGGGGGGCGCGTCCGGCGCGGCGGCGGTCGTTTCCGTGACGGCGGGGTCAAGCGATGGCTCGGCGCGCATGGCTGGCGAGGTATCCGGGTGGGGGGCTACTTCGGGGCGGCGGGTGCCACGGGTGCGGGCAGCGGCCGCCGGGCAGGCGGTAAACCCTTCCAATGTAACGACGTTTCTCCACCGGTGGTGAATGGAGAAGCGGGCGGCAATCTAAACGGAAGGCCCGATCCACAGCAACAATTGCGACGCGTCCGGAGGGATGCGGGCAGGTTGGGGGGCGGAGGATTTCGGGGGTTCGCGCGGGTTGTGGTGCGGGGATTTGCGACTGAAGTCGCGGCTACAAGGGCACACAGTCCGCCTCCCACGGACTTCAACAGCGGGTGGGCGGTTGCGCCGGCGCGGCGCCCACGACCGATTGCACGTTCGGCGGCGGTGTCGACAACGGAGGGAGTGGGGCACGTGGGATATCTGTACGTGCTGGCGGCGGCGGTGCTGTGGGGGCTGCTGGGGCCCGTGTCGCGGTTCGCGCTGCGCGACGGGGTGGATCCGCTGGAGATCGCGTTCTGGCGGGCGCTCCTCGCCAGCGTCTGCTTCGGCGCGCACGCGGTGGCCATCGGGCGCACGCGGATGCAGCGGCGCGACCTGCCGGCGGCGGTGGGGTTCGGGGTGGTGGGCGTGGCGCTGTTCTTCGCCTCGTACTTCCACGCGGTGCAGAGCGGCGGGGCGGCGCTGGCGTCGGTGCTGCTGTACACGGCGCCGGTGTGGGTGGCCCTGCTCTCCGCGCTGTTCCTGCACGAGCGGATGAACCGCCGCACGCTGCTGGCGGTGTCGCTGGCCATCGCCGGGGTGGCGGGGATCGCGCTGGCGGGCGGCGGGGGGAGCATCCGCCTGGGGCCGGCGGCGCTGTTCTGGGGGCTGCTCTCGGGGTGGGCCTACTCCACGTACTACATCGTGGGCAAGCGCTACTTCGTGCGCTATCACCCCGCAACCTTCTTCATGTACGCGCTGCCGGTGGGCGCGTTGTGCCTGCTGCCGTTCGTGCGCTTCGGCCACAAGATGGCCACGGCGTGGGCGGTGCTGGTGTTCCTGGCCGTGGTCCCCACCTACGGCAGCTTCCTGCTGTACAGCGCGGGGCTGCGCACCGTCAGCGCAACCCGCGCATCCACCGTGGCCACGCTGGAGCCGGTGGTCGCCGCCATCGCCGCGTTCCTGGTGTGGCGCGAGCGGATGGCCGTGGGCGGCTACCTCTTCGCGCTGTTCGTGGTGCTGGCTGTGGGGGTGATGGTGACGGGGGATGAGACGGAAAAGGCGGGGTCGGCGGAGTCGACATGATCAATGTGATCGACGGATCGACGGATCGACGGATCGACGGATCGGTGGATCGGTGGATCGGTGGATCGGTGGAGGGTAGGATGTAGGGTGCGGCACCGGGTTTCGCGTGGGGGATTTGCAACTGAAGTCGCGGCTACAAGGACACACAGTCCGCCTTCGCGCCGCCTTCGCGGACTTCAACCGCGAGCCCTGATCCGAGAGCCGTCTACCTTAGCCGTTGCAGTTCTCCCCTTTCTCCTGCGGTTCGGGAGAAGGGGCCGGGGGATGAGGGCCCGAATTGCCCTCTAATCCGCATGGGGGTTAGATTTACATCTTCTGAACGCCGAAATCCGAACGCGTGTGAACGACGCCATGCAGCTCATACAGCGCAGGAACACCGTCACCACCTGGGTGGGTGACGTGCCGGTGGGGAGCGCGCACCCCGTGGTCGTGCAGTCGATGACCAACACCGACACCGCCGACGTGGAAGGCACCGTGCGGCAGGTGGCCGCGCTCTGGCGCGCGGGCAGCCAGATCGTGCGCGTGACGGTGAACAACGACGAGTCGGCCAAGGCCGTTCCCTACATCGTGGAGTTCCTGGCCGCGCGCGGGGTGAACGTGCCCATCGTGGGCGACTTCCACTACAACGGGCACCTCCTTCTCGCGAAGTACCCCGACTGCGCGGCGGCGCTGGCCAAGTACCGCATCAACCCCGGCAACGTGGGCGCCAAGCGGCACGACGAGAACTTCGCCGCCATCATCGGCAAGGCGCTGGAGCACGGCAAGCCGGTGCGCATCGGGGTCAACTGGGGCTCGCTCGACCAGGCGCTGCTCACCGAGATGATGGACGCCAACGCGCGGCTCCCCGAGCACCAGCGGCTCGACGCCAAAACGGTGATGATGCGGGCGATGGTGGAGAGCGCCATGCGCTCGGCCGCGCTGGCCGAGCGGCTGGGGCTGCCGCACGACCGCATCATCCTGTCGGCCAAGGTGAGCGGCGTGCAGGACCTGGTGGCCGTCTACGGGATGCTGGCGCCGCTGTCGGACTATCCGCTGCACCTGGGCCTCACCGAGGCGGGGATGGGGACCAAGGGGATCGTGGCCTCCACCGCCGGCCTGTCCATCCTGCTGCAGCAGGGGATCGGCGACACCATCCGCGTGTCGCTCACGCCCAAGCCCGGCGGTGACCGGACCGAGGAGGTGCACGTGGCGCAGCAGATCCTCCAGTCGCTGGAGATCCGCTCGTTCACGCCGCAGGTGACCAGCTGCCCCGGCTGCGGGCGCACCACGTCCACCTACTTCCAGAAGCTGGCCGAGGACATCCAGGGTTACCTGCGCGACCAGATGCCGGTGTGGCGCGACACGCACCCGGGGGTGGAGGAGATGAAGGTGGCGGTGATGGGGTGCGTGGTGAACGGCCCGGGCGAATCGCGCCACGCCAACCTGGGCATCTCGCTCCCCGGCACCTTCGAGGAACCCGTGGCCCCGGTGTACGTGGACGGCGAGCACACCGTCACCCTCCGCGGCGACCACATCGCCGAGGAGTTCAAGCGCATCCTGGACGACTACGTGGACAGCCACTACCCCGCCGCCGCGACCCGCGAGGTCTTCGTCGCGGTGTAGCCCCCGAGAGAGCCTCGGCAGAATCGGCCCCGGACGCGACGGCGTCCGGGGCCGCTTTTCGTAACGGCATCCCCCGCGACCATGTCATCCTGAGCGTCGCCGCTGCCGCAAAACCCGCGTCCACGCTGGATTCTGGCGGCGACCGAAGGATCTATGGCCGCGTCCACGCAACCGCCCGTCGCAACGCGCGATCACCGGCCTGGCGCGGTTCCGAAGATGGTTCCGAGCGCAACCGAAAGATCCTTCGCCGCCGCCAGGCATCCGTGCAGTCGGCAGCAAAGTGCGGCGGCGGCGCAGGATGACATCTTTCGGTCGGGATCGAGCGGATCTGCGATGTCGAAGCGATAGACATTCTGTGCGATCGTAGATCCAAAAGAGACAATGTAGTACGATGTAGCCGACGAGGCTCACTTGCCTCCAGTCCCGATCAGGCTCACTGATACTACATGCAGAAGCACATTCCAACTTTGGATATAATCTTTTAACGAAAGTCTTTGAAGGATGTCAACTCGCGATTACCATACCTTGTACATCCCTCCCCGACGCAGCGTCGGTCCCACTCCCCCAATCAGCTCCAGGAGGCAACGCATGAGGTATCTCACCCTTGGCGCGGGCGCCGTGCTGGCCGCCCTCGCGATCAGCGCGTGCGACAACGCGGTGGAATCGCGCGCGGCCGACACCGGCAGCAAGCCCGCGGGCCCCAACTTCACCATCGGGCCCACGGCCACGGTGCAGGTGATCTGCCCGAAGGTGCAGGTGAGCGGCAGCGGGCAGTGTGCCGCCTTCGCGCTCGACTCGCTGGGCTTCTTCGTAAGCAGCTCGGTGAGCTCGTGGACGTCGTCCGACATCAACAAGGCCGTGATCACCTCCACCGGGTCGGTGCTGCCGGTGGCGGTTGGCTCGGTGACCATCACCGCCACCATCGGCGGGGTGTCGGGAACCGCCACGCTGCTGGTGCGCAGCAGCTCCGACGTGAGCGTTTCGATCGACGGTTCCCCGGTGATCAAGCCGAACACGGCGTGCGCCTACACGGCCACCGCCAGCGGCGGCGCCGGGCCGTACACCTACAGCTGGAGCATCGCCAGCGGCAGCGCCACGGGCAGCGCCAGCGGCGACACCTGGACCGGGCAGTCGTCGGCCACGGGCACCAGCTTCGTGCTGCGGGTGGTGGCCACCGACGCTGACGGCCGCAACGCGGCGATGACGAAGAGCGTGTTCGTCCACTCCATGGGCGACTGCTGACAGGGCGAAGGAGCCCGGGGGACACGTCGTCCCCGGGCTCCTTCACCCGTGCCCCTTCACTCCCGTGCCGCACCCCCACCCCCGCGGCACGGCCCACCCACCGCACCCGGAGGCATCCATGCGTTCCCTCACCCGCCTGGCCGGCACCGTGCTGGCCGCCCTCGCCGTCGCCTCGTGCGACAACGCCGTGGACGCCGGGAGCAAGCCGGGCGCCTCGTCC
>Ga0247773_1000442_pt1 | contig 17690 bp, 14 predicted proteins | sample UWRJL092311B6_FD_179934 | JGI IMG/M metagenome (GOLD analysis project Ga0247773, IMG submission 179934) | Plant litter microbial communities from Arlington Agricultural Research Station in Wisconsin, United States - UWRJ-L092-311B-6 | ecosystem: Environmental > Terrestrial > Plant litter >...
CGCGGTCCTGGCGTCGTTGCGCAGGTGCAGGGTGCCGTCGGACTTGTTGTAGTAGCCGATACCCGCGCCGCCGATGCCGTCGAAGTTGCCCGACACCAGCGCCATGTTCGAGACCCCGAAGCTGTAGACGTAGTCCGAGGCGCCGCTGGTGGTGGCGTCGTTGCGCAGGTGCAACGTGCCGTCGCTCGGGTCGTAGACGCCGATGCCGGTCTTGCCGTCACCGTTCCAGTCGCCGGTCACCGGGATGTCGTTGCCGTTGCCGAAGCCGAAGGCGTAGTCCGAGCCGCCGGACGTGGTGGCGTCGTTGCGCAGGTGCCAGGTGCCGTCGGTCTTGTCGAAGTAACCGATGCCGGTCTTGGCGGCCCCGGTCCAGCTGCCGCTGACCGGCACGATGTTGCTGTTGCCGAAGCCGTAGGCGTAGCTCGAGCTGCCGGTGGTGGTGGCGTCGTTGCGCAGGTGCAGGGTGGAGTCGGTGGGGTTGAAGTAGCCGATGCCGGTGCTGCCGTCGCCGTTCCAGTCCCCGGTCACCGGGAGCCCGTTCGCCGGGCCGAAGCCGAAGGCGTAGTCCGAGCCGCCCGGGGTGGTCGCGTCGTTGCGCAGGTGCCAGGTGCCGTCGACGTGGCTGAAGAAGCCGATGCCCCAGGTACCCGGGGTCTCGGCGCCGGCCGGCGCGGCGCCGGCCAGGCTGACCACGGCGCCGGACAGCAGCGTCAGGGTCGCGACGACGGCGCCCGAGCGCAACCAGGTCCGACGTCGCGTACTGGTAGATAACCTTTGCACGTATTGCCTCCATTGTGAGAATTGACGGGAGCGGCGAGCATAGGTCTGCCTTGACGAAGAATTGATGTGAGCGCTCACAGCCGCGCGCGGGCACCGGCGCCGCGAGGCGGCTGGGACGGCCCCACGGTCGGATAGGCTTCGGCCGTGACCGCCCCTGCCACGCCGGATGCGTGCAAGCCACTGACCGTTATCGTGCTGGCCGCCGGCGAGGGCACCCGGATGAAGTCCGCCGCGTTGCCGAAAGTGCTGCATTCCTTCGCCGGACGCTCGCTGGTCGCGCACGCGCTGGCCGCCACCGCGCCGCTGGCCGCCGACCGCACCGCCGTGGTGATCGGCCACGGCCGCGAACAGGTCGCCGCCCACCTGGCCGACCTCGTCCCCGCCGCGGTGCCGGTGGTGCAGGAGCAGCAGAACGGCACCGGGCACGCGGTCCGGGTGGCGTTGGAGCAGCTGGCCGCCGACCGGCCGGTGACCGGCACCGTGCTGGTGCTGCCCGGCGACGCGCCGCTGCTGGCGCCCGACACCCTGGCCGCGCTGCTGGAATCCCATGCCGCCAGCGGGGCCGCCGCCACCCTGCTGACCAGCGAGCTGGCCGACCCCACCGGCTACGGACGGGTGATCCGCTCCGGTGACCCGGCCCGGCCCGACGCCGTGCTGCGGGTGGTCGAGCACAAGGATGCCGGCCCGGACGAGCTCGCGGTGTGCGAGGTCTCGGCCCTCGTGTACGCCTTCGCCGCCGGTCCGCTGGCCGATGCCGTCACCCGGCTCAGCACCGACAACGCCCAGGGCGAGGAGTACCTGCCCGAGGTGGTCAGCATCTTCGTCGCCGAGGGCCTGGACGTGCGGGCCCGCACCGCCCCGGCCGAACAGACCGCCGGTGTCAACGACCGGGTGCAGCTGGCCGCCGCGCACCGCGGCTACAACCAGCGGCTGCTGGAGCGGCACATGCGGGCCGGCGTCCGGGTGGTCGATCCGCAGACCTGCTGGGTGGATGCCGAGGTGGTGCTGGCCCCGGATGTGACGCTGGCCCCGAACGTCCAGCTGCACGGCCGCACCGAGGTCGCCGCCGGTGCGACGATCGGCCCGGACACCACCCTGACCGACACCGTGGTGGGTCCCGGCAGCACGCTGAACCGCACGGTCGCCAACCAGGCCCGGATCGGCGCCGGCGTCACCGTCGGCCCGTTCGCCTACCTCCGGCCCGGCACCGAGCTGGCCGACCGGGTACACATCGGCACCTACGTCGAGATCAAGGCCTCCGACATCGGCACCGCGAGCAAGGTGCCGCACCTGACCTACGTCGGCGATGCCAGCATCGGCGAGCACAGCAACATCGGCGCCGCCTCGGTGTTCGTCAACTACGACGGCGTGCACAAGCACCGGTCCCGGATCGGTGACCACGCCCGCACCGGCGCCGACAACATGTTCGTCGCCCCGGTCACGGTCGGCGACGGCGCCTACACCGCGGCCGGCTCGGTGATCACCTCCGACGTCCCGCCGGGCGCCCTCGGGGTCAGTCGGACCCCACAGCGCAACGTGAAAGGCTGGGTGCTGCGGCGCCGGGCCGGCACCAGCTCGGCCGCGGCGGCCGAAGCGGCAGACGAATCCGAACCCGACCGGGACGGCTCGAGCAGCACGGGGAGCAGCACGCCATGAACAGCCTGCAGATCGAGAACCGCAAGAGCATGACGTTGTTCTCCGGCCGGGCCTTTCCCGAGCTGGCGGACGAGATCGCCGGCCACATGGGCATGCGGGTCACCCCGATGACCGCCCGGGACTTCGCCAACGGCGAGATCTTCGTCCGGCCGGAGGAGTCGGTGCGCGGCTCGGACGCCTTCGTGATCCAGTCGCACACCACGCCGATCAACCACTGGGTGATGGAGACCCTGATCCTGGTCGACGCCCTCAAGCGCGCGTCGGCCAAGCGGATCACGGTGGTCGCGCCGTTCTACCCCTACTCCCGCCAGGACAAGAAGCACCGGGGCCGCGAGCCGATCTCGGCCCGGCTGATCGCCGACCTGCTCAAGACCGCCGGTGCCGACCGGATCATGTCGATCGACCTGCACACCGCGCAGATCCAGGGCTTCTTCGACGGCCCGGTGGACCACCTGTTCGCGCTGCCGCTGCTGGCCCAGTACGTCGCCGACACCTACGCCAGCGAGCCGCTGACGGTCGTCTCACCCGACACCGGCCGGGTGCGGGCCGCCGAGCAGTGGGCCGACCGGCTCGGCGGGGTGCCGATCGCGTTCATCCACAAGACCCGGGACCCCAACGTGGCCAACGAGGTGGTCGCCAACCGGGTAGTCGGCGACGTGGTCGGCCGGCTGTGCATCCTGGCCGACGACATGATCGACACCGGCGGCAGCGTGGTCAAGGCCGCCGACCTGCTTTTCGAAGCCGGCGCCTCCGACGTCATCATCGCCGCCACCCACGGCATCTTCTCCGAGCCGGCCGCCGACCGGCTCAAGAACAGCAAGGTCCGCGAGGTGATCATCACCAACACGCTGCCGCTGCGTCCGGAGCAGCGCTTCGACAAGCTGACCGTCATCTCGATCGCGCCGATGATCGCCCGCGCGATCAAGGAAGTGTTCTCCGACGGCTCGGTCACCAGCCTGTTCGACGGCCGCAGCTAAATTCCGGTTCGAGCTCGGTTGGGTTCGGCTCGACCGGGCCTCGGCGATCCGGGCGAAGGCCGCCACGTCCAGGCTCTCGCCGCGCGCGGTGGGGTCCATCCCGGCGCTGACCAGGGCTGCCTCGGCACAGCCGCGCGTGACTGAGTCGTGCGGAGTGGTCGCAGTGGTGAGATCGTGTGGTGCAGTCACCCGCCGATCCGGAATGAGGAGCTTCTGCCACGTGAGCGCCCTGTCGGACTACCTCAACGCTCACATCCCCGAAGGCTGGAGCAAACCCGACGTCATCCGCGCCCTCAGCAACCACCTCGACCGCACCACCGTCTACCGCTACCTGGCCGGCAACCACTCCCGCAACCCACCCGAATACGTCCTGCACGCCTTCGCCACCGCACTACCGAACTGCACCATCACCGAACTACGACAAGCAGCAGGCGCGGCCACCGGCGAACCCGAACCCTGGACCCCACCCCTGGAAGCCAACCGACTCACCCACGCACAACGAGCAGCCCTCGACACCCTCATCCACACCATCGTCGCGACCCAACCCACCCCAGCAACACCCCACAACCCGGCCACCAGCACCACCACCGCCGAAGTCCGCGCCTACATCACCCAACTCCGCGCCACCGGTCAAGACGAACTAGCCGACCGACTAGAAACCTCCCTCGACACCAACCGAAACGCGCCGGGTTCGTCGATACCCTTGGTCGACTCCGATTGACCAGCCTGTTCGACGGCCGCAGCTAGGTTCCCGGTTCGAGCTCGGTCGGGTTCAGCTCGGTCGGGTTCAGCTCATGCGTGTTCAGCTCATGCGGGTTCAGCTCGGTCGGGCCTCGGCGATCCGGGCGAAAGCTGCCACGTCCAGGGTCTCGCCGCGCGCGGTGGGGTCCACCCCGGCGCGGACCAGGGCCGCCGACGCAGCCGCCGACGAACCCGCCCAGCCGGCCAGTGCCGAGCGCAACATCTTGCGCCGCTGGGCGAACGCCGCGTCGATCACCGCGAACACCTCGTCCCGGCTCGCGCTGGTCTGCGGCGGCGCCGTCCGGGTGAACCGGACCAGGCCGGATTCGACATTGGGCACCGGCCAGAACACCGACCGGGGCACCACCCCCACCCGGGTTGCCGGGCCGTACCAGGCTAGCTTGGCGCTCGGCACCCCGTAGACCTTGGAACCCGGAGCGGCCACCAGCCGGTCGGCGACCTCCAGCTGTACCAGCACCAGGCCGTGGCGAAGGGTGGGCAGGCTCGCCAGCAGGTGCAGCAGCACCGGAACCGAGACGTTGTAGGGCAGGTTGGCCACCAGCGCGGTGGGCTGCGGGTCGGGCAACGCCGTGACGGCCAGCGCATCGGCCCGCAGCACCGTGAACCGGCCGGCCAGCTCGGGGGCGAAGCGGTCCACGGTGGCCGGCAGTTCGGCCGCCAGCCGCGGGTCGATCTCCACCGCGGTCAGCCGGCCGGCGGCGGCCAGCAACTCCAGGCTGAGCGATCCCAGCCCGGGCCCGACCTCGAGCACCGCCTCGTCCGGGGCCAGCTCGGCGGCCCGGACGATCCGGCGGATGGTGTTCGGGTCGTGCACGAAGTTCTGGCCGAGCGTCTTGGTCGGACGTACCCCCAGCCGCTCGGCCAGCTCACGGATCTGGATCGGGCCCAGCAGCTCGTTCACAGCTCGCAGTATGCCGAACGGCCCAACCGGCCTCAGCCGAAGACGGCCCAGCGGAAGGCATGGTCGGAGTAGTAGCGCACCTGGCAGCCCTTGATCCCGGCGGCTACCGTCCCGCCGCCGCGGCCGGCATTCCACTCGCCGTCACAACGCGTGAAGTCCGGGCCGGACTCGAAGTAGTTGGCCTTGGCGGGGTCGGTGGTGTTCGGGTAGTAGGTCTTGTAGTCGTAGTCCTCATTGGAGGTCAGCACGGTCAGGGTGCTGAAAATATGGTCGATTCCGTCGCTGAACGCCGGGTGGTAGGCGGGGGCGTACGCGGTCGGGGTGGCCGCCACCGATGTCGGCGTGGTGAAGGCCGTCCACATCTGCGACTGGACCGGAGCGGGATTGCCGGTCGTCGGATCGCAGTTCGAGTAGCCGGACCACAGCTTCGAAGGATCGGGATTCGGCTGATAGCACGGGGTCATGTTGAGATCGCCGCCGGCGATCGGGGTCGCGCCCGGGTACAGCGTGCGCAACCGGTCCTTGATCACCTCGGTCCACGCGCCCTTGTAGAAGTCCGGCGACTTCATCATGGGGTTCGGGCGGTAGTGCAGGCTGGCGACGGCGAACTGCTTGTGCGCGCCTGCCTTTTCACTGATCAGGGCGATGGATTGACGCATGCCCAGCCAGGAACTGGTTCCGTAATAAGGCTTTCCGGTCGCCGGGTCGATGGGTTCGGTATTGACCTGGTCCTTGGCGTAGCCCAGGCCCTGGGACGTCACGGTGCTCGGCGCGTTCATGGTCGCCGCGTTGTAGAGGATCGCGGTGTCGTTGATCTCGCCCATGGTGGTTTCGGTCGGCTTGCGCAGCGAGCCGTCGGAATTCACCGTCCACGCACCGGTTCCCGAGTTCGACGACGCCCCCACCAGGTAGCTGTACCCGAGCCGGGACGACAGATAGTTGGCCACGTTCTGCGCCGACTGCTTAGTCGACTCCTGCAGTAGCACCAGGTCCGGGGCGTAGTTCGGCACCGCCGGACCGCGGCTGTTGAGCGCGCTCAGCACCGCCTGCACCCGGTAGGCAAGGTGATCGAGCTCAGCAGGCTCGGCGATGTCCGCCCCGTTGAGCAACTCGTTGACGTTCGCGGTGAGAACCGACACCTGGCCGGCCGGCGAGAGCGGCAGCAGGTCCACCGCTGCCGCCCGCTGGGGATGCGGAGCGGCCACCGCCGCGGCCAGGCCCAGTACCGCCGCCAGCGGCGCCACCATCCGTCGGAATCCTGCTGTGGTGTGCCGCATGCCGTTCCCTCGATGAGTAAGCCGTCGCTGGTCGAGTAATTAGCTCTTTCGTGATTTTTGGTGCATCGTACCCGTTCGGGTGCCCGGGCAGCCCCCTTGGTCAGCGCAGCAGCGGCAGCCGCTCGGCGTCCGGGCCGAGGTAGTCCCGCTGCTCCTCGGTCAGGTCGGCGCGGCCGGTCGCGGCGCGCAGCCACTGCTCGCTGTGCCACCCCGCCGGGGTCGGACGGCCCAGCAGGGCGTCCACGGTGGCGCGGGCGACGGCGACCGGTTCGGGTCCCGGGCCGGGACCTTCGAGGTCGACGGTCAGGTCCAGGTGGTGGATGGTGGCCTCCACCACTAGCGTGCTGACCAGGTCGGCCACGCTCAGCACGTGGCCCTGGGTGGCGACCAGGTCGTCGGGTCTCATGCGCTCGGCCGACACAAGCACCGCGGCGGCGGTCTCGGCGTAGCTGGCCGTCAGGAAGTCCAGCCGCCACTGGCTGGCCATCGTCCGGCTGGCACGGATGCCGCGCGAGTCGGCGTCCGGCGCGCCCGGTGCGTCGAGCCAGTAGGTGGTGGCGTCACGGTCGGCCGGCCCGGCGGCGGGAGTTGCCAGCGCCACCAGCGCGCGCTGGGCATCACCGAGCAGGTGGTGGACCAGGTCGCGGACCGCCCAGCCCGCACAGCCGGTCGGACGCCAGGACGCGGGCTCGTCCAGGGACACCGCCAGGGCTGCGAGGTCGCCGTACACGATCCGTAGGGCGTCGAGATTCACCCGAACAGCAAACCAGATTCCGCCTGCCAGATTCTGCCTGGCCAGGGGGCCGGCGGCACTGCAGGCTCTGCTAACCGGACTACTGCCGACACACCCCAGGACTACCGCCATCCCCGCCGCCTACCGGGCTTAGCTCCCGTTGCTAGACGGACCGCCCAAATCCTGGGACCAGTGCCCCATTTTCCTCTGAGCCATCCGGTCCCGTGTGGCTTGTGTTAACTTGCGCCCGTCGGGGCATCAGCGGCCGATGCCCGACGCAGGCTTCGGACTCATGGTCGCCAACGCCTCGGCTGCGTCGGGATTTACCGTGGTCGAAGTGGCCGCGAATCCTCACCATCCGGTGCGGCCGGTGCCGCGATTCCGCGCTTGCCGGCCGGGTTCCCCGTCGGAAGCGCGATGCCCGGGTGCACAGCACCCGGGCATCGCCTTCGACAATCAGCGCGGCTGGAACCGCACGAAACCGATCAGTACCAGTTGGTGGCCTGCGAGTGTGCCCAGGCGCTGCATGGGGTGCCGTACACCCCGGCGATGTAGCCCAGGCCCCAGCTGATCTGGGTGCGGGCGCTGGTCTGCCAGTCGGCACCGGCCGAGGCCATCTTGCTGCCCGGCAGCGCCTGCGGGATGCCGTACGCGCCGGAGGGGTTGTAGGCGTTGGTACGCCAGCCGCTCTCCTTGTTCCACAGGCTGACCAGGCAGTTGAACTGGTCGCTGCCCCAGCCACGCGCCGAGACCATGCCGGCCGCGATCTGCTGGGCCGAGCCCGAGGACACCGAGCCGGAACTGGCCGGCGGGGTGGCCGCCGGAGCCTGCTTGGTACCGACCGCGGTGCGCTGGCTGACCGACGACTGGACGATCCGGTTGTCATAGACCACCCGGCCGACCAGCTTGCCGTCCACCAATCGCAGCTGGTAGGTCACCTGCCGGACGCCATTGCGCCCAGCACTCAGCACCGCGGTGCTGCCGGCGGCCCGATTCGGGTCGTTCTGCCGGATGCTGTCGAACGGCACGTCCTGGCGCACCACGGCGTACTTGTAGACCACCCGGTGGATGGTGACGACCTGCTGGTCGCGCAGCGGGCTGGTGACCTTGGCCGAGATCTCGTCGTGCGGGGCCAGCTTCACGTGTGCCTGGGCCAGCGCCTGACGCAGCGTCGGGCCGGTGCTCAGCACCCGCAGGGTCTTGCCGTCCACCCGGAAGGTGACCAGCTTCGGCGAGGTCACCGACAGGCTGGTGGCCGAGGCGTCCAGCCGGGTCGAGCGCGACACCGACACCAGGTTGCGGCGGTCGTAGCCGAGCTGGTTGAGGGCTTCGTCGACCGAGTCGGCGTTCACCCAGACGTCGCGGGTCACACCGTCGACTTTGAGGTGCAGCAGGTGGCCTCGGCGGACCACCACGGCCTCACCGTCGCCCACCGCGGCTGCCAGGTCAGGCGCGACCAGGTCGTGCGCGCCGACGGCGATGTGCGCCGCCTCCAGCACGCCCCGGACGTCGCCGGCCGAGGTGTGCACGCTGCTCACCTGGCCGTCGACCCGCAGGTTCACGGTCTTGCCGGGATCGCCGACCGCCCAGCTGGCGGTGCCGCCGAGCAGACCGGCCAGCACGAGGCCGTACAGACCGAACTTGAGATTGCGATGCAAAACAAAAACTCCTCAATGATTTTCCGCCGCGACAGAACGCGCCGCCGGCTTATGTGCAGCGGACCACGGTGACCGCTTGTGCAGGCTCACCAGCGGTAACCCGCCAGAGAAAAGGGTGGAGCTAGAGGCGCTGTCCGCAGACAGGCCAGGGGCTCGCGCCCCGGGCGTTGTACAGCCGGGTCGCAACCGCGATCTGCTGCTCCCGGGTGGCCAGGTCGGCGCGCGAGGCATAGGCCCCGCCGCCGTTGGACAGCCAGGTGCCGTAGTCGAACTGCAGTCCGCCGTAGAAGCCGTTGCCGGTGTTGATGTGCCAGTTGCCGCCGGACTCGCAGGCAGCCACCGCATCCCAGTTGAGCCCGTTGCTCGACGGTGCCGGAGCGGGCGCCGGGGTGGGAGTGGGAGCCGGTTGGCGGACCACCTGGGCCGGCGGCGGGGCTACCGGCTTGACCCGGGTGCCGACCTTGGTGATCTGGTCGACCGGAGCCGAGACCAGCTTGCTGCCGAGCAGCACCCGGCTGGCCAGCTTGCCGTCGAGGTAGGTCAGCCGGTAGCTGAGCCGCTTGGTGCCCGATCGGCCGGTGGTGGCGACGGTGCGCTGGCCGACATAGCTGCCGGCGTCGGACTGGGTGAGCCGGCGGAAGCCCACCGGCACCGACACCACGCTGGTGGCGTAGCGCACCCGCTGCACGGTGATGATCTGGTTGTCGCGCACCAGGCTGGCCCGCGGGGCCGACAGCCGGTCGGCCGGAGCCAGGAACACCATCGCGTTGCCGAGCGCGTCCGCGACGGTCCGGGCGGCGCTGGTCGTGGTGACGCTGCGGTGGTCGACCTTGATCACGACCCGCTTGGGCGAGGCGATCGACAGGCTGGTGGCCGCGCCCCGGGCCAGGGTGTCCAGCCGCATCGAGCGCGACACCGACACCAGGTTCTGGCTGCCGTAGCCCAGCTGGGTGAGCGCCTCGTCGACCGAGTCGGCGTTGACCCAGACGTCGGAGGGCTTGCCGTTCACCGACAGGTGCAGCAGGTGCCCGCGCCGGACGACCACACTGGCGCCGTCGGAGATGGTCGAGCCGGGGTCGGGAGCGACCAGGTCATGGCTGTCCACCGAGATGCCGGCGGCGGCCAGCACGTCCGAGACGTGCTTGCCGGTGGTGGAGACCTGCTGGTGCCGACCGTCGATCTTGAGGTCGACGGACTTGCTGCTCGGTGCGACGGCCCAGGTGGCAGTGCCACCGAGAACTCCCGCCATCGCCAACCCGTACAGGCCGTACTTCACGCTGCGACGCAAGAAAACCCCTTGATCGTTGCGGCCACTGTCGGCCTGTCGCGTTCTGCTCGGTCACAGCACCGTAACGGCCGGATCGTGGTACGGCCAAACTTGATGTTGCTTGCTAACGAATAAATCGGGCGTTACCACCCGAAAATGCGCTGCCCGGTGGCCGAGATAGTGGCGCAGACCACGGATTCGGGCACGTTTTTCTCTTCGGACAACCTGCGCACAACGTGCGGGATGAGGTATGGCGCGTTCGGCCGGCCGCGATGGGGATGTGGGGTCAGGAACGGTGCGTCGGTCTCTACCAGCAGTTGCTCCAGCGGGGTCACCGCGGCCGCCTCGCGCAGCTCCGGCGCGTTGCCGAAGGTCAGGACGCCGGAGAATGACAGCACGTAGCCGGCGGCCACGCACTCGCGGGCCATCTCGGCATCGCCGGAGAACGCGTGGAAGATCACCCCCGCCTCCGGTGCGCCCTCCTCGCGCAGGATCCGCAGCACGTCGGCGTGCGCCTGCCGGTCGTGGATCACCAGCGGCTTGCCGACCTGCTGGGACAGCTCGATGTGCCGGCGGAAGTGCCGCTGCTGCTCCGCCGGCTCGGTGCGGTCCCAGTAGTAGTCCAGCACGGTCTCGCCGACCGCCACCACCTTGGGATGGGCCAGCAACCCGGCCAGCTCGCGATAGTGCGCCTCGGTCAGGCCGCCGACCTCGGTCGGGTGCACCGCGAGGGCGGCATAGACGTCCGGATGGGCAGTGGACTCCAGCGCCGAGGCCCACTCGCCCACCTCGCAGCCGACGTTGACCACCCGGGTGACGCCGACCGCGGCGGCCGCCGCCAGCACCGACCCGGTGAACTCCGGCCCGGCCGGCTCGCCGCGTCGCGAGTGCCCGGCCCGGGCCGACATCGCGTCCAGGTGGCAGTGCGAGTCGAACACCGTCCCGGTCAGTGGCGGCGGCGCGGGCGGCGGCTGGTCCTTACCGGACTTGTCCTTGACGGCTCGGGCCTGATCGGAACCGGCCTGATCGGTTCGCGGCCCGGTCATGACTCGGTGAGCCGGGCCAGCTCCTCCTCGACCACCGACGGGTCCAGCTTGGCGATGATCGGGGTCGGCGCCGCCAGCGGCCGGCCGACCTCGATCGGCCGCGAGGCCCAGCTCGCCTCGGTCTGGTAGTCGCCGGTGAGTACCGAGTAGGACGGCGAACCGGCCGCGGTCGGTTCGTCCACCTCCACCAGGTCGGGCATCGCGGCCCAGCGACCGGTGCCGCCGAGCGCCTGGAACACCTTCTGCGCGGTGCCCGGCAGGAACGGCGTGCTCAGCGTCTTGACGTCGTCGACCACCTGCAGGGTGGTGTGCAGCACCGAGGCCATCCGCGCCGGGTCGGAGTTCTTGAGCTTCCACGGCGCGGTGTCGGACAGGTACTTGTTCGCCTCGCCGACCAGCTTCATCACCTCGCCGATCGCGGCCTTCTGCCGGTTCCGGCCGATCAGCTCGCCGACGGTGTCGAAGGCGGCCGCCGAGGTGGCCAGCAGTGTCCGGTCGGCGTCGGTCAGCTCACCGGCGGCCGGGATCGAGCCGAGGTTCTTGGCGGTCATCGAGATCGTCCGGTTGACCAGGTTGCCCCAGCCGGCCACCAGCTCGTCGTTGTTGCGCCGGACGAACTCCGCCCAGGTGAAGTCGGTGTCCTGGTTCTCCGGGCCCGCGCTGGTCAGGTAGTAGCGCAGCGCGTCGGCGTCGTAGCGCGAGAGCAGGTCGCCGACGTAGATGACCACGTTGCGCGAGGACGAGAACTTCCGGCCCTCCATGGTCAGGAACTCCGAGGACACCACGTCGTAGGGACGGTTCAGTGCGCCCAACTCCCCGGGCTTGCCGCCCTTGGCGCCGATGCCCGAGTAGCCGAACAGCATCGCCGGCCAGATCTCGGCGTGGAAGACGATGTTGTCCTTGCCCATGAAGTAGTACTGGCGGGCGCTGTCGTCCTGCCACCAGGCCCGCCAGGCCTCCGGGTCGCCGGAGCGGGCGGCCCACTCGATGGAGGCGGACAGGTAGCCGATCACCGCGTCGAACCAGACGTAGATCCGCTTGTCGTCCCGGTCGCGCCAGCCGTCCAGCGGCACCGGCACGCCCCAGTCCAGGTCCCGGGTGATGGCCCGCGGCTTGAGGTCGTCCAGCAGGTTGAGGGCGAACTTCTGCACGTTGGGCCGCCAGTGCGACTGGCCGCGCAGCCAGCCCGAGATCACCTCGGCGAAGGCCGGCAGGTCCAGGAAGTACTGCTCGGTCTCGACGAACTTCGGCGTCTCACCGTTAATCTTGGACTTCGGGTCGATCAGGTCGGCCGGGTCCAGCTGGTTGCCGCAGTTGTCGCACTGGTCGCCGCGGGCGCTCGGATAGCCGCAGATCGGGCAGGTGCCCTCGATGTAGCGGTCGGGCAGGGTCCGGCCGGTGGACGGGCTGATCGCGCCGAGTTCGGTGCGCGGAAAGATGTAGCCGTTGTCGAGCAGTCCGAGGAACAGCGCCTGGGTCACCTGGTAGTGGTTGGTCGTGGTGGTGCGGGTGAACAGGTCGTAGGACAGCCCCAGCTGCTGCAGGTCGCGCGCGATCACCAGGCTGTTGCGGTCGGCGAGTTCGCGCGGCGAGACACCCTCGCGCTCGGCCTGCACCTGGATCGGCGTGCCGTGCTCGTCGGTGCCCGACACCATCAGGACGTTGTTGCCGGCCATCCGCTGATAGCGGCTGAACACGTCGGACGGAACTCCGAAGCCGGCGACGTGGCCGATGTGCCGGGGGCCGTTGGCGTACGGCCAGGCCACCGCGGTCAGGATGTTGGTCGGCGCATTATTCACACCCCCAGCCTAGTGAGGGGGCAATCCGGAATTCGGCGCCGCCGTCAGCCGTCCCGCTTGGCCGCGACCACCGCGTCGAAGACCAGCCGCTTGGCCACCCCGGCGGCCGCGGCCACCTCGGCGATCGCCTCCTTGCGGCTCTGGCCGGCCTGCTCCCGGACGCCGACCAGCTCGGCGAGGTCGGCCGGGTCCGGTTCCGCGGCGCCGACCGGCGCACCGGCGACCACCAGGGTGATCTCACCCCGGACCTCGCCGGCCGCCCACTCGGCCAGCTCGGCGAGCGAGCCCCGGACCACCTCTTCATAGGTCTTGGTCAGCTCCCGGCACACCGCGGCCGGACGCTCGCCGCCCAGCGCGGCGGCCAGGTCGACCAGCGACTGCCCGATCCGGTGCGGGGATTCGAAGAACACCATGGTCCGGCGCTCGGTGGCCAGCTCGGCCAGCAGCCGCCGCCGGCTGCCGGACTTGCGCGGCAGGAAGCCCTCGAAGCAGAACCGGTCCACCGGCAGCCCCGAGAGCGCGACGGCGGTGGTGACCGCCGAGGGGCCGGGCAGCGCGGTGACCGGCAGGCCGGCCGCGATCGCCGCCGCCACCAGCCGGTAGCCGGGATCGGACACCGACGGCATGCCGGCGTCGGTCACCACCAGGACGTCCTGGCCGTCCCGCAGGGCGGCGATCAGCTGCGGCACCCGGGCCTGCTCGTTGCCCTCGAAGAAGGACAGCACCCGTCCGGACACCGCCACCCCCAGGTCGGCGGCCAGCCGGTGCAGCCGCCGGGTGTCCTCGGCCGCGATCAGCGGCGCGTCGGCCAGCGCCCGGGCCAGCCCGGTCGAGGCGTCACTGGCCCGGCCCAGCGGCGCACCGGCCAGCACCAGCCGTCCTGCCCGCGGTGGCGACGCGGCCGGCGGGAGGTTCGTCACTGAATGCCTTCCATATCCGCAGACCCTACGATCACCCGGTGACCGCCGCGACGCTGCCGACCGCCCGCACCGGCCCGGCACCGGACCGGCCGGCGCGCGAGGTCCCGCCGGCGCTGACCGGCTGGCGACCCGACTCGGCGCTGCGCAGCTGGCTGTGGACGCTGCTGGTCACCGCGATCGCCGCCGGCACCCGGTTCTGGGCACTGGGCTTTCCCGAGACCAAGAGCTTCGACGAGGCCTACTACGCCACCGAGGCGCAGGAGATGCTGCGCTACGGCTACGAGGACAACCGCGGCTACATGTTCATCGTGCATCCGCCGCTGGGCAAGTGGCTGATCGCGGTGCCGTCCTGGCTGTTCGGCGACGACGCGGTGGGCTGGCGGGCCGCCCCGGCACTGGCCGGCACCATCAGCGTGCTGATCCTGATCCGGCTGGCCCAGCGGATGTTCCGCTCCACCGCGCTCGGGCTGCTGGCCGGCGGCCTGCTCGCCCTGGACGGCATCTCGGTGGTGATGTCGCGGGTGGCGCTGCTCGACATCTTCCTGCAGACGTTCGTGCTGGCGGGCTTCGCGGCGCTGGTGATCGACCGCGATCAGCTACGGGCCAGGCTGGGCCGGTTGTACGCCGCCGGTGTCGACCTGTCCTACGGGGTGCCGTCGCTGGGCCCGCGGCCCTGGCGGCTGGCCGGCGGCGTGCTGCTGGGGCTGGCCCTGGCGGTGAAGTGGAGCGCGTTGTCCTACTGGCTGGGCTTCGCGCTGCTGTCGGTGCTCTGGGACCGTGGGGCGCTCAAGAGCGCCGGCGTCGAGCAACCCTGGGCGGCGACCGTCAAGCGCTCGGTACCGGCCGCGGTGGGTTCGCTGCTGGCCCTGCCGGTAGTCGCCTACCTGTTGAGCTGGACGGGCTGGTTCGTCGGCGAGAACTCCTGGAACCGGCACTGGGGCGACACCCACCCGGGCACCGGGCTGTTCGGCCTGCTGCCCTCCAGCCTGCGCAGCCTGCTGGACTACCACCACCAGGCCTACGAGTTCCACAGCCACCTCTACGACCCGCACGCCTACAAGGCCAACCCGTGGTCGTGGCTGGTGCTGGGCCGTCCGACGTCGTTCTACGCCCCGTCCGGCGTCACCGGCTGCGGAGCGTCCAGCTGTACCCGGGAGATCCTGCTGATCGGCACCCCGCTGATGTACTGGGCGTTCGTGCCGGCGCTGATCTGGTGTCTGTGGCACTGGGCCACCACCCGCGACTGGCGGGCCGGCGCGGTGTTGCTGGCGTTCCTGGCCGGCTGGGGGGTGTGGCTGCAGAACACCCGGCGGACCGGCTTCCTGTTCTACATGACGCCGCTGATGCCGTTCCTGGTGCTCGGGCTGACCCTGGCGGTCGGCGCGATGCTGTCGCACGCGCGGGAGGACGAGCCGGACGCGATGCCGGCCGGCACCCGAGTGCCGGGCCGCGCCGGGGTGCCGGTGGTGGGCCTGCGGGACTGGATCGCGCTGCACGCCATCCCGGTCAGCCGGCTGCTGCGGACGGCCGTGGTGGCGCTCTGGCTCGGCGCGGTGGTGGCCGACTTCGTGTGGATGTGGCCGCTGTTCACCGGCGGCATGCTGACCAACCACGACTGGCAACTGCGGATGTGGCTGCCCGGCTGGATCTGAGCGACCCCGGGCCACGATGGCGGCATCCGGGCCGGATCGATGGCACAGTTGAGGCATGGCGATGTCACCGAATGTCTCTGCCAACATCCCGCGCCCCGGGCTCGACCTGGAGTACCCGATGTCACTGGGGGTCTACGACAGTTACGAGCAGGCCCAGAAGGTTGTCGACTTCCTGTCCGACAACGAGTTCGAAGTCCAGAACATGGCGATCGTGGGCACCGAGCTCAAGACCGTCGAGCGGGTCACCGGCCGGATCACCCGGGCAAAGGTGGCCGCCGCCGGCGCCATCTCGGGGCTGTGGATGGGGCTGTTCGTCGGGCTGGCGTTCTCGATCTTCGGCGACGGCAACCAGCTCGGCTTCCTGATCAGCACGCCGATCTTCGGAGCCATCTTCGGCCTGATCTGGAGCCAGATCGGATTCACCGCGGTGACCCGGGGCGGCACCCGGGACTTCTCCTCGGTCAGCCAGGTGGTGGCCACCAAGTACGAGGTGCTGGTCGAGCACCGCTTCGCCGAGCGGGCCCGGGAGCTGCTGGCCACCATGCCGGCCGGCTTGATGGCCCGCTAGGCCCGCTCGGTCTCGGCCTGCTCGGTCTCGGCCTGCTCGGTTTCGGCCTGCTCGGGCTAGACCTGCTCGGTCTGCTCCAGCACCTGGAACCGCAGCCCGGCCCGGGTCAGCCGCTCGATCAGCGGCTGGCCCATCGCCACCGCGGTGGTCAGCTGACCGGCGGCGGCCGGCAGGTCGTCGAAGGCCACGCACAGTGCCGACTCGGCCAGCATGGTGGCCGTCGCGTCGTAGCCCGGGTCGCCGCCCGACACCTCGGTGACCACCCGCCGGCCACCTCCGGTGCCGGTGAACCGCACCCGGAACCAACCCCGGGCCCGCTGCTCCTGCGTCGGCCCGGTGCCGGCCTGGAAGCGGCCCAGCAGCGCCCGGCGGGCCGGCGGTAGCTGGACCAGCCCGGCCAGGGTCGCGATGCCGAGGGTGCTCGCCACCGCGACCGGCAGCTTCCGGACGCCGGCGTAGTGGTGGTAGGTGAAGTCCGGTCCGTAGCGCGGCAGCGCCCGGCCCGAGCGGGCCACCACCTGGGCGTCGATGGTCGGCAGCGGCAGCAGCCACATCCCGTTCACCCGCCGGGGTGGGGTGCGGACCGCCCGCGAGCGCCGGTCGGCCGGCCGCTGCTCCACCGCCCGCCGGGCCCTGGCCGCCTCGGCCGAGCCGCGCACCCGGGACAGGGCGGTGATCGCGGAGTGCACGGTGCCCGCCGAGGGACGGCCGCCGGCCCGGACCACCCCGTCCACGGTGAGCGGCACGTCCTCGGGCAGCAGGCCGACGGTGAAGAGGACGCCCAGGTCGTGCGGGATCGAGTCGAAGCCGCAGCAGTGGATCAACCGGGCACCCGAGCGCACCGCCTGCTGGTGGTGGCGGGTGTACATCAGGTCGACGAACTCCGGCTCACCGGTCAGGTCGAGGTAGTCGGTGCCGGCCGCGGCGCAGGCGGCCACCAGCGGCTCGCCGTGCTCGAGGTAGGGCCCGACGGTGCTGGCCACCACCCGGCTGCTGGCCGCCACCGCCGTCAGCGAGGCCGGGTCGGTGGTGTCGGCGCTCAACAGCGGTAGCTCGGCCAGCGCGCTGTCGATGGCGGCCAGTTCGTCGCGGACCGCGGCCAGCCTGGCCTGGTTGCGCCCGGCCAGCGCCCACCGGCAGCCGGCCGGGGCGTGCCGGGCCAGGTAGCGCGCGGTCAACCGGCCGGTGAAGCCGGTTGCGCCGAACAGGACGATGTCGTAGCTGCGGTCTGGCACGGGGCCGCCCCTCTGTCGTGTTCGGGTGCCTGCCAGTGTGCCCTTGCCGGTCCGGCCGGCCGGCCGCGGTCCCTCAGACGATCATCGACGGCCAGGGCCAGCGCCGGACCCGGTACGGCAGCCACCAGGCGAGGTCACCGGCCAACCCCGCCAATCCCTCGTCGACGAACTGCCGCAGGATCTCGGCAGGCAACTCGGCGGCCACCGCCCCGAGCAACAGCTGGTCGATGACTGCCAGGTACGCCGGATCGTCGATGACGAAGCGCGCCAGGTTGCCCGCCCGCCGGTCGCGCACCTCGAGGAAGCCAGGACCCTGCCGGTAGATGCACTTGCACAGGTAGAACGTCTCGCGCCAGTCGCCGAGGATCTCGTCCGCGTTCGGCGCGCCGGTGATTTCCACCGGTGGATACAGGTGATTGAGCCGTTGCCAGACCTCGGAGTACTCCCCCGGGCTGAGCC
>Ga0247773_1000443_pt1 | contig 17680 bp, 9 predicted proteins | sample UWRJL092311B6_FD_179934 | JGI IMG/M metagenome (GOLD analysis project Ga0247773, IMG submission 179934) | Plant litter microbial communities from Arlington Agricultural Research Station in Wisconsin, United States - UWRJ-L092-311B-6 | ecosystem: Environmental > Terrestrial > Plant litter >...
CGACCCCGCCGACCGCCGAGGAGTGCTCGTGCCCGGTGGGTCTCAACCACGGCCGGTTCTGGGACGTCCACATGTGGATCAGCCCCAGCGGGGTGCCCAGCGTGTCGATGTCCAACCCGGGCAGGACGATCGGCGGGTTCGACCCCGGCATCGGGTTCTTCTACCCGGCCAGGGTTCCGTCCGCCTAGCTCGAGCAGATCCACCGTCGTAGCGCCGGGGCACCGGGTCGGGAGGTTTCCGGCCCTGGTGCTCCGGCGCACGCGTGTGTTCCGAAACCTTCTCGATGCGACACCATGGCCGCGCCCGCGGGTGCCGGCCGGAATGGGAACCGACATGACGATCCACCCCCGGTCCGTGCTCGCGGCCGCGACCGCGTTCACCCTGCTGGCCACCGGCTGTGCCAGCTCCGGCACGGGTGACGGAACCGGCGCGTCATCGACGGCGGCCGGTGCCACCGGCTCTGGCACGGGACATGCGGCCGCGGCCGGGGACGCGCCGTCGCCGGCGGCCAGAATGGTGTGCGAGGCCGAGGTCCAGGAGGACCTGGTCGCGACCCTGCGGGTGTCGCCGAGCAAGCCGCCGACCGCGACCTGGCGCGATCACGTCTATGCCTGCAGCTACACCTACCCCACCGGAACCATGGTGTTGTCGGTCAAGGAACTGGCCGACGACCAGGCGGCAGTGGCCTATTACGCGGCCAGGAAGCAGAGCTTCGCCACCACGACCGCGCAGCGCATCGACGGCCAGGACGCCTTCACCGCGCCGAACGGCTCGGTGTTCGTGCGCAAGGACGCCAAGGTGCTGCAGGTCGACGTCAGCCGGCTACCGGCCCGGTTCGGCCAACCACCGTTCCCCCGGGCGATCGCGGCGTTCAACGTGGCCAGCACGGTGATGGGGTGCTGGACCGGCGGCTGAACCGGCCACCGCCGCTAGCCGCCCACCAACTCCGCCACCCCGCCGAGCAGCCGGTCCACGTGCTCGGCGGTGCTGCCCAGTCCGATGCTGGCCCGGACGGCGGTGTCGCCCACTGACCGGCCCAGCCGGCCCGATGCCCGGGCCAGCAGCCGGCGGACCAGCGGATGGGCGCAGAACAGCCCGTCGCGGACCCCGATGCCGTGCCGGGTGGCGAGGTGGGCCGAGACCTCCGAGGCCCGCATGCCGGCCACGGCGAAGCTGACGATCCCGACCCGGTCGTGGGTAGCGGCGAAGGTGCGCAGCTCGGCTACCCCGGGCAGCCGGTCCAGCCCCGCGCGCAGTCGCTGCACCAGGTGCTCCTCGGCCGCGGCGAGGGCGACCCGGTCGGCCGCCACCAGCGAGGTACAGGCCGCGGCGATCGCCACCGCTCCCATCAGGTTCGGGGTGCCGGCCTCGTGCCGGGCCGGGCCCTGCTGCCACCGGACGTCGCCGGCCGCGTCGCCGACGTGCGCGGTGGCACCACCGCCGGCGAGGTAGGGCTCGGCCGCGTCGAACCAGTCCGAGCGGCCGACCAGCAGGCCGGCGCCGAACGGTGCGTAGATCTTGTGCCCGGACAGCGTCAGGTAGTCCACATCCGAGTCCTGCAGCGAGATCGGGCGATGCGGGGCCAGCTGGGCGGCGTCGACGGCGATCCGGGCGCCGTGCCGGTGTGCCACCGCGGTCAGCTCGGCGACCGGCCACACCTCACCGGTCACGTTCGAGGCGCCGGTGACGGTCACCAGCACCGGCCCGCGCAAGCCCGCCAGCGCGGCGCTGAGGGCCTGCACGGCGGCTTCGGGGGAGTGCGGCACCGGCAGCCGGATCGACTTGTGCCAGGGCAGCAGGTTGGCGTGGTGCTCGCCCACCCAGCCGATCACCGTGGTGTGCTCCGGTGCCACCCGGGCCAGCAGGTTCAGCGCGTCGGTGGTGTTGCGGGTGAAGATCGCGTAGTCGCCGGGCCGCGCCACCAGGAAGTCCGCGATGGTCTGGCGAGCCTGCTCGAAGGCCAGGGTGCAGCGTTGCGAGGCGGCGCCGGCACCGCGGTGCACGCTGGCATACCATGGCAGCAACTCGTTGACCGCCTCCACCGCGGCCACCATGCAGGGCGCGGTCGCGGCGTAGTCCAGGTTGGCGTAGTCGACGCTGCGGCCGTCGGCGAGGGTGACCGGCAGCCCGCCGCCCAGCACCGCCGGGGCGGACCCGGGCGGTGCGGACCCGACCACCGGTTGCCCGGGCGCTGCCCCGGAACTATGCGAATCCACTGTCGCCACAGGCGATTGCCGGCTCGGCCAGGGGTCGCTGACCAGTGGTACGTCCATGCCTCATCGTGGGCTGGAAGCCCCGGTACGGGCTACCTGATCTGTGCCGGGCACCGGCGTACGCCGGTGCCGCAAGGGCGAGGTGTCCGCACCCGCTCGGAGCCGGTGAGGATGGTGGTGGACAGACAGGAGAATCGATGGGTACAGCGACGGTGGGCAGGCTTTCCGTACCGGGGGCGAGCATCTACTACGAGGTGCGTGGCAGCGGGCCGGCCCTGCTGCTGATCTCGACCGGCAACGGGGATGCCACCCCCTTCGGGGCGATGGCCGACCGGCTGGCCGAGCGGTTCACCGTGATCTCCTACGACCGGCGCGGATTCTCCCGCAGCCCGTTGGACGGACCGGTCGACGACGACCGGCGGCTGGATGACGATGCCGACGACGCGCGGCGCCTGCTGGAGCATCTCGGCGACGGGCCCGGTTACGTGATGGGGACCTGCTCGGGCGGCATCGTGGCGCTGGCCCTGCTGCAGCGCTATCCCGAGCAGGTGGCGGCGATGGTGGTGCACGAGCCGCCGCTGGTGTCGGTACTGCCGGACGCTCGGCGCTGGCTGGACTTCCACGACGAGCTCTACACCGTCTACCGCACCGAGGGCGAGGAGGTCGCCCGGCCGATCTTTCGCACCTATGCCGGCCTGGACGGTGAGACCCGCCCGCCGGCCGGCTTCGAGCTGCCCGAGCAGGTGCTGGCCGACCTGCTGTCCCGGCTGCGCGAGAACCAGGTGTTCTGGTACGAGCACGAGCTGCTGACCTACCCCGCCTGGCAGCCCGACGTCGACGCCCTGAGGGCCGCGGCCGGCCGGCTGGTGCTGGCCGGTGGCTCCGCCTCCCACGAGCATTTCAGCTGCCTGCCCAACGTGGTGCTGGCCGAGCAGCTCGGCATCGAGCTGGCGATCCTGCCCGGCGGTCACGTCGGGCACATCACCCATCCGATCGAGTACGCCGAGACCCTCAGCCGGGTGCTGGGCGACACCGGATCCTGACCCGGCTGGTCGCGACCACTCGTCGCGAACGACGAAACCCCTCCCGCGGCCACCGCCACGGAAGGGTTTTCGTCGTTCGGGCCGGCTCAGCGGCGGCGGTGCTCGCGGGTCAGGCTCTCCAGCGCCGGCACGATGGCGGCCGGGCTGGGCAGCGCGAGCCAGCTGTCATAGACCGCCTGGGCACCGGCCTTGTAGGCAGGATCGGAGACGACCGCGGAGATCATCGCGGCGATCTCCTCGACGGACTGGGTCCGGTGATCCAGCCGGGCGCCGGCGCCGCGCTCGGTCACGTACTTCGCCGCCGGCGGGGCCTCGAGCTTCTTGCCGGGCAGCTCCCAGCTGGTGACGGTCTCGTGCACCTTCTCGTTGACGTCGTACTCGTAGCCCACCCGGTAGGTGCCGTCCTCCATCACGCTCACCTCGACGGGCTGCATCATCAGGCTCTCGTCGGTGTCGCAGACGATCTGGGGCACGTTGAAGGCGACCGGCGCGGCGAACGTCCCGCCACCGCCGTGGTGGATGATCGCCGAGCAGGTCGGCGCCAGCTGGGTCAGCGACACCCACTCGATGGCCCGGACGTTGTCGGGCAGCTTGTCGATGCCCTCCAGCTGGCGGCTGTTGAGGGTGGCGATCACCTCGATGTCCAGGCCCGCGACCGCCTCCAGGATCTTCGGGGTACGGCCCCAGTCGCCCTTGATGAACCGGCGCACCGACTCGCCGAGGGTCAACGCCACCCGCGGCCGCTCGGGTCGCTGGTAGAGCCAGGTCGGGAAGTCCTCGGCACCGGAGTAGGGCACGTACCGCACCGGCAGCTTCGTGCCGCTGGTGGCCAGGCCCATGCCGAGCGGCATCGGGTCGATCGACCACTGCCCGAACAGCATCTCGTCGTCGAGGGTGATCCCGTACTTGTCCGCGATCGGCTGGACCAGCTCGATCTGGGGGTTCGGGTGCAGGCCGGCCGCGATCAGCTGTTCGGTGTTCTGGGCCAGCCGGTCGAAGCACCAGCCCGGGTAGTCCAGCGCCATCAGGAACCGGGCGTGCGCGGCGCCGCTGACCCGGGCGGCCAGCGGCGCGGCGGCCATCGTCGGGTCCCAGATGATGAGGTCCGGCTGCCATTCCCGCGCGAAGTCGATCAGGTCGGAGGCTTCGGTGAGGTCGGGCCGGACGTAGTCCGACAGCGCGGTGAGCAGCCACTGGTAGAAGATGATCCAGTGCTCGCGCTCCTCGGCGTTGAGGCCCAGCGCGTCCGCGTACCGGCCGATGTCCTCGGGCGAGGCCGGGGCCTTGGCGTCCGGGCGCATCCGCAGTTCGAGGTCACCCGGCTTGCCGAGCACGACCGGGGTCAGCCCGGCAGCCAGCACCGACTTGGTGAAGCAGGCATGGGTGGCGACCCGCACCTCGTGGCCCGCGCTCTGCAGCGCCCAGGCCAGCGGCGTGATCGGCCACAGGTGGGCGTGCGACGGCTGAACGGTCAACAGGACTCGCATCAACTCTCCTTGGAATTGCACGGCAAAAGATGATCGGGGGCGCCGGGCCGGCCGGCGCCCCCGTGGGTGGTATTAGCGCAGGATGGACTGGAATCCGGCGTGGGCGTAGTGATCGGCGATCGCGTGGAAGGACTCCTTGGGCTCCCAGCGGTAGGCCGAGTCCGGGTCCTCGACATCGTCCCGGATCGTCTTGACGACGGCCATGCTGGCCATGTCGAGGTCGAAGGTGCGGTCCTCGGAGTGCGGGTGGGTCGGGTGGATCAGCTCGGACACGATCACCCCGTCGACACCTGCCTCCTCGAAGATCGAGAACATCTTCAGGTGGTAGGCCGCCTGCTCGCCCTCGTCCCGGACGTAGCCGTCGAGGATCGTCGGTACCGGCTGGGAGCGATCGACGATGTCCCAGAAGAAGAAGCCCTTCTGCTCGGCACCCTGGTAGGTGGCGGTCCCGAACTCCGCGATCAGGATCGGCTTGTTCCAGTGCCGGTATCCCTCGATCAGGTCGAGGTGCTCCTGCCGGCTCAGCGGCTTGGGGAGGTACTGGTACATCAGGTTGATGGTGTCGAACGGGCTCCAGTCGACATCCTCGAACGGAGCGGCGGAGTAACCCAGCTCGCCGGAGAAGTTCTCCCGGGCGACCGCGGCGGCCCGCGCCAGGAATTCGTTCAGCGCCGGTGCGGCATCGGCGACGTCGACGTCGGCGGTCGGAACCAGCAGGTGGTGACCCTCCTCGGCGTAGATGTTGGCCATCCGGTCGTGGTACTTCTCGCCCGCGATCAGGCCGGGGGTGAAGACCAGGTGCACCGCACCGACGGTCAGACTGATCTGGGCACCCTGGCTGCGCAGCGACTCGGCCAGCCGCGCGGTCTCGGCCAGGTGCTCGAGCACCTCCTCCTGCGGCCGGTCGGCCAGCCGGGGCTGCAGCCAGACGTGCAGGTCGCGGTCCACCGCGGCGTTGGCGGCCTCGGCGAGCCGGTCGAGGTCGCTGCCGTAGATGGTCACCGAGTTGCAGTTGAGCTGGTCGCTGATCAGGCTCAGCTCGCTCAGCAACTGCCGCCTGCTCCAGACGGTGCGCGACAGTTCGCCCTGCCCGGTGGCGAAGTTGGTGCCGGTGTCGTAGGCGATGCCGCGATAGGTCCTGGTGGGGTTTTCGGAAGCGCTGTTCGGCCCTGGATCGGCCATGGTTGTCGCCTTTCTGTAGGGACGGGCTCGGATTGTCGGTCAGGCTCCCGCGACCCGGCAGTCCTCGGCTCGACGGTGCGGGGACACGGTGATGCCGGCGCCCGGGCGCCGGCACCGACCGCGAGAGGTGCTGGGCGTTACCACACCACCGGAAGCTCGTAGAGCCGCTCGAGGGTTCCGTCGTTGTTGTTGTGCGGGATCTGGTCGGTGGGCAGCGTCGACTTGAGGTCGGGGAACCGTTCGACCAGTGAGCGGAAGGCGATGTCGAGTTCGAGGCGGGCCAGGTTGTCACCCGGGCACCGGTGGATTCCGTGGCTGAAGGAGAAGCTGGGACGGGCCTGCCGCCGGATGTCGAAGCGCCCTGGCTCGTCGACCGCCAGCGGGTCGAAGTTGACCCCGGCGCAACTGATCAGGATGCCGTCGCCGGCCTTGATGACCTGGCCGCCGAGGTCGATGTCCTCGACCGCCACCCGCGCGAAGGCCTCCACCAGCGACACGTAGCGCAGGATCTCCTCCACCGCGGCCGGAATCAGGTTGAGGTCCTCGCGCAACGCCGTCCACTGCTCGGGATGGTCCAGCAGCGCCAGCGTGCCGAGCGAGATCACGTTGGTGGTGGTGTCGGTGCCGGCGACCAGCATGGCCATCGCGATGTGCACCAGCTCGGAGCGGGTGAGCTCGTCGTGGTGCAGGTAGTCGACGATCAGGTCGTCGATCAGGCCCTTGCGCTGGGTGCCGGTACCGCTCTCCTTGCGACCGATCAGGCCGTCGAGGTACTCACCCAGCTCGTCGGTCGCCTCGTCGGCGAGTTCCGGGACGAACAGTTTGTGAGCCGGGATCTCGAAGTCCGCGTGCTCCTCCCAGGGCACCCCGAGGATCAGGGCCATCACCGCCGACGGCACCGGCTGGGCGAACTGGCTCACCAGGTCGGCCGGCTGGCCCTTGGCCACCATCTCGTCCAGCGTGTCGTCGACGATGCGCTGGATGTCGGTGCGCAGCAACGCCGCCCGGCGCAACGTGAAGCTCGGCATGATCATCTGGCGCTGCTTGGTGTGGATGGGCGGATCCACGCCGAACAGCACGTCGGCGTAGCCGCTGTCGACCACCTTCTCGAATTCCTCGTTCAGCAGCGGGAAGTTGCCGTGGTAGGGCCGGATCGACACCCGCCGGTAGTCCGACAGGATGGCCCGGGCCTCCGCCGCGCCGGTGACCAGCCACGCCGTCCGGCCGTTGTAGAGCTTGACTTTCGACATCGGGCCGGACTCGCGCAGGGCCACGTGCTCAGCCGCCGGCCGGTACGGGCAGGACGAGGAGCGCGGGATCGGATAGGTCGGTGGTTCGGCCGCCTGCGGCGTTGAAATGGTCATGAACACCCCTACTCAGGAATGGGACCCGCCGACGGAACCGGCAGGACAGACTTCGTCGCACCCCGGATGGTGCTCACCGGACTCATTTTCATCGCAGCTCGTCCGGAGCGGCACCTCTCCGGTTGCGCTGCGCGGGGTGACGACGAAGCCCGCTGCCGAGCCCACCGCGCCGGCCGGGGCCGCCGGTGATCTGCCGACGGAACAACCCCGAACGCGATGGTTCCTACCCGCGGTGCTTGCCTGGGATCGGGCTGCACCGGCTGCTATGGATTCCGTCCGCGGGCACAACGGGTACCGGCCCACGGGCGGCTGACATCGGATGGTGCGAGGTTAGCCAGCCGGTCCGGCCGCCCGGTACTTCTGGCATGCCGTGCGCCGGCCACCTCGGAATAATCCCAGGACTGGGCACGGCACCGGTGAGAAAGGCGCGACGTTCCTGGCAGGTTGGCAGCTGACAGCAGTACCCGGTCGAGCGATGGGAATTGCGGCCCGTGCACAGATCGGCTCCTTCCGCTCCGCCGGCTCGCGCCGGCCGCCGGGAGTGGATCGGCCTGGCGGTGCTCACGCTGCCCACCCTGCTGGTGTCGGTCGATGTCTTCGTGATGCTGCTGGCGCTGCCGCACCTGAGTTCGGACCTCGGCGCCGGCAGTACCGAGCAGCTGTGGATCATGGATACCTACGCCTTCCTACTGGCCGGTTTCCTGATCACCATGGGTACGGTCGGCGACCTGATCGGCCGCCGGCGGTTGCTGCTGCTCGGCGGCGCCGGCTTCGGGCTGGCCTCGGTGCTGTGCGCCTACTCGGTCAACCCGGAGATGCTGATCCTGGCCCGCGGCCTGCTCGGCGTCGCCGGCGCGACGCTGGCGCCGTCCACCCTTGCCCTGATCAGCAACATGTTCGCCGATCCGAGGCAGCGCGGCCTGGCCATCAGCGTGTGGCTGGCGGCGTTCATGGGAGGTGCCGCGACCGGCCCGGTCATCGGCGGACTGCTGCTGGAGAACTACTGGTGGGGTTCGGTGTTCCTGCTGGGGGTGCCGGTGATGGTGCTGTTGCTCGGCCTGGGCCCGGTGCTGCTGCCGGAATACCGCGACACCACCGGCCGAAGGCTCGACCTGATCAGCGTCGCCCAGTCGCTGGCGGCGATCCTGCCGGTCATCTACGGATTGAAGGAGCTGGCCCGCAACGGGTGGCATCCGGCGCCGATTCTGGCCGTCCTCGCGGGGCTGGCGTTCGTGGTCCTGTTCGTCCGCAGGCAGCACCGGCTGGCCGACCCGCTGCTGGACCTGCGGCTGTTCGCCGACCGGGCCTTCAGCGCGGCGCTGGGCAGCATGCTGTTCGGCACCATGCTGATGGGGGCGATCATGCTGCTGATCACCCAGTACCTGCAGCTGGTGGCGCAGCTGTCGCCGTTGCGGGCCGGCCTGTGGATGCTGCCCTCGGCCGGGGCCGCCACCGCCAGCTTCCTCGGCGCCACCCTGCTGGTGCGGCGGTTCCGGCCGGCCTACCTGATCGGCGCCGGCCTGGCGGCCGCCGTGCTCGGCCTGCTGCTCATCACGCAGGTCCGGACCACCGCCGGCCTGGGCCTCCTGACGACCGGTTTCGTGTTCATCAACCTCGGGTCCGGCCCGCTGCTGACCCTGGGCACCGACCTGATCGTCGGGTCGGTGTCACCGGCCAAGGCCGGCTCGGCGGCGGCCATGAACGAGACCAGCGGCGAGTTCGGGTTCGCGCTCGGCATCGCGGTGCTGGGCAGCATCGCCACGGCCGCGTACCGGCACGAGCTGCGGGACACCCTGCCGCCCGGGCTGTCGCCGCAGGCCACCCAGCGCGCCCGGGACAGCCTTGCCAATGCCAGCACGGCGATCGTGCCCGACCGATTACGGCCGGAGCTGCTGGCCGCCGCCCAGCACGCCTTCATCGACGGCATGCGGATCGTGGCCGGGGCCAGCGCCCTCGTGCTGGCCGGCGTGGCGGTGCTGACGGTGCGGTTGCTGCGCCATGTTCCCGCGACGGCGGCAGGTAACGACCTGCCCGAGCCCAGCACCGCCGCACCGGCAGGCTGAGTCCGGCTAGCCGGCCCGCGGCAAACCCACCGCCAGCTCGGCCGCCAGGATGCGCAGCGCCTTGCGGTCGGGCTTGCCGACCGCCGTGTGTGGCAGTTCCTCGAGAACCTCGAACCGTTCCGGGATCTTGAAGGCGGCCAGCCCCCGGGCGGTGAGCGCGGCTGAGACATCGGCCAGGGTGAGGCTGTGGCCCGGGCGGACCCGGACGAACAGGCAGACCCGCTCGCCGGTCTGCGGATCGGGCATCGCCACGGCCGCCACCTCGGCCACCTCGGGCAGTTCCTGCACCAGGGTCTCGATCTCGTCGGCCGCGATCTTCTCGCCGGCCCGGTTGATCAGGTCCTTCACCCGCCCGCAGACCACCACGTTGCCCTCGGCGGTGATCCGCACCAGGTCACCGGTCCGGTACCAGCCGTCCGGTGTGAACGCCCGCCGGTTGTGCTCGGGCACCCCGTAGTACCCGCGCGGTGTGTACGGCCCGCGGGTGAGCAACTCACCGATCCCGCCGACCGGCACCGGCTGCCCGTCGGGATCCACCAGCAGTAGCTCGTCGTAGGGGCTGACCGGATGGCCCTGGGTGGTATGGGCAATCTCGTCCGGGGCGTCGACCGGGGTGTAGCACAGCAGGCCCTCGGCCATGCCGTAGACCTGCTGCAGCGTGCAGCCCAGGGACGGCCCGATCCGGGCGGCGACCTCGGGCGACAGCGCCGAGCCGCCGACGTGCAGGTAGCGCAGGCTGGACAGGTCCCGGGTGCTGGTGGCAGCCGCGTCCATCCATTTCAGGGCGATCGCGGGCACCGCCGAGGTGGCGGTGACCCGCTCGGCCTCGATCGCCTCGAACGCCGCTTCCGGACGCGGGCTGCCCAGCAGCACCACCCGGCCGCCGGCCGACAGCGCGCCCAGCAGCCCTGGACTGGCCAGCGGGAAGTTGTGCCCGACCGGCAGCACCGCCAGGTAGACGGTCTCGGAGTCGAAGCCACAGGCCCGGGCACTGCTGGCGATGTTGTAGGCGTAGTCGTCGTGGGTCCGGCTGATCACCTTCGGCACCCCGGTGGTGCCACCGGAGAGCAGGAACACCGCCACGTCCGAGGCTTCCGGTGCCCGCTCGTCGAGGCGCCGACGGCGGCCCTCGACGTCGCCGTCAGGTCGCAGCAGCGTGCGCACGTCGACGCTGTCCGGCCGGACGTCCTCGCCGACCACCAGCACCTGGGCCGGCTCCGGCAGGGTGGTCGCCACCCGATGGGCCAGATCCTGGTGGTCGTAACCGCGCCACCGGTCCGGCACGATCAGCGCCCTGGCCCGGACGTGCGCACCGATCGAGGCCAGCTCGTACTCCCGGTGTGGCGGCAGCATCATCACCGGCACCACGCCGAGCCGGAAGCAGGCCAGCGTCACCACGACGAACTCCCAGCAGTTGGGCAGCTGCACCAGCACCGTGTCGTCGTGGCACAGCCCGATCCCGCCGAGCCGTTCGGCAAGCTGGTCGGCCGTCTCGGCCAGTTCCCGGTAGCTCAGCCGGCGCTCGCCGTCCACCACCGCGATCCGGTCCGGCCACGCCTCGGCCCACTGCCACAGGTCGGCACCCAGCGGACGCCCCCGCCAGCAGCCGGCCACCCGGTAGGCGTGCGCCAGGTCGGCCGGCCACGGCACCACGCCGTCGAGGCCCATCAGGCGCTCAACTCCTCGGCCGCGGCGGGCTCGTCGCGATCGAGCCGTTCGGCCAGCAGCGACGCGACCGCCTCGATGGTGGGCCGGTCCCAGAACAGCGTTGCCGGCAGGGACAACTGGAACCGTCGCTCCAGGCCACGGCGGATCCGTACCGTCATCACCGAGTCGACGCCCATCTCGACCAGGGGCCGGCGCCCGTCCACCTCGGACGCGGCGAGCTTGGTCTCATTCGCCACCTGGGCCCGGATCTCGCCGGCCAGGTACTCCCGCAGCAGGTCGCCGGTCAGGCCGACCCACGGGGTTTCCCGGGGTGCGGCCTCGGCCTGCTCCGCCGGTGCCTCGTCGGCCAGCAGGCTCAACAGCGGCAACCGGTGTTCGCCCGGCTCCAGCGGCATGATCCGCAGCACCGCCGCGTAGCCGAGGTCGTAGCGCTCGGCCAGCTCCCACGACAGGAAGGCTTCGGTGACGGTGATGTCGGCGGTGCCTCGGGCGGCGAGTTCGGCATCGATCACCGCCGAGGACGTCGACATCCCCAGGCCGCGCCAGGACGTCCAGCCGAAGCTGGTGGTGTGGTCCCCGGCGGCCCGGCGGTGTGCCGCCAGGGCGTCGAGGAAGGCGTTGCCGGCGGCGTAACTGGCCTGGCCGGGCAGGCCGAGCAGTTGCCCGCTGGAGGAGAACAGCACGAAGAAGTCGAGGCTGCCGGGCGGGAACAGGGTGTGCAGTACCAGCGCGCCCTCGACCTTGGGCCGCAGTACCGAGCGCAGCGACTCCTCGGTGAGGTTGCGCAGCATCCGGTTGTCCAGCACCCCGGCCAGGTGCACCACGCCGCGGATCGGCGGCAGGTTCAGGGCGGCGGGGGACAGCTGCCCGCGCACCGCGTCGGGGTCGGCGATGTCCAGGGCGACGGTGACCACGGTGACCCCGAGCCGCTCCAGGGACAGGATCGCGTCGATCCGGGCTCGCTGGATCGGGTCGGTCTGCTCGGCCCAACTGGCTCGCGGCGGCATCGGCTGCCGGCCGGCCAGCACGATCCGGCGGGCGCCCCGGTCGGCCAGGAACTGCGCGGTCGCCAGCCCCAGCACGCCGAGCCCACCGGTGATCAGGTAGGTGCCGTCGGGCTGACAGGTCGTCAACGGCCGGACCGGATCACCGGTCACCCGCTGCAGCCGCGCCACGGTGGCGGTACCGGCCGAGATCGCCACCACGTCCTCGCCGCGCACCGTGCGCAGCACGTCGACCAGCGCGGCCACGTCCTGCGGGGACTGCCCGATGTCGACCACACCGCCCCAGAACTCGGGGTATTCGCCGCCGATGATCCGGCCCAGCCCCCAGAGTGAGCCGTGCCCGAGCGCCCGCTCGTCCTCGCAGGCCTGCACGCCCTGGGTGACGCACCACAGCCTGGACGGCGCCGGCAGTCCGGTCCCGGCCAGCCGCTGCGCGGTCCGGGCCAGCAGCCAGGCGGCCTGCGTCGCGCTGTCGCCGAGCTCCTGCGGCGAGCCGAGCGCGGGTACCACCAGGAGGACCGAATCGCCGGCCAGCTCGCTGTCGTGCAGGTCCTCCGGCTGATCGACCACCCGGTGCTCGATGCCCTCGACGCCGAGGCGTTCGGTGAGCCTGCCCAGCAGCGCCGTGTCGGGGCCGATCAGCACCACCCGGGCCAGCTCGGCCACCGGGTTGGGCGGTGCCGGCAGCCAGTTGAGCTCGTGGACCAGCTGGCGGGGATTGCTGATCGCCCCCATGTCGTCGCCGAGAATGCCGTAGCGCAACCGGGAAAGCTCACCGACCACCACGCCGTCGAGGTCGGCGATCTCGACGTCGACGGTGTGGTTGCCGATCACCCGGACGGTGATCCGGGCCGCGGCCGGCGAGCTGCCGGCCAGCGTGACCCGGTGGATGTGGGCCGGCATCCGCAGGGTGGGCGGCCCGCTGAAGGCCACCGAGGCGATCGACAGCACCGCGTCCAGCACCGAGGCCCAGGTGGCCGGTGCCTCGTCGCTGTCGCGGTCGGCACGTACCTCGGCCACCAGTACGCCGTCGCCGCGCGAGATCCGTTGCACCGTCCAGCCGAAGCCCATTGCTGCGACCCCGAGGGTTGCCAACCGCTCGATCACGTAGTCGGTGGGCAGTTCCTCGTCGGCCAGGACGTCGGAGGCACCGGTGCCGGCGTTGGCCTTCCAGGCCTGGGGTTCGATAGCCGCCGAGGTGTGGGTGACCCAGCCCTTGTCGTCGGCGCTGTCCTCGGCAATCCGCGAGGACAGCCGGATCGCGCCGTTCTGCAGCACCACCTGCAGGTCGCGCCCCCCGGTCACGCTGACCGGTACCCGTAGCGCCACGTCGGTCAGGTCCGACCAGCTGCCGGTTTCGGCCGCCGCGGTCAGGAACGTGTTGAGCAACACCGCGGCCGGGATGATCTCGACCTCGCGCACCGGGTGGTCACCTGGATAGGGCCGGGAGTCCCGGTCCAGGTAGGTCAGCCAGACGTGCGCCGGGGTGGTGCTGCGGACGTTGCTGCGCGCTCCCAGCAGGGTGTGGCCGGCCGGGTCGTGCTGTTCGGCGAGGCCGGTCCGGTTGACCGGCTCCTCGGCCCAGTGCCGGCGGCGCTGCCAGGCGGTGGTGGGCAGCGCGGCCAGGTTGCCCCCGGGCCACATCGCCGACCAGTCCACACTCGCGCCATGGCAGTACAGCAGGCCGAGATTGGTGAGCAGTTCCTCGCGTTCGGGCCGGTTGCGGCGCAGCGAGTGCGCGACGTAGGCGTCCTCGACGCCCAGCGCTTCGAACGCCTCGGTGACCGAGTGCTCCACCACCGGGTGGGCCGAGATCTCGACGAACAGCCGGTAGCCGTCCTCGAGAGCCGCCGTGACGGCCTGCGCGAAGCGCACCTGACCGCGCAGGTTGGTGGCCCAGTACCGGCCGTCGCGGACCGCGTCCGAGCGCGGATCGGCCAGCGCGGTGCTGTAGATCGCGACCTCGGCGGGCATCGGCTCGAGGTCGGCGGCCGCGGCGGCCAGCGCGTCCAGCAGCGGGTCCATCTGCGGGCTGTGGAAGGCCACGTCGGTGTCGACCGGCCGCACCACCAGGCCCTGCTCGCGCCACTGCTCGCTGAGTTCCGCGACGGCCGGGATGTCCCCGGCGATCACCGCCGAGCCCGGTGAGGCGGCCACCGCGACGACCACGTCGCCGCGTTCGCCCAGCAGGCGTTCGGCTTCCTCCGGCGACAGGTTCACCATGGCCAGCGCCCCCTTGCCGAGCACCTGGCGCAACAGCACCGAGCGCCGGCAGACCAGCCGGGCACCGTGTTCGAGGCTGAGGATCCCGGCGGTGACCGCTGCCGCGATCTCGCCGACCGAGTGTCCGATCACCGCGTCGGGCCGAACCCCGTGCGCGCGCCAGGATGCTGCCAGCCCGACCTGCACCGCGAAGATCATCGGTTGGATCACGTCGACCGGCTGCGGGCTGTCGTCGAGGATCTTCTCGCGCAGCGACACGCCCATCTCCTGCAGGAAGATCGGCTCGAGGGCGTCCATCACCGCGGCGAAGGACCGGTCGCCGGTGAGCAGCTCGCGGGCCATCCCGGTCCACTGCGAGCCGTGCCCGGAGAAGATCCAGACCAGTCCGGTGGCTGCCGCCGGCAGCACGGCACCGGTCGGCGAACCGTCCTCGGAGCCGGCCAGTTCCCGCAGCCGGGCGACGAGCTGCTCGCGGTCAGCGGCGAACACCGTGGCCCGGTGGCCGAGTTCGGCCCGGTGGCGGGCCAGCGTGTAACCCAGATCAGCCGTGCCGAGTTGGGAATTCTGCTCCAGCTCGTCGGCCAGCCGGCCGGCGTACTCGGCGACCGCGGCCTGGCTCGCACCGGAGATCGGGTACAGCGCCGGACCGCTGTCCTGGCCGCTCTGCTCGGCCGGCGCCTCGGCCTGCTCCAGGATGACGTGGGCGATGGTGCCGCCGTAGCCGTAGCCGGACACCCCGGCACGGCGTGGCTGACCGGTCACCGGCCACGGCGTCGGCTCGGTGACGACCCGCAGCCCGGAGTTGTCCCAGTCGATGGCGGGGTTGCCGGTGGTGAAGTTCAGGCTGGGCGGGATCTCGTCGTGCTGCAACGCCAGCACTGCCTTGACGACGCCGGCCACCCCGGCACCGGCTTCCAGGTGGCCGACGTTCGGCTTCACCGACCCGATCAGCAGCGGCCGGTCGGCGGGACGGTCCGGGCCGAACACCGAGCTCATCGCCTGCGCTTCCAACGGATCGCCGACCCGGGTACCGGTGCCGTGGGCTTCCACGTAGCCGACGCTGGCCGGGTCGACGCCGGCGCTGGCGTACGCGCGTCGCATCAGGTGGGCCTGGGCCTGGCCGTTGGGCGCCATGATGCCGTTGGTCTTGCCGTCCTGGTGCACGGCGCTGCCCCGGATCACCGCGAGCACCCGGTCGCCGTCACGCCGGGCGTCCGAGAGCAGCTTGAGCACCAGCATGCCGCCGCCCTCGCCCCGGCCGTAGCCGTCCGCGCTGGCGTCGAAGGACTTGCTTCGCCCGTCGGGTGCCGTCGCACCGGCCGCGTCGAGCACCATCGACAACCCCGGTGCGGTGATCACCAGCACTCCGCCGGCCAGCGCCACCGGGCACTCGCCGGCTCGCAGGGCCTGGGCGGCGAGGTGGATCGAGACCAGTGAGGACGAACAGGCGGTGTCCACGGCCACGCTCGGCCCCCGCAGGTCGAGCAGGTAGGACACCCGGTTGGCGACCGCGCAGTACGCCCCGCCGATCCCGGTCCACGCCTCGATGCGGGGCAGATCCTCCAGCAACCGGCGGCCGTAGTCGTCCGAGCCGACCCCGACGAACACGCCGGTGTCGGTGCCGGCCAGCGCGCGCGGAACGATGCCGGCGTGCTCGAGGGCCTCCCAGGCCAGCTCGAGCACGATGCGCTGCTGCGGGTCCATCAGAGCCGCCTCGCGCGGGGTGATGTCGAAGAACTCCGCGTCGAATCCGGCGACGTCGTCGAGGAAGGCGCCCCGCTTGGTGACGTCGCGGACCGCGGCCGCGTAGTCCCGGCCCTGCGAGGCGTACCAGTCCCAGCGCTGGTCGGGAACTTCCCCGATCGTGTCGCGGCCTGAGTGCAACAGGGTCCAGAACTTGCCGAGCGAGTCGATGCCGCCGGCAAACCTGCACGACATCCCGATGACAGCGACGGGTTCTCCGAAATTCATCAGCGGACAGCCTCCTAAGCCCTCCAGGTATCGCTGGGCCTGGAGGCGCATCTACGTACGGACAGAACTCGGCAAACCACAGAACCCGCCGGCAGCCGGGCGCTCGCACCCCGAAGCCGACCGGAAGCGGTCAGGGAATTCGGAGGAGGTGTCTGCGCTGGCGAAGCAAAATAGAATTCATCAGGTCCCGGGTAGTGGCATTGCCTCTCCTTGATCCGGGCCGTCCTACCGTTACGAAGGTGTCCGGAAGCCGAAACCGGTATCTGCATCAGAGTGCGTGTCGCGGTCGGCGCTTGGCACCTTCATGCATGCGATTTCCGCCGGATATTGGCAGCAGTTGCCAGTGCCTGTCCGGCGGCTACCCGCAAGCTGGCACAACGGCTACTCGACACCTGCCCGGAACCTGTTCGATACCGGTACGTCACCGGCCGATTAGCTGCGGACCCGCATGCGTCGCACCGGCAATCGGCAAGTAGCAACGGCACATCCGTCGATGGGATGGTCGATAGGCCATGGGTGGTAACGTGCACGCCGTCACAGATCTACGGCCATGCCATGAGCGATTACGGGGCGATCGCCGTGGTGCGACGTTGCGGGCCTGATCATGTGCCGCTCGATAGCCGGCCCCACCGGGACCGCGTTATCTCCGGATCGGTCCTAGGAGGAATCAGCTAATGACGGAGACAGCCCCGGCCGCCGGCGCCAGTCGGCGGGAATGGTACGGCCTCGCCGTGCTCGCGCTGCCGACCATGCTCACCATGATGGATATCAGCGTGCTCTTCCTGGCGCTGCCACAATTGACGCGGGACCTGGACGCCAGCGCCACCCAGCAGATCTGGATCAGTGACATCTACGGGTTCCTGATCGCGGGATTCCTCGTCACCATGGGCACGTTGGGCGACAAGATCGGCCGTCGGAAGGTGCTGCTGACCGGGGCCACCCTGTTCGCCGTGATCTCGGTGGTGGCGGCCTACTCGTCCTCGCCCGAGATGCTGATCATCTCCCGGGCGCTGCTGGGCGTCGCCGGTGCGACCATCATGCCCTCCACCCTTGCCCTGATCATGGAGATGTTCCATGACGTCAAGGAGCGCGGCATCGCGATCGCGGTCTGGGCCTCGGCCCTGACCCTCGGGGTGGCGCTCGGCCCGATCGTGGGCGGCGTGCTGCTGCACTGGTTCTGGTGGGGCTCGGTGTTCCTGATCGGCGTTCCGGTGATGTTGCTGCTGCTGGCCACCGGGCCGGCGTTGCTGCCGGAGTTCAAGAACCCGGCCGCCGGCCGGCTCGACCTGGTCAGCGTGGTGCTGATCCTGGCGGCGATCCTGCCGTTCATGTACGGCTTCCAGGAGATCGCCAGGTCCGGCTGGGAACCGTTGCAGGTGGTGGCGGTGCTGGCCGGCCTGGTCTTCGGCGTGGTCTTCGTGCTCCGGCAGCGCGGCCTTGCCCACCCGCTGCTCGACATCCG
>Ga0247773_1000444_pt1 | contig 17678 bp, 14 predicted proteins | sample UWRJL092311B6_FD_179934 | JGI IMG/M metagenome (GOLD analysis project Ga0247773, IMG submission 179934) | Plant litter microbial communities from Arlington Agricultural Research Station in Wisconsin, United States - UWRJ-L092-311B-6 | ecosystem: Environmental > Terrestrial > Plant litter >...
CCGTCCGCAAGGACGGCGACCCCGAGACCTTCAGTGCCACCCTGGTCGGGCTGGACGACGAGCGGATCGCCACCGGCCGGGACTTCGACCCCGCCACCGGCCGCGCGTCCTCGGAGGTCCTGCACCTGGACGAGTCCGGCGCCCGTGGTCTGGCCGCCCGGCTGGAGAACACCGACTTCGCCGTCACCCGGGTCGAGGAGAAGCCGTACCGGCGCCGGCCCTACCCGCCGTTCATGACCTCGACGCTGCAGCAGGAGGCCGGCCGCAAGCTGCGCTGGTCGTCCCAGGTCACCATGCGGGTGGCCCAGCGGCTGTACGAGAACGGCTACATCACCTACATGCGAACCGACTCGACGAACCTGTCCGAGACGGCGCTGACCGCGGCCCGGTCCCAGGCCCGCGACCTCTACGGCGACGCCTACGTGCCGGCCGAGCCGCGGCACTACAGCCGCAAGGTCAAGAATGCCCAGGAGGCTCACGAGGCGATCCGGCCGGCCGGTGACTCGTTCCGTACCCCGGGCCAGCTGGCCTCGGCGCTGTCCTCGGACGAGTTCCGGCTCTACGAGCTGATCTGGCAGCGCACCCTGGCCTCGCAGATGTCCGACGCGGTCGGCACCACCCTGTCGATCCGGCTGGCCGGCACCTCGGTGGCCGGCGAGCGGGCCGAGTTCGCCACCTCCGGGCGCACCATCACCTTCCCGGGGTTCCTGCGCGCCTATGTGGAAGACATGGACGAGGACTCCTCCCGCTCGGGTGGCTCGGCGGAGTCCGGCCGCGACGACAGCGAGAAGCGGCTGCCGCAGCTGAGCCGGGGTGACGGGCTCGGAGTGCGCTCGCTGGAGCCGAGCGGGCACTCCACCAGCCCGCCGGCCCGCTACACCGAGGCCTCGCTGGTCAAGGCCATGGAGGAGCTCGGCATCGGCCGGCCGTCCACCTACGCCTCGATCATGCAGACCATCCAGGACCGCGGCTACGTCTGGAAGAAGGGTTCGGCGCTGGTGCCGTCCTGGGTCGCCTTCGCGGTGGTCGGCCTGCTGGAGGGGCACTTCGGCCGGCTGGTGGACTACGGCTTCACCGCCTCGGTGGAGAACGACCTGGACTCGATCGCCGGCGGCACCACCTCCCGGGTGGACTGGCTGCGCCGGTTCTACTTCGGGGCCGGCGACGGGGAACTGGGCGCCGATGCCGATCACGCCGACAAGGGCCGGATCTCGGCGCAGGGCGGCTTGAAGAAGCTGATCGCCGAGCGGCTGGAGGACATCGACGCCCGTGGCGTGAACTCGATCCAGCTGTTCGGGCCGGACAGCGACGTCGTGGTGCGGGTCGGGCGCTACGGCCCCTACGTCCAGCAGGGCGGGGCCGACTCCGAGCGGCGCGCGTCGGTGCCCGAGGACCTGCCGCCGGACGAGCTCACCCCGGACAAGGTCGAGGAGCTGCTGTCGGCACCGTCGGGCGACTACACCATCGGGGTCGATCTGGAGACCGGCCGCGAGATCACCGGCAAGAACGGCCGGTTCGGCCCGTACGTGACTGACGGCGAACGGACCGCGTCGCTGTTCAAGAACATGTCGCTGGAAACCCTCACGCTCGACGAGGCCGCCCGGCTGCTGACGCTGCCCCGGGTGGTCGGCGTGGACCCGTCGGCCGAGGACCCCAAGGCCGCCGAGATCACCGCGCAGAACGGCCGGTACGGCCCCTACATCAAGCGTGGCACCGACTCGCGGTCCCTGGAGACGGAGGAGCAGCTGTTCACCGTCACCCTGGACGAGGCGCTGGCGATCTTCGCCCAGCCCAAGCTGCGGGGCCGCCGCGCCGCCGCCGCGCCGCCGTTGAAGGAGCTGGGGGTGGACCCGGTCTCGCAGAAGCCGATGGTGGTCAAGGACGGCCGGTTCGGCCCGTACGTCACCGACGGCGAGACCAACGCCTCGCTGCGCCGTGACGATTCGGTGGAGGCCCTGACCGACGAGCGGGCCTCCGAACTGCTGGCCGACCGGCGGGCGCGCGGGCCGGTGAAGAAGGCCACCCGCAAGACCGCCGCGAAGAAGGCGCCGGCCAAGAAGTCGGCCACCAAGGCCGCTGTGAAGAAGGTCGCCGCCAAGAAGGCCCCGGCCAAGAAGGTCGCCGCCAAGAAGGCTTGAGCTTCGGCCACCGCTAGCGATCTTCATTGGTTTCGATCGTCCTGGCGACCAGAATCAATGAAGATCAACAAGGTGGCCCGGGCCGTGGGGCACACTGGCAAGCATGGCCCGCTACCACGAGATGACGCTGTCCGGCACGGTCGGACATGGCCAGGCGGCGTTCGACTCCGCGTCGGCGGCGGTGCTGAGCCTGCGGATGCATCGCAAGGCCGGCGTGAAGATGACCATGCCGAACGACACCGTGCACGAGGGCGATGTGGTGCGGATCGCCTTCGGCCTCGGGCCACTGGCGATCCACGGCTCGTGTGACGTGGTGTGGGTGGTCGAGGAGCCGCGCCGGCGGGGCTTCCGGTACCGGACCAGGCCCGATCACCCCGAGGACGGCGAGGAGAGCTTCGTCGTCGACTGGGCTGGCAACGACGAGGTGATCGTGACGATCTCGTCGCGGGCCCGTCCCCAGATGCTGATCATGAAGCTCGCCGGTCCGCTCGGCCGGCTCGGTGCGCTGCTGGTCAACCGGCGCTACCGGTGGGCGTTGCGCAAGATCGTGGCGAGCGAGACCGGCCGGAGCTAGCTCAGGCCTGCTGGAACTCGATCCGGTTGCCGAACGGGTCGAAGGTGTGGAACCGCCGCACACCCGGGATCTCGCCGTCGGCCCGCACACAGTCGTACCCGGCGCCGGTCAGCGACTCGGCCAGCGCGTCCAGCTCAGTGACCAGAAAAGCCGGATGTGCCTTGCGGGCCGGGGAGAACGGCTCCTCGACGCCCAGGTGCAGTACCGCGCTGCCGGCGGTGAACCAGCAGCCGCCCCGCACCGCCAACGCCGCCGGCTTGGCCACCTCGCTCATGTCGAGCAGGCCGCCGTAGAACGCCCGGGCGACGTCCTCGCAACCGCGCGGGATGGCCACCTGCACGTGGTCCAGTCCGAGAATCACCGCGCCACCGCCCGGGAAACCGGCTTGTGCGCGACCACGAAAGTACGCAAGAACGGGAAAACCGTGCCGAACGGCTGGGACGGGTAGGCCTCGCGCAGCAATCCGGCGTACTCGGCGGAGAATTCGGCAGCCTCAGAAGCCGACAGCGCGGCCAGCACCGGCCGCAGCCCGGTGCCGCGCACCCACTCCAGCACCGGGTCCGGCCCGGCCAGCACGTGCAGGTAGGACGTCTGCCAGGCGTTCACCCGCAGCCCGGCGCCGGCCAGTAGCGCGAGGTACTCGGCGGGTTCGGCCACCGCGTCGCCGTGCCGCAGCACGCCGGCCAACCTCTCCGCCCACCGTGGCGAGCCCGCCAGTTCGCGCATCAGCCGGTGCGACGGCGAGCCGAAGTTGGCCGGTACCTGAAAGGCCAGCCAGCCGCCGGCGTTCAGTTCGGCCGCCCACCGCACCAGCAGCTCCCGGTGCCCGGGCACCCACTGCAGCAGGGCGTTGCTGACCAGCACGTCCACCCCGCCGGCGTCGAAGTCCGAAGCCTCGGCCAGCCCGAAGCTCAGCCGGCCGGCCGGCGAAGCCTGCGAGATCATCTCGGCCGAGGAGTCCAGGCCACGAACGGCGGCAGAGGGCCAGCGCTCCGCCAGGGTGGCGGTCAGCTCACCGGAGCCGCAGCCCAGGTCGACCACCAGTCCGGGGTCGGTGACCGCGAGCTGCCCGGTCAGGTCGAGGAACGGCCGGCCGCGCTCGTCGCTGAACCTCGCGTACTGCGCCGGATCCCATCGCATCGGCCACCCCTTCATCCCAGGAAAAAAAACTCTCGACATCAAGAGACTATCTCTTGATGTCAAGAGACATGCGCTAGGCTGCCGGGCATGGACGAGGTGGACGCGATCACCGCCGCGTGGCTGGCCGAACGCCCCGACCTGGACGTGCGGCCGCTGCACATCCTCAGCCGGATCAGCCGGCTGGCCCAGCTGCTCGACGAGCGGCGGACCCAGGCCTTCGCCGAGCACGGGCTGGCCGGCCACGAGTTCGACGTGCTGGCCGCGCTGCGCCGCTCCGGGCCGCCCTACCAGCGCACCCCCGGCCAGCTGATCGAGGCCACCCACGTCACCTCCGGCACCATGACCAACCGGCTGGACCGGCTGGCCGAGCGGAACCTGGTGGTCCGCAAGGCCCATCCCGAGGACGGCCGGCAGTCGCTGGTCCGGCTGACCCCGCTCGGCAAATGCCGAGTGGACGCGGCCCTGGAAACGCTGTTGGCTTCCGAGCGGGCGTTGCTCGGCGGGTTGTCCGCGGCACAGCGCGGGTCGCTGGCCGCCGGTCTGCGCCGGTTGCTGCACACCCTGGCCGATCGCTGAGAACGGATAGCCCGCTGGAGGACCGGAACGAGCGCCCAGGGCCGATAGGCTGGGGCCGCCGAGCACGAGTGACCAGGAGTGAGCCATCCCCGCCGAACCAGCCGCAGCCGCCGGCCGCAACAGCGACGCCAGCGCGATGGTGTCGGGCTCCGGCGCGATCCGGGGCGTGCTGCGCACCACCGCCTTCCGCCGGCTCTGGTACTGCACCGGCCTGTCCAGCCTCGGTGACTGGCTCGGGCTACTGGCCACCACGGCGCTGGCCACCCAGCTGGCCACCGGCTACCAGGCGCAGAACTACGCGCTGGGCGGCGTACTGGTCGTCCGGTTGCTGCCCTCGGCCATCCTGGGCCCGCTGGCCGGCGCCTTCGCCGACCGGTTCGACCGGCGCTACACGATGGTCGTCACCGACCTGTTGCGGTTCGTGCTGTTCCTGGCGATCCCGATCTTCTCGACGCTGCCGGTGCTCTACGTCGCGACCTTCCTGATCGAGTGCATCGGGCTGTTCTGGAACCCGGCCAAGGACGCCTCGGTGCCCAACCTGGTGCGCCGCGACCAGCTGGAGGCCGCCAACCAGCTGAGCCTGATCACCACCTACGGCCTGACCCCGGTGCTGGCCGCGGCGCTGTTCAGCATGCTGGCGCTGATCTCGGGACGGTTCAGCTTCTTCGGCACCCACCAGGTCGACCTGGCGTTGTACTTCAACGCGGGGACCTTCGCCGTCGGCGCGCTGACCGTGCTGTTCATCTCCCAGATCTCCGGGCACCGCGGCACCGGCCCGCGCGGCAGCCAGCCGAGCCTGTGGGCGATGCTGGCCGAGGGCGCCCAGTTCGTCCGGACCACCGGGCTGCTGCGCGGGCTGATCCTCGGCATCCTGGGCGCGTTCGCGGCCGGCGGCGCGGTGGTCGGCGCCGGCAAGACCTACGTCCGCAGCCTCGGCGGTGGCGACGCGGCCTACGGGGTGCTGTTCGGAACGGTGTTCGTCGGCCTCGGGCTGGGCATGGCGCTGGGACCCCGGGTGGCCCGCGAGGTGTCGCGCCGCCGGGTGTTCGGGCTGGCGATCGTGCTGGCCGGCAGCTGCCTGGCACTGATGGCGGTGATGCCGCATGTGGTGCTGGCCATGGTCATGGTGCTCGGCGTCGGGTTCGGGGCCGGCGTCGGCTACCTGGCCGGCATCACGCTGCTGGGCTCGGAGATCGCCGACGACATGCGCGGACGGATCTTCGCCTTCATCCAGTCCATGGTGCGGGTGGTGATGATCCTGGCGCTGGCGGCCGTTCCGGTGCTGGTCGGCACCATCGGCCAGCGGCGGCTGCCGGGGGTCGGCGGCACCGTCGACGGCACCCGGATCGTGCTGCTGGGCGCCGGGCTGCTGGCCGTGGTGACCGGGGTGCTGGCCTACCGGATGATGGACGAACGCGGCGGCGTGCCGGTGCTCGCCGACCTGATGACCTCGCTGCGCGGTGACTCCTCGGGCCGGCGGCGGCTGCAGTCCGGCGGGGTGCTGATCGCCTTCGAGGGTGGCGAGGGGGCCGGCAAGTCCAGCCAGATCACGCTGCTGGCCGACGCGGTGCGGGCTACCGGACGGGCCGTGGTGCTGACCCACGAGCCCGGCGCCACCACCCTGGGACGTCAGATCCGCCGGCTGCTGCTGGACTCCGACGAGCCGATCGCACCGGGGGCCGAGGCGCTGCTGTTCGCCGCCGACCGGGCGCACCACGTCGCGACCGTGATCCGCCCGGCGCTGGATCGCGGCGAGGTGGTGATCACCGACCGGTTCGTCGACTCCTCGCTGGCCTACCAGGGCGCCGGCCGGACGCTGGCCGTGGACGACGTCAAGCGGCTGTCGCGGTGGGCGACCGATGACCTGGTGCCCGACCTGACCGTGCTGCTGGACGTGCCGGCCGAGGTCGGGCTGGCCCGGGTGCGCCGCCGGCAGGCCGGTCCCGAGGCCAGTGGGCTGGACCGGCTGGAGCGCGAGGCGCTGGACTTCCACGACCGGGTGCGGGCCTGCTACCGCTCCTTGGCAGAATCGGAGCCAGGCCGCTACCTGGTGCTCGATGCCACCCGGTCCGTCGACGAGCTGGCGGTGGCGGTCCGGACCCGGGTGCTGGAGCTGCTGCCGGCAGCGCCCGCCGGACCGGTGGAGCCGGTTCGGACCCGGCACGACGTCGCGGAGGCTGGCACATGACGGTGTTCGACGCGCTGATCGGCCAGGGCAGCGCGGTGACCGAGCTGACCCGGACCGCCCGGGCGGCAGCCGACGTGGTGGCCGGCCGGCCGGTGCAGCCCGGCGCGGTGACCCACTCCTGGCTGTTCACCGGCCCGGCCGGTTCGGGACGTTCGGTGGCCGCCCGGGCGCTGGCCGCGGCGTTGCAGTGCGACCGGGCCGAGCAGCTGATGGCCGCCGAGGACGGCCACGGGGAGCGAATGGTCCCCGGCTGCGGGGAGTGCGGGTCCTGTCACTCGGTGCAGGCCGGCGCGCATCCCGACGTCCGCTCGGTGGTGCCCGAGGGGCTGTCGATCGGGGTCAGCGAGATGCGGGCGGTGGTGGCGATGTCGGCCCGCCGGCCGTCGATGGGCCGCTGGCAGGTGGTGGTCATCGAGGACGCCGACCGGCTCACCGAGGGCGCGGCCAACGCGCTGCTCAAGGCCGTCGAGGAGCCGCCGGAGCGCACCATGTTCCTGCTCTGCGCGCCGTCCACCCACCCGGACGACGTGATCGTGACCATCCGGTCACGCTGCCGGGTGGTGGGCCTGCGGATCCCGCCGGCCGACGCGATCGCCGAGGTGCTGATCGCCGACGGCATCGAGGCTGCCACCGCCGGCTGGGCCGCCCAGGCGTCCCAGGGCCACATCGGCCGGGCCCGCCGGCTGGCCCGCGACGCCGAAGCCCGGAAGCGGCGCGCCGAGGTGCTGGCGATCCCGGCCCAGCTGACCTCGCTCAACGCCTGCTTCGAGGCGGCCGACCACCTGGTGCAGGCCGCCGAGGCGGAAGCCCGGGCCCTGACTACTGACCTGGACGCCTCGGAGGCCGACGAGCTCAGGCTCGCCCTGGGCGCCGGCGGCACCGGCAAGGGCGCGGCGGCGGCGGTCCGTGGCAGCGCCGGGGCGTTGAAGGACCTGGAGCGGCGGCAGAAGTCGCGGGCCACCCGGCTGCAGCGCGACGCGCTGGACCGGGCGCTGGTCGACCTGGCCGGTTTCTACCGGGACGTGCTGCTGGTGCAGGCTGGCTCGCCGGTGCTGGCCGCGCACCCGGAGATGGCCTCGGACGTCTCGCTGGTGGCCCGGTCCCTCGACCAGCCCGGCGCGCTGGTGCGGCTGGAGCAGGTGCTGGCCTGCCGGGAGGCGATCGAGCTGAACGTCAAGCCTAAGATCGCCGTCGAGGCGCTGACCGCGGCCCTACGGCTGCCCTGAGAAGCGGTTCGGCAGGGCTCGCCGGAGCCGGCAGGGTCAATCGCCGCCGGCAAGGATTACGCTGCAGGCCATGGGGCTGATCTGTGCGGTGACCTTCACCGACCGCGGTCGGCTCTACTACGCCGATCCCGGTGACCTGACCCCGGCGGTCGGGGACCACGTGCTGTACCCCACCACCGAGGGCCCCGAGGTCGCGCAGGTGATGTGGGCGCCGCAGTGGAGCCCGGACGACATCGGCGGCCTGCCCCGGCTGGCCGGTATGGCCGGCCCGCAACACCTGTCCGCGCTGGCGTCCGGGCGCAACAAGCGGGCCGAGGCCCGGGTGGCGGCGCGCCGGCTGATCCGTGAGCACGGCCTGCCGATGAAGATCGTCGGGGTCGACCATGTGCTGGCCGACAACCGTACGGTGATCTACTTCTCCGCCCCGCACCGGGTGGACTTCCGCTCGCTGGTCCGCGACCTCGGCGCCACCCTGCGCGGCCGGGTCGAGCTGCGGCAGTTGTCGGCCCGCGACGAGGCCCGGGTGATCGGCGGCGTCGGCTCGTGCGGCCGGGACCTGTGCTGCTCGACGTTCCTGGTCGACTTCGAGCCGGTGTCGGTGCGGATGGCCAAGGACCAGGACCTGCCGCTGAACCCGCTGCGGATCTCCGGGGCCTGCGGCCGGCTGATGTGCTGCCTGAAGTTCGAGCACCCGCTGTACCAGGACTTCGCCGAGAAGGCTCCGGCGCTCGGGTCGTGCGTGTCCACCCCGGACGGCGAGGCGACCGTGGTCGGGCATTCGGTGCCGACCGATTCGGTGGTGCTGCGGATGAACGCCGACGGCCGCCGGACGACCTGCGCGATGGCCTCGGTCTGCTCCTCCCGCAAGGCACACGACACCTTCTACGGCGACGGCACGGTCGGCTCGGCCACGGCATCGCCGGACGGCAGCCTCGATCCGGGTAGCTCACTGTCCGGCTCGGGCTGCTGAAATCCTCGTTTACCCTCCACAAGCGGCTTTCTTCCCTACGATCGGGCTGCGATATTTCCGGCAGCCCGGCGGCTGCCACCCACCAGCGCGTCAGGAGCGATGAGTACCACCTTCGAGGTCGCCAACGGCTCGACAGCTACGGGCAATTCTCGGTTCGGGCGGCGCGGAACCGTGATGGCAGCGGTCGTGGCCGTCCTCCTTGCCTGCACATTGACGGCGAGCATCGCGATGTACCTGGACAGCCGGTACGGCCCCATCCAGAACGGATCATTCGGAATCTATTCGCAGGACCTCATCCTGCAACCGGACGGCTCGTCACACAGGTTTGCCGAGAGCCCGGCCCAGACAGCGCAACTGGTCGCGTCCCTGCGCAATGCCGGTTCGCACTCGGTCGAGATAACGGCGATAGATCGCGACGATGTGGTGAGCGACGTCCGCTGGTCCGTGCTTGCCACGGTTCCGGGCGGCTACGTCAGCGGACTCGACACCCCGTGGCAGAACTTTCCCGCAGAGATCCCCGCTCACGCGACGATCCGGTTGCTGATCACCATCCATCGCCCGGCCTACTGCCAGGACGGGGTGTCAGCGGCGAACGGCAATGACCTCTACAGCGGCTCGCACCGGGTGCACTGGAAGTCGCTGCTAGGCAGCCACCTCACTACGATCGAGGACCAGCTCACCAGTATTGACCTCTGTTGAGTGGGATAACCCCTCGCGCCTCGCCGCCGGGCGGTACCTTTCGGCCATGCAACTCGGTGAGGAACTGACGTTGCCGCTGTGGCGTCTGCTCTGGCGTGCGGCGGTCCGGTCCGTGACCTTCGCCGGCGCCACCGACCGCTGGTCCCACCTGTCGGCTACGGCGCGGGCCGCACGTCGGGCGGGCTGGCCGGCCTGGCGGCGAGCGGTCCGGCCGGTGGGACTCGGCGTCTTCTGGCTCGGGGCGGCCTCGTCGGTATTTCTGAGCTCACCCTCGACAGTCCTGAGATTTGGGTGGGTGTTATTGCTCCTGCCGATCGCCGTTATCGGCGTCCGCGACTGGTTCCGCGACGTCCCGTCCAGGCAGGCGCCGACTCGGAGCACTCCCGGCTCACGCGATTCGCTGCCGGGCCTGCCGACCGAATACCCAACCTCGTAGCAAGACGAACCGCAGCACCGTCGCCGCCAGATTGGCCAGCACCAGCACGGTGATCTCCAATCCCGGATGCGCCAGCGGTCGGATGACATGCAGTATTCCCAGCGCGCCGCTGGTCAAAGCCAGCCCCAGTCCGAACACCACCAGGCCCTGTGCCTGGTGCCGGCCGGCGCCGGCGGGTCCGGTGATGCCGAAGGTGAACCGGCGGTTGACCGCGGTGTTGGCCACCGCCGTCACGGCCAGCGCGACCAGGTTGGCCAGCTGCGCGCCGAGAATGCCGCGTCCGAACCAGAACAGCAGCAGGTAGGCCAGCGTGCTCAGCACCCCCACGGCGCCGAACCGGACCAGCTGGCGCAGCAGCCCGGCTGCCACTTCGGGGGTGGCCGACACGGTCAGCGGCTGCCGTCCGAACTGGGCCCGGATCTCGGCCAGCGGCAGCGTTCCGGTCGCCAGCGCCCGGCCCAGCCGGACCACCCCACGCAGGTCGGCCAACGCGGTGCTGACGATGTCCACTCGCGAATCCGGATCGTCGACCCAGTCCACCGGCACCTCGGAGATCCGCAGCCCGCAGCGTTCGGCCAGCACCAGCAGCTCGGTGTCGAAGAACCAGCTGGTGTCCTGCACCAGCGGCAGCAGCTTGCGGGCGACGTCGGCCCGCACCGCCTTGAAGCCGCACTGGGCGTCGGAGAACCGGGTGAGCAGGGTGCTGCGCAGGATCAGGTTGTAGCAGCGGGAGATCACCTCGCGCTTGGTGCCGCGCACCACCCTGCTGTGCCGGGACAGCCGCGAGCCGATGGCGATGTCGGAATGCCCCGAGATCAGCGGGGCGACCAGCGGCAGCAGCGCGTTCAGGTCGGTGGACAGGTCCACGTCCATGTAGGCCACCACGTCGGCATCGGAGGCCAGCCACACCGCGCTCAGCGCCCGGCCCCGGCCCTTCTGCTCCAGCCGGACGTGCCGGACGCCCGCCAGCTCGCGGCTCAGCCGGGCGGCCAGCAGCGGCGTCGAGTCGGTGCTGGCGTTGTCGGCGATGGTGATCACGAACCGGTACGGGAAGTACCGCTCCAGATGGGTATGCAACCGCCGCACGCACGGTGCCAGGTCGGCCTCCTCGTTGAACACCGGAATGGTCACATCCAGGGTCAGCCGATCCGATTCGGGCTGTACCGCAAGCCGATTGCGCGCTGCGAGCGAGGTCATGGCACAAGCCTCGGCCGGGTCGCTGGCGAGGCGTTGTGGCAGGCCTGTGGGTTTGCTTTAACCGAGAGTTGTGCGGTCTGGAACATTCCACGCGGTCGGTATAGCCTTCGGGCCCGTTCACATCGAAGGAAGGTCCGTCGCACATGCGCACTTCGATTAAGGCATCCATCTCCACCGCCGTACTCGCCGCCGGTCTGCTCGCGTTCCCGGCCACCGCGAACGCCTATCCGTCCTATTGCAAGGGGCAGAGCTACGGCAGCAACGGTGGCACCGTGTACTGCTACGCCAGCGCGTCCGGGACCCAGTTCCGGGCCCTGGTCGGCTGCCGGCACATCACGCCGACCGGCTCTGCCGACAACTACACGGCCTACGGGGTATGGCAGACCCAGGGTGACCCGCTCTGGTCGAACGCGACCTGCCAGACCGGAGATTCGGTGACCTCCATCAACGCCGGCCTCAGGTAGCGGCCGAACACGCAGTGCGGCCCCGCAGCGCGCCAGGAGGGTGAGGCGCGCGCTGCGGGGCCGCGGTCCGGGAGCCCGGTCGGCGGATCAGCCGGTGGGCCGGGTCAGGTCGTACATCGTGGTGCTGCCGACGGTGACCGCGGTGAAGTTGCTCTGCACCCAGCTGCTGATCTGCGCGGAGGAGTTGCTGCCGCCGCTCTGGTTGCCCATCCCGCCGCCGAAGCCGCCGCCACCGACGAAGTAGTGGATCCGACCGGCGGTCACCAGCGCCTGGAACTGGGCGAGGGTGGGGGACGGGTCACTGCCGTTGAAGCCGCCGATCGCCATCACCGGCTGCTCGGTTGCCAGCTGGATGCCGGCCGCGCTCTGCGAACCGACCGCTGCCGCCACCCAGGTGTAGCTCGAGGCGTTCGCCTTCAGTGCGCTGACCACCGCCGCGGACGGGGTGCTGGCATCGAGCAGGCCGCCGATGCCGCCGGCCCGGTTGGCGCCACCCGCCGCCTGGCCGGTGCCGCCCGGCAACTGGCCGGGGCCGCCAGCCGGGGGCGTGCCGTTCGGCGGGGCGCCGAAGCCGCCGCGCTGCCCGTTGAACCGCTGGCCGCCCGGGCCACCGGTACCGCCCGGACCACCGCCGAAGCCACCGGCTACCGCCGGGCCGGCACTGGGGATGGAGCCGGTGTGCGGGGTACGGGCCGTCGACACCGCGTACGCGGTGGGACCGGCCAGTGAGGCGATCAGGGCCAACGTGATGACTGCCAGCCCGACCCGGCGGGCCAACTGCGAGACCACCAGCAGCATCAGGGCGCTGGCAACCGCGGCCATCAGCACGGCGTAGCGCAACCACGGCAGCCAGGTCGGCGTCCGGTCGAGCAGCACGTACTCCCACACCCCGGCCAGCAGCACGCTGGCTGCCAGCAGCCCGGTGGCGGCCAGCCGGTCGCGATGGCGCCACAGCACGGTCGCGGCCACCCCGATCACGCCGCCGATCGCCGGTGCCAGCGCCACGGTGTAGTACGGATGGATGATTCCCTTGGCGTAGCTGAACACCAGGCCGGTGACCAGCAGCCAGCCGCCCCACATCAGCAGGGCCGCCCGGCTGCGATCGGTGCGCACCGCTCGTCCGGTGAACACCAGGCCGGCGACCAGTAGCAGCAGCGCCGAGGGCAACAGCCAGGAGATCTGGGTGCCCATCTCCGAGCCGAACAGCCGCAGCGCGCCGGTGGTACCCCACCGTCCGGTGGTCCCGCCGCCACCGCCGACGCTGCCGGTCTCGTTGCCGGTCAGCCGTCCGAAACCGTTGTAGCCCAGGGTGAGTTCGAGGATCGAGTTGTTCTGCGAGCCGCCGATGTAGGGCCGGTCGGCGGCCGGGATCAGCGACACGATCGCGATCCACCAGCCGGCCGAGACCACCAGGGCGGCACCGGCGGCCAGCAGCTGGCCGATCCTGCTGCGCACCGGATTGGGCGCGGTCACCAGGTAGACCAGCGCGAACGCCGGAACCACCAGCAGCGCCTGCAACATCTTGGTCAGGAAGCCGAACCCGGTCAGCACGCCGACCAGCATCAGCCACTTGGTCGAGGCGGTTTCCAGCGCCCGGACCAGGCAATACGCGCCGGCCACCATCAGCAGCACCAGCAGCGAGTCCGGGTTGTTGAACCGGAACATCAGCGCGGCGACCGGGCTGGTGGCCAGTACCGCGCCGGCGATCAGACCGGCTGCCGGGCCCGAGGTGCGCCGCACCGTCAGGTACAGCAGGCCCACCGCGGCGACGCCCTCCAGGGCCTGCGGAGCGAGCACGCTCCACGAGCTCAGGCCGAAGATCCGCACCGACAACGCCATGATCCACAGGGCGGCCGGTGGCTTGTCGACGGTGATCGAGTTGGCGGCATCGGAGGATCCGAAGAACATCGCCTTCCAGCTGGCCGAGCCGGCCTGCGCCGCCGCCGAGTAGAACGAGTTCGCCCAGCCGGAGGCTCCCAGGCCCCACAGGTAGAGCAGGGCGGTCGCCGCCAGCAGGGCGAGCACCGACGGCCGGACCCAGGCCGGGTCGTCGACCCGGCCCTTGACCAAGCCGCCCAGACCGCCGAGGCGGCCGGCCCGCCGGCTGGCAGGCGGTGCGTAGTACGGAGATCGGGCTGGTGCGGAAAGGGTATCTGCGCTCATGTCAAACAGAATTGCCGGCCAAGCTTGCCGCAGTCTGTGAGGCCGCTAAACGATTGCCATGCAACGGCAGCTCGACGGTGAACACCGTGTCGCCGGGCGCGCTGTGCACCACGATCCGGCCGTGGTGGGCGGCAACCACGGCAGCCACGATGGCAAGCCCCAGCCCGGTGCTGCCGGCGGTGCGCGAGCGCGACTGCTCACCGCGGGAGAATCGCTCGAAGATGTCGGGCATCAAGTCGGCCGGGATGCCGGGGCCGTCGTCATGCACCGCCAATACCGCGCAATTGTCCTGTCGCTGCAAGGAGATCCGCACCGTGGTGCCGGGTGGGGTGTGGGTCCGGGCGTTGGCCAGCAGGTTGGTCAGCACCTGGTGCAGTCGCGGCGCGTCACCCAGCACCAGCACCGGTTCGTCGGGCACCACCAGCTGCCAGCGGTGCTGCGGCCCGGCCGCGTGCGCGTCGCTGGTGGCGTCCACCGCCAGCCGGGTCAGGTCGACCTCGGCCGACTCCAGCGGCCGGCCGGCATCCAGGCGGGCCAGCAGCAGCAGGTCGTCCACCAGGGTGGTCATCCGGCCGGCCTCGGACTCGACCCGGCTCATCGCGTGCGCGATGTCCGGTGGCGCGGCATCACGGCTGCGCCGGGTCAGTTCGGCGTAGCCGCGGATCGAGGCCAGCGGGGTGCGCAGTTCGTGGCTGGCGTCGGCCACGAACTGCCGGACCCGGGTCTCGCTGCGGTGCCGGGCGTTCAGCGCCTCGCCGATGTTGTCCAGCATCCGGTTCAGCGCGACCCCGACCTGGCCCACCTCGGTGTGCGGGTTGGGATTGGGTACCCGCTCGGCCAGTGCCACCTCGCCCTCGTCCAGCGGCAGGTCGGCGACCCGGCTGGCAGTGGCGGTGACCCGTTGCAGCGGACGCAGCGCCAGCCGCAGGATCAGCGCGCCGACCAGGCCGGCGATCACCAGCCCGAGCGCGGCCAGCGCGGTGATGGCCAGGGTGAGGTCGGCCAGCGTGTTCGACACCTCAGCCAGCGAGAAACCCGACACCAGCACGTCGCCGTCGGGCATGGTCCGGGCGATCACCCGGTAGTCGCCCAGGCCGGGCAGCTCCACCGACCGAGGCTCGCCGTCGGCGCGCAGGGTCAGCAGCCGCTGCCGCACCGCGCTGCTCAGCGCGGGCCGGGCGTCGTTGCCGTCCTGCAGCGCCGAGGAGACCACCGTGCCGTTGTCGATGATCGCGCCGATGCTGCCGATCGGGTTGCCCGGCGGCAGCAGGTAGCGTCCCGGGTTGCTGTCCGGTCCCGCACCGGGACCACCGCGCTGGTGGTCGGAATCGCGAACGGACATGCCGCCGGAGGCCGACAGCTGCTTGTCGAGCTGGCCGGTCAGCGACCGGCTCAATGCCACCTCGGTGAAGAACCCGATGCCGGCGCACAGCACGATCAGCAGCCCGAGGAAGCTGGCGATCAGCCGGGTCCGCAACGTCCAGTCGCGAAACGGCTTGAGCCGCCGGCCGGTGCGAGCGGTCACCTCAGCCCGCGGGACGCAGCACGTAGCCCACACCGCGCAGGGTGTGGATCATCGGCTCGCGCCCGGCGTCGATCTTCTTGCGCAGGTAGGAGATGTAGATCTCGACCACGTTGGCCTGGCCGCCGAAGTCGTAGTTCCACACCCGGTCCAGGATCTGGGCCTTGGACAGCACCCGGCGGGAGTTGCGCATCAGGTAGCGCAGCAGTTCGAACTCGGTGGCGGTCAGCGCGATCTCCTCGCCGGCCCGGGTGACCTCGTGGCTCTCCTCGTCCAGGGTGAGGTCGCCGACGCTGAGCACCGAACCGCTGGACGCGGCCGCGATCGAGGTGCGCCGCATCAGGCCACGGACCCGGGCCACCACCTCCTCCAGGCTGAACGGCTTGGTGACGTAGTCGTCGCCACCGGCGGTCAAGCCCGCGATCCGGTCCTCCACCGCGTCCTTGGCGGTCAGGAACAGCACCGGCAGGTTGGGCGCGTCGTCGCGCAGTCGGCGCAGCACCTCCAGGCCGTTCAGGTCGGGCAGCATCACGTCCAGCACCACCGCGTCCGGCTTGAACTCCCGGGCGGTGCGGACCGCGCCCAGGCCGTCGTGGGCGGCCCGGATCTCCCAGCCCTCATAGCGCAAAGCCATGGTGAGCAGGTCGGCCAGGTTGGGTTCGTCGTCGACGACCAGCACCCGGACCGGGGTGCCGTCGGTGCGCAGCAGGGTGGAGGGGCGCGAGGCGCTGGTAGTAGTCACCTTGGCAGGATGCGAGCCCGCCCTAGCCGCTGGCTGTGGCAATCCTGTGGGCATCCTGTGGGTGTGCTGCGGCCCGGTCGTGCGCTCGCTGGCAGCCCGCGCTCCACCGGTGTCGGCAGTGCCCGGATTGCGGGCGTCCCCGGCCGACCGGCTAGACTTCCACGGTCGCGGTTCGCCGTGCGCCGCCTTAGCTCAGTCGGCAGAGCGTCTCACTCGTAATGAGAAGGTCTAGGGTTCGATTCCCTAAGGCGGCTCCGAGATGTCCTTCGGTCGATGCCGAACGCCGCACCCCGGTCGCGCAGCGACCGCCGCGGATCAATGAGAAGCCCCGGAGGTTTTCATGGCTGACCTGACCCTGTGGCTGCGTGCCGAGTCCCGGCCGGACGAGCGCCGCACGCCGCTGGTGCCCGACGACGTCGCGAGGCTGATCGCTGCCGGCATCGAGGTGGTGGTCGAGCAGTCCGCGCACCGGGTGTTTGCCGATGCCGAGTTCGCCGCGGTCGGCGCCCGGCTGGTCGACACCGGCAGCTGGAGCGAGGCTCCGGAGGCTGCCGTGGTGCTGGGCCTGAAGGAGCTGCCCGCCGAGCCGTATGAGCTGCGGCACCGGCACGTGTTCTTCGGCCACGCCTACAAGGACCAACCCGGCGCCCGGCTGCTGCTGGACCGGTTCGCCGCGGGCGGCGGCGCGTTGCTGGACCTGGAGTTCCTCACCGACGACACCGGCCGGCGGCTGGCCGCGTTCGGGTACTGGGCCGGCTACGTCGGCGCGGCGCTGGCGGTGCTGCAGCACGCCGGAGCGCTCGATCCGCCGTTGCGGCCGGGCACCCGGCAGGAGTTGGACCGGCGGCTGGCCGAGGTGGCGGCCGGCCAACCCCGGGTGCTGGTGCTGGGCGCCCTCGGCCGGTCCGGCACCGGCGCCCGCGACGCGCTCGAGGCGGCCGGCGTGCCGGTGACCGGCTGGGACGTGGCCGAGACCCGGCAGCTGGACCGGACGGCGATGCTGGATTACGAGGTGCTGGTCAACACCGTGCTGACCACCCGGCCCGCCCGGCCGTACCTGACGGTGGAGGACCTCACCGAGCCGCACCGGCTGGGCGTGCTCTGCGATGTCACCAACGATGTCGGATCGCCCTACAACCTGTTCCCGCTCTACACCGAGACGACCAGCTGGCAGGAACCGGTGCTCCAGGTGCCGGGAACCGACCTGGCGCTGATCGCGATCGACAACCTGCCCTCGCTGCTGCCCCGCGAGGCCAGCGTCAGCTTCTCGGCCGAGTTGGTCGGTGCGCTGGACGGCCTGCGGACCGATTCGGCACCGTGGCGGCGCACCCTGGACCTGTTCGGCCAGCACAGCGCGGCTGCCGGCTGACCTCGATCTGCCGCACGGGACGTCGCCCACGAGTCGGCAGATGTCGAGCGACCACAGTCGGGGAACTGCAGCGCTGCTGCCACCTCGTCGAACAACCTGCTCTCGGTGCGCACCTTGCGGCCGCGAACGACCCGAGCCATCAGACCCGCTTCGCGCCACCCCCAGGGCAGGTCCAGGACGGGGTCGTCCTCGAGCAGCAGGAATGGCGTCGCGCCGGCTAGCGCCAGCAACGGCCGAGGATCGGTCATGTGCCAGCTCCACAGAGTCGGGTGAA
>Ga0247773_1000445_pt1 | contig 17556 bp, 15 predicted proteins | sample UWRJL092311B6_FD_179934 | JGI IMG/M metagenome (GOLD analysis project Ga0247773, IMG submission 179934) | Plant litter microbial communities from Arlington Agricultural Research Station in Wisconsin, United States - UWRJ-L092-311B-6 | ecosystem: Environmental > Terrestrial > Plant litter >...
GCGCTCTCCCTCGAAGGCTGCCGCCGAGGACGCCCTCGACGATCCCGAGACGCCGGACGTGCCGCTGGTCGCCGACGTACCGGGCAGCCTGGTGGATGAACGAGCCGACACCCACCACGTCTGACGAATGCCGGCCGACCGGCCGCGACGAAGCGAGAACTGCCAGCGGGGCCCGGGCACCGCTGCTACTACAGGAGGGTTGACGTGACCGAGGCCGAGAGCTGGTTGCTGGAAATGCGGTTCTTCACGGTGAAGCCGGGCACCCGGGAGGAGTTCGACCGGATCAGCCGGGAGGGCACCATCCCGATGATGCGCCGGTACGGGATCAACGTGCTGGACTTCGGTCCGATGCTCAACGACGAGGACGGCTACTACCTGCTGCGCGCGTTCCGCTCGGAGGAGGACCGGGTCGAGAAGTCCCAGGCGATCTATGCCACCACCGAGTGGGAGGAGAACTACGACGGCCCGGTCTCGGCGATGATCGCCGACTACCGGACCGCGGTGTTCCCCGCCACCCACGCCCTCGCCCCGGCGCTCACGGCCCAGCCCGCCTGAATCGGCCCGCGGCGTCCGAGTCTGGATACGATCCCCCGATGACGACACAGCTACCTGACCTGACGAAATTCGGCAACATCCCGAGCGAGTACGTGCACGCTCCCAAGTTCGCCGAACCCGGCGAGGACCTCGCACTGGCCGACGGCTACCTCAAGTGGTACGACGTGCGCCCGGAGCAGGCCGTGATCGGAGACGACGTGCGCGCCGAGGCCCGGGAGTTCCTGCGGGCCGAGAGCGAGGCCGGCCGTCTCAAGCTGGACGGCGATCTGGGCTTCGTGATCTTCCACCTGTGCGGTGAGTCGTTCTACTTCCTGATCGTGCTCACCTGGCGCAACCAGAACGAGATGTGGGAGTCGCTCTACGGCCAGGACGTCAAGCAGGGCGGCGGATTCCAGATGATCCCGCAGGGCACCCACCTGGAGATCATCTGCGTCTGGGAACTGGGCGCGGTGCTGCACGAGCGCCAGGCCTGGACCGAGTACCTGATGTCCGCCCGTGACGAACAGGCCAAGGTGGCCTACCTGCAGAGCCGGTTCACCGGCCCGGTGTGAACCGCTGGATGAGTCCGAGCCGGGTGCCCGACGCGGTCGGGCACCCGGTACCACCACCCTCGATCGGTCGGACCGGGCCGCCGACCGACGCCAGGTAACGCACAGCACCACCCACCGCGAACCCGAGGAGATCAGCAATGCCCAGCCTGACCCGCACCGAAGCGGCCGAGCGCGGCGCCGTCCTGACGGTCCGCTCCTACCTCGTCGACCTCGACCTCACCACCGGTGCCGAGACCTTCCGGTCGAGGACCACCATCACCTTCGACGCCCGGCCCGGCTCCGAGGTCTTCCTGGACGTGCAGCCCGAGGTGCTGCACTCGGTGCTGCTCAATGACCGGCAGATCGACGTGGGCACCCTCAGCGAGGGCCGGCTGCCGCTGTCCGGGCTCGCCGCTGAGAACCGCCTCGAGGTGGTGGCCGACATGCGGTACTCCCGGGAGTGCGAGGGGCTGCACCGCTACGTCGACCCGGCCGACAACCAGGTTTACCTCTACGCCTTCGTCTACATCGACAACGCGCCGAAGGTGTTCGCCTGCTTCGACCAGCCCGATCTCAAGGCGCCCTACACCTTCACCCTGACCGTGCCGGAGAACTGGCAGGTCCTGGGCAACAGCGAGGCGACCAAGGTGGCGCCCGGCCGCTGGGAGCTGGCACCCACCCCGCCGCAGGCGACCTACCTCACCGCACTGGTGGCCGGCCCCTACGAGGCGGTGTTCCAGGACCACGACGGCATCCGGCTGGGCTTCCACTGCCGGGCCTCGCTGGCCGAGTTCCTCAGTGTCGACCTCGACGAGATGTTCGAGGTGACCAGGCAGTGCCTGGACGAGTACGAGCGGATGTTCGGGGTGCGCTACCCGTTCGGCAAGCTCGACCACGTCTTCGTGCCCGAGTTCAGCCTGCTGTCGCTGGACCATCCGGGGTGTGTGCTGCTGCGCGAGCTGTACCTGTTCCGCACCCCCGGTACCTCCAGTGAGCGCGAGACCCGTGCCGTCGTGCTGGCGCACGGCATCTCGCTGCAGTGGCTCGCCGCGCTGGTGGGCAACGCCTGGTGGGACGACATGTGGCTCGGCCAGGTCTTCGCCGACTACATGGCGCACCGGGTGCCGAGTGAGGTCACCCGGTTTCCCGGCCCGCCGACCACCTTTGCCGCCCGACGCAAGGGCCAGGCCTACCTCGCCGACCAACGCAGCTCCACCCACCCGATCAGCCTGGACGGGCCGGACGTGCAGACGGTGCTGCTGGAGATGGACCGGATCACCTATTTCAAGGGGCATTCGGTGATCCGCCAGCTCGCTGCCACGGTCGGCACCGAGGCATTGCGCCGCGGCCTGCGGACCTACTTCGACCGGCACGCCTTCGGCACCGCCACCCCCGCCGACTTCCTCGCCGCGCTCGGCGAGGCGACCGGCCAGGACATGACCGGCTGGGCCGACCGGTGGTTCGAGACCGCGAACGTCAACACGCTGTCACCGGAGATCGAGGTGAGCGACGGCACCATCTCGGCCGCCGCGATCGTGCAGACAGCACCGGATTCGCATCCGGTGCTGCGGCCGCACACCCTGAACGTCGGGCTGTACGGCGGCGGCCAGAACACGGTGGTCAGCGTGGCGATCGACGGCGAGCGCACCGAGCTGCCGGCGCTGGTCGGGCAGCCCGCGCCCGAGGTCCTGCTTCTCAACGACGGCGACCTGGCCTACGCCAAGATCCGGTTCGACGCCGGGTCGCTGGCCGCGCTGCCCCAACTGCTGCCGACCCTGACCCCGCTGAACCGGGCGATGGTCTGGTGCCAGTTGCTGCTGGGGGTGCAGGACGCGGTGTTCCCGGCGGCCGACCACCTGCGGCTGGTGACCGAGATGGTGCTGGTGGAAACCGAGCTGTCGATCATCGCCGAGGTGTTGGAGCAGGCCCGCTTCGACGTCGCCGACCGCTTCCTGGCGCCGGCCGACCGGCCGCACTGGATGGGCCGAATCGCTGACAGTCTCCGGCAGCGGCTGGCCGCCACCCCGGCCGACGACGAGCGGCTGATGACCCTGTTCCGCAACCTGATCGAGTTCTCCAGCGACGTCGCGGAGCTGCGTGGACTGCTCGACGGTGCCGGCGTACCGGCCGGCATCGTTCTCGATCCCGACACCCGCTGGCGGATCCAGTACCGGCTGGCCGTCCTCGGCGAGGTGGACGAGGCCGAGATCCAGGCCGCCTACGAGACCGATCCGAGCACGGCCGGCGAGATGTTCGCGGCCAAGGCGCGGGCTGCCCGACCGGACCCGGCCGCCAAGAGTGCCGCCTGGGACGCGATGACCAGTGACACCACGCTGTCCAACTACCAGCTCTGGGCGCTGGCCGAGGGGTTCTGGCAGCCCGAGCAGCTCGAGCTCACCGAGCCGTACGTGCAGCGGTTCTTCGCCGCGATGCCGGAGGCGGCGAAGCTGCGCGGGGACTACGTGCTCGCCGAGCTGATCCGGTTCCTGTACCCGCGCTATGCCGCCTCGCCCGACACGGTGGAGTTCGCCACCGAGCTGATCGAGCGCAGCGACGTCTCGCTGCCGCTGCGGCGCAAGGTCACCGACTTCACCGACGACCTGCGCAAGGTGATCCGCGCCCGGGAGAGCCGGTTGGCGGTCAGCAGCTAGTCGGCTTCGCCCGCCCCGGCCACGCCGTACTGGACCAGTTCGATCAGCAGTGCGGCGGGCTTGGGGACGTACATGAACGCCACCCGCATGCCGGGCCGGGCACCGGCGCACGGCGCGGCGTCGACCGGCACCAGCCGGTGGCCGCGCAGCCGTACCAGCTCGGCGTCGAGGTCGTCCACCTCGAACGCGACGTGGTAGAGCGAGGGCGAGCGGCGGGTGAAGTGGTCGCTGAGCGCGGAGTCCTCGCGCACCGGCGTCACCAGCTCGATGGCCGGCTGGCCGCCGGCTGCCGGATGGGACCAGAACTCGCACGCAACGCCGTAGGCGTCGGCGATGCCCTCGTCGTCCTTGCCCAGGCCCAGCGCGGTCAGGAATCCCGCGACGCCGGCTGGGTCTTCGGTCGCGAGGCCGATGTGGTCGATGCCGATGATCACAGCGCACACCCTAACGCCTGTACGGCGGCAGCGGTGCCGCTCAGCCGATCGTGCGGGCCCAGGTTGCCCGGGCCAGGCCGCCGCCGGCCACTGTGAGCCGGCGGCGCAGCCCGACCGTGACCCGGTGGCTGAAGACGTTGTGGTCGGCCTTCTCGATCTCGTCGAGGATCGCGCCGTACAGCGTCCAGGCGGTACGCAGGCAGTCCTGCGAGCTGCGCTGGACCAACTCGATACCCGGCAGCGCCGAACGATACAAACCTCGGGTCCGGGCCAGCTCGAAGGCGATCAGCTGCCGGATCGGCTCGCTGGCCGTTCCGGTTGCCCGGGCCTGCCGCAGCGCCTGCGCGGTCACGCCGAACCGGTCCAGGGATTCCTGCGGTAGGTAGATCCGGCCCCGGTCGAGGTCCTCGGCGACGTCGCGCAGGAAGTTGGTCAACTGGAAGGCCACTCCGAGGTCGGCCGCCGGCCGACTCAATCGGTGCCACTCGGTCCGCTGGTCGGCACGGCCGAGGATCGGCAGCATCTGCAAGCCGATCACCGCCGCTGATCCCCACATGTAGCGCCGCAGGTCGGCGAAGCTCTGGTACCGGGTGACCTCCAGGTCCATCCGCATCGAGTGCAGGAAGTCCGCGAAGTGCTGATGCGGGATCTGCCAGCGATCGATGGTGTCGAGCACCGCCCGGCACAGCGGATCGGCGGTGCTGCCGCGGTCGAGGTCGGCGAGGAAGGTCTGGGACCAGGCGTCGAAGCGGTGGGCCCGTTCGGCACGGCCGAGCCGCGGGTCGAGGTCGTCGACGATGTCGTCGGCGTACCTGGCGAAGCCGTAGAGGGCGTGTACATAGGGGCGCTTGGCGGCCGGCAGCAGCCGGGTCGCCAGGAAGTAGGTCCTGCCGTGCTGGGCATTGAGGATCCTGGCCGCGGTGTAGCCGGCTCGCAGCTCCGGCTCGACGATGCCGGCTGCCCGCAGCTCGCGACGGGCAGCGTGGCCCGGCGCCGGCGCGCCGGTGTGCTGGTCGGCAGGATCGATAGCGGCCGGCGGCGGAGCGACGGTGTGCGACACCTGACCCTCCTTGCGGCGGTGGGTGGTCATGGCCGGACTCCGGTCCTGACCAGCGGGCCCAACCCGGTTCGCAACCTGCCGAAGATCTCGGCGGTCACCGGCTGGAGCTCGGCCAGGGCGTCGGGCAGCGGTTGGCCGCCGAGTAGCCGGGCGCGCAGTTCGGCACCGATCACCGCCTCGGCCGCGAGGTACTGGGCAGCGGCCAGTTCAGCTGTCAGGGACGGCAGATCGGCGCCCAGCACGTCGGCGAGGGCGCCGGCGAGCGCCTGCCTGCGTACCAGCTGGAGGTGCTGCTCGTGGCGCTGCAGGTCAGGGCTGCCGACGACGGCGGCGTGAAAGCGCGTCACCTCCTCAGCGTCGGCCTCGGTGCGGCCGGCCGTCAGCTGGTACAGGACCTGGTCCTGCAGGGCGAGCAGCACCGAGATTCCACGCGGGCAGCGGTGCACCGCACCGACCAGCGCGTCTCGTAGCAGGTCGACCTCGTCGAAGAACAGATCTTCCTTGGTGTCGAAGTAGTTGAACACCGTGGCCACCGAGACACCGGCCCGCCGGGCGACGTCGGCGACGGTGACGGCGTCGAAGCCGTGCTCGAGGAACAGCGCCGTCGCGGCCGCGTTGATCGCCTCGCGGGTGCGCCGCTTGTGCTGCTCGCGCAGCCCGGTACGGCCGTCCGGGGGAGCCGGTGTCGCCCTGACCATGGCCGCTACTGCCCGGTGATCCGGGCGGCGGCCAGCCGGCCCGACAGCAGGACCATCGGAACGCCCACTCCCGGTTGGGTGTTGGAGCCGCAGAACACCAGGTTGGAAACCCGGCGGTCCAGGGTCGGGAACCGGAACGGCCCGGACTGGCCGAAGGTGTGCGCCGCCGCGAACGGGGCACCGGCGGCCAGCCCCTGGTCCTGCCAGTCCTGTGGCGTGATCATGGCCTCCACCTCGATGCCCTGCTCGAAGCCGGCCAAGCCGCGCCGTTGCAGGGTCGCCATGATCTCGTCCCGGTAGCGCGGTCCGACCGCCGGCCAGTCGATGCCCGCCCGGGTGTTCGGGGTGGGGAACAGGATGTAGTAGCTGGCCCGGTCGGGCGGCGCGAGCGAGGGGTCGCTCTGGCTGGGGTTGCTCACCAGGAACGAGGGGTCGCTCATCAGCCGGCCGTCGTCGATGATCTCGGTGAACGTCTGGCGCCAGGCGGCGCCGAACGAGATCGAGTGGTGGGCCAGGTCCGGATACCGGTTCGCCGAGCCGGCGTGTATCAGCACGCACGAGGGGGAGTAGCGCAGCCGGGCCAACCGGCGGGGCCGCAGCTCCGCCGGCAGCAGCTGCTCGTAGGCGGTCGGCAGGTCGGCGTTGACCACCACCGCGTCGGCGGCGATCCGCTCGCCGTCGCTGGTGTGCACCGCCCGGGCCCGGCCACCGGAGACCTCGATGCGGCTCACTTTCGTTCGATAATGAAAGGTGACCCCGTGCTCGGCGGCCGCGTCTGCCAGGGCGCGCGGCACGGCATGCATGCCGCCGACCGGGAAGTAGACGCCGGCAACCGTGTCCATATAGGAGATCACCGCATAGATCGCCAGCGCATCCTGCGGTGCCAGGCCGGCATACATCGCCTGGAAGGAGAAGATCCGCCGTAACCGGTCGTCCTTGAGATACTGCCCGATCTTGGGCGCCAGCCGGCGCAGGCCGCCGAGCGCCAGCAGCCTGATCCCGGCGCTGCCCAGCAGGTCCAGGGGCGAATCCAGGTTGCGGTCGATGAAGCTGTCCTGCTCCAGCCGGTACAGCGTGCGCAGGAACCCGACCAGGTCGCGGTAGCCGGCGGCATCGCGGGCCGAGGCGACCTCGGCGATCTCGGCTGCCATCCGGTCTGGGTCGGTGTGCACGTCGATCCGGGAGCCGTCGGCGAAGCTCGCCCGGTAGGCCGGGGTCAGCGGCAGCAGTTCCAGCCGGTCGGCGAGCTTCTCGCCGACGCAGGCCAGCGCGTCCTCGATCAGCTCGGGCATGGTGAGCACGGTCGGACCGGTGTCGAACTGGTAGCCACCCAGGCGCAACACGCCGGCCCGGCCGCCGGGTTCGTCGGCCTGTTCGAGCACGGTGACCCGGCGCCCGGCTCCGGCCAACCGCAACGCGGCGGACAGGCCGCCCAGCCCGGCACCGACGATGACCACGTGGTCGGTGGGCCCGGGAACCGTGCGGGGACGTCGGGGCACGGCATTCCTTCCGGTTTCGGCTGCCGGGTCGGGAGCCGGCAGCCGCTCTGCTGCCGGCATCAGACTGCTCCACCCGATGTTAGAGTCACTCTACGGTTGGCTCGGTGGTAGGCATAACTTGTGCAACTCCTCGACTCAGGCCACCCGTCCGGGGGAGCGATGGCTGCTGGCAGCAGGACGGCACCCCAGCGCACGCCGCTGCCGGCCCGCGCGCTGGGCCTGGGCTTCGAGCAACTGGTCCGGCGCGGCCTGCGCGGGGTGTGGCTGCGGGGCCAGTTGCCACCGGGCGGCTGTGTCTGGGCGGCGAATCACCACAGCTGGTGGGACGGCTTCCTGGCCGCCGCCGTGCTGCGCCGCCAGCAGCGGCCCGCCGCGTTGCTGATGGACGGCGCCAACCTGTCCGACTACCGGTTCTTCGCCGGGCTCGGCGTGATCTCGACCGACCGTCCCCGCCAGGCACTGCAGAGCCTGCGGCAGGGACGGGTGCTGGTCATCTATCCCGAGGCCGAGCTGCGGCCGGCCGGCCGGCTGGGTGAGCTGGCACCCGGCGCGGCCTGGCTCGCCCGGCGGGCACCCGCGCCGTTGCTGCCGGTCGCGGTACGGGTGGTGGCGCGCGGTCACCAGTACGCCGAGGCACTGATCGACATCGGAGACCCCTGCCCGCCCGAGGAGTTGCCGAGCGAACTCGCCGGGCGGCTGGCCGGCCTCGACGCCGCCCTGGCCGAGGCGGACCCGCGTGAGCCGTTGCCGGGATTCTCGGCGGCGGTCGCCGGCCGGCGCAGCTGGGACGAACGCATCGACCGCTGGTCTGCCGTCATCGGCCGGCGGTGACCGTGCTGCTGCGCGCCGTCCTGGCCTTCCTGCTGGTCAAGCTGGCGACGCTGGCGGTCAACCTGGTGTCCTTCCCGGTGCTGGGTGCCCGGCGCCGCGACCCGGGTGACCGGCCGACGGGCGACGTCTCGTTGCTGGTCCCGATGCGCAACGAGGCCGCCACGCTGGCCGCCTTCCTGCCGGCGCTCCTCGGCCAGTCCGGGGTGGCCGAGGTGATCGTGCTGGACGACGAGTCCGAGGATGGCTCGCCGGCCCTGGCCGAGTCACTGCTGGCCGGAACGCCACATGCCCGGCTGGTACGCGGAACCCCGGCACCGCCGGGTTGGGTCGGCAAGACCTGGGCCTGCCAGCAACTCAGCGAGCAGGCCCGGGGCGAGTTGCTGGTCTTCTGCGATGCCGACGTGCTGCTGGCACCGGGCGCGGTCGAGGCGGTGGTGCGCGAGATGACCGATCAGCGGGCCGACGTCTTCTCGGTGTTCCCGCGCCAGCTCACCGCCAGCCTGGGCGAGGCGCTGCTGACCCCGTTGATCGACGACGTGCTGCTGTGCTTCCTGCCGTTCGGGCTGCTGTCGGCCGAGGTGCCGGCCGCGGCCACCGCCAACGGGTCGCTGCTGGCGATGCGGCGGCCGGCCCGCGCCGCGCTGGGCGGATTCTCCTCGGTTCGCACGGAGATCGTCGAAGATGTCGCGCTGGCCAGGAAGGCCCGGCAAGCCGGACTGAAGCTCGGGTTGGCCCTGGGCGGTGGGCTGGTACAAACCCGGATGTACACCGGATACTCCCAGACCGTCGCGGGACTGGGCCGGGGACTGCTGTCGGTTGCCGGTGGCTCGCGATTGCGGCTGGCCGCGGCGACCGGCTGGCACCTGGTGGTCTACACCCTGCCGGTACTGGCCGCGACCCGGCAGCGGCGCTGGTTGCTGCCGCTCGGACTCGGGCTGCTCGAACGGCTGCTGGTCGGCCTGAAGTGCCATCCCCGCACTGCCTGGCAGGCCGTTCTCACCCCGCTGTGCCCGGTCGCGTTCGTACCGGTGGCGATCCGGGCGAGCCGGCCCCGGCAGCAGTGGAAGGGGCGCAGCTACCCGTGAGCGTGCCCCCGATGCCCGCCAGTCAGCCGGCCATCGGCCATCTCGGCCGCTGGGGACGGCAGCCGCTGCCGCTGCTGGAGGAGGGCGCGCGCCTGGGCCCGGTGTTCGGATTGCGGTTGTGGCGGCCGACGATCGTCGGTTACTCGCCGGACTGGAACCGGTTCGTGCTCGGCGATCTCGACCTGTTCCGCAGTCGGGGCAGCATGAGCGGGCTGTCGCCACACCTGGCGGCCGGAATCGTCCAGACCGAGGCACCGGAGCACCGGCAACGTCGGGCCCGGTTGAACCCGCCGTTCGCCCGGCGCCCGATCGCCGACCTGCGACCGCGCATCCTCGACATCGTCGAGCGGGCGCTGCCTGACGGCGAGTTCGACGCGGTGACCTGGTCTGCCTCGCTCACCCGGCAGATCCTGGCGGCCACCTTCTTCGGCGACGCTCTGCCGGCTCCGATGCTGGCCGCCTTCCTGCGGCCGCTGGACCGGGCGTTGCCCGGCCCGCTGCTGCGTCGGCCCGCCTTGTTCCGGCGGATGAACCGCGCGCTGGCCAAGGCGCTGCCGGCCGCGCCGGACGACTGTCTGGCGGCGGCCTTCCGCGACCTGCCGGGTGGCCTGGACGAGGTCCGGGTCGCGCTCAGCGCCGGCTACGACACCACGGCGCACACCCTGGCCTGGCTGCTGTACCACCGTGCCGTCCGGCCGGGCCTGGTCGAGGGCGAGCAGCGCCGGCACGCGGTCGATGAGGTGCTGCGGCTGTACCCGGCCGGCTGGCTGGGCAGCCGCCGGGCGGCCCGGGACACCGCCTTCGGCGACATCGCCATTCCGCGCGGCACATTGGTGCTCTACAGCCCGTACCTGACCCATCGCGACGCTCGGCTGTGGCCCGCGCCGCGCGAGTTCCGGCCGCAGCGCTTCGCGGACCCGTTGCCGGCCTGGGGATTCCTGCCGTTCGCGGCCGGCGAGCGGACCTGCCTGGGCAGCGCCTACGCCCGGCTGGTGCTCGAGACCGTGCTCGACGCGTTCGCCGGCTGCCGGCTCGGCGTGGTCAGCGCGGACCCCGCGCCCAAGGCCGGCATCACGCTGGCGCCGGTGGGGCCGCTGATCCTGCGCCGGACAGCCCCCTGAGCAGCGGATGTGAAGGGGCCGGCGGCGGTTGTACAAGCCGGATCGGGCAGGCTAGATTATTAGCGCAAATCTAACAAGGATGCGGCTCAGCCCATCGCGGCACCCGCGCCGCGGTAACAGGCGACCGGCGGTTACCGTGACGTGCCTGGCTTCCAAGCCATGCATTGCGATTCAAAGGGGAAACAGATGCGCGCTGGTCGCCTGATCGCGATCGCCACCGCCGCCGTGCTGGCGGTGTCCGGCGTCACGACCGTCACCACGATGGTGCGTCCGGCGCCGGCCGGTGCGATCGAAGGGTCGATGCCGGGCAACGTCGCACCGACCTGGCAGACCAACGCGCCGGTGACGGCCCTGCTCGCGGTCGGCGGCGTGCTCTACGTCGGTGGGGAGTTCACCAGTGTCCGGTTGCCCGGCCGGCCGGTCGGCTCCGGCGAGATCGTCCGGCACTACCTGGCTGCCTTCGAAGCCGGCACCGGCCGGCTGATCGTCGGGTTCAACCATCCCCTCGACGCTCCGGTGCACTCGCTGGCGGCCAGCCCGGACGGCCAGACCATCTATGTCGGCGGCGATTTCAGCACCATCGACGGCGTGGCCCGCACCCGGGTGGCAGCCTTCAGCGCCGCATCCGGCGCGCTGACCTCCTTCGACCCCAGCCCGAACGCCCGGGTGACCGGCATCTCGACAGCCGCCTCGGCGGTCTACCTGTCCGGCTCGTTCACCGTCGCCGGCGGCGCGAGCCGGCAGCGGCTGGCCGCGGTGGACCCGCTCACCGGCATCGCGCTGCCCACCTTCACCAGCAACGCCGACAACGTGGTCTACCAGACGGCATTGTCCGGTGACGGCAGCAAGCTCTACCTGGCCGGGGCGTTCACCAGCCTCAACGGCGACGCCGCCCAGCACTCGGTGGCGGTGGTCGACAGCACCACCGGCGCGGTGCTGCCGTTCCCGGCCGGATCGGTGATCCCGCCCAAGATCCCGTCCTGCACGGTGGAGGCCAAGACCGTCAAGACCGACGGCAGCGGCGCCTACTTCGGCGTAGAAGGCTCGGGACTGGGTTGTTTCGACGGCACCTTCGCCGTCGACAGCGCCGGCGACACGTTGCGCTGGCAGAGCAAGTGCCTCGGCGCCACCCAGGCGGTGCAGCCGCTCAAGGGCATCCTCTACACCGGCTCGCACAGTCACGACTGCAGTGCCGACCGGCCGGCCGACCCGGATGCCTTTCCCGAGGTCGGCTCGGCCAAGGGACTGTCACGCCACCTGCTTTCCCGCTCCACCAGTACCGGGCACCTGTCGACCTGGTACCCGAACACCGACGGCGGCCCGGCCAAGACCGGCCTCGGCCCGCGGGTGATGGCCACCGACGGCAGCCGGCTGTTCGTCGGCGGGGAGTTCACCACGGTCAACGGCCTGCCGCAGCAGGGGCTTGCCCGGTTCGACCCGGCCACCGGTGACCTGGCCAGCCCGTCCAAGCCGGCGCCGCCTACCGCGGTCGCCCGGGCCGGCGGCAAGGTCACCATCTCGGTGCAGACCTCGCTGGACACCGACGACCTGAACCTGACCGTCCGGCTCTACCGGGACGGCGGCAGCGTTCCGATCGCCACCGCGGCGGTCCGGTCGCTGTTCTGGAAGCGGCCGGTGCTCACCTTCTCCGACGACCGGCTGGCGATCGGCAGCAAACACAGCTACACCGCCGACGTGAAGGAGACCAACGGCCCGCGGGTCGGGCCGCGCTCGCTACCCAGCCGGACCATCACAGTGGTCAGCGCCGCACCGGCCTACGAGGCCGCGGTGAACGCCGACAGCCCGGTGCTGTTCTGGCGGCTCGGCGACCCCGGCGGCCCGTTGACGGTGGACAGCTCGAACACCAAGAACCCGGGCGGGCTGACCCTTGGTGGCGGCGGCATTTCCTGGGGCGCGGGCGGGGCGGTCGCCGGCAGCAACGCGGTGACCGTGGACGGCACCTCCGGCTACATCGCCGCGACCCGCGGCCAGTGGTCGCCGGGCACCTTCTCGATCGAGGCCTGGTTCAAGACCACCAGCACCAAGGGCGGCCGGATCATCGGCTTCGGCAACCAGCAGGGTGGCCTGACGCTCAACGGCACGCCGGCGGTCAGCCAGCAGTACGACAAGCACCTCTACCTGACCAATGACGGACGGGTGGTGTTCGGCGTCCACGTCGACCGCAACTACACGATCGGCTCCAAGCCCGGCTACAACAACGGCCAGTGGCACCAGGTGGTCGGTACTCAGGGCTCGACGGGAATGACCTTGTACGTCGACGGCAAGGTGATCGCCCGCTACGCCCAGGCCAGGAACCAGAACTACTACGGTTACTGGCGAATCGGCGGCGACAACCTGACCAGTTGGCCGCTCGGCCCGGCGAGCCGATACCTGGCCGGATCAATCGACGAAGCGGCGGTGTACAACCGGGTACTGCCGCTGACCTCGGTCCAGCGGCACTACACCGCGTCGGGACGCCTGCTGAAGTAGCTGCTCAGGACGGCGCGCGGCCGGTCACCAGAAGCGCGCCCAGGTCACCGGTTACCGGGCCACTGCCGAGCCGGCTGACCATCTCCTGCTGCAGGCGGCCGGTCAGCTCGTCCAGCGGACCGCGCTCGGCCAGCTCGAAACGCAGCGGCGTGCCGAGGCAGAAGCCCTCGGTGATCACCTGCGCGGAGGCGGTGGCGCCGCGTAGTACCAGCGGCTCCACCCGGCCGTCGACCACTCCACCGGCCCTCAGGTCGGCGGCGAGCTGGTCTGGGTCGTGGTAACCGTGCGGCCCCCGGACGATGAATTCCGGCGGATCCTCCGGCAGCACCGCCCGCAGGCTCTGGACCATGGCACCGGCGAAATCGGAGGTTTCGGCGGCATCCCAGACGGTGTACAGCAGCGATCCGCCGGGGGCCAGCACCCGGGCCGTCTCGGCGAAGGCTGCCGGCTTGTCGGGAAAGAACATCAGCCCGAACTGGCAGGCCACCAGGTCGAAGCTGTTGTCTGGCAGGTCCAGCTGCTGGGCATCGGCCTGCCGCCAGGTCGGGCCGGGCGCCCGGGCCTGGCCCACCGCCATCATCGCGGGATTGACGTCGGTGGCGGTGATGTCGGCCGTCGGCAGCGCGGCGACCAGTTCGGCCGTCAGGATGCCGGTGCCGGCGGCGAGTTCGAGTACCCGCCGCGGTGCCAGGGCCGCGGCTTCGGCGGCGACGTGGGCCGCGAACGGCGCGAACAGTGCGGGGCCGAGGCAGCGGTCGTACACCTCGGGCATCGTGGCCAGCCATCGGGCATCGGTGCTCATCCGGCGATCATGGTGCATCCGGCTGCCCGGCGCCAGCCGCCACGACGGTGCGGGATCAGTGCTAGAACGGGGAGATGCTCGCGTCGGTTCGCAGGCCGAGCTTGTGGCCGAGACCCGTGCGGACCCCGTCGAGGATGCGACCTTCGGCCGGGCGGACCAGGCCGTGGCGACGGAACAGTTCGTGGACAGAGTGCATGACTCCTGCTTTCCTTCGGTACTGGGGCCGACCGGCCCCGGACCGCGGCTGCGGCATCGATGGTTCCAGGATCGCCCGGGTCGGAGGGCCGTGGAATCCGGGACAGCCCTGACACCAGCCCTGGATCTCGGACCGGCCGCCCGGGATCGCACCTACCGGGTGGCGGAACCGGCACCCGGGGTCCCCGCCCTGTCGACAGGGCGGCAGGTCTGCCAGGCTGATCGTCTGCACTGGACGGATGCAGCGCGAACGCACCCAGCGGACGTGGAGATATCGGTAGGGGAGAAGCGGCATGCGCGCAGGGCCCGCGACGGCAGCCGGCACCTCGAAACCGGACCCTGCTGGTGGCGCTGCCACCTCGCACGGTGCCGGCGGCTGTGGGCTGGTGCTGGCCGCCCTGGGGGTGGTGTTCGGCGACATCGGCACCAGCCCGCTGTACGCGCTGCACACCGTGTTCTCCATCGACAACGGTGCGGTGCGCCCCACTCCAGGCGATGTCTACGGCGTGATCTCGCTGATGTTCTGGTCGGTCACCCTGATCGTGTCGATCAAGTACGTCAGCATCGTCATGCGGGCCGACAACGGCGGCGAGGGCGGCGTGATGGCACTCGCCGCGCTCGCCCAGCGGTTGTACTCCGGCCGGACCAGCCGCACCGGCCTGCTGCTGGTGATCGGCATCGTCGGGGTGTCGCTGTTCTATGGCGATTCGGTGATCACACCCGCGATCAGCGTGCTGTCCGCGGTGGAGGGCCTGCAGGTCGCGGCCCCCAACCTGGAACACGTCGTGGTACCGGTCGCCGCGGTGATCCTCACCTTCCTGTTCGCGGTGCAGCGCTTCGGCACCGGCAAGGTGGGCAAGCTGTTCGGCCCGATCACGGTGGTGTGGTTCGTCGCGCTGGCGGCGGCCGGACTGCACGGCCTGCTGCCGCACCCCGCCGTGCTGCGGGCCCTGTCGCCGAGCTATGCGGTGCTGTTCGTGGCCGACCATCCCGGTATCAGCTTCGTCGCGATGGGAGCGGTGGTGCTGGTCATCACCGGCGCGGAGGCGCTGTATGCCGACATGGGGCACTTCGGCCGGGCGCCGATTCGGCGGGCCTGGTTCTTCCTGGTGTTCCCGGCGCTGACCCTGAACTACCTGGGGCAGGCGGCGCTGATCCTGCACTCGCCCCAGTCGGCCTCCAACCCCTTCTTCCTGCTGCTGCCGAGCTGGAGCCGGTTGCCGATGGTGGTGCTGGCGACCGCCGCCACGGTGATCGCCAGCCAGGCGGTGATCTCCGGTGCCTTCTCGCTGTCCCGGCAGGCGATGCAACTGGGCCTGCTGCCGCCGATGACGGTGCGCCAGACCTCCGAGCGCGAGGGCGGCCAGGTCTACCTGCCGGCCGTCAACGCCGCGCTGTTCGTCGGCGTCATGGTGATCATGCTGGGTTTCCGGTCCTCGAGCCGGCTGGCAACCGCCTACGGGGTGTCGGTGACCGGCGCGCTGGTGGTCGACACGGTGCTGATGCTGTTGGTGGCACGGGTGCTGTGGAAGTGGCCGCCGTGGAAGCTGGCGGCGGCAGCGGTGGTGTTCGGTGGCGTCGAGGCCACCTTCCTGGCCGCGAACCTGTCCAAGGTCGCCCACGGCGGATGGCTGCCGCTGATCATCGCCGGCCTGGTCTTCCTCGTGATGACCACCTGGCGGCGCGGCCGGGCGATCGTGGCCGCCAATCGCAGGGAACGCGAGGGTTCGCTGCGCGAGTTCGTCGAGGACCTGCGCAAGCAGAATGTCCCCCGGGTGCCGGGCACCGCGGTGTTCCCGCATCCGGGCAAGGACACCACGCCGCTGGCGCTGCGGGCCAACTTCGAACACAACCAGATCCTGCACCAGGCGGTCATCATCGTCTCGGCCAGCACCTCCAACGTTCCGCACGTGCCGGCGTCCGAGGCGTTCGTGTTCGACGACCTCGGCTACCGCGACGACGGCATCCAATACCTGGAAGTCACTTTCGGCTTTTCCGACAAGCCGAGCCTGCCCGAGGCGCTGCGCCTGGCCGACGCGGCCGGCCTGCTGCGGGAAGGCTCGGCCGACGTGCAGCACGCGTCGTACTTCCTTTCCCGCGGGGCGATCCGCCGCACCTCGGCACCCGGAATCGCCCGCTGGCGCAAGACGCTGTTCATCACGCTCGCCCACAACGCGGCCGATCCGGCGGCCTACTTCGACCTGCCCACCGACCGCACGGTGACGATGGGCAGCGCCGTCGACATCTGAGCTCGGCAACCGGCACTCAGAGGCGCATGCTGGACGTCGGAGGTGCGCCATGTCAGTCGAATCGCTCCGCCCGGCGCCGATGGGACCCCTCGCCAGTGGCGCGGACACCGGCCGTGCCGGCTTTCGGCAACGGATCGCCGAACGCCGCCGGCTGGCCGGTCACGACCGGACGGCCGCGCAGTTGGCCGAGTTGCACCGCGTCCGGACGGTGCTGACCGAGGCAGCCGCCGTGGTGGCGGCCGGCTGGATACAGCACGGCTGGTTCGGCTACCTCGACGAGCAGGGTCGCCAGCAGGTCGTCGACGGGTACCACCTGCACCGGATGGCCGGCCGGCACCCGACCGGTGCCTGCCTGGTCGGAGCCGTCGTGCAGGCCGCCGGCGGGCTGCCGGCAGCGCACAGCCAACCGGTGCACCAGGCACTCGACCTGATCTGGCAGGCGCTGACCGGCAATGACGAGCCGGTCGGGCACTGTCCGGCTCCGGCGCTGCGGGTCGCGCGGGTGCGCGAGCTCACCGCGTGGAACGACCGACCGCACCGGACGGTGCACCAGGTCGGCGACCTGCTGGATGCCGCCGGCCGGCGGGCTGCTGACCAGCTCGAGCGCATCAGCCTGCCGGTGCCGGACTTTTCGACGTCCGGCCGGGGCTGAGCCGCGCAGCCGTGTATCAGCTGCCACCGGCACGGCCTCATGCTGCCAAGGGCCAAACGCTGGAAGGAAGGTGCACCATGACCGACGATGATGCCGAGACGACGACCCGCTACGGAGCGCCGAACCGGAACGCGGGGGTCCGCTACTGCGCCCAGCCCGTGACGGTGCCCCGGGCGCTGCCGGCCGGGATCGATCCGCGTCGCGCCCGGGCGATCATCCGGGGAGCGAACAAGTGGCTGAACGGCACGGTGTTGCACTACTACTTCTTCGATTCCGGCATCGACGGCTGCGACCCGGCCTGGACTGTTCCGCAGAACCAGCGCGACGTCGTGCGCCGAGCCTTCACGGGCTGGAAGGACCTCGGGCTCGGGTTGGAGTTCCAGGAGGTGTCGGCGATCTCCGAGGCCGAGGTACGGATCGGCTTCGACCAGACCGACGGATCGTGGTCCTTCGTCGGCAAGGACATTCTCGGCCAGCCACAGACCGATCGGACCATGAACTTCGGCTGGGACCTCACCGCCGACGACTACGGCAGGACGACCGCGCTGCACGAGATCGGGCACACCCTCGGCATGCCGCACGAGCACCAGAACCCGTTCGCCGGCATCGTCTGGAACGAGGAGGCGGTGTATGCCGACCTGGGTGGGCCGCCCAACAACTGGGACCGGCAGACGACGTTCAACAACATCCTGCGCAAGATCTCG
>Ga0247773_1000446_pt1 | contig 17553 bp, 20 predicted proteins | sample UWRJL092311B6_FD_179934 | JGI IMG/M metagenome (GOLD analysis project Ga0247773, IMG submission 179934) | Plant litter microbial communities from Arlington Agricultural Research Station in Wisconsin, United States - UWRJ-L092-311B-6 | ecosystem: Environmental > Terrestrial > Plant litter >...
GCTCGTCGGCCGCCATGGGCACCGACACCAGCACCTCGCCGGGGCCGGGCTCGCGGCCGCTGGTGAGGCGGTAGAGGAACTGCGAGCGCGGGTCCACGCCGAAGGTGAACAGCGGCTCGCTCACGCTGTCGCCGCGCACCAGGCGAAACTGGGCGCCCAGCACCGGCGCCACCGCGCGCACGCCCGGCACCGCCGCGATCCGCCGCCCCACCGCGTCGCCGTTCGCGATCGCCGCGTCGCTGTCGAAGGGGAGGATCCCTTTCGGCGTGACCCGCAGCGTGTAGCCGCTCTGCCCCAGCAGCTCGCCGAAGCTCACCGTGAGCCCGCTGGCCAGCATGGTCATGTCCAGCAGCAGCGCGGCGCTCACGGCGATCCCCGCCAACGCCAGCAGCGTGCGCCCGCGGCGGCGGAACAGGCCCTTGAGGAAGGCGGCGACGATCACCGCTCCCCCAGCTTCTGCGGGGGCACGGCCACCACGCGCCACGCCGCCAGCGCTCCCGCCCCGATCCCCAGCGCCAGCCCCAGCGCCGCCGCCGTCATCACGATGCGGGGGGAGACGAGGGCGAACTTGAGCGTGGTGTCGTAGACGGCGGCATAGTGCGCGTTGACGATCCGCGCCGCGATCAGCCCCACCACCGCGCCGGCCGCGCTACCCACGATGGAGATGGCGATGGCCTCCACCACGATCGCGCGGAACACGGTACTGCGGCTGATGCCGATCAGCCGCAGCACGCCCATGTCGCGCCGCCGCTCGTCCACGCGGATGATCATCACGCAGAGGAGGAAGATGGCGCTGGCCAGGATCGTCACGATCCCGATGGCGTCGTGGAAGCGCGAGATCACGCGGAAGGTGGCGCTCGACTCCGACGCCAGCGCCGCGCTCCCGTACGCCCGCGTGCCGAACGCCACGCCCTCGATCCACCGCGCCGCCGAATCGGCGTTCGCGCCCGGGCGCAGGGTCACGGCAAAGCGGTCCACGCGGTCCTTCTGCGGCAGCAGCGCCTCCAGGTCGGGCAGGTGGAAGCGCAGTTGCATCTCGTTGCGCGAGATGCGGATGGGGTCGGCCTCGCGCTCGAACACGCCGGCCACGATGAACGGCAGCGTGGGCCCGCGCCCCGACAGCGAGCGCACCCGCACGGTGTCGCCCACGTGCAGCGGCACCGACTCCGCCAGCCGCCGCTCGATCAGCACCTCCGGCGTCGTGGACGGCGGCGCGGCGGACGGGGACGCGGCGGCGGGCGGCGGCGCCTGCATGAGCGCCAGGGCGAGCGCCAGCGCGATCATCCGGTGTGTCTCGCGTGTTGAATCATTGTCCTGAATCTACCCTGTACAAACCCTCTGCGTCCAGTCACCCGTGGATGGAGAGAGAATGATGCCGCGCGCCGGGCCGGGCCAGCCGGACGACGGAAACGGTGGGGCTTGGGCGTGTCCCCGCTGCGCGGGGCCGGGCTGCGCGCTGCGTAGGGCACGATACCGCCGTGCCCAACGCAGCCGGGCCCACGGCGGCCCGCCCCTGCACCGTCTCGGCTGACGTGACGGTGCAGGCGGTCCGCCGCGTTCCCGGCCCTCCGGGCGCGCATCCCTCACGCAACTCCATGTGGCGGGCTGAGATCGGTCCGGGCGGATAAATCCGCGGCAACGACGGCACCAAGTCCGCCTGCGCGGACTGCACGCACGCATCCACGCCTCGGACCACCCTCCGGTCACACCGACGCTCCCGACGCACAACCCCCCTGCAGGGCCGCCGACCGCCCCTCCCCCAGGTTGTTTAAGGGGAGGGGCAGCGCGGGCGAAGCCTCGCGCGGGGTGGGGGTCCCGCCGGCACCCGCCACGCGCATAGAAGACGGGGCCCCCGCATTCCTCATGCAGGCGCCCCGTCTCTCCATCCTATCCATCCCTCTCGCCGTCCGTCGAATCGAATCCACCAATCCGACGATCGTCCCCCTCTTCACGCCGCCGGCGACGCCTTCGCGCTGGCGTCGCGGTCGGCGTCGGTGCGCTCGTGGGCCTTGGCGCGCTCGAGCAGCGCGGTGCCGTAGATCCGCGCGATGGCCTTCACCATCACGCCGCGCTCGCCCGACGACAGCGCGGTGAGCGCCAGGCCGCGCACGTTGCTGATCTCGGTGCTGTCGATCCCCGCGTCGCGGCCCGCGTCCACGGTGCGGACCACCTCGTTCAGCGTGGTGCGCCGGTCGGCGGGCGCGGCGTTCAGCGGGCGCGTGGCGTCGGCCAGCTTCGTCCACAGGTGTGTGCGTTCCATCGTATGATGCTGCTTGCGTGTCCGGATTGTGTCGGCCGGTGCCGCCCGCCGCGGTGTGCGCGGGCGCAAGTCGTTCCGTGGCCGCGGAGTGTGCGATCGGCGATCGCGCCCGGGGCTGCGGAAGGATAGATGTGCGTTGGGCGTGGATGGGCCCGCTCGCGGACGCGAGCGGGACCGCTACTAAACCGGTGCGGGGGGAAAGTGCCCCGATTCTCGATAGACTTATCTCGTTGCTTTGCAAGCGGATGCGCAGCGCGCCACGTGCACGTTACCCCGTCCCTGCCGCCCTCCCCCGTCCCCGGGAAAAAGATGGCGGAGAACCTCGCGATTCTCCGCCATCCCCGTCATCTCCTGCCGCCCCGAGACGCCGCGCCCTCACAGCGTGTGGAAGCGCTCCTTGATCTCGTTCACCAGCTCGGTGTAGCCCGGGCGTTTGCGGATGTCGGGGTGCCAGCACAGGTCGCGCTCGATCAGGTCGATCTCGTCCACGATCCGCGCGCCGGGGATGATCTCGCCCGTGGGCGTCCGCTCGCGCCCCATCAGCCAGATGGTGTCGCTCACCGCCACGGCCGCGGAGACGTCGTGGGTGACGATGATCAGCGTGCTCTCCTCGTCGCTGGCGCTCACCTCCTGCACCAGCGCGTGCACGTTCTCCTGCTGCAGCACGTCCAGCCCGCTGAACGGCTCGTCCATCACCAGGTAGTGCTCGCTGCACACCATCTGCTGCGCGATGGCGATGCGCTGGCGCTGCCCGCCGGAAAGCTGCGAGGGGAACTTGTCGGCATGCGCCGCCAGCCCGAAGCGCTCCAGGTACTTCATCCCCGCCGCCTTCGCGGCGTCGCCGTCCATCCCCGCCTGCCTGGCGGCGATCACCAGGTTGCCCAGCACCGAGCGGTGCTCGAAGAGCACGTAGTTCTGCGCCACCACCCCCACCAGCCCCGGCGCCGCGGGAACCCCCTCGGCGCCGATCTTCACCGTGCCGCTGTCGGGCTGCGTGAGCCCCGCCAGGATCTTGAACAGCGTGGTCTTCCCCACCCCCGAGGGGCCCAGCAGCCCCACCACCTGCCCCTGCGGCGCGCCCGGGCGCACCACGTCGCGGATCTGCGCGTTCACGTCGCGCAGGATGGGTACTCCGTTGCGCGCGAAGCTCACCCCCTGGATGTCGAGGAGGACGGCCTTGCGCTCGTACGTGTGCTGCGTGCTCATATGTGCCTGCCCCTATCGCCGCGAGGTGGTGAGCGCGGCGTGCGGAACCAGCACGCCCTTGAGCCACGCCAGGAACGCGTCCTGGAAGAACCCCGCGACCAGGAACACCCCCTGCACCGCCACGATCGCCGCCAGGTTGAAGTGCTTGTTCTGGTCCATCAGCATGGCGCCGATCCCGCCCTCGCTGCGCGAAATCCCCTCCACCATGGTCAGCATCATCCAGCCGATGGCCGCGTTCTGCCGCAGCGCGTCGAAGGCGGCGCCCATCTGCCCCAGGATCACCACCTCCCACACCACCCGCCAGTCGCCCATCCGCAGCGTGCGGGCGTGGTCGAGCTTCTCGGTGGGCACCTGCGCCACCACGTCCACCATGCTGGTGAGCAGGAAGGCCGAGATGCCGAACACCAGCAGCGACACCTTGAGCGGGTGCCCGCCGCCAAAGGTGAGCGTGAACAGGAAGCTGAGACCCACCAGGCTCAGGAAGCGGGCGCGGGTGAGCGCCTGCACCACCGGCCGCAGCGCCGGCACCACGCTCAGGTACGCCAGCCCCATCGAGAGCACCGCCGCGATCAGCAGCGACTCGGCGAAGAGGGTGAGCGAGGTGAGCAGCTCGCCCAGCAGCCCCTGCTCGGCGACCAGCGTGCGCAGCGCGCCGAACACGCGCGCCGGGTTGGGAAAGATCCCGCCGGCCACCAGCCACAGCAGGAAGAAGGCGACCAGCCAGGCGGCGGCCAGCGACAGGTAGGTGCGCTGGCTCACCCACTGGTTGGGCCGCAGCGCGGGACCGAGTGCAGGCATCGGTGTCGGGGTCGGGGAGATGGGGATGTGTGCGACGGATGATCGGACGGCCGGGGCGCGGGAGGATGGATCGTCCTCCCCCGCCCCGGCCGTCGGCGCTTCAGCGTGGCAGGCTTCAGCCCGCCGTGCCGATCACGACTTCCACGCGGCGGTTGGCCGCGCGGCCCTCGGCCGTCCGGTTGCTCTGGATCGGCTGCTGCGACCCGTGCGAGAACACGCGGATGCGGCCCTGCGGGAAGGTGCTGGCGCTCTTCGCCTCCAGCCACTGCTTCACCGCCATGGCGCGGTCTTCCGAGAGCTGCCGGTTGGCGTCCTCGTTGCCCACGTTGTCGGTGTGGCCGTGGATCTCCACCGCCAGCGAGTTGATGGACAGCACGTTGAACAGCTCCTCCAGCGCCTGCTCGCCGGCGGGGGTGAACTCCGCCTTCCCCGTCTCGAAGGTGATCGAGTAGTTCTTGCGGCCCACCACGCGCGTCACGGCGCCGGTGCCCTCGTACTTCTGCGTCTCGGCGTTGGCGGCCGCGGCCTGCGTGCCGCCGGCCCGCGCGGCCACGTTGCGCAGGTAGCTCACGTCCACGATCTGGTCGAACGGCGGGATGCTGGGCACCAGCTGCGGGTACTGCTGCGTGACGATCTTCCCGAACACCGTATAGGTGGCGTGGAAGCGGCTGGTCTCGGGCGTGGTGTTGGGCGCCAGGCCGAACAGCACCAGGTTGTCGGCCAGGTTGTTGGCCTTGCTCCCGCCCAGCTCCACCGGCACGCCGGTCTTGTCGTTCTCGGTCACGCCGCGGTAGTACTTCTCCCAGAAGGCGGCGTCGGCGCCCTTCTCCTGGTAGATCTGCTGGCTGATCTCGGCGGCGCGGGTCAGCGCCTGCTGGTGGTGCAGCACCTGGTCGCCGCCCTGCGTGAACGCGGTGAGCATCTTCTCCACCGTGGCCCGGTTGTCCTGGTTCCACTTGTGGATGCCGATGATCACGTGCGGCATCTGGCTGGTGTACTCCTTGGTGCTGACGATGCTGACGATGCCGCCGCGCTGCTGGGCCGCGGTCACGTCGGCCGGCGTCCAGGTGACGATGCCGTCCACGCACACCCGCTTGGTCTCGCCGGTGGCCTTGCCGTCACGCACCACGCGGCGGTCCTCGCAGTAGTTGGCCACGTACTTCTCGGCCGCCTCCACGTAGCTGCTGGTGTTGATCCAGTTGACGGCGTTCGGGTCCCAGGTGGTCTCGTCGGGGTTGTTGGGGATCCCGTTGTCGCCCATGAAGCGCTGGGCGATGTTCCAGTCGCCGTCGCGCAGCACGCCCGCCACCACGCCGCCGCGCATGCTCTGCGGGTTGTCGCGCCAGCGCTGCGGCCCCATCAGCTTGTCCTCGCCGCGCGAGTAGCCGCAGCTGCCGATGATCTCGGCGCGGTAGTCCTGCCCGAACGAGTCGATCAGCTGCTTGTTGAGCGCGGCCAGGAAGGCGCCCGAGCCGTCGCCCATGATGCCGATGAAGTGCACGCCCGCCGTGGGCTGCGCCTGGCCGTCGTGCACGCCCTTGGCCAGCGCGGTGAGCTGCGCCATCAGCTGCGTGTTGTCGTCCTGGCGGTCGATGCGCACCTTCACGCCCTGCTTGGCCATCAGGGAGTTCTCGGTGGTCACCGGGCCGCCGTTGCTGTACAGGCACCCCATCTGGCTGTTCCACGCCCAGAAGTTGATCCGCACCTCGGGCGCGCCGGGAAGCGCGGCGGGCTGCTCGCCGGGAAGGCCGGCGAACGCCACCGTGCCGGGGCCGCCCTGGAAGCCGTTCGCCACGTCGGTGCCGGCGTCGAGGCCGCTCACCTTCTCGGGGACGATGGTCTTCATGATGGAGCGGCCGTAGCCGTGGCTCGCGGCGTACTTCAGGCCCAGCCCCAGCGCGCCGATGACGGCCAGGCCGCCCAGCACGCGTATGGTCTTCTGGCCCGTGGAGGTCAGTTTCATGGCTATGGAAAGGGGGTTCGGGTTCAGGGATCCGGGAAGCGGCGGCCCCGACGGCTACTGCTTCCGGAGCCGGTCGCGCCAGCGGTTGCCCGCGGGCTCCGCGGCGGCGGCGCCGGTGCCGCCGCCCAGCACCGCCGCGGCCGCCGGCGAGAGCGCCGGCGCGGTGCCGCGCGCGGGGCCGCCATCCGACAGCTCGGCGGCGGTCACCTTCTTCTCGGCCTCGAGCAGCTGGGTGAGGCCTTCCTGCCGGAACGCCATCTGGTTCAGGTCCACCGCGTGGTCGAAGTCGGTCAGGTCGATCAGCGTCTGCAGCTCGCCCAGGCGCGCCTCGTAGTCCTCGCGGATGCGGTCGGCGGCCATGTCGCGCACCTCGGCGAGGTCGCTGTCGCCGAAGATCCCCTGCGCGGCGGCCGTCGCCGATGCGACGGCGCCGGTGATGGTGTGCTTGTCGGCCAGCTGGTTGGCCTCGTCGCGCGCGGTCTGGATGTGGTAGTCGGCGCGGCGCATCACCCGCTGCAGCAGCTTCTCGATGCTCTGCATCTGCGCCAGCATCGACTGGTACTCGGTGATGTCGCGGGCGCGGCGGGCGGCGATCTCGGCGTGCGCGTTGAGGCCGTCCTCGTCGTGCGTGGCCTGGGCCGCCTTGGCGAGGCGCAGCGCGTCCTGCCGCTCCTTCTCGCTCTTGGCCACCTTGGCCTCCACCATGCGGCGCACGCCCACGATGCGGGCCAGGCGGTCCTGGATTACCTCGCGGCGCTTCTCCATCTGGCCCACGAAGGCCTTCAGGATGGCCACCGGGTCCATCTCCACGAAGTTGCTGGTCAGCCAGCGGCTCACCATCTGGAGCATGTAGAAGAGCAGCGTGCGCGGCCGGTCCCACACGAACACCATGCAGTACAGCAGCACCAGCATCCCGATCAGGAACGCCAGGTACAGCGTGTTCTCGGCGATGGCGATGAGCATGGGCAGGGCCTTCACGAAGCCCCAGGCCATCGCCACGCCCAGGGCGGCCATGATCCCGGCGCCCACCTTGCCCTCGGGCTTCTGCCAGAAGGTACGCTTGGGCTTGCTGGCGCCTGCGGTTGCGGAAGTCTCCATGGGGCTGAGCTACTTCGCGGGTGAAAGGAACGGGGCGACGCGGGTGCGCTCGGCGACCAGCTCGGCCTCGACCACGGCGTAGCTGGCGGCGAAGCGGGCGCTGTTGGCGTCGATGGTGGCGCGCGCGTCGCGGGCCGTCTTGTCGAGCTCGGCGGCTTTGGTCTCCAGCGCCTTGATCTCTTCGATGCGCTTGGTGATCTCGGCGCGGGTCTTCTCGATCTGGGCCAGGGTGGCGCCCACCGACTGGTCGAGCTCCTCCTTCACGGCGCTGTCGAACGACGACTTCTCGGCCGCCAGGATCTTGAGCCGGTCGTCGATGGCCTCGGCCACCTGCGCGGCGCCGATGCCGTGGCTGGCCTGCGCGGCGCTGATGGCCAGCTGCGTGCGCGTGCCCTCGTCGCCCACGGCGCTGAGCGCGGCGAACAGCGCCTTGAACTGCGGATACGCCTTCTTGGTGCTGCCGTCCACCGAGGCGTGCAGCTGCTGCACGAACTCGGGGTCGGCCTCGGCGGCCATGGCGGGCGCGGCCACGCCCTGCTGCGCGGCGGCGGCCGGGACGGCGGCACCGCGAGGGGCGGCGGCTGCGGCGGGCGCGGCGAGGGTCTGGTCGGCGGGCTGCTCGTTGCCGTCGTCGTCCATCACCACGAAGGTGCCGAGCGCGTCCTTCCCGACGTCCTTCAGCTTGTCGAAGATTCCGCTCATGGCGTGGGGTCCGCGGCCAGCCGGCGCGTGGGGATGCGCCGGGCGAGAGGCCGCCGCTGGGGTGTGTGGATGCTGGGGAACACGTGGAGACGTTCGGCCCGGGTCCGTGGCTTGCCGCCCGGCCCCGGCCGAAGCGGCGTAAATATATGCGACCTTTGTGGCTCCGTCCACACCCGGACGGAGCGCGGTCGCTGGAGGGACTACGGATGGCGGCGGGGAAGAGTTGCGAGTAGCTGCTGGGGCGAGACTGCGAAAGAGAAGGGCGATGGCTGCTCGGAAGTGCGACCCGACTCGACGCAGGCTCGCGCAGGTCGTGCGCGGGAGATCGAAGGGCGCGTTCGCGGGTGATCTGCCCGTTCCTCTGATGGTGCCGGTGTCTCCACGAGGATCACGCGCGGGTTCTCACCGGATCGAATACTGCTCGATGCGGTCTCCAGCCGGTACTGCCGAAGCCTCTGTTTCGGTCGACGAATGACCCGACTGCGTCGCGCCGGGTTCCAGGATACGAGAGTGCTCGCTACATTACCCTTTGGCGGCACTTTCTGCATAACCCTAAAACCTGGAGCTCAAGATGAAGAAAATCTCACTGGACCTGGTAGACCTGAAGGTGGCCAGCTTCGACACGGCGGGCGATTCCAGCGCCGCCGCGGGAACCGTGCAGGGAAATGCCGTTACCGCGATCTGCACACCGAGCAACACCAACTGCAGCTGTTATGCAGGCAGTTGCGTGGACAGCTGTCTCGTACCCCGAACCGGCCATTACTGCTACCCTTGCTGAACCGCTCGTCCGCTCACGAGGCCGGCGTTGTTTCGGCCGCAACATCTCACATGGGGGTACTGATGAAGAAGATCACGCTGAACGTGGACGACCTGCGGGTGACCGCGTTCGAGACGGGCGAGGGCGGGGGACGAGGCACCGTGCAGGCCAACGCCGCAACCCCGGCCTGCTCGGGTATCTGCCTCCCCAGCAAGTACATCGGCGAGAACACCTGCCAGCAGGGAAGCTGTGCCGAGGTGGGGACGTGCTACGGTTATCCAGCCTGCTGAGCGTCGGTCGATGATCAAATCGCGGTGACGGGGTCGCGGACCTCCTCCGATCATCCCGCGCGGAAGCAATGAACCAGGCGACCTCAGTAGAGCGACCTCCCGGGGTCGCCTGTTTTCATCCGCCGTCAAACCTCAGCATGTTCCCGCCAGCCTGCTGCACCGCACCACCACGCCGCTCGAGTCGAGCGCCACGCTCGGCTGGTAGCGTTCGTCCGCGTAGGTGTGGAGGACGCGGACGGTGTAGGTGCCGGGCGGAAGACCGCGGAGGCTCACCTTGTAGGTGGATGCACCGGGCGCCTCGGGCGGGCAGCCTCCGTAGTACAGGCGCGCCTGGATGTTGAGCGTGACCAACGGGCCTACCCGATCGGCCGCGCCGGCCAGGCGCCAGCACGGCGTGGGCGTCACCATCACACCGCGCACCAGCACGCGGCCGCCGCCGCCTTCCACGCGCGTGCGCTCGGCGGCGAGGAGCGAGTCGGTGGGGTAGACGGGGGTGAACACGCCCGACATCGGCAGGCGGCGCGGGCGGGTGGTGGCGGTGACGGCGCCCAGGCGGCGCGGCGAGGCGGTGAGGGGGATGGTCACGGTGGCCGTATCGCCCGGGCCCACCACCAGCTCGCGGGTGCGGGCGCTCTCGTAGCCGGTGCGCGCCACCTGCACCGTGTACGCGCCGCCGCGCACGGCGACCACGAACCGCCCGTCCGCGGCCGTGAGGGTGCGGCGCGAGTCGCCGTGCCCGACGCCGGCCGCCGTGACGCGCGCCCGCGGCACCCCGCTGCCCGACGCGGCATCGACCACCCGGCCCACGATCACCTGCGCGGCCAGCGGGGTGGGCGGGCACGCGCATGGAATCCCGAGCAAGGTGATCATCGCCAGAAGGGTTCGCCTCATGCTCGGCGGGCTGTCGTGGGTGCGTGATCGTGGCCGATAGCAATGAACGCGCGGCGGCATTCTTCCGCCAGAGGTCTGTGTACTGTCGTGCAGACACGCCCGTGAAGTGCCGCCAGGGCAGTGGCGGCGAGGGGTAGTGTGACTTGGTTGAAGGTTTCGAGTGGCTGGCGTGGTACTTGGAGTCCTTCCCCTCCACGAGGGGAGTACGCCGATCATGTTCGGCACCGTACCAGCCGCGTCCTCGCTTTCGCCGAGGTCATGGAGAACTAGACGGCAGCCACGGGGAGCGTTCCCGGGCTGCCGTTGTCGAATTCATATCCACAACATCGATTCTCACAACGCCTTTATCGAGTCTCACGCTCCGAATGCGACCGGGCCTCGGCCGTCCCTGTCACGGTGTGTGCTCCATCGCGCACGGACCCTGGATTCCTGGTCTCCACTTGGCCGTGATCACAGGGGACGCTCGGCACGAGGGAGTACACGGCGCCGGTTCGCCTGTACTTCACCTCCGTTCCGCATACATCCAACACGTATTGCCCAGAGCCGGGGGCCTGCTCCCTCCCGACGACGCTGATCTCGTTGCGGGGGCAATCGTTGTCGGCCGCAGCCGTTCTGATGAGGCTGCTGTCGCTCCGACCCATGACCACGCCAATACATCCGCCGAGTAGAACAAGCGGAAGGAGAACGACCGGTGAGTTGGCGAGTGAGTTACGGCGCATGTTAATTGACCTCGGATCGAAGGTTGTTCCTACATTGCAGAACCGGCGATTGTTGCGGGAAGATGTAGATGATTCGAATCCATTCGCCTGCCAAGCCAACGTGCCATCACAACCAAATATGATCTGATAGGATCGCTCAAACAAGATCGATTATCAAGGCGCGCGAAAGCGGGGCATCTCACGAGCGAGGAACGCGGGAGCATCCATCCCCGCGCTCCTCCAACTCGGCCATGGCCACGCGCAGGCGGTCGGGCTCGATGCGGAACTCGCAAGCCACGCGCTCGGGGTGCGTGTCGCGGCCTTGGCCATGCGCGCCAGCGTTCAGCAGGCGGCGGGGCTCAATCTCACGCCCGCCAGCGCGGCCGTCGCAGTGCAGCAGCGACCAGAGGGCGCGGGCGACCAGAGGGCGCGGGCGACCGGCGGCCACGGCTCGTCGTCCTGCGGCATCATCATCGTCTCGCCCACGCCGGCGCCTTCCACGCCGCGCATCGGCCACTCCCCTCCATCAGCCAGCTCAGCAGGAACGCCGCGGTGACTATGGCGGTGGGTACCGGGAAAACGTTGTCGAGCGGGGCGGCGAGACATCCCGAGCCTCGCCGCGCATACGTCGTCACCGCCCGTGGGCTCCGTCCGTCATGCTGCAGAAAGGTTGGCCGGGTACGTTGCATCCACTGGCGCGCAACGCGCCGGTGAGCGGCGTCCCCACCGCCCGCCCGGATGAACATCGCCCGGACGCATGACGGCCGGGCGTCACCAGAACCCGCGGGAGGCAGGATGAGGCACACCATTGCAGCAACGGCCATCGCAGCAGCGCTCACGCTGTGCGTGGCCGCATCGGGCGCGGCGCAGCAGGCCACCACCACGCACGCCATGCACGCGACCACCACCACGCATGCGCACACCGCGGCGGCCACCCATCACGCCACCGCCACCACGCGGCACGGCCGCGTGAGCGAGGCACGGGCTCGCAGAACGGCGCTGGCGGCGGTCGCCCATGGCCGCGTCCGGTCGCACTCGCTTACGCACGAAAACGGGAAGCTCGTCTACAGCTACATCATCGTGGTGCCCGGGCAAGGCGGAGCCGAGAAGGTGACGGTGGACGCCTCGACGGGCGCCATCATCACGAACCAGCACCAGGCCCCAGCCGTCCACCACACGCGGCACACCACCACGCACCACAAGGGCTGAGGCACGCCGCCCGCGTCACGATTGCGTGGCGCGGGCGGTGGAGCGATCGACGGAGGCAGCCGCGGGAGACGATCTCCGCGGCTGCCTTCGTTCGCCACGACGGTTCACCCCCCCTCCGCGACTCCGCTCATCTTCATCGCGACGCTTGGCTCCCGCATGACGCGTGGACGACGCGAAGGGTGCGGGCGGCGGGCGGGAGGCGGCGCGGCGTCACCGCTCAAACCTTGCCCGCCACCACCTCCGCGGCCACGCGGTTGAGCATCTCGGCCAGGGTGGCGTGGTGCTCGGGGTCCCAGCCTTCCACGAGGGAGCACAGCCACTGGCGCCCAGCCTCCGTCAGCTTCGCCAGCGTCTCGGTGCCGGCGGGGGTGAGCGCGCCGGCGGCCACCATCCCGCGCTCCTCCAGCTCGGCCATGGCCGCGCGCAGGCGGTCGGGCTCGATGCGGAACTCGCGGCCCACGCGCTCGGGGTCGGCATCGCGGCCCTGGCCCATGCGCGCCAGCGTCCAGCAGGCGGCGGGGCTCAAGCTCACGCCCGCCAGCGCGGCCACCTTCTCGATCATCCGCACCTTGCCGTCGCGGTGCAGCAGCGACCAGAGCGCGCGGGCGAACGGCGGCCACGGCTCGTCGTCCTGCGGCATCATCATCGTCTCGCCCACGCCGGCGCCTTCCGCGCCCACGGCGCCACGCAGCGGCCGCTCCTCCAGCAGCCAGCTCAGCAGGAACGCCGCGGCGGCGATCGCCGCGGCCACCAGGAACACGTAGTCGAGCGAGGTGGTGAACGCGCCCAGGAACACGCCGCGCACCGCCGCCGGCATCCGCTGGATGGCCGCCGGGTCCATCCCCCCGCCGCCGCCCATCACCGCGCCCGCGCCGCTGGGCATCACGTGCGACAGGGTGGAGGTGAGGCGCGTGGTGAACACGGCGCCCAGCACCGCCGTGCCCAGCGAGCCGCCGATGGAGCGGAACAGCGTGGCCCCGCTCGTCGCCACGCCCAGGTCCTCGTAGTCCACCGAGTTCTGCACCGCCAGCACCAGCACCTGCATCACCATCCCCAGCCCCATCCCCACCACCAGCATGTAGAGCGAGGCGGTAGCCAGGCTGGTGTCGGCGTGCATGCGGCTGAGCATGAACAGCCCCGCGCTCATCACCGCCGTTCCCACGATGGGGAACATTCGATAGCGCCCCCACTTCGAGATCAGCTGGCCCGACACGATGGAGGTCACCAGCATCCCGCCCATCACCGGCAGCAGCTGCAGCCCCGAGCTGGTGGGGCTGCTCCCCTTCACCGTCTGCAGGAAGAGGGGGAGGAAGGTGATGGAGCCGAACATCGCGAAGCCCACCACCACCCCCACCGCGCTGCTCACCGTGAAGATGCGGTTGCGGAACAGCCGCAGCGGCAGCACGGGCTCGGCCGCGCGCCCCTCGATCCACACGAACAGGGCGAGGAAGACGACGCTGGCCACCGCCATCCCCACGATTACGGGCGAGCCCCAGGGATACGTGGTGCCGCCCAGGTCGGTGAGGAGGATGAGCGCGGCCAGCGACGCCGCCAGCGCGCCCGCGCCCGCCCAGTCGATGCGGTGCTTCCTCCGCTCGGGGTTGGCCGGCAGGGTGGCGCCCAGCACCAGCATGGCCACGATGCCCAGCGGCAGGTTGATGTAGAAGATCCAGCGCCACGACAGGTGCGTGGTGAAGAACCCGCCGATCAGCGGCCCCGCCACGCTCGAAAGCCCGAACACCGCGCCGAAGATCCCCTGGTAGCGCCCGCGCTCGCGCGGAGGGATCACGTCGCCCACGGCCGCCATCGAGCTCACCATCAGCCCGCCGCCGCCCAGCCCCTGCAGCGCGCGGAAGGCGATCAGCGCCTCCAGCGAGCGCGCCACCCCGCACAGCACCGAGCCCAGGAGGAAGATGACCACCGCCGACTGGAGCACGCGCTTGCGCCCGTACAGGTCGCCCAGCTTGCCGTAGAGCGGCGTGACCACCGTCTGCGCCAGCAGGTACGCCGTCACCACCCACGACAGGTGGCCGATGCCGCCCATCTCGCCCACGATGGTGGGGAGCGCCGTGGCCACGATCGTCGAATCGAGCGATGCGAGCAGCATCACCAGCAGCAGCCCGCTGAACACCACCCAGACGCTGCGCTCCCCGCCCTCCCCAACCGCCTGCTCCGCCATCCGTTCCTCCACCCGAATCCGTGAATCCGCCTCGCAACCGGCACTCGCCTCGCAAACCCGGTGCTCGCGCGGATCTACGCCGGGATTTCTGTCCGAAACGATGACAAAACAGAGCAGCCGCGGGAGAGTGCCCCCGCGGCTGCTCGCGCGATCTTCAACGCTTCTCCTCGCCCAATCACGCTCACACCAGGCCGAGCACCAGCTTCAGACCATCGTCGATCGAAGCCATCACGCCTGATGAAGCCCGCCCGATCCGCTGGTCGAGATCTGCTCGATCGACCGTTACGATCTGCGAAACGTTCGCGACCGAATCCCGGGCAAGGCCGGTCCTCTTTGCAGGGACGAGCACATTCCCGGGAGCATCCATTAGGCGAAGGTTGCTGGTGAGGACCACTCCGAGCACGGTCGAGATCCGGCTGCGGTTGAACGCGTCCGCCTGCACGATCAGCACGGGCCGACGGAACCCCGGCCCGGAGCCACGAGGTTCCCCCAGATCGACCCACCACACGTCACCGCGGCGAACGTCCATGGGCTAGCACGACTCCTGGCCGACGGACCGGCTTTGCGCGCGTCGCCAAACCGGATCGAGCACGCTGCTTTCCTGCGCATACACGTCGTTCAGCCGTGCGGTGACATCTACGTCCGTATGCTTCGCCACGAACTCGGCCAGCGCTGTCGCGTAGAGTTGGCTACGGCTCATGCCGAGACGTCCGGCCAGAGTGTCCGCAGCGTCGAAGAGCGGGTCGGGAAGAGAGATCGCTGTTTTCATACCTCCATTATACCCGTGTTATACCGGAGTGACAAGCGCGGGTGCCACTCCGGTCTTCTCGCACGCTGCTCCGGCGCCAAGACACACGACAACGAGGGGCGACTCACCTCCCTTGCGCCACGCGCTTCCTCCGCCGCGCCGTGGCAGGCGCGGCGTCCGGTGCGTCGACCACCGCCGCGGGGCCGGGCTTCGCGGGCGTGGCGGTGCCGCCCACGATCAGCAGCACGGCGGCCACGATCGCCGCGGCGGCCAGGGCGATGCGCCAGGTGAGCGGCTCGTGCAGGAACGCGGCGCCCAGCAGCACGGCCACCAGCGGGTTGACGTAGGTGAAGCTGAGGGCGCGGCTGGGCCCCTCGCGCTCCACCAGCCAGCTGTAGGCGGTGAATGCGACGACGGAGCCGAACACGATCAGGTACGCCAGCGCCCCCGCCGCCAGCGGCGTCACGTCGTCCAGGGAGATGCGCCCCGGCTCGCCGAAGACGGTGGACGCGATCAGCAGCAGCACGCCGCCGCCCAGCAGCGGGATCCCCGATGCGTACGGCTGCGACGCCGGCTTGCGCTCGCCGGTGAAGTAGAGCGTGCCCAGCCCCCACGCCGCCGACGCGATCAGCAGCACCACGGCGCCGACGGGGTCGATCCCCCCGCTCCCTCCGCCCACGGTGAGCAGCGCCACCCCGCCCAAGCCCACGGCCACGCCGGCCCAGGCGCGCCGGGTGGCGGCTACGCGGCCCAGCATCCACCCCGCCAGCAGCAGCCAGAAGTGCTCGGTGGCGATCATCAGCGCCGCCGGGCCGCTGGCCACGCGCTGCTCGGCCCAGAACAGCCCGCCGTGGCCGACGAGGAAGAACATCGCGCCGGTGAGCACCGCCGCGACCACCTGCGCACGCGTGGGCCGCGCCTCGCGCCGGATGGCGCCGATGGCGATCAGGATGGAGCCCGCGATCACCGAGCGGACACCCGCCAGCAGGAACGGCGGGATGACCGCCACCGCCACGCGGATCGCCAGGTACGTGCTCCCCCAGATGATCCAGGTGGCCGCGTAGGCCGCCAGCCGCACCCCGCCGAAGGCGCGCAGCCGCGCGATCACGGGCACCCCGCGCCCGCGCGGCGCCCGTACAGCCGCGCGAAGCGAGCCGGCGGGCACGGCGCCGCCCACCGCCGGCTCCGCCGCGGCTTCGTAGCCCGGGCCGCCGCGCGGAACGGGAAGACCGGCTCCACCGAGGCGGGCGTGAAGCCCTGGCGCGCATACCACGTCCATCCCTCCATCCACGCCCGCAGCACGCGGGCAAAGGCGCGCGGCAGCCACCCGCGCTCCGCGGAGCGAGACGTGGAAACGAGCGGACGCGCGGGGCGCAGGTCGTGCAGGGCGATGCGAGCGGTGTCGTCGGGGTTCATGGTGCCCTCCAGCCCAGGTTAATTCGTCAACCCTCAAAATGCGTTTTGAAGGTTAGATGGAGTATGGGGCTGGACATCTAACCTGTCAAGGGTGAGATTAGAGGTTAGATACGGTCTCTTCATCAGGATCATCCGATGACAGTGCAGAACCCGTTCGCGGACAAGGAGTTGGCAGGCGGGCACCTGGCGCTCGACTTCGCCAACACCGCCGGCGTGCACGGCGACGAGCCCCAGAGCGAGTGGCTGGCGGGCTACCCCGACCTTGCCTGGTGGGGCGTGCGCGCCGGCGCCATCGACCAGGCGGAGGCCCCGGCACTGCTCGCCCGCGCGGAGGAAGACGCGGGCGAGGCCGCGTCCGTGTTCGCGCGCGCCATCACGCTGCGCGAGGCGCTGTACCGCGTGTTCTCGCCCGTCTGCCACGGCGAATGCCCGGCCGAGTACGACCTTGCGCTGATCAACGGCGAGCTGGCCCGCGCGCTGCCGCACCTGCGCGTGGTGGTCGAGGGGAGCGATTTCCGCTGGGCGTGGGAGGGCGACGGGCTCGACCGCGTGCTGTGGCCCGTGGTCCGCGCCGCCGCCGAACTGCTCACCTCGGGCGAGCTGGCGCGCATCGGCGAGTGCGAGGGCGACAACTGCGAGTGGCTGTACCTGGACACCAGCCGCAACCGCAGCCGCCGCTGGTGCGTGATGAGCGACTGCGGCAACCGCGCCAAGGCCCGCCGCCACTACCACCGCACCCGCGCCGGCGCGGACGGCTGATCCTCCGGCTCCGCGCGGGCCGAGGGTCGCCAGATCCGCATGCTTCGTTGATGGATCCAGCTCCGCTGGGGTCACACAGAGGCACCGAGACACAGAGGAACGCGAGCAGTTCTCTGTGTCTCTGTGGCTCTGTGTGATCCATCCGCGGTGCTGGTACGGCAACGGAATCTGCGGATTCGGTGCGATCCGCGAGAGGTTGGTTCGGGTCGAGATGGGTAAAGGATCTCACGCAGGGTCATCAGAGTCAGCAGAAACTGCTCTGGTTTTTCTGATGACTCTGCTGACCCTGCGTGATTCATCTTCTTGGCGATAAAGAAGGGCTCCCCCGCACGATCGCGGGGGAGCCCTTCGCCATCCGTCCATGGGTACGAGCTCTACGACGGTGGCCCGCTCACCACGCCCGACGAGTCGGGTGCCCGGTCGAGCGGGCCGGCCAGCCACACCCGCGCGCCCTCCATCCCCCGCAGCGCCTCCGGAAGCCGGGCCACGGGAAGCCGGCGCCCGTCGTGGGTCACCAGCACCCATCCCCGCCCCTGGCGCGCGAGGACGCCGTCCACCGCCGGAACCCCGCCCGAGGCG
>Ga0247773_1000449_pt1 | contig 17486 bp, 26 predicted proteins | sample UWRJL092311B6_FD_179934 | JGI IMG/M metagenome (GOLD analysis project Ga0247773, IMG submission 179934) | Plant litter microbial communities from Arlington Agricultural Research Station in Wisconsin, United States - UWRJ-L092-311B-6 | ecosystem: Environmental > Terrestrial > Plant litter >...
GCCGCTGGTCATAGCCCCCGGCGGCCAGGAACCGCAGGTACTGGCCGTTGGTGACCGGCGTCGTGTCGAGGTAGAAGGCGTCGACGTCGACCGAGTGCGCCGGGCGTTCGTTGTCCAGCGCCCAGGCCTCGGTCGAGGTGCCCATCGTGAACGGCCCGGCCGGGATCAGCACCTCGGGAGGCAACCCGGGCATGACTGCCGGCCGCGGGGCCGGCGCCTGCAGCGGCGGCCCGGAGCGGCGCAGCTGGTGGGTGGCGAGCATGGTCTCGTCGTGCTGCTGCTCGTGCTGGATCACCATGCCGAACGCGAAACCGGACTCGGTGAGCCGGTTGGTGTTCAACGGCGCCCGGTCCAGCACCTCGAGCACCTTGTCCCTGACCTGCCCGACGTAGCCCCGGGCCTGTCCGGGCGGCAGCAGCGGCAGCGACGGACGGTCGGCGCGGGCGTTGGAGAAGGCGTCGTAGAGTTGGTCGATGTCGGTCCGCACCGGCTCCCGGCCGCCGACGTTGCGGACCAGCCAGATCTCCTCCTGGTTGCCGATGTGGGCGTAGTCCCAGACCAGCGGTGACATCAGCGGCGAGTGCTGCGAGATCAGCTCGGGCTCGTCCACCGCCTCGGTCAGCGCGGTGCTGCGCTGCCGGGTCCGGGCCAGCTCGGCGGCGATGTGCTCGCGCAGCGCGGCGTCGGAGAGCTGGTGCAGGTCGGCGGCGTTCGATGCGGTCATCGGAGTCCCTCCGCGGTCAACGCCCCAACGGTCGGGGCCGGCGTCGTGTTCAGCGTCCTGGTGTCCAGCGGCACCGTGCCCGGCGCCTCCGAGCCAGGGCTGATGCCCTCGCACAATCGGCGTTGCAAGACCCGGTCGACCTCGGCGCGGACCGCCGGCGACAGGCCGAGACCGTCCAGTCCGGGCCCGGCGATGTCGAGGAGCTGGGCCGCGATGGCGCGCAGCACCGGGTCGGCCAGCCCCTGTTCGGTGGCCTGGAGCCAGCGGTCGGCACCGTCGGCACTGCACTCCAGCACCTGTCGGACCGACTGCGGCCCGGCGAACAGCGCCGCCAGCAACGCCAGTGGGGCGATCCACTCATCGCCGGGCTGGGCGTCGAGGTAGCGGATCTCCAGGTAGCCCTGCGGTCGCACCGGCGGGAAGAGCGTCGACAGGTGCAGGTCGAGGTCGGCGGTGCTCAGCGGCTGTCCGGACTCGATCCATTCGCGCAGGGTCAGCGGTTGCTCCAGGCGCCAGTCACCGTCGGCACGCCGGCGGGCCAGCACCTGGGTGTCCAGGACCCGCGTGACGTAGTCGGCGGGCGCCGTCGACGCCGGGGGTCGGCTGCGTTCGGGATCCAGCGCCCACCACGACGCCATCCGGGTCGAGGCGGCCGCCGGCACCAGGTCGCCGGCCGTCCGGGGCGAGTTGGCGAACGCCGCCAGCAGCACCGGTCCGAGCTGATGGGCCGCCCGCCAGCGGTCACCTGCCTCGGCGCGGGTGCCGAGATCGAGGCAGACCTGGGCGGCTGCCGTCGAGCACATCATCACCCGGCCGGCCGGGCCGAACTGGTCGAACCGGTCGGCCATCGCGTTGTAACGGGGGGTGGTGAGCAGCCGGTGCGGGAGCCGGTGCGGATCTGCCGCCAGACTGCCGAGTTCGAATCCGGCGGGTGCGATCAGGGCCCGCAGGGTCCGGATGTCGGCGCTCACGGCGGCGATCAGATCGGGAACCGAGCCGGCGGGTGGTGAGGAGATCTCGAGTTGGCCGCCGGGTTCGACGGTGACCAGTCCACCGCGCGGCAGTGGCGTCGCGGGACTGTCGGCCACCAGGGTGGCCGGGGCGTACGGGCCGAGCAACGCCGCCAGGGTCGGGACGTCAGGTCGGCGGTCGGGGTCGAGCGGATCGAATACCAGCCATTCCAGTTCGATACCGGTCTTGGCTGGTGGACCGTGCTTGAAGCAGACCCGGGTCACATGGGTACCTGCTTCGGCGATGGTCCGGATCGGCTGTGGAGCGGGCATGCCCGGCGTTGCGATGCTCATAGCCGCCTCCGTTCTATCGATAGGGAATCGAGACGTACTTTCAACCTATCGCGAGGCTCTGACTACGGCCACCACGCTGGTGCCCTCGCTCAGCACCCCAACCAGCCCAATGGACGGTCCGTCCAAAGCCCTGACGGCTCGGGCGCGACCGGTCCGGGCTAGTCCGCCAGGGCGCTGACCGGCACCCCACGGGCAGCGAGCTCGGCGCGGCCGCCATCCTCGGCGGTCAGCACCCACAGCCCGTCGGGTAGCAGCGCCACGGTGTGCTCCCAGTGCGCGGCCAGCGAGCCGTCGATCGTCTCGACCGTCCAGTTGTCGGCCAGCTGGCGGGTCTCGGCCGAGCCGAGGGTGATCATCGGCTCGATCGCCAGCGCCATGCCGGCGACCAGCCGGGGACCCTTGCCGGGCTTGCCGTAGTTGAGGATGTGCGGATCCATGTGCATCGCGGTGCCGATGCCGTGGCCGCCGTAGCTGGCCACGATGCCGTAGCCGCCGGAGGAGTGCACCGAGGTCTGGACGGCATGGGAGATGTCGGTGAGCCGGCCACCGACCTGGGCGGCGGCGATGCCGTCCCACAACGCGGTGCGGCAGGCCCGCGAGAGGGCCAGCGCGTCGGAGCCGGCCCGGCCGACCGCGACGGTGACCGCCGCGTCGCCGTGCCAGCCGTCGACGATCGCGCCGAAGTCCAGCGAGATCAGGTCGCCGTCGGCCAGCACGTCGTCCGGGCTGGGGATGCCGTGCACCACGTTGGCGTTGCGCGAGGAGCAGATGACGCCCGGGAACGGCGGCGGCCCGGAGTAACCCAGGAACGAGGACGTCGCGCCCGCCTCGGCCAGCACCCGGCGGGCGATCAGGTCCAGTTCAGCGGTGGACACCCCGGGCTGGGCGGCCTCGGTCATCGCCGCCAGGCCGGCGGCGACCACCAGGCCCGCCTCCCGCATCGACCTGATCTGATCGGGCGACTTGAGCTGGATGTCGTCTCGGCGGCGGCGCACGATGGGTCAGGACGTCGCTTTGGTCAGGGCCGCGATGGCGCGCTCGGTGACGTCCTCGACCGGTCCGAGGGCGTCCACCACGACCAGCTGGCCGCGGCCGTCGTAGAACTGGATCAGCGGCGCGGTCTGCTCGGCGTAGACGTCCAGCCGGTGCCGGACGGTCTCGGCCAGGTCGTCGTCGCGCTGGAAGAGCTCGCCGCCGCACAGGTCGCAGACCCCGCCGGACTGGGTGGGGTCGTATTCGACGTGCCAGATGTGGCCGCACTTGCGGCACATCCGCCGGCCGGACAGCCGGCGCACCACCTCGTCGTTGTCGACCTGGAGTTCCAGCACCATGTCGAGCGACGCGCCGAGGTCACCGAGCACCGAGTCCAGCTCGTAGGCCTGCGCGACGTTGCGCGGGAAGCCGTCGAGCAGGAATCCGGCGGCGGAGTCCGGCTCACCCAGCCGGTCGCGCACCATCGCGATGGTGACCTCGTCGGGGACCAGGTCACCGGCGTCCATGTAGGACTTGGCGAGCTTGCCGAGTTCGGTGCCACCGGAGACGTTGGCCCGGAAGATGTCGCCCGTCGAGATCTGAGGAATGGCGAAGCGCTCGGCGATGAAACCGGCCTGAGTGCCCTTGCCCGCGCCCGGCGGGCCTACGAGGACGAGTCGCACTAGGTTCTCACCGGGCCACTCGATGGTGCCAGCGCCCGGGCCGGCCGGCTGGACCGGCAGGGACGACGCCCTGCCATTAACGCAGGAACCCTTCGTAGTTGCGCTGCATGAGCTGGCTCTCGATCTGCTTCACCGTGTCCAGCGCCACCCCGACCATGATCAGCACCGCGGTGCCGCCGAACGGGAAGTTCTGGTTGTTGCCACCGGTCATCGAGAAGAAGAAGTTCGGGATGACCGCGATGATGCCCAGGTAGAGGGCGCCGGGCAGCGTGATCCGCGACAGCACGTACTGCAGGTACTCCGCGGTCGGGCGGCCCGGGCGGATACCGGGAATGAAGCCGCCGTACTTCTTCATGTCGTCGGCCCGCTCCTCCGGGTTGAAGGTGATGCCGACGTAGAAGTACGTGAAGAAGATGATCAGCAGGAAATAGGTCGTGATGTGGATCCAGTCCTGCTGGTCGAGCAGGTGGTTGTTGATCCACAGCTGCAGCCCGGACGTGCTGTTGCCGTTGAGCTGGGACAGCAGTTGCGGGATGTAGAGCAGCGACGAGGCGAAGATGACCGGGATGACACCGGCCATGTTGACCTTCATCGGCAGGTAGGTGGAGGTGCCGCCGTACATCCGGCGTCCGATCATCCGCTTGGCGTACTGCACCGGGATCCGGCGCTGGGCCTGCTCGACGAACACCACGGCCGCGATGATCGCGAAGCCCAGCATCAGGATCAGGATGAAGGCGAAGCCGCCGGAGTTCTTCAGGATCGCCTGGCCCTCGTTCGGGATCCGGGCCGCGATCGAGGTGAACATCAGGATCGACATGCCGTTGCCGACGCCACGGTCGGTGATCAGCTCGCCGAGCCACATCACCACGGCGGTGCCGGCGGTCATGATGACCACCATGGTGCCCAGGGCGAAGATCGACTCGCGGTACAGCGGCTGGCAGTCGACCGAGCCGGAGAACAGCTGGCCGGACCGGGCCAGGGCGATGAATCCGGACGACTGCAGCACCGCCAGGCCGATGGTGAGGTACCGGCTGTACTGGGTCAGCTTCTGCTGCCCGGACTGGCCCTCCTTCTTCAGGGCCTCGAAGCGCGGGATCACCACGACCAGCAGCTGGATGATGATGCTCGCGGTGATGTAGGGCATGATGCCCAGCGCGAACACCGACAGCTTCAGCAGCGCGCCGCCGGAGAACAGGTTGATCAGTGCGTACGCGGTCTGGCTGGCGCCGTTGGCCGACTTGATGCACTGGTTGATCGCGGCGGTGTTGGTGTTGGGCGTGGGCACCGAGGCACCCAGCCGGTACAGCGCGATCATGGCCAGGGTGAAGACCAACTTCTTACGCAGGTCTGGCGTCCGGAATGCAGACGCGAAAGCGCTGAGCACACATCCTCCTGCGCGTGGGTCGAAGTCAATCCGTTATGGGTCCGAGCCGGCTGCCGGCCCGGGCCTGCCTACGGCCCCGGGTCGGTGTCCTCGGGTGCGAGCCTAACAGTCGAGCACTTCCAAGCACCGGTTCGTAGACGACCGGTAACCGTACGCAGTGGGCCGGACAGTTACCTGTCCGGCCCGGCTGCGGTTCCGCACCGTCGCCGGGGCGGTCACGGTGTTACAGCGTGCTGGTGCTGCCGCCGGCCGCGGCGATCTTCTCGGCCGCGCTGGCCGAGAAGGCGTGGGCGGTCACGTCGAGCTTGACGCCACCCAGGTCGCCGGTGCCCAGCACCTTGACCGGGGCGCCCTTGCGCACCGCACCGGCGGAGACCATCGCCTCGGGCGAGACGCTGCCGCCCTGCGGGAACAGTTCGGCCAGCTTGGCGATGTTCACCACCTGGTACTCGACCCGGAACGCGTTGCGGAAGCCCTTGAGCTTGGGCAGCCGCATGTGGATCGGCATCTGGCCACCCTCGAACCCGGCCGGAACCTGGTACCGGGCCTGCGAGCCCTTGGTGCCGCGGCCGGCGGTCTTGCCGCGCTTGCCACCCTCACCACGGCCGACCCGGATCTTGGGCGACTTCGAACCGGGCGCGGGGCGCAGGTGGTGGACCTTCAGAAGTCCGTTGGCCATCAGTTACTCAACCTCCTCGACCGAGACCAGGTGGGTCACGGTCTGGACCATGCCGCGAATCTCGGGCCGGTCCTCCTTGACGACGACGTCACGCACTCGCTTGAGCCCGAGGGAACGCAGCGTCTGGCGCTGGTTGTCCTTGGACCCGATCTCCGAGCGCAGCTGGGTGATCTTGAGCCTGGCCATGGGTCAGGCCCCCTGTCCCGCACGAGCGCGCAGCAGACCGGCCGGAGCGACGTCCTCGAGCGGCAGACCGCGGCGGGCCGCGACCTCCTCGGGACGCACCAGCTGCTTGAGGGCCGCTTCGGTGGCGTGCACGATGTTGATCGGGTTGTCCGAGCCGAGTGACTTGCTCAGGATGTCGTGGATGCCGGCGCACTCCAGGACCGCGCGCACCGGACCGCCGGCGATGACGCCGGTACCGGGGCTGGCGGGCTTGAGCAGCACGACGCCGGCAGCCTTCTCACCCTGGACCGGGTGCGGGATGGTCTGGGCGATCCGGGGCACCTTGAAGAAGTTCTTCTTGGCCTCCTCGACGCCCTTGGCGATCGCGGCCGGAACCTCCTTGGCCTTGCCGTAGCCGACACCGACGGTGCCGTCGCCGTCGCCGACGACGACCAGCGCGGTGAAGCTGAACCGGCGGCCACCCTTGACGACCTTGGCGACCCGGTTGATGGTGACGACGCGCTCGAGCAGGGTGCTCTTCTCAGGCGCCGAACGGCCGTCCCGGCGGTCGCGACCACCGCGGTCGTTGCCGCCGGCGCGGTCGTTGCCGCCGGTGCGCGGGCCGCGCTGGGTTCCCTGGGCTGCGGAGGCCATCAGGCTGCTCCCTCACTGTTGCTGGACATGTGCGTGCGGATGCTCGTCGGAAGCCGGCTCATCAGAACTCCAGACCGGCTTCGCGAGCGGCGTCGGCGAATGCCGCGATCCGACCGGTGTAGCTGTTGCCACCCCGGTCGAGGACCACCTTGGTCACGCCGGCAGCCTTGGCCGACTCGGCCACCGCGGTGCCGACCTGGCGGGCCCGGGCGGTCTTGTCGCCATCGGTCAGCTTGAAGGTCGAGGCAGAGGCCAGCGTGATGCCCTTGCTGTCGTCGACCAGCTGGACGAACAGGTGACGGGCCGAGCGGCTGACGACCAGCCGGGGGCGGCTCTCGGTGCCCACGACCTTCTTGCGCAGCCGGAAGTGCCGGCGGGCCTTGCTGGTCCGACGGCTGGCCGAGATACCGGCCGAACGCCGTGCGCGCTTGACAATGCTTGAGGCAGCCATGACTACTTACCCGTCTTTCCGGCCTTGCGGCGAATGACCTCACCCTGGTAGCGCACGCCCTTGCCCTTGTACGGGTCCGGCTTGCGCAACTTGCGGATGTTGGCGGCAACCTCGCCGACCTTCTGCTTGTCGATGCCCTCGACGGCGAACCGGGTCGGGGAGTCGACGCGGAAGGAGATGCCGTCCGGCGCCGCGACCACCACCGGGTGGCTGAACCCGAGCGCGAACTCGAGGTCACCGCCCTTGGCGGCGACCCGGTAACCGGTACCGACGATCTCCATCGGCTTGACGTAGCCCTCGGTCACGCCGACCACCATGTTGGCGATCAGGGTGCGGGACAGGCCGTGCAGCGACTTGGACTCGCGCTCGTCGTCCGGGCGGGCGACGGTCAGCGAACCGTCCTCCTGAGCGACCGTGATCGGCTCGGAGACGGTGTGGGAGAGGCTGCCCTTGGGGCCCTTGACGGTGACCTGCTGGCCGCTGATCGCGACGTCCACACCGCTGGGAACCGGGATCGGCAGTTTGCCAATACGAGACATGGTGTGCCCTCCCCTACCAGACGTAGGCGAGGACTTCCCCACCCACTCCACGCTTGGCGGCCTGCCGGTCGGTCAACAGACCGGACGAGGACGAGATGATGGCGATGCCGAGGCCTCCGAGCACCCGAGGCAGGCCGGTGGACTTGGCGTACACCCGCAGGCCGGGCTTGGACACCCGGCGAACCCCGGCGATGCTGCGCTCGCGGTTCGGGCCGTACTTCAGGTTCAGGGTTAACACCTTGCCGGGCAGATCGCCCTCGGTGTCGGTCACCTGGAACCCGGAGATGTAGCCCTGCTGCTGCAGGATCTCGGCGATGTGCGACTTGAGCTTGCTGTGCGGCATCGACACGGTGTCGTGGAACGCCGAGTTGGCGTTGCGCAGACGCGTGAGCATGTCGGCGATGGGGTCGGTCATGGTCATGAGGCGGCCTCGCAGTTCGGGCCGGCGACGAGCGTGTGCATCAGGGTCTTACCTCTCTCGGAGCGGTTCCCGTTCCCGGCAGCCGGGCAGCGGGCCTACTTCGAAGCAATGGACAACCAGACAAGTCTGCCTGATCGGTGCTCGATTGAGAAATCGAGCGCAAGGATGGAACGGGTTACCAGCTCGACTTGGTCATGCCGGGCAGCTCGCCGGCGTGAGTCATCTCGCGCAGGCAGATCCGGCACAGCCCGAACTTCTTGTAGACCGCGTGCGACCGGCCGCAACGCTGGCACCGGGTGTAGCCGCGCACCGCGAACTTCGGCTTCGCCGCCGCCTTGATCTTGAGCGCAGTCTTGGCCATGTCAGTTCTCCTTGAACGGGAAGCCGAGCGCCCGAAGCAGCGCGCGACCCTCGTCGTCGTTGGTCGCGGTGGTGACGACGGTGATGTCCATGCCACGCGGGCGGTCGATGGTGTCGGGGTCGATCTCGTGGAACATCGACTGCTCGTTGAGACCGAAGGTGTAGTTGCCGTTGCCGTCGAACTGCTTGGGCGACAGGCCGCGGAAGTCACGGATACGCGGCAGCGCCAGGCTCAGCAGCCGGTCCAGGAACTCCCACATCCGGTCACCGCGCAGGGTCACCTTGGCGCCGATCGGCATGCCCTCGCGCAGCTTGAACTGGGCGATCGAAAGCCGGGCCTTCTGCACCAGCGGCTTCTGGCCGGTGATCAGGGTCAGGTCGCGAACCGCGCCGTCCATCAGCTTGGCGTCCTTGGCCGCCTGGCCGACACCCATGTTGACCACGATCTTGACGACACCCGGCACCTGCATCGGGTTGGAGTAGGAGTACTGCGACTGCAGCGCAGGCACGATCTCCTTGCGGTAGCGCAGCTTCAACCGCGGCGCCGGCACCGCGGTGGTGCTTGCCTCGGTGGTCATGAGAGGTCCTTTCCGGTACGGCGGGCCACGCGGACGTTGCGGCCGGTTTCTTCGTCGCGTCGGTAGCCGACCCGGGTCGCCTGGCCGTCCACGACCACCATCACGTTGCTGGCGTCGACCTTGGCTTCCTGGTGGACGATGCCGCCGGTCTGGGCACCGCGGGCGTTGGCCCGGACCGGGGTGTGCTTGGTGACCCGGTTGATGCCCTCGACGATGACCTTGTTCTCGGCCGGGAACGAGGCGAGCACCTTGCCGGACTTGCCGCGGTCCTTGCCTGCGATGACGACGACCTCGTCGCCCTTCTTGATCTTCATGGCTACAGCACCTCCGGAGCCAGCGAGATGATCTTCATGAACCGCTTGTCGCGCAGCTCGCGGCCGACCGGGCCGAAGATGCGGGTGCCGCGGGGCTCGCCGTCGGCCTTGATCAGCACCGCGGCGTTCTCGTCGAACTTGATGTAGGAACCGTCGGCACGCCGACGCTCCTTCACGGTCCGGACGATGACGGCCTTGACGACGTCGCCCTTCTTGACACCGGCGCCGGGCAGCGCGTCCTTGACGGTGGCGACGATGATGTCGCCGATGCCCGCATAGCGACGACCCGAGCCGCCCAACACCCGGATGCACAAGATCTCCTTGGCACCGGTGTTGTCGGCGACGCGCAGTCGCGACTCCTGCTGAATCACAGCCTTACTCCCAAAATCGTGGCTAACCAGGCCTCGTAGCGGGCCCTTACTATGCCGGCTTGCTCCCGCCCGGGTTGCCGGGCGGAACGTCGTGCGTTACTTGGCGCGCTCGATGATCTCCACCACGCGCCAGCGCTTGGTGGCCGACAGCGGGCGGGTCTCCATCAACAGCACCCGGTCGCCGACACCGGCCGCGTTGGCCTCGTCGTGCGCCTTGAGCTTGTTGGTGCGCCGGATGACCTTGCCGTAGAGCGGGTGCTTGACCCGGTCCTCGACGGCGACCACCACGGTCTTGTCCATCTTGTCGCTGACCACCAGGCCCTCGCGGACCTTGCGGTCGGCGTCACGGGCTCCGGTGGCCGGGGTTGCGTCCGTGCTCATGCCGCGCCTCCTTCAGGTGCTACCGACAGGCCGAGCTCGCGCTCGCGCAGGATCGTGTAGATCCGGGCGATGTCATGACGCACGACACGCAGCCGCCGGTTGTTGTCCAGCTGTCCGGTCGCCATCTGGAAGCGCAGGTTGAACAGCTCCTCCTTCGACTCCCGCAGCCGGGTCTGCAGTTCTTCGTCGTGCAGCTCACGAAGCTCACTGGTCTGGGCCGTGGCCATCAGAACTCCTCCCGCTTCACGATCCGGCATTTCATCGGCAGCTTGTGGATGGCCCGGGTCAGGGCCTCTCGTGCCGTCTTCTCGTCCGGGTAGGACAGCTCGAAGAGCACCCGTCCCGGCTTGATGTTGGCGATCCACCACTCCGGCGAGCCCTTGCCCGAACCCATCCGGGTCTCGGCGGGCTTCTTGGTCAGCGGCCGGTCCGGGTAGATGTTGATCCAGACCTTGCCACCACGGCGGATGTGCCGGTTGATGGCGATACGAGCCGACTCGATCTGCCGGTTGGTGATGTAGGCCGGCTCCAGTGCCTGGACGCCGTACTCGCCGAAGGTGACACGGGTGCCGCCCTTGGCCGGTCCGGTTCGATCCGGGTGGTGCTGCTTGCGGTGCTTAACCCGCCGTGGGATCAACATGTGTCAGCCCTCGCTGCTTTCGGTGTTCTCGGCTGCCGGCTCGGTGCTGCTGGCGGTCGGGGCCTCGGTGGCCGGCTCGGTGGCCCGGCCCTCTACCGCCAGGGCCTCGACTGCCGGGCTGTCGACCGGCTCGGTGTCGACCACCGCGGTCGCCACCGGCGCCTCGGTACCGGCGTCGGCGGCACGGCCTGCTTCGGTGGAAACCCCGGTGGTGCCCTGCGAACCGGAGCGTCGGGGCCGGACCGGCCGGTCACGACGCTGGCGCAGTGCCTCGGCGGCCACCGCGGCCTCGCGCTCGGTGCGCGAGCCGGTGGGGACCTCGCCCTTGTAGATCCAGACCTTCACGCCGATCCGGCCGAAGGTGGTGCGGGCCTCGTAGAAGCCGTAGTCGATGTTGGCGCGCAGCGTGTGCAGCGGCACCCGGCCTTCCCGGTAGAACTCCGAGCGGCTCATCTCCGCACCGCCGAGGCGGCCCGAGCACTGCACCCGGATGCCCTTGACGCCCGGGCTCTTCAGGGTGGACTGCATGCTCTTGCGCATCGCCCGGCGGAAGCTGACCCGGTTCGACAGCTGCTCGGCCACGCCCTGGGCGACCAACTGCGCGTCGGCCTCGGGGTTCTTGACCTCGAGGATGTTGAGCTGGACCTGCTTGCCGGTGAGCTTCTCCAGCTCGCCACGGATCCGGTCGGCCTCCGCGCCGCGGCGGCCGATCACGATGCCCGGCCGGGCGGTGTGGATGTCGACCCGGACCCGGTCGCGGGTGCGCTCGATCTCGACCTTGGCGATCCCGGCGCGTTCCATCCCCTTGGACATCAGGCGACGGATCGCGACGTCCTCCTTGACGTACTCGCCGTAGTTCTTGTCGGCGAACCAGCGACTCTTCCAGTCGGTGGTGATACCGAGGCGGAAGCCGTTCGGGTTTACTTTCTGACCCATTACTTGCTGCCCTTCTTGGCGGCGTTGCGGGCATTGGGAGCGACCCGCGCGACTCTCTCGATGCTCTCGACCTCGATGGTGATGTGGCTGGTGCGCTTGCGGATCCGGAAGGCCCGGCCCTGCGCCCGCGGCTGGAACCGCTTGAGGGTCGGACCCTCGTCGACGAAGGCCCGCGACACGACCAGCGTCTCGGGATCGAGGTGGAAGTTGTTCTCGGCATTGGCGATAGCCGAGGCCAGCACCTTCGCAACCGGCTCCGACGCTGCCTGCGGTGCGAACTTGAGCACCGAGAGCGCGTCCGATGCCGGCTTGTTGCGAATCAGGTCGATGACGCGACGGGCCTTCATGGGCGTCACGTTGACCTGCGACGCCCGCGCGAAGGCGGTCCGCACAGCTGCGTCGGGTTCGTTGGCTGCCATCTGAGATATCCCTTAAATCTGCTGGATTCGGTCTGAACTGTCGGATCTTCGAGCGGGGCGACTACCGGCGGGACCGGCGGTCGTCCTTGATGTGACCCCGGAAGGTGCGGGTCGGCGCGAACTCGCCGAGCTTGTGGCCGACCATGCCCTCGGTCACGAACACCGGGACGTGCTTGCGACCGTCGTGCACCGCGATGGTGTGGCCGAGCATGTCCGGGATGATCGTCGAGCGCCGCGACCAGGTCTTGATCACGTTCTTGCTGCCCTTGTCGTTCTGGACGTCCACCTTCTTGAGCAGGTGGTCGTCGACGAAGGGGCCCTTCTTGAGGGAGCGAGGCATGGCTGGTCCTAACGCTTCTTGTTTGACTTGCGGCGGCGGACGATCATCGAGTCGCTCGCCTTGCGGGTACGGGTACGGCCCTCGGGCTTGCCCGCCGGGTTGACCGGGTGCCGGCCACCGGAGGTCTTGCCCTCACCGCCACCGTGCGGGTGGTCGACCGGGTTCATCGCCACGCCTCGGACGGTCGGGCGCTTGCCCTTCCACCGCATCCGGCCGGCCTTGCCCCAGTTGATGTTGGACTGCTCGGCGTTGCCGACCTCGCCGATGGTGGCGCGGCAGCGCACATCGACGTTGCGGATCTCACCGGAGGGCATCCGCAGCTGCGCGTACGGCCCTTCCTTGGCGACCAGCTGGACGCTGGCACCGGCCGAACGGGCGATCTTGGCACCGCCGCCGGGACGCAGCTCGATCGCGTGCACCGTGGTACCGACCGGGATGTTGCGCAGCGGCAGCGCGTTGCCGGGCTTGATGTCGGCACCCGGGCCGTTCTCGACCGCATCGCCCTGCTTGAGCGTTCGGGGCGCGAGGATGTAGCGCTTCTCGCCGTCGGCGTAGTGCAGCAGCGCGATCCGCGCGGTCCGGTTCGGGTCGTACTCGATGTGCGCGACCTTGGCCGGCACCCCGTCCTTGTCGTTGCGGCGGAAGTCGATCAGCCGGTAGGCGCGCTTGTGGCCACCACCCTGGTGACGGGTGGTGATGCGGCCGGTGTTGTTGCGCCCGCCCCGGTTGTGCAGCGGTCGGACCAGCGACTTCTCCGGCGTGGTCCGAGTGACCTCGACGAAGTCGGCGACACTCGAACCACGGCGACCGGGAGTCGTCGGCTTGTACTTGCGGATGCCCATATCTGAAGTCCGTTCCTAATCCCGTGTCCCGCTACGCCGCAGGTCCGCCGAAGACCTCGATACGGTCACCCTCACGCAGGGTGACGACAGCGCGCTTGATGCTCTTGCGCGTGCCGTATCCGAATCGGGTCCGCTTGCGCTTGCCCTGACGATTGAGAGTGTTCACATCCGTCACCTTGACGTTGAAAACCTTCTCCACAGCGATCTTGATCTGCGTCTTGTTGGCGTCCGGGTGGACGTCGAAGGTGTACTTGTTCTGATCGAGCAGGCCGTAGCTCTTCTCCGAGATGACCGGAGCGAGCAGTACGTCGCGGTGATCGTCGAACATCAGCCCTCATCCCCTTCGGTGACGGCCTGATCCGCACCATCGGCATCGAGTTCGGCAGAACCGGCGGCGCCCTTGGCCGACTTGCCGCTGGGCGGGCCGGCCAGGAAGGTCTCCAGCGCGCCCAGGGTGAAGATCACGTCGTCGCTGATCAGCACGTCGTAGGTGTTGAGCTGACCCGGCTCCAGCACGTGCACGCCGGCCAGGTTGCGCAGGCTCTTCCAGCTCAGCTCGTCCGAGCGCTCGATGACCACCAGGATGTTCTTGGCGGTGCTGATCGAGGCCAGCGAGGCGGTGATCGCCTTGGTGGACGGGCTGTCGCCGGCGACCAGGGCCGAGGCGACGTGCACCCGGCCGTTGCGGGCCCGGTCCGACAGCGCGCCGCGCAGGGCGGCCGCCTTCATCTTCTTCGGGGTGCGCTGGTCGTACTTGCGCGGCTGCGGGCCGTGCACCACGCCACCACCGGCGAACTGCGGCGCCCGGGTCGAACCCTGGCGGGCGCGGCCGGTGCCCTTCTGCCGGTACGGCTTGGCGCCACCACCGCGAACCTCGCCGCGGGTCTTGGTCGAGGCGGTGCCCTGGCGGGCGGCGGCCAGCTGGGCCACCACTACCTGGTGGATCAGGGCGATGTTGGTCGGCACGTCGAAGATCTCGGCGGGCAACTCGACCGAGTTGCGGTCAGAGGTGGTGCCGGCCGGGTTCACGACGTCAACGGTGAGAGTCATCGCGGTCAGGCTCCCTTCACTGCGGAACGGACCAGCACCAGGCCACCCTTGGGGCCGGGCACTGCGCCCTCGATGAGCAGCAGGCCGCGCTCGGCGTCGACCCGGACCACGCGAAGGCCCTGGGTGGTCTGCTTGTCGACACCCATCCGGCCGGCCATCCGCATGCCCTTGAACACCCGGCCGGGCGTCGAGCAGCCGCCGATCGAACCGGGCTTGCGGTGGTTGCGGTGCGCACCGTGCGAGGCGGAGACGCCGGAGAAACCGTGGCGCTTCATGACACCGGCGGTGCCCTTGCCCTTGGTGGTGCCGGTGACGTCCACCGACGCGCCGTCGGTGAAGACGTCGGCGCCGAACTCCTGGCCGACCTCGTACCCGTCGGTCGAGGAGGTGCGCAGCTCGATCACGTGCCGCCGGGGGGTGACGCCGGCGGCCTGGAAGTGGCCGGACAACGGCTTGGTCACCTTGCGGGGATCGATCTGGCCGTAGGCGAGTTGGACGGCGGTGTAGCCGTCACGCTCCTGGGTCCGGATCTGGGTCACGACACACGGCCCGGCCTTGACCACCGTCACCGGAACGATCCGGTTGTTGGCGTCGAAGACCTGGGTCATGCCGAGCTTCTCGCCCAGGATGCCGCGGACCACTCTGCTGCTCTGATCAGTCATGATGAATTCTCGCTAACCGCTGCTACTGGATGTTGACGTCGACACTGGCCGGCAGGTCGATGCGCATCAGCGCGTCGACCGTCTTCGGCGTCGGGTCGAGAATGTCGATGAGCCGCTTGTGGGTGCGCATCTCGAAGTGCTCGCGACTGTCCTTGTACTTGTGCGGCGAGCGGATGACGCAGTACACGTTCTTCTCGGTCGGCAGGGGCACCGGCCCGACAACGCGAGCGCCGGTACGCGTCACGGTCTCGACGATCTTGCGCGCGCTGGCGTCAATGGCCTCGTGGTCGTAGGCCTTGAGCCGGATGCGGATCTTCTGTCCAGCCATGGTGGCTTTCTCGTCCTCACTGTGGTCGATGGTGCTCAGCAGCCAGCGCCGCACTGCCCTGATCTAGCTGCAGTCGATCTGGTGCTCAGGTTCGAGCTCGCGACCCGCGGGTACGGATCGAAGCGGTACTGCGTTCCTCCGGCGGCCGGGCCACGAGCCGCTGCCCGGCCGCCGGAGTGGAACAGGTGCTACTTGATGATCTTGGTGACCCGGCCGGCGCCGACGGTGCGGCCACCTTCCCGGATCGCGAACCGCAGGCCTTCCTCCATGGCGATCGGCTGGATCAGCGCGACCGTCATCTCGGTGGTGTCACCGGGCATCACCATCTCGGTGCCCTCGGGCAGGGTCACCACACCGGTCACGTCCGTGGTACGGAAGTAGAACTGCGGCCGGTAGTTGTTGAAGAACGGCGTGTGCCGGCCGCCCTCGTCCTTCGAGAGGATGTAGACGTTCGCCTCGAAGTCGGTGTGCGGGGTGGTGGTGCCGGGCTTGATGATGACCTGGCCGCGCTCCACGTCCTCGCGCTTGATGCCACGAAGCAGCAGACCCACGTTCTCACCGGCCTGACCCTCGTCCAGCAGCTTCCGGAACATCTCGATACCGGTCACCGTGGTGGTGGTCTTGCCTTCCTTGATGCCGATGATGTCGACGGTCTCGTTGACCTTCAGCACACCGCGCTCGATCCGGCCGGTGACGACGGTGCCACGACCGGTGATCGTGAACACGTCCTCGACCGGCATCAGGAACGGCTTCTCGGTCTCGCGGACCGGCTGGGGGATGGCCTCGTCGACCGCGTCCATCAGGCCGAGCAGCTTCTCGCCCCACTCGGCGTCGCCCTCGAGTGCCTTCAGCGCCGACACCCGAACGATCGGGGCGTCGTCACCGGGGAACTCGTACTGGTTGAGCAGCTCGCGGACCTCGAGCTCGACGAGCTCCAGGATCTCCTCGTCGTCGACCATGTCGGCCTTGTTCAGCGCCACCACGATGTAGGGGACGCCGACCTGACGGGCCAGCAGCACGTGCTCCTTGGTCTGGGGCATCGGGCCGTCGGTCGCCGCGACCACCAGGATCGCGCCGTCCATCTGCGCCGCACCGGTGATCATGTTCTTGATGTAGTCGGCGTGACCGGGGCAGTCGACGTGCGCGTAGTGACGGGCCTCGGTCTGGTACTCGACGTGCGCGATCGAGATGGTGATACCGCGCTGGCGCTCCTCGGGAGCCTTGTCGATCTGGTCGAATGCCGACGCCTGGTTCAGGGTCGGGTACTTGTCGTGCAGCACCTTGGTGATGGCTGCGGTCAGCGTCGTCTTGCCATGGTCGATGTGACCGATGGTGCCGATGTTGACGTGCGGCTTCGTCCGCTCGAACTTCGCCTTCGCCACTGTGGATCCTCTCCCTTTGGTCGGGCTGTTGGCCGTCTAGTTGTCTTGTTGAATCGGGTGATGCCGGGTTACTGGCCCGTCGCCTTCGCGATGATTTCCTTCGCCACGTTCGTCGGAACCTCGGCGTAGGAGTCGAACTGCATCGAGTAGTTCGCCCGGCCCTGCGTCTTGGAACGCAGATCGCCGACATAGCCGAACATCTCCGACAGCGGGACCAAGGCCTTGACGATTCGGGCGCCGGAGCGCTCCTCCATCGCCTGGATCTGGCCACGCCGCGAGTTGAGGTCTCCGATCACGTCACCCATGTTCTCTTCGGGCGTGATCACCTCGACCGCCATCATCGGCTCCAGCAGGACCGGATCGGCCTTGCGGGCAGCCGCCTTGAACACCATCGAGCCGGCGATCTTGAACGCCATCTCGGAGGAGTCCACGTCGTGGTATGCGCCGTCGGTCAGCGCCATCCGCACGCCCACCAGCGGGTAGCCGGCGAGGATGCCGTACTGCATGGCCTCCTGGGCGCCCTGGTCCACCGAAGGGATGAACTCCTTCGGGATCCGGCCGCCGGTGACCTCGTTGACGAACTCGTAGGCCGGGCCGTCCGCGGTGCGCTCCAGCGGCTCGAGCCGGATCTGGACCTTCGCGTACTGGCCGGAACCGCCGGTCTGCTTCTTGTAGGTCAGGTCCTCGCGCTCGACGATCCGACGGATCGTCTCGCGGTAGGCGACCTGCGGCTTGCCGACGTTGGCCTCGACCTTGAACTCCCGGCGCATCCGGTCGACCAGGATCTCCAGGTGGAGCTCGCCCATGCCTGCGATGATGGTCTGGCCGGTCTCCTCGTCGCCGTGGACCTGGAACGTCGGGTCCTCCTCGGCGAGCTTCTGGATCGCGACGCCCAGCTTCTCCTGGT
>Ga0247773_1000450_pt1 | contig 17473 bp, 11 predicted proteins | sample UWRJL092311B6_FD_179934 | JGI IMG/M metagenome (GOLD analysis project Ga0247773, IMG submission 179934) | Plant litter microbial communities from Arlington Agricultural Research Station in Wisconsin, United States - UWRJ-L092-311B-6 | ecosystem: Environmental > Terrestrial > Plant litter >...
CACCTGTAGCAGCGGAACCGCCTGTAGCAGCGGAACCGCCTGTAGCAGCGGAACCGCCTGTAGCAGCGGAACCGCCTGCCCCAGCGGAGCCGCCCTTGCCAGCGGAACCACTCGAGCCCGCCAAGCCACCTGAGCCGCCCGAATCGTTGCCACCGACGCTCATGGGGGGCGCCCCTGCGTCGTCCGCCGCACCGGCGCTAGGCACATCTCCAGCATCGGAACCGCCACTGATCGGCGAGGCGCCGGTGCCACTTTCGCCGGAGGTCGCGGCCGCTCCACCGCCTTCGCCTCCGGAGGTCTCTTCGCCCACGCCAGCGCCCACCGACTCGTAGCCGAACCGACAAGCACTGAAAGCAAGAACGATGGCAGCGACCGGAAGCAGTCGCCGCAGAGGCCACGGCATAATCACACATAGTTGCTCGACGAGTGCCGGTGGGCAAACGATAACCGCCAGTGTCGAGAGGCGCGCGCATTTACACGATGTGGGTTGGCCGCGCATGCCGGCGCGTGCGCGCGTACATCGCGAGCGTTGCAAGCCGGCGTTGCTGAGTCTCTTCGCTTGCAGCGTGTATACTAAGCGAGCTTAAAATGTTCTCGGTAAGTCGGCAGACCGGCACCCGGTCGCCCGCGGTGTCTTTCTTTTTAGTGACGAGTGTCGTGCTCAGCGCATTGCTCCATGGCGCGCACGCTTACGCTCAAGAGAGGCAAGAGCTTCCCGCCGCCGATGCGCTGCCCGGCATCTATCGCGTGGGCATCGCGCGCACGGCGCCCGCGGCCATCGCGGGCACTCTGGGCTACGGCTTTACCGAGCCGCAGGACGCCGAGGACGGCGCACACCACCGGCTATCGTTGCGCGCGGCCGCGGCGCTGCCTGTGCTCGATTGGCTGAGCCTCGGCGCCATGGTCGACGGCCGCTATGACCAACATCGGCACGACAGCGGCGCGGTCGTCGATACCGCTCTTCAAGCGCGCGCCTCGACGACGCTGGGCAACTGGCAGCTCGGCGGCGGCATCGTCGGTCGGCTACCGGGGGCGGAGAGCTTCGAGACGATGGCGCGTAGCGTTTCGGTCGAAGGGCAAGCGCTGCTCGGAACGACCGTCGGTCGCGTGCGCCTGGCGAGCTTGGCTGGCTATCGTCTCAATCGCGGCGGGGCCGCGGGCAGCGACGCCGCGCACCTTTCATCGGGCGATCGCCTCGCGCTCGGCTTGAGTGAATTCGACGCGCTACTGCTCGGTCTGGGCGCTGGTGTCGTTCTGGGCAAGAGCGAGCTGTTGGCCGAGGTCTCGAGCGACGTGCTCGTGGGCTCTGACGCGCCGGCGTTTTCCCAATCCCCGCTGCGCGTGGCCTTGGGAGCGCGTCACCCGATCGCGCGGGGTCTCAGTCTCGAGCTCATGGCCGTCGGCTCGCTCAGTCAACAACCCGACCTTTCGGCGGACGCGCCACTCGTACCGAACGAGCCGCGTTTCAGTATTTTCGCCGGGATTCGCTACCAATTTCTGCCCCACGAGCGCGCGCCTGCGCCCGCTCCGGCTGCGCCCGCCCCCAAAGCCCAAGTCCTCACCTCGGAGCTCGTGATCACGATCAACGACGACCAAGGCGCACCGGTGACGAGCCCGCGTGCATTCGTCACCGTCGCGGGCGAGCGTCGCGAGCTCAGCTGCGACGCCACCGGCCGTTGTACGCTCCCGGACAGCAAATCCGGCGACATCGTGATACGCGTCGAAGCGCCGGAATTCGAGCCCGTCGAACGGCCGCTCAAGGTAGCTGCAGGCGTTCCAGTCAAGCTCGAGCTGCGGCTCGTGGCCGTGCCGCCGCCGAGCCAGCTACGAGGCGTGGTGCGCGGCCTCGACGGCAAGGCCGTGGCCGCTCGCGTTCGGGTCGAACCCCTGGGCACGCAAGCAAGCGTCGATGACAAGGGCGCCTTCCAACTCGATTTACCGCCAGGCGCCTATGACGTAGTAATCGAAGCCAGCAACTACGTCTCGCAACGTCGTCACGTGCAGGTGGAGCCGAAAGGCGTCGTGATCTTGAACGCCGAGCTGGTAAAAAAGCAATGAACGGGCGAGCCCCAGGCCGCTCTGCGCTCGTGGTGCGCCTGCTTGGGGCGTTGCTCGCGCTGGCGTTGCTGCTCGCTGGCTGTCGTTCGCGTGACGGTGTCGTCGCGACCGTGCGCGGCGTCGTGGGCAAGGTCGAGCGCGACCACCAAGCGGCGGTGGGCACTTGGGAAGGGGCGACGGTCGGGGCCACCTTCGTCCTGGGTGAAGCCATCCGCACTCGAGCTCGTGCAACTGCCGCGCTCGAGCTCGCGAGCTCCCACCGGCTCTCGCTCGAATCCGACACGCTGATTCGATTCCTCACCCGCCCATCCGACCCGAAGCGCACGAAGGTCGCGCTCGAGATGGGCGAGGTGACGATCGACGCCGCAGAAGGCCCGCTCGAGCTCGAGACCGATCTTGGTACGGTGCGCGTCGAGGCACACGGTCGCGCGCAGCTCGCAAAGACAGGCGACGCGCTGCGGCTGCAGGTCACGATCGGTGCGGCCGAAATCGAGCGCGACGGCCGGCGCTTGGAGCTGCGGGTGGGGGACGCGGTGGAGATCACGGCAAAAGGAGCGCTGAATCTGCTGCCGGCAGGGCAAGCGCCAGCGTCGCCGGCTGCTTCGGCCACCGTGACGGAGGACGGACCCGCGGGCGTAGCCTCGGCCGCGAATCCGTCGGCGCTGGCCGTGCCCTCGACCTCGTTCAAGCCCGGCCTCGAACGTGTCGATATCTCGATCGCCGCCGGCGAATCGATCATCATCCACGACCCGCGGCCGCCCACCGCCGTTGGGGTGCTGGCAGGCGACCGCTGCAGCGGCAGCGCGCTGCTGAGCGTCGACCTGAATCAGGGCCGTCGTGAAGAGCGTGTCGGAGAAAAGCGCATCGGTGTCGCACTGGCGAGCGGCGCGCATCGCTACGTGGTCCGCTGCCTGGGCGAAGGCGGCGCGCAGGGCGACAAGATCGCTCAAGGAACGATCTCGGTCGTGGCTGACGCGGGCTTGCGACGGCTTGCCACGACTGCACCGCTCACGAACGTGGACGCCGATGGCAGGCGCTACACCGTGCTCTATCAAAGCCTGCAGCCCAGGATCGCCATCCAGTGGCCGAACGCGCCGCCGGCTTCGAGCTATGTGCTGACGGTCAGCTCACCGCGCGGCACGAAGACGGTGACGGCGAGCACTCCCCACTATTTTTTCGCCTCCGGCTCACTGGCGGAAGGTCAGCACACCTTCAGCTTTCAGGCCGGCGGTCGCCGTTCGCGGGAAACCACCGTGGTCATCCGTTTCGACAATGCCGCACCTGCGGCCAGCATTGCATCGCCGGCGGATGGCAGCTTCGCCCCCGGCTCGAGCGTGCTGGTCTCGGGGACGGCGCAACCGGGCTCGGTCGTATCGGTGGGCGGGGAAACCTTGCAACAGGACGCCCAGAACCGCTTTTCCACGGCTGTGAATGCGCCTTCCGACCAAGCGCTGGCGATTCGTTTCATCCAGCCGCAACGGGGCGTACACTATTACTTGAGGCGCAGTGCACTCTAATCCTGGTACCGCACCCGCGGCCGACCTGTTTTCGGGACGCGTGCTGCTCGGACGCTATCGCATCGCGCGCCAGCTGGCCCGCGGGGGTATGGGCGTCGTTCACCTCGGTCGGGTCGAGGGCGCGCAGGGCTTCGCCAAGCCCGTGGTGATCAAGACGATTTTGGCAGCGGGCGGCGAGAGCGCGCAACTGTTCGCGCGCGAGGCGCGCATCGTCTCGCAGCTGCAACATCCGGGCATCGTTTCGGTGATCGACTTCGGCGAAGTCGACGACTCGAACATCATGGTGCTCGAGTACATCCACGGCTACAACTTGGGCCAGTGGTTTCGCTACGTGAAGGGAGCGCGTGGCCTGATGCCGCTGCCGCACGCCCTGCACGTCGTCTTGGCAGTGCTCGACGCGCTCGGCTACGCCCATGGGCTCACTCGCGCCGACGGTTCGCCAGCCGGCATCGTGCACCGCGACATCTCGCCGGGCAACATCCTGATCGATGTGCAGGGCCGCGTGAAGCTCGCCGATTTCGGCATCGCGCGCACGGCCGACGACGAGTTCCAAACCAAGGCGGGCATGTTCCGGGGCACGCTCGCGTTCTCCCCGCCCGAGTCACTACAAGGCGGGACGGTGGACGCCCGCAGCGACGAGTACGCGTGCGCGGTCGTCCTCTATCAAATACTGGCCGGCATCAATCCCTTCAAGGGCACGGAGACCGGACACACCGTCGCGCGCATCCTGCAGCACGTGCCAGAGCGCCTCGCTTCACTGCGCACCGACGTGCCGCCCGCCATCGAGGCCGCCATCGATAAGGCCATGTCGCGCAACCCGAACGATCGCTTCGCCAGCGTGGCGGAGTTCGCCGAGGCGCTGCGACGCGGCATGAACTGGTCGGAACGCGACGCAGCCCGGGCGTTCGCCGCGCAGGTCGCGCAAGACTTCACGGGCGAGATGCCCGAGGCGCTCGGCCTGGAGCCGCTCGCGACAAGGGACGCCGCTTGGCGCGAAGCGCAGGACACCTCCGACGCCTCGCGCATCGCGTTGAAACTCCCCACCTCGAACGCGGCCGATGCGGTCACCAAGACCGTAACGCCCACGCCGCTCGCGGCGGCGCCGCCGGCGAGCGCCGAGCACAGGCCTCGCTCACGCTCTTGGGTATGGCTGGTGCTCGCGGCCGCAATCCTGCTTTCCGCGGGCCTGCTGGTCGTCTTTCTCAGACCGCCGGGCAATCTGCCACCGCCGCCCATCATCGTGGAAAAACAGTCGGTAATCGACGAGACGCCGCCGGTTTCGTCGGCGAGCGCGCTCGCGCTGATCGAGGCCACGAGTGCGCCTGCGAGCGCAACGCCCCCAAGTCGGCAAGCCGCACCCAAGGCGAGCGCGGCGAGCACGCGGCGCTCGCTGGCAGGCGCTTTTCAGCAGCGTCAGGGCGCCATTCAGGGCTGCTTCAAACAGAATCCCGGCGCCTTGATCGATAGCCAGCATCTCTCCGTACGCTTCGACGTCGAGCCCAGCGGTCGCGTCGTCAAAGCCTCCCTGTCACCCGCGAGCGTGGCATCGCAACCACTCGGCTCGTGCATCCTCGGCGTGGCACGAAGTACGAACTTCGGCACGCAGCCGGAAGCGGTCTCGTTTTCGATCCCGATCGCGGCGCGCATGGTCGAGCACTGAGCGCAAAAGCACGCCAAGGCGTGTAGCAGCCTCGTCGTGAGAGTACGTCCCCGTACCGCTTTCGCCTCTACTTCCAACCGAGACGGGTTCCCTCCTTGAAAAACAGAGCTCGAACTCGAACCCCGTTTTCACCCGCAGAAGGCACCTGAGCAGGAGAGAGAGCGGGCGCTCGCCCCCCTTCGGGCGTCGTGAAGCGCGTCGCTCCCGCATCGCAGCTTACCGCAACACGCGCTGACCAGCTCAGAGCGCGCCCCGCAAAAACGAAAAGCCGAGCAGCAAGTCTCTCGACTCACCGCTCGGCCTCTGCTCAGCCGACGCTCGCTCGACGCTCAGCCCGGGTGAGCTGCCGCTGCAACGGGCTTGCCGCTCAGCGCGCCTTCGATCTGCGCCGAGATCGCTTCGAAGCTGGTGGGGTTGGCGACACGCGCGCCGTTGATGAACATGGTCGGCGTGCCATTCACGGCCACGCTCTCACCGAGCTTCACGTCCGCGTCGACGTCGGCAGCGAAGGTTTTGCCGTCGAGCGCTTTCTTGAACGCCGCGATATCGAGCCCGGCTTCCTTGGCGAAGCCCTCCAAGCTGTCGCGCGTGAGCTTGCCCTGGTTCTGGAACATCTTGGTGTGGAACTCCCAGAACTTGCCCTGCGCGTTGGCAGCCAACGAGGCTTCCGCAGCGCCGCGCGCGTTTTCGTGCATCGGCAGCGGGAATTGGCGGAACACGAAGCGCACGCGCGTGCTGTATTTCTCCTTGATTTGGTCGACCACGGTGGCCGCCCGGGAGCAATACGGGCACTGGAAGTCGGAGAACTCGACGACCGTGACCTTGGCGTCTTCCGGCCCGAAGGAGGGCGCCTTGCCCTTGGCGATGCTGGCTGCGAGCTCGGGCGCCAGCGGCTGGTTCGCCGCTTCCATCTTCTTCAGGTCAGCGGTGATCTCGGGGATGTGCTCGAGCATCTGCTTGCAACGCGACTGCGGGAAGGATTTGGTCTGCGTCTTGACCATGTTGCAGGTCTCGCTGGTGGGACCGATCGCAGCGCACAGCTTGCCGACCAAGTCGTCACAGGACTTGGTGGCCTCGCCCAGCTTCTTCAGCGAGTAGGCCAGGTCCTTCAAGCCGGCAGAGCATGCCGCGGGCGAGAGGATCTCGGCGCTGGCGGTGAGGGCCTGACAGCTCTCCGATTCCTTGCCGGCTTTCTCGCACAGCGCGGTCGCGTACTTTTGGCACGGCCCAGCGGCGGCGGCAGCGACGGCTGCGGAGCCCGAGGTGGCGGGAGCGGCACTCTTGCTCTTGTGCTTGGGCTTGTTGCAGCCGGCCGCGAGAGCAATGGCGAATAGCCCGACACCGATGAGCGCGCGAGCTGAGGGGTTCTTCGATAGAAACATGGGATAGACCTTTCCGCTCAGCAGGCATGAGCGTCCCCGAGCAGGGGCGCGTTCGTAGCAGCTTCGCGGCGGCTCGTCACCGTGTCCCCCGCGTGTCTCCTGCCCCCCTTGCCTTTGGCGAATGTTCCGTTGACTCGCGAGCGCGTCCGGGAAATGGCTTCGGCCATGAATAAGCGCCTGGCAATGCTGGAAAAGCTGACTGCTTCCGCGGCCGCAGACTCCTTTGCGTTCTATTGCCTGAGCATGGAATATCGCAAAGAAGGCCGTGTGGACGAGGCCCTATCGGCGTTCGGAACCCTGCGCACCCGCGACGCCGGTTACCTACCCATGTACCTGATGGCTGGACAAATGCTCCGCGAAGCCGGCCGCCTCGCAGAAGCCGCCAGCTGGCTGACACAAGGCATCGAGCTTGCCTCGCAAAAGAATGATTCCAAGGCCTTAGGCGAGCTCGAATCCGAGCTGGCGAGCGTCCAATCCGGTTGAGCGGAGCCCTTACACGCGAGCCGACGCGCGCGTAATTGTAAGCATGGGCAGGATCTACGCGCTGGGTATCGCGGTCTTCGCGTCGGCTTTCGCATTTGCCTGCTCGGGTAACGACTCGCTAGCGCCGGGCGGGGGTGGCTCGGATGGCCCTCCCGCGACCAACGTGGTCACGACCGAAAAATTCGGCGAACAGCACAGCGGTGACGGCACGTTCTACACGTTCGCTGATGGATCCGGGGCGTGCATGTACGACAAGACCAGCGACTTTCATATCGCGGCGCTGAACGGTTTCGATTGGGCAGGTAGCGCCTGGTGCGGCGCGTGCGCCGACGTGACGGGTCCGAATGGCAATCAGCTGCGGGTACGCATCGTCGATGAGTGCCCCGATTGCGACAGGGGACAGCTCGACTTTCACCCCGATGCGTTCGCGGTGCTCGCGCCCAAAGCGCAAGGCCGCATCGCCATCACTTGGAACTTCGTGGCCTGCGATGCACAAGGGCCCGTTTCTTACAAATTCAAGGACGGCAGCAATCCCTATTGGACCGCGGTGCAAGTGCGGAATAGCCGCTACCCGATCGCCAAGCTGGAGACGTCCAAGGACGGCGTGAGCTTTTCGGAAGCGCAGCGTCAAGACTACAACTATTTCCTGAATGGCGGCGGCTTCGGCGCGGGACCCACTCACGTGCGGATCACCGCGCAAAATGGCTCGACGCTGCTCGACACCTTGCCCGAGGTGCAGGCCGAGCGAGTCGTGGCCGGGAGCAGCCAGTTTCAGTAACGCACGAAGGCCGCGAAGGCGCGGCTCAGCGTGGCGGGTTCAGCGGATTGTCGATGCCGCGCGGCGCGTCGGGCGGGGCTTCCGGCTGGTTGAGCACGGCCTGCACCACGCGCCGCTCGACGAACGAACGACGGAACAGCGGATCGCGAATGTGCTCCAAGAGGGAGCGCGCGTAGCGTGCAGCGCGTTCGCGCATTTCTTCGGCTTGCGGCGATCGCGCCACACGCAACGTTTCACAACCCAGGGCGCGTGTGGCAAGGCCATACTCGGAGCCTTGTAGCGTATCGATCGCGCCGAGCGCGGTCGTGGCCAGCAGGATCCCGGTGTGCTCTTCGCCCATGTCCACACGGGCGCGCGCTTCGATGGCCATGGCGTAGAAGTGGAACGCGACGTAGGCCTGCGCTTCGGCGGCTTGACGCGCGTCGAAGGCGTGCATCACGGCGCGCGCGTGATCCGAGCGGACGCGCGCCAAGAGCGCGCGCAGGATCTTCTCGTGCACCGAATCGAAGGCGCTGCCCGTGACGGCGGTCAGCGCGCCGGCATCGCCAACGAGCGTTTCGGCGCCGTCTACATCCCCAAAATCAATCATGATTTCTGCCATGGACAAGAGCGTATCCGCGCGCGAATCGCGGTCTCCGTAGCGCTCGTGCGCCTCGCGCGCGCGGCGCAGATAAGCCAGCCCGCGATCCAGATCGCCGAGGCTCGCGTAACATTCGCCGATCGTGCTCAGGGTCTTGGCAATTTGGAAGCGCCCACCGATGGCGAGATCGATGCGAATGGCGTCCAGCGCGAGCGCGATGCCGTCTTCGAAGCGACCCAGCACGAGCAGCGCATAGGCGAGCGAATTTTTCGCGCGCGCTTCCATGCGTCGAACGCCGGCTTGTCGGAACACGGCGATCGCTTCGGCCTGCGCTTCCACGGCCTCGTGCACGCGCCCCACCCGCCGCAGCAGCGTCCCGCGCAGGCGCAACGCTTCGGCGCGCAAGCGAGCAGGCACGCCGTGGCCATCGGCGGTGCTGAGCGCACGATCGACCGCCGAGAGCGCGCCCTGCATGTCACCGATGTCGTGTAAAATCTCCGCCATCAGCGTGCGAGCTTGCACTTCGAGCACGGGCGAATTGGCCTGGGTGGCCACGAGCTCGCCGCGCCTGACCGAGCTCAGAGCTTTCGACAATTGTCCCGCATCGAGCTCGAACTGCGCCGTGCGCAGCAGGGTAATCGCCGCCCAAACCGCGCTCTTGGCCTGCCTGGCGAGCGCCCGCAATTTGCTCAGGTGCGTGCGGCGCTCGCGCCAACGGCCTTGATTACGGCAGATCGACTCCAGCGCCTCGTGTGCTTCCAGCAGCCGCAGATCGCCTTCCGCGACCAGCGCGATCACGCGTCGATAGCAACGCTTGGCGAGCTGGGTTTGGTAGCTGGCGCGGGCCGCGTCCGCGGCCTCCAAGTAGAAGCGCGCCGCTTCCTTGCGCGAGTTCCCGCGCGCCAGGTGGCGCGCGACGATCGCGGCCGTCAGGCCTTTACCGAGCGGGGTGCCGGCCAAATACTCACCCAGAGCGCGATGCATGCGCACGCGGCGCCTGCGATCGAGCGCGCGGTAGGCCACGTCGCGCGTCAGCGGATGGCGAACATCGATGGCGTCGGAGCGCAGCTCGCACAAACCACGCGCCGCCAGACGGGTGACGGCGTCCGCCGGATCTTCGCCGCTGATCAGCTGCAAATCGGCGAGAGCGAGCGGACCGCCCGCGACCGCCAGCCACTCGATCACCGACTGCTCCTCCGGTGGCAGCTCGTTCAGTCGATCGGCGATCAGCTGCTCGAGCGTGGACGGCAACGACAGGCTGGCGTCGCCCAGCCGCTCCACTTGCACCAGCTCTTGCTGGCCGTTCCGCTCGCGAATTTCCAGCATGCCGCGCTCGAGCAGCGCATCCACCATCTCCAACAAGAAGAACGGGTTGCCGCCCGCGCGCGGCAGCAAGTCGGCACACACCTGGCGCACGCCTTGGCTCACGCCCAAGCGCGTCTGCAGTAGCCGCAGCTGATGCTCGGCGCTCAGCCCCTTCAGCTCGACACGCACCAAGCCCTCGATGTAGCTCGACACGCGATCTTCGGGCCGGGACAGCAAAATCACCAGCACGCTGAGCGGCTCCGCTCGGCGCAAGAACTCGACGATCAAATCCAGGCTCGGCCGATCGCTCCACTGTAGGCCGTCGAGTGCCACCACCAGCGGGGCATCCATGGCCGCGCGCGCGAAAAAACGCCGCATGCCGAGCGCGATCAGCTGGCGCGTTTCGGCCACGTCCGCGTCATCGACGGTTTGGCGCACACGGCCGGTGGCCAGCTCCGCCATGCGCAAGACGACCTCCGGTCCCGCTTCTTCACCGGCGAATTCGCCGAACGCGTCCGTGATCTGCTCTTGCGCCTGCTCGAAAGGTTGATCGATGCGGGTGCCGGTGAGCTCGCGGATCCACTCACTGACGGTGGCGAACGGCACTTCACTGAGCGCCGGTGACGATTCCACGCGCAGCACGCGCGCGTCCGGGGGCAGCTCGTTGAGAAACGCAGCCAAAAGCGCGGTCTTGCCGATGCCCATTTCGCCGTACACGACGCGCGCCGACACTTGCCCTGCGTTCGGCGCCGAGCCGACCACGCCGTAGTACGCCGCGTGCAAATCGGCGAGCTCCGCGTCACGACCGATCAGGTCGCTCGGTGCGACCGCCATCTCATCCAGCTTTTCCTGGCGCGTGTGGGGCCGGAGCAGGGAGTAGATGCGCATGTCTTGCGGCAGACTCAGTCGCTCGGCATCTTCGATTTGGATCGTCGGCGCGTCGCCCCACACGAAATCACGGCGCACCAAGCGGTACAGGCCGCCCGCGACCCAACTCACCCCCGGCGGCGCGTGATCGCCGAGCAAGTCCGCCAAGTGATTGGCCGGCTCTTGCAGCGCGTGCTGAATCAAGTGCCCCGCGCGATCGCGTTCGCCAGTGGCGATGCCGCGCACGATACCCACGCTGGCAGACAAGCCGACGGGCAGATCTTCGGACGTGCCGCGGATCACTTCGTGCACGTCGATCGCCAGCCAAACGGCGTCCAATGGAGCGCGCGCGGGGTTGGCCATCAAGCCCACGATCGCGCGCGCGGCCGTGGTAAAGCCAGTAGACTCGGCGCCTTCGGCTTGTGGCGTGTCCCAAGCGAAGCGCGCGCCGCGTCGAAACGCCACCTCACCGAGCGTGCTGCGCAGCTGCTCGAGCACGTGTGCGGCGGCTTGGCGACCGAGGCTGGTCGCTAGCTGCTCGAAGCCATGCAGACGCAGCGTGACCACGGCCACGTGGCGAACTTCACGGCCCACGCGTCCGCGCTGCGCGCGCCCGGGGCCCGTGCTCTGATCGTTGGCACCGGCGGCCGTGCCGACCACGTGCGCGACCGACGACAAATCATCGAGCGGCTCGCTGCCTTGCTGACCGTCACTTGCCAGATTCGAGCCCGCTTCCACACCGGGCGAGGTGTGCTCGCGCGTGATCAGCTCGGAGAGCACGTTCTCGAGCACGTGCGAATCGACGAACTGCTGTTTTTGGAACAGCGAACGGCTGAGCGCCGCAGCCATGTCACGCGCCGTTTGAAAGCGCTGGTCCGGATTTTTGGCCAGCGCGCGCATCACGACTTCTTCGAGCTCGGCTGGCAGCTCGCGCACGTAGGTGCTGGGCGGCTCGACCACGCCGGCGCGCACGGCCTCCAGCAGCTCCTGACCTTCGGCCGCGCCGTGCAGCGGACGAGCCGTGAGCAACTCGTGGAAAACTACCCCGAGGGAGTAAATGTCCGTGCGTCGCGAAACGCGTTCGGCGCGCGCTTGCTCGGGCGACATGTAAGCGGTCTTGCCCTTCAACACGCCCGGCTCTTCGCGGAACAAATTGGCGGAAGCGATGCCGAAATCAGCGATTTTTACGGCACCGTCGAAGCTCATCAAGATGTTCTGCGGAGAAACGTCGCGGTGCACGATGTCGATCGGCTTGCCCGCTTCGTCTTTGCGCTCGTGCGCGTAGTGCAGCCCCTTCGCCACTTCGGCGATGATGTAAGCTGCCACGTAGGGCGGAATGCGTTGTCCCTGCGCCTGCGCCGAGCGCATCAACTTGCGCAAATCGGGGCCTTCCACGTACTCCATACTGAGGAGTTGGCCCTCTTCGCCGTAGTCCTGAAAGTCGTACACCTGCACGATGTTCGGATGATTCAAGCGCGTCGCCAGTTGCGCTTCTTCGGCGAACATCGTGCGAAAACGCCGGGAAGAACCGTACGCGGGCAAGATCCGCTTCAGCACCAGGAGCTTGAACGTGCCTTCCGCGCCGCGCTTCTTTGCCAGGAAGACTTCAGCCATGCCACCCGCGCCGAGCCGACGAATGATCTCGAAGTCGGCGAGGCGCTTGGGTGGCGGACGAACGGGTGCGTCGGTCATGTCAGCAAGCTCGATACGTTAGCGCGTTCAGATGCTCGCGTGTTACGGTCCCGCGCCGTAAACGGGAGAAACACGTGCGAAAAAGCCTTCGACTTGCCATCATTCTAGTGATTTTCAGTGACCACGCGCTCGCTGCCAAGGGCAAGAAAGGCGCCCCGAAAGAGCCCGTCTCGACCATGGATCAGAGCGATCCTGTCGCGAAAGAGCAGAGCGAAGTGAAGGCCGCCGCGCCCAAGCCCGAGACCGACGCCGAGCTCGCGCAGAAGGAAGCTCAGGCCGACGCCGCAGCAGCCCAAAAGCGTCGCGAGCGCAGCAAGATGGGCATGTTCGGCAATGTCTTGGTCGGTTTCGGCAAAGCGCCGCTGCCCGGGCCGTCCGCGGACGAGACCACCGGTCAAACCACGAGCGGGACGTTCATGGTCGGCGGCTACTACGACCTCAGCCCCGAGTTCACATTGGGCGCGCGCCTGCCGTGGACCGTCGGCTCCGCACGCCAGTTCAACGGTGACCAGGCCACGGTCCAAGCGCTGGGCACGCTCGAGCTGATGGGCGAGTACCGGCTCACGGTCAGTCGCTTCGCGCGCCTGCCGATCTTCTTCGGACTCGGCTTGCCGACCGCGCAAGGCAACTACAACGAAGCCAGCAGCGTTCGCCAAATGGAGCTCAACGCGATGGCCGATGCCGCGTCGGGCTATCGCGATCCCGAGCTATTCGAGCCCAAGCGTCTGCCATTGATCGCCGGCGTGGGCTTCGACTACCAGCGCAAAGCGCTCAGCGTACGCGCCGCGACCAAATTCGTGCTCGGCATCAAGGTCGGCGGCGAGCTGGCCAGCACGCAGGACCCGACAGGGGCGGGTACGTACGAGCTGAAGACCGTCACCTTCCGCAACGTGACTTCGGCGGGCATCAGCTATGACTTCCTGCAGCGACCGTACCTGTTCGGTGCGTTCGACACCTGGCTCGCGTACAGCGCGGTCAACGCCGTCGAGTTCAAATCGTTCCTGGGCGCTGCCCCACCCACCCGGCTCCAAGTCGTGTTCGAGCCGCGGGTCGGAGCTCGCTTCGGTAAGATCTCGCCCAGCATCGGCTACATTTTCCCGATCGGCGGTCGCCTGGCCGACAGCGCGGCAAGCGGCCTCGAGCTGCACTGCGACTTCGCGTTCTAGCTCGCTCTCCCACTTTTAGCGCTCGCTTGGCGTCCGCGGTATAGACTTCGGACGATGTCCCGGTCGGTCGGCTTTACAATCCTCGGTGCCCGCTTGCTGCTCGCCTTCGGTTCTGGCGCAGCGCTGGCGAGCACCGGCTGCGCCACGCACTCGCCTCCCGCGAAATCAGCCGACGCCGCCGCGACCAGCGGCTCGTCGATCCCGTCGGTCGACGACGAAGCCTTTGCCCAAGCCGCCTACCGAGTGTTGGTCAACGGCGCGCCCTCGGCCGAGCGCTCGGGTCTACTCGTGGGCGTGGTGCGCCGTCAGCTGCAACGCGCCAAAGCGCGCTTCGACGCGGGTCAGCGCGAGGCCGGGCTGAAGGCGCTGACCGGCGCCTTCTACTTGATGCGCGCCGGTGAATTTCAAGACACGGCCCTCGACGGCGCAGAAGGTGCCCTGGGCGCCGGTGCAGCGGAGGTCGCGCGCCTGGGGCAGGAAGGTTACGCGTTCACGCTGTATGGCATGCTGCGCGACAAGCTCCCGAACGGACCGGAGCGCAAAGAGGTCGAGGCGCACCTCGAAGCGATGGCGCGCTTTTCACGAGCCACGCACGGCGCGGGCCCCATGCAGTCGGCAGGCGCCGAGCTGCGTTCTGCCACTCAGCGATCGTTGATCGAAGCGCGCAAAGCGGCGCTCGACAGCGCCGGCCAACGTGCGGTGCAATGGCTGAAACGCGCGCTAGAATCGAACGCGGCGGACACGCCCATGAATTCGAGCGCGGATCGCGACGAAGCGTTCGAAGCCTACCGCGCGCTGCGCGGCGGCGGTTACACGCTGATCGCCTTATACCTCCGGCACGGGGATGCGCGCGGCGTGCTGACCGTCGCAGACCAGGCTGAGTTGGGCCGCATCATCGCGCCCGAGTTGCGCGACCGGCTGGTGCGCGCCGCGAACGAGAACGACGCGGATGCCTGGGCGGACCTGTGTCATTTCTTCGATTCCGCCTCACACGCCGCCGACACGGAAGGCCTACTCGATCACACGCTGATGGAAGCTGCGACCTGGGGCACCGCGGTGCAACTGTTCCGCGCCGAGCCGAGCTCGATGCGCGGCGCGCTGCCATTGGCCACACAACTCACGAACTACGGCATGGCGGAGGTGGCGCCGCTCGTGCTCGCTCCAGCCGTGAGCAAGGAAGAGGGCCCGGACAGCATAAGCTTCGCGCTCGGCATCGTCGGCAAAGCGCTGGTCGCGGAGGACGCGCTCGGTCAATTGCCGAGCGCGCGGCGAACCTTCGACAACGCGCAGCCCATGCTGCAACTGGCAGAAACCAAGGCCTATTTGGGCAAAGTCAGCCCAAGCAGCGCGCGTCTGCGCTACGTGATGGGCGCGCTCGAGACACGCCACGGCGAGCTTGCACGGGCCCTCCCTTTGGTACAATCCGCGGCGCGCGCCGAACCGAGCCTCGAGTCTTTGATGACCTTGAGCGCCATCGAGCGCCAACGCGATCAAAACGCAGCGCTCTTCACCTTGGGTCAAGCCGTGGAGCTGGCCAAGGCCGTCAATGATCCCTTGGCCGAGACCGACGCCTTGAACATGAAGTTCGAGGTGTACCGTGATCACGGCGACGCGGAGCACGCAGCCAAGACGCTCGATGCGGCGTTGTCGCGAGCGGTGGATGCGCAACGCACCGCGCGCTCGGGGGGCCCGACGCTCGCGCGCAGCGAGCGGCTGCTGGCGCGCATCCTCGAGCATTACGACGACCCCTTGGCATGGCGTCGCGCGACCGAACGCGCCTACGAAGCCTCGAGCTCGGATCCGCGCCAGCTGACCGCGACCGTGCTAGACGCGGCACGCCGCGCCCTCACCCATGCCGATCTGCGCGCCGCGCGCCGTGCCGCACAGCGCGCCGTCGCCGCCAACCTGGCCAGCGAGGATCTGGTGTACGTCGCGCTTTGGCTGCAGCTCGTGGAAAAGAAGCTCAACGTGCCGAGTGACGGCACGGTCGAAGAAGCGTACGCGGGCGTGGACGAAAACTCCGGTTGGCCCGCGCGCCTGCGCGCCTGGGCGCGCGGCAAGTTGAGCGACCAAGACCTGGCCAACGCCGCCCGCAGCGCCTCCGAAAAAACCGAAGCCACCTTCTACACCGCGATGCTCAAACGACAGGCCGGCGGTGACTCATCGAAAGATCTGGAACGCGTCGCGCAGAGCCCCGCGATCGACCTGGTCGAAGTCACCATTGCCCGCGATCTGCTGGCCATGCGCAACAAGCCCGCCGCAGACTACAAGCTGCCCGCATCCGTGAAACTCCCGTAGTCGCAAACGGCGAGGATTGAACGACTCCCGAGAGCTCGCCAAGATCGCCAAGATTTCCAAGATCGCCAAGACCTCGGAGCGACCGACCAAGGCAGTATCAAACCGAAGAGCTCGATGAATTTGGGGGTTAGCTCTGTGCGCATTTGCTCGCGATTTCAACGACTCGCAATTCCACGACTCGCGATTTCAATGACTCGCAATTCCACGACTCGCGACTTCAACGACTAGAACGGCAACGCCTTCGCACGAGAAATCGAGTTCGAATTCAAACTCGAGTTTGGCGAACTAGGGCGGGCCAGGTCGTAAAAAATGCTCAACTCCACCTGCTCGGCGAACCCCCCAAATGTGAGAAATCGAGTTCGAATTCAAACTCGAGTTTCGGCGAGCTAGGGCGGGCCAGGTCGTAAAAAATGCTCAACTCGACGTGCTCGGCGAACCCCCAAAACGGTCTGAGCTCTTGACTCGGTTCATTGGGCGCTCGTGGGCCGCCGTACGGACTTGGAGATCTTGGAAATCTTGGCGATCTTGGCGGCCTTCAGGGAGCCGTACAGAGTGCGGCCTTTAGGGAGCCGTACAAGAGTGCGGCCTTCAGGGAGCCGTACAAGAGTGGGCAGGCGCGGCCGCTGTATCGCGGTGCGCATAACCGGGGTGCCCGCAGCGTCGAGTCTCACGCGCAGCGCGCCCGTTGCTGCGTGGGCCCCCAGACCCAAGAGCTAGCCCTGAGGTTTGCGGCCGAGCAGTTTCTCCGCCAAGTGGCCACCGAGCTCGCTGGTCATGAGTCGCTCGACCGCGGCTTCTTTTTCTTCGCGCTCGCCCGGGGCGTATTGAAATTCGATGCCCATGCCGCAGGGGTTTGCCTTGGTCGCTTCTTCGGCGGGCGTGGTCCAGATCACTTTTCCGCGCAGGCGCACGGGTTCGACCATGTGGGGTACGCCGAGCGCGAACACGAAGTCGGTGCCGACAGGGAGCGGCTTATCGGTGGCGATGAAGGTGCCGCCCCGTGAGATGTTCTTGGTGTAGTCCGCGAAGAACGTGTTGAGCCGCTTGTATTCTACCTTCAGCTCGATTGGCGCTCGGTAGCCCGATCGCCGGTCGTCCTTTTCGCCTGAGCTCATTTTGATCGGGAGGGTAGTATATTCTGGGGGTTCGAGGCCAAGGGCGGCGCAAACGGGGGAAAACTCCGGGCGAAAATGCTACACCCGGCGGGTGCGCGACCCCTATGAGGTGCTCGGTGTTGGCCGAGAGGCTTCCGAAGCCGAGATCAAAACGGCATTCCGCCGCTTGGCCGCGATCCACCATCCGGACAAGAATCCGGGGGATCCGGACGCCGGCGTGCGCTTCAAGGAGGCGAACCTCGCGCATCAGATCCTGAGTGACAAGGACAAGCGAGCCGCCTTCGACCGCTACGGCGAAGCCGCGTTCCGTCCCGGTGGGGGAGCCCCCGGGGGCATCGATTTCGGCGACATGGCCGGCTTCGAAGATCTGTTTGGCGATCTGCTGGGTGCGTTCGGTATCCGCACGGGTGATCGGGGTGACATCCGCAAGGGGCTGGAGCTGAGCTTCGAAGAAGCAGCCCTCGGCTGTGAGCGTGAAGTGACGTACGAGCGGCTCGATACCTGCCAAGGTTGCGCGGGGCGCGGGGCGGAGCCAGGCACGCGCGTCGAGACGTGTACGGCTTGCAGCGGTC
>Ga0247773_1000451_pt1 | contig 17414 bp, 17 predicted proteins | sample UWRJL092311B6_FD_179934 | JGI IMG/M metagenome (GOLD analysis project Ga0247773, IMG submission 179934) | Plant litter microbial communities from Arlington Agricultural Research Station in Wisconsin, United States - UWRJ-L092-311B-6 | ecosystem: Environmental > Terrestrial > Plant litter >...
AGCGGGATCACGGCCAGGCGGTGGTACAGGTCCTCGCGCAGCTCGCCGTTCTCCAGCGCCCGGGAGATCACCTTGTTGGTGGCGCTCACCACGCGGATGTCCACGTGGATCTCCTTCTTGCCGCCCAGGCGGCGGAAGGAGCGCTGCTCCAGCGCGCGCAGCAGCTTGACCTGGATGTCGGCCTCCATCTCGGCGATCTCGTCCAGGAACAGCGTGCCGCCGTCGGCCAGCTCGAAGCAGCCGGGCTTCTCGTTGATGGCCCCGGTGAACGCGCCCTTCTCGTGGCCGAACAGCTCGTTCTCCAGGATCTCGCGGGGGAACGCGGCGCAGTTGATGGCGATGAACGGCCCCTTGGCGCGCGTGCTCTTGTCGTGGATGGCGCGCGCCACCAGCTCCTTGCCGGTGCCGCTCTCGCCCACGATGAACAGGCTGGCCGCGCTGGGCGCCGCCGCCTCGATCATCGAGTAGATCTCGCGCATCTCCTCGCTCTGGCCGATCAGGTCGCCGAAGCGGGCGAGGTTCTTGAGCTTCTCCTCGAGCTGCTTGTTGGCCTGCTTGACCCGGTAGGCCTCCACCGCCTTCGGGAGCAGCGCCTTCAGCCGCTCGATGTTGAGCGGCTTCTCCAGGTAGTCGTAGGCACCCTGCCGCATGGCCTGCACGGCGGTGTCCACGCTGGCCGAGCCGGTGATGATGATCATCTCGGAGGGGATGGCGGCCTCGCGCATCTTCCGGAACAGCTCCAGGCCGTCCATCTCGGGCATGCGCAGGTCGGCCAGCACCACGGCGTATGCGCCGCCGCTCACCAGCTCCCACGCCTTCTTGCCGTCGGTCGCGGTGTCCACCTCGAATCCGTCGTCGGCGAGGAGCATCTGCAGCCCCTCGACGATGTGGCGTTCGTCGTCCGCCACCAGGATCTTTTCTGCCATTGGGCCGTCTATCGGTTGGGTGGTCACGGTTTGTAGACGTTCAGTATACCCGCAATCGGCGTAAAGGGTCAAGCCGTTGCGAGTCAATCACCTGCGGGCGCGGGGAGCGCCCGCTTCCGCTCAGCCGTGCACCGCCGGAAGATAGAAGACGATCGCCGCACCGCTTCCGTCACCTGGATCCACCACCTCCACACCGCCGCCGGCCTCGGCTGCCAGCGCGGCGGCGGCCGCCATGCGCGGCGACCCTTGCAGCCCCGCCTCCAGGTCGGGCGCGGCGATTCCCGAGCCGGCCACGCCCAGGCGCGCCTGGCCCTCGCCCGAGGTGTACCACAGGCACAGGGTGCCGCCGCGGTCCACCCGGTCGATCACTTCCAGCACCAGGTTCAGGATCACGCGGCGCGCGGGCTCGCGGCGCACGTGCACGCGCACCATCCCGCCGTCGGGGCGGTACTCCACGGCCACGTCGTGGTGGCGGGCTTCGAGCTGGATCAGCTCCATCAGCTCCTCGGCCAGCTCGCCCAGGGTGGCGCTCTCGGCGCCGCGGCCGGGGCGCGACAGGCGCAGCAGCAGCTCGATGCGCCGGTTCACGCGCTCGAGCTCGCCGGCCAGCACGCCGATGTAGCGCTGCACCTCCTCGGCGCTGTCGGCGCGGGCCACGCGGCGCTTGAGCACCTCCAGGTTGATCACCATGGAGTGCAGCGGGTTCTTGATCTCGTGCGCCAGCCCGTCGGCCAGCCGTTCGAGGAGGTCGAGCTTGTTGGCGCGCAGCATCAGCCCGTCGGTTTCGTCCGACGGGGGTGGGCCGGAGCCCGGTGGTGCATGAGGTGCGGCGTGCGTCTCGATCACGGATCTGTGGTGTGCGGCGTTCCGTGCCGTGCGCCCGGGGCGCACGGTTGCGGAAGCGTCGGCGTATGCGCTGATGGCTGGACCTGCGGCCGGACATCAGGAAGTGTCCGCGCCATCCGGCGCGGATCCTCTGCAGTGTGGTTTAGCACAAACCGTTCCCATGCCGGGCGGCGGCTGGACGCCGCGGCCTGCCGCCGAGATGCCGGTGCATGGCGGCGGCCTCCACGTTGCGGCCTGAAAAGCACCGACTTCCACCCCCATGCGGGGTATCGCGGACGGCGGCGGCACTCCCCGCACGGCTTTCGCGCGATCTTCAGGGTCGTCGCATCACGTCCGCCGGTTGAAACCGGCGGCTGGCGCTTCGGGAAGTCCGCCTTCGCGGACTGCGAGGCTGGCTTCGGCGCGGAAGGCGAAATCCTCCGCGGCATCCGTCACCCCGGATTGAAATCCGAGGCAACGACGGCACCAAGTCCGCCTTCGCGGACTGCACGCCGGACATCGACGTGATCGCCGTCACCGTCGAGAGGGATGCGTCCCGCATCAGAATCCGACGGCCGAGAGCAGTAGCCGCGCGAAGCGCCCCCTCTCCCAGGCTGTTTTTGGGAGAGGGACAGCCGCGCAGCGGCAGGGTGAGGGCCTCCGCGGGGCATCCGTCGCACGCCTCGGCTCTACATGAAGCGGGCGGACCCCATTGGCCCGCCCGCTTCCACATCTTCCGATCCGCCCGTTCCGACCAGTCCCATCCGATACCAATCGGTCCCGCCCGTTCCCGATCAGTCCGACAGGTCCCAATCGTCCGCGCCGGCCTTGATGCGCAGGGCGGCGGGGCCGCTGCGGCGCACCTCGGGGGTCTTCACGAAGCGGCGCACCGTCTCCTGCGTGCCGGTCACGCGGAGCTGGTGGAAGAGGAACTCGAAGGTCTCGCGCAGCGCGGCGCGCACCTTCTCGCGATCACCCTCGGGCAGCTCCCACAGCTCGCGCTTGAAGGCGCCGATCGCCTTCTTGCGCGCCTTGTAGATGAACTGCTCCTCGGTGTCGCTGGGCTTGCGCTCCTCGGGAAAGCTCTCGCGCGTGTGCTCGTACATCTTCTCGCGCAGCCCGGCCGGGATCTGGTCGTAAAGGATGTTCTGGAAGTTGGTGGCCAGGTGGATCTCGGCCGTCTCCATCTCGGGGAACTTGCCGAACGCGCTCTGCGGCAGGGTGCTGGCGCCGTGCTGCACCGCGCCCGCCATCCCGTATTCGTCGCGCGCGATCTCGGACAGGGTGCGCAGCGTCTCGAAGTCGATGGCCACGTCGGCGATGCTGCCGTCGGGAAGCACCACGCCGCCGTGGCTGGTGCCGCTCTGCACGCTGATCTTGGACAGCCCCTCGAACCGGGTCCCCGTCTTCTCCGACAGCCGCGCCAGCTCGCGGTTGTAGCCGTCCATGTAGGCGCGCAGCTCCTCGGGCGTGCTGTTCTCCGTCCCCACCTCGCCGATCTCGCCGCCGATTGACACGTCCACGCCCTGCGGCTGGTAGTGGCGCACGTAGGCGGTCAGCTCGGCGCTCAGGCGGTAGTTGGTCTCCTGCTGCGCGTCGAGCCCGTCCTGCCCCAGGTCCACCAGGGTGCTGGTGTCGATGTCGATGTTGTAGAAGCCGGCGTGCAGCGCCTCCTTGATCAGGTCCTTCACGGCGCGCAGCTCGGCCTGCGGATCGGCCTTGTACTTCTTGGCGTTGAGCTGGAAGTGGTCGCCCTGGATGAAGAGCGGGCCCGTCCACCCCTCCTTGATGGCCGCCGCGGTGAGCACCGCCACGTACTCGCCCGGGCGCTGGTCGGTGTAGCCGATCTCGCTGCGGGCGATCTCCAGGATCAGCGCGCCCACCTTCAGGTCGCGCGCGGCGCCGAAGAGGGCGCGCGCCGTGTCGAACGACGAGGCGCGGATGTTCATGGCCGGCACGGTGAAGCCCTGCGTCTCGCCGCGGCCGCGCGCCATGTACAGGTCGTGGATGGACGCGGGCGCCACGCCCAGCAGGCGCCCGGCCTCGCCGATCAGCCAGCGGGCACTGTCGCGCACGTCGGTGTCGGCGCCGAACACGGCGGCGTGGGCCAGGCGGTCGATGCCGCCCGAACGCAGCGCGTCTTCGCTCACCAGCTCCAGCGCGCCGCCCTCCACGCGCACGGAACTGCTCAGCTCGCCCAGCAGCGCCTGCACGGGCGCGCTGCCCAGGATGGCAAGGTCGTCGGCGGGAGTCGTGACGGTGGCCACGAGGTTCTCCTTGGTCTCTATGTGGGTACGGATCAGTCGGGATGATGATGCCGGGAACGCCGCGGCGGGCGGCAATGTGCACGCAAGGCGTGTGCTGGGGCAAGTCGGCATCGTTCGCGTGGGGGGCGGGCGCAGCCCGGGCCCTCACCCTGCCGCCGCGCGGCTGTCCGTCTCCCAGAACAACCGGGGAGAGGTACCTGGGCGCTTCGCGCGGCTACGAGCACGGACTCGCCCCCGGCGCCGCGCGGAATCCAGCGCCTGTGGGACGATGTCGGGTGACGACGGACGCTCTCAGATCAGGTCGTCCTCGGTGTTGCAGGGTCGTGGAATGCCTCGACTGGCGGGGCCGGGATCTGCGCGGAGATCGTGGATCAGCGCAGCCTCGACCCTCCGCCGGACTCGCATGCTCGCCCCTACGAAATCGCACGGACACCTCCCGCGTCCGCCGGCTGCCGGATCTGCCCCTGCGCCCTGCCGGGTCTGCGATTTGCTGGCTTCGGCACGCAGTCGATCCCCGTCGTCTCCCTCCAATCCGGCGGCGGCCCGTGGCCGAATCATCCGATCGAACGCAGGAGCCCGGCGAGGACGAGCGCCCCGAGGGTGCGCCGGACCTCGACCACGAGCAGCAGGAGAAGGCGGCCGAGGAGCAGTCGCTGGACGCCGACACCACCCACGAGGTGATCCGGCGCGAGGGCGAGGAGGAGCTCAAGCGCTCCACCTCGGCGCTGGCCTGGAGCGGGCTGGCGGCCGGGCTGGCGATGGGGTTCTCGCTGGTGGCCGAGGGGGTGCTGAAGTCGCGCCTTCCGGAAGCCGAATGGACGCCATTGGTCACCAAGCTGGGCTACTCGTTCGGCTTCCTGATCGTGATCCTGGGCAGCCAACAGCTCTTCACCGAGAACACGCTCACGGCGGTCGTTCCGCTGCTGGCCAACCGCACGGGCGAGATGTTCCGCAACGTGGCGCGGCTGTGGGGGGTGGTGCTGCTCACCAACCTCGTGGGCGCGCTGGCGTTCGCGTTCGTGCTGGGGCGTACCGAGCTCTTCCGGCCCGACGTGCACCACGCCTTCGTGGACATCGCCCACAAGGTGGTGGAGAACGGCTTCTGGCTCACGCTGCTGAAAGGCGTGTTCGCGGGGTGGCTGATCGCGCTGCTGGTGTGGATGCTCCCGGCGTCGGAGAGCTCGCACGTGCTGGTGATCGTGCTGATCACCTGGCTGGTGGGCGTGGGCGAGTTCGCGCACATCGTGGCCGGGGCGGTGGAGGTGTTCTACCTGGCCGTGGTGAGCCAGCTGGGGTGGGGCGAGGCGTTCACCCGCTTCATCGTGCCCACGCTGATCGGCAACGTGCTGGGCGGGGTGACGCTGGTCTCGGCGCTCAACCACGCGCAGGTGACGGCGGGCGGCGGGAAGAGCCACGGATGAAGCAGATCCCGCATCTGGGCTTGCTTCTGCTGTTCACGGCGGCCCCGTTCGTGCGCCCCCCCGCCGCGGCCGCACAGCAGCCCGTGGGCGACACGCTGCGCATCGGGCTGGTGATCCCCGACTCGGCCGCGCGGACGGAGGCGATGCGCGGCACCGCGCGCGGGGTGCGGATGGGGGTGGAGGAGGCCGCGCGCTCGGCTGCGCTGTTCGGGCGCGCGGTGGTGCTGGAGGAAGGCGCCGACGCGGAGCAACTGGTGCGCGCGGGGCGCGTGCAGGCGCTGGTGGGCGGGTTCGAGGCCGGCGAGTGCCAGACGCTGGCCGACGCGGCGGAGCGGCTGGGCGTGCCGTGGGTGGACGTGGGATGCGACGCGGATGCCCTGCGCGGGGCCGGGTGCCGGGCGACCAGCTTCCACGTGGCGCCCAGCGCGGCGATGGCGGCGGATGCGGTGGCGATGGCGGGTGGGGCGGAGGGGCGTGCGGTGGCGTGGGACCCGCGGCTGGAGCGCTTCGGCGCTGACCAGCTGAACCAGCGGTTCCGCGCGCGTTACGGGGTGGGGATGGACTCCCGGGGATGGGTGGGGTGGTTCGCGGTGAAGGTGCTGTGGGAGTCCACCCTGCGCGCGCGCTCGGCAATGCCGGGCGCGCTGCTGGCGTATCTGCGTTCGGGCGCAACGCAGTTCGATGGGCACAAGGGGCGCCCGCTCTCCTTCCGCGCGTGGGACGGCCAGCTGCGCCAGCCGCTCTACGTCGTCTCCCCCGCCTCGCCCGACCCGGTGGAGGTGCCCCGCGCCGCGCCCGCGGACTCGTCGTCGCGCGAGGTGCTGGACCGGCTGGGGACGGCGGAGGGGCGGACGGAGTGCAGGCGGCGGTAGGTTCGATGGCGGAACGGGAGGCGAATGGAATTCGCGGCAACAACGGCCCAAAGTCCGCTTCGCGGACTCCCGAGGCGGGATCTGATCAGGTAGGTGGGGATCTCGCGGCCGCCGGTCTCATACCGCCGGTTGAAACCGGCGGCTGGAACTTCGGAAAGTCCGCCTTCGCGGACTGTGGGGGCGGCATTGGTGCAGGTGGCGCGGATCGGCGCCGCCTTCGCTACCCCGGATTGAAATCCGAGGCAACAACGGCACGAAGCCCGCCTTCGCGGACTGCTCGCAGGCTGTCGTGCACGATTCGGCCGCCCGTGCACACGGATGCCGCGGCCACAGCCTCGCGCTGTTTGCGAGGCTTCCCATTGTTCTAGCCCGCGGCTTCAGCCGCCCGTGTAGAGCCCAGGCGCCGCCGCAGACGGCGGCATCCACACGCATCAGCATCCAGCCCCATGCCGCGTCCGCCGATCGTCACCCTCGCCGCTGCCCTGCTCTTCCCCGCCACCGTCGCCGCGCAGCAGGCGCGGGTGCCGCTGGCGTTCGTGAGCAACGAAGGGTCGCGCGACATCAGCGTGATCAACACGGCCACGAACCGCGTGGTCGCCCGCATCGCCGTGGGCGTGCGGCCGCGGGGGATCCAGGCCAGCCCCGACGGGCGGCGCGTGTACGTGGCGCTCAGCGACGAGCACCCCAACGCCACCAGCCGCGGCGACGGCATCGCCGTGATCGACGTGGCCACGCGCCGCGTGATCGCGCTCTACGACGCCGGCAGCGACCCCGAGCAGTTCGCCGTGACCCCCGACGGCGCGCGCCTCTTCGCGTCGAACGAGGACGCGGGCACGGCGTCGGCCACCGACCTGCGCACAGGGCGCATGCTGGGCACCATGGTGGTGGGGATCGAGCCCGAGGGCGTGGCGGTGAGCCCCGACGGGCGCTGGGTGTACGTGACCGCCGAGACCAGCAACACCATCAGCGTGATCGACGCGCGCGCCAACCGCGTGGTCACCAACGTCCTGGCCGACCTGCGCCCCCGCGCCACCGCCTTCTCGCCCGACGGCCGGCGCGCCTACGTGACCAACGAGGTGAGCGGGTCGCTGATCGAGATCGACACGCGCACGCACCAGCCGCTGCGCAGCGTGGTCCTGGAGCGCGGCGAGGGGAAGCCGGTGGGCGTGGTGGCGTCGCCCGATGGCGCCCGGGTCTACGTGGCCAACGGCGCAGCATCCGTCGTCTCGGTGCTAGACGCGCGCACGCTGCGGCAGGTGGCGCGCGTGCCCGTGGGGCGGCGACCGTGGGGGATCGCCATCACCCGCGACGGACGGCGTGTCTACACCGCCTGCGGGCTGGCGAACGAGGTGCACGTGATCGACACGGCCACCAACCGCGTAGTCGCCCGCATCCCCGTGGGCACGCGGCCGTGGGGCGTGGCGATCACGCGGTGAACGGAAGGCCACACTTTGTCCCGCGCGGCCCAAATCGTCGCGTGAAACCGCGGATTCGCTTGCATCGGCCGCGGCGATCGGCGATCGTCAATGGAGCGCAATGCGAAACATCGATCGTTGCACCCGTTTTCCCGGAGATCTCGTGAACCGCATCCTTACGCGCGGCGTCCTCCCGCTCGCCCTGATTGCCGCCGGCTGCGCCCCCAGGGCCACGCGGCTCGCCAGCTCGAGCGGGCCCACCCTGGTGGGCTGCTCCGAGTTCCAGACGGTGTCACCGGGAGCGGCCACCCGCAACTTCAACAACTTCTACGTGGCCGTGCGGGTGGATGCCGCCGGCAAGGTGGTGCCGGGCTCGGGCGAGACGCCGCGCGGGCGCGGCACGGTGGTCGCGGCACAGCGCGCCCGGAAGATGGCCGAGAGCTGCACCTTCGAGCCCGCCACGCTCTACGGCGCACCCGCCGAGACGCGGACGTTCGTGCGCGTCTACCTGCCCAACGAGCCCGAGGACGACCTCCGCGCGCTTACCGGCTGAGCGCACGCCGGCCGGCTGCATGGCGGCACGGCGGCCGTAGCGTCCACGGAATCGGATGGTCCACGCAGAAATGGAACGGGCGAGCTTTCGCTGGGAAGGCTCGCCCGTTCGTATGTTTGTCCGCTCGATCCGACGGATCAGCGTCCTCTCAATCGGCTGAGAGGGCGGCGTGCAAGTCGGTATGGATTAACCGTTTATACGTCCGGATCTCCAGTCGGTCCACGCCCCACGCCGTACCCCGCCGCCCACACCAGCCGCGTGGCCAGCGCCCAGCAGCACACCGCCGCGAAGCCGATCAGCTCGCCCGCGGGGCGCACGGGGCGCCAGTCGGCGAACATGCGGCGGGCGCCCTCGGCCAGGTCGCCCAGGCCGAACGCCGTCCCTTGCGCGGGGCCGATGCGCGTCCACAGTACGGGGATCACCGAGTAGCGCACCAGCGCCAGGATCACCGCCAGGCTGGCCAGCGACGCCACCAGCCGCCGCGGGCTCCCGGCCGAGAACACGCTCCATGCGGTGATCGCCACCCCCGCCACCACCACCCACTGCACCAGCCCCGGCGGCGGGAACAGGAACTCCATCACCTGCGCCGTCGCCACCGTCCCATAGACCAGCGCCGCCCAGCCGGGCACGCCCCTCGGCGGCGCCCAGGCGCCGCGCAGCACCAGCAGGTACGCCAGCAGCAGCGCGAACAGCCCCTCCACGATGCCGAACAGGTGGTATTCCACCCCCTGCTCCACCGGCACCACGCCGGCCAGCACGGCCGACAGCAGGAAGAGCAGCGAGGCCGCCACGGCGCGCTGCGCCGGCGTCCACCCCGTCCGAGCACGGCTTGCCGGGGGATCGTCGGACGGAGGCTGGCCGGTCGAGGCCAGCGCTGCCGTAGGACGAACCGCCGGAAGCGGAGCCATCGAGGGGTCCGTGACCGGAGGATGGGTCGCCGCGGGGCGGAAGAGAGGCTCCGTCATCGGGGGATCCATTCCAGCGGCCCCGGGCGCATCCGCCGGTCGATGCGCTCGGCCAGCGACTGCGCGCGGGCGCGGGTGGGCGGTGCGAGGGGGACGCCCTGCACGCGCTTGACGGCGGACAGCGCCTCGGCCAGCACCGCGTTGTTGTCGGCGCGGTACCACGGGCCCGCGCCCGATGCCAGCATCAGCTCGGCGCGGTCGAGCACGATGTTGGCCCACAGCTCGGTGGCCGTGCGCGCCTGGGTGGTGTCGGCGGTGTGCTGGCGGGCGGTGAGCGCTTCTTCCTCGGCCTCGGCGTAGCGGGCGATGGCGCCGGCGGTGTCGCCCGCCGCCCGCGCGCGCTGCGCGGCGCTGATGCGCTCGCGGGCGCGCGACACGCGCGGCGTGAACGCGTCGGGCGCCACGGCCACCAGCGCCGCGCTCCCCACCTCGCCCGCCGTCTGCGGGGCGGCGCGGTAGAGGAGGACCGCGAACACCGTCCCCACCACCAGCGCCGCCAGCCCCGGCAGCACCCACGGCTCGCGCAGCCCCGTGCGGTCGCGCACGGGCGCGGCGGCAGACGCAGGCGCGGATGCCGGTGTCGGCTGGAGTTGCGTGGCGTCGGGAGATGGCGGTGCGTCCATCACGATGGGCTCGGGGTGGCGGAGAGACCGGCGTCAGGCCGCGGATGGGTTACAGGTCAAGCGGAGAGCTACATCGCAAGTTCCCCACCTGTAACCGCGGACGAAAGCGACGGAGCGCATTGCGTGAGGGATTCGCGCCCGCAGGGCCGAGACGGGGGCGCGCTCGCACCGCGGCCGGGGAAACGCGAGAGAGCGTGGCGCGCCGGCGGCTCGGCGCCGTTGGCAACGGCGGTATCGTTGCCTACGGCGCGCGAAGCCCGGCCCGGAGCGCAGCGGAGGGACACGCCCGAACCCCGCTGTTCCGTAGCCGTCCTCGCATCAACGTCTTGCAGTTCGCATGAACGTCGACGGAGGAGCCGCGACTCGCTAGCCGTCGAACCCGCGCGAAGCCAGGAAGTCGGCCGCGTCGTCGCCGCGCACGCACCAGTCGCCCAGGCGGCCGCTGTGCGGGCCGTGCCAGTCGGAGCCGCCGGTGCGGAAGAGGCCCATGTCGCGCGCGGCCTGCTCGAACAGCATGCTCTCCACCGGCGGCGTCTTGGGGCGGAAGCACTCGATGCCGTCCAGCCCCCACCCGGCGAAGGTGCGCACCTCGCGGTCGAACACCTCCAGCGCCGGGTGCGCCCACACCGCCACCCCGCCGGCCGCGTGGATGGCGTCGATGGCCTCGCGCACGCTGGGGAACTGGCTGGGCACGAAGGCGCTGCCGCCGTCCTTGAGGTACAGGTCGAAGGCCTCGCCCACGCTGCGGGTGTGCCCCGCCTGCTGCAGCGCGCGCGCCAGGTGCGGCCGCCCCAGCGAGCTGGCCTCGGGGCCGGCCACGCGCAGCACGTCCTCGTAGGCCACGCCCACGCCCATCCCCTGCAGCCGCTTCACCATCTCCTGCATGCGCACGGCGCGGCGGTCGCCGGCCAGCGCCTGGTGGCCCTGCAGCGAGGGGGCGTCGGGGTCCACGCCGTAGCCCAGCACGTGGATCTCGTGCTCGCCGTGGTGCGAGCTCAGCTCGATGCCGGTGAGCACGGCCACCGGCTGCCCCCGCGCGGCATCGAGCGCCTCGTGCAGGCCGTTGACCGTGTCGTGGTCGGTGATGGAGATCACGTCCAGCCGCCCCTTCACCGCGGCGTTCACGATGGCCGTGGGCGACAGCTGCCCGTCCGACGCGTGGGTGTGGATGTGGAGGTCGACGCGCTTCAGGCTCAGGCTCATGTGTTTCGGTGGAACGAAGATGCGAAGGCCCGCCGCCGCGGCGCATGCGTTTCGGCGGCGGGCCCGTAAGTGTCGTGTGTGTGTCTCGATTACCCCGCGTCAGCGGCGCCAGGCCAGCCCGATGCCCCAGTCGGCGCCGTCGCCCAGGTTGGCGCCCACGCGCAGGCTCAGGTTGGGCGCGAAGTCGAAGTCGGCGCCCACGTCGGCCAGCACGTCCAGCTCGGCGTCGCCGTCGAACAGCGGCGCCACCACGGCCACGCGGGGGTGGATGAACGGGGTGATGCGCACCCCCGGCGTTTCGGTGAAGGTGTGGCCGATGATCAGCCCCACCTGCCCGCCGATGCCGCTGCCGTCGCCGATGGCGCCCTGCGCGCCCAGCGTGAGCGCCAGGTCGAGCGGGGGAACCGGCAGGCTCAGCGGCTGGCGCCAGTCGGCGCCCAACAGCACGTATCCGTCGCCCAGGTCGGCAAAGCCGGCGCGCAGCCCCAGGTCGCCCGTGCCGAAGTTGCGCCGCCAGATCCCTTCGATGGCCAGGTCGCCCGGCCCATCGCTCAGGTACAGCCCGATGTCGTTGCCCCGCACGGTGCTCTGGAACGGGAGCGTGAACACCTGCGCGTGCGCCTGCGTGGCACCCAGAACGGCCGCCGCGGCGGCCACCCACATCGCCTTCTTCATCCCCATCCCCGGTTTCTGGTACGCAACAAACGCCCCGCCCCGGCCACGGCGGCCCGGCGAGGCGCACTCCTGGCGGCGTTCGTTACAAGTTTCAGACCAGAGAAAGCCTTGCGCCGGCTGCAACCGGCGGCCGGAGCAGCCCGCCCGCGGCCCTCCACGCGCGACCGCCGCCCGGTGGCTATACCTCGTTGCCGTGGCGGGAGTTCCGTCGCTTCACGTCGCCTCGGTTGCGGCCACGGTGCTGGGCGGAGCGGCCGCAATGAGCGGCGGGCGGCGTCTGCCGCTGTGTCGCGTTTCCCGGGGCGAGCGACGGCGCCGGTGCCAGAGTGGCGGATTGAGAGGATGCGAGGGAGATCGGATGGGATCACAGCAGCCACGAAGAATCGTCGCGACGAAACGGTCCGCCGAATGTCTCCTCAGCCTCGCCTCCAGGGCGATGCCTACCCGACCGCATCCTGCGCGGCCCAGCAATCTGTCCTGCCGTGTCCGGCACACGGCGAGGCGCACGTTCTACGGTCGTCCCACGCGGATCATTCCGCACGCCTCCATCCCCTCGCCCCCGCAGCGGCCATGGCCCGTTCACTCGTCCGATCCACCCTCGCCGCGCTTGCGCTGGTGCTCGCCGCGTGCGGCGGCGAATCACCTCTCTCCAGCACGCTGCACCTGGAGATCACCCCCGACCGGGAAGCGTACACGGCGGGGAGCACGGCCACCCTCACCATCCGCAACCTGGGCGCAAGCGAGGTGTCCTACAGCCTGTGCGGCCACGAGATCCAGCGGCAGACGCCCACCGGCTGGGTAGCGGCGGTGCCCGGCAACGGCGGGTGCGCGCTGGTGATCTTCACCCTGGCACCCGGCGCGAGCGTGACGGCCGAGACGCCGCTCCCGGCATCGCTGCCTGCGGGCACCTACCGGGTGTACCTCCCCGGCTTCGTCTACTCGCGCCCCGACGAGGTGTCGCTCGACCTGCAGACGCGCAAGTCGTCGCGCCCATTCCAGGTGACGGCGCCGTAAGCAGGCTCGAGACGGCGGATGGAAGCAGAGGGGCCGGGAATCGCCGGTTGCGCGATACCCGGCTCCTTGCTCGCCAGCGACAAATGTTCCATACTCACCGGCGCCGACGACTCCCCGTCGCCGGCGACCTGCGCTTTCGGTGCGATCGGCACCAGCTCCCCGCGAGACACACGCCTTCCTGTCGGCACGGAGCCTCTCCCCCGCAGTGCTACACATCCAACTCCGGAGTACTCGTGGCTCGTCGCTTCATCCGCAACACGTTCATCACCGCCGCGCTGGTGGCGCTCGCCGCCTGCTCGGGCGGGGTCGTGGACAGCACACCTCCCCGCGTCCAGGTGACCACCGACAAGTCGACCTACGCCGCTGGCAGCGCCGTGAAGGCCGCGCTGCGCAACAGCGGCGACGGCAAGCTGACGTATACCGACTGCTGGCCCGCGGTGCAGCGCCAGACGGCCACGGGGTGGAGCCGCGTGGACACCGGCGCGCCCGTGGCTTGCCCCGGGGCCAACGCACACGAGCTGGGCTCGGGGTCGAGCATCACCGCAACGGTATTCCTCCCGGGAACGCTGACGCCCGGCACGTACCGCATCTACTTCTCCGACTTCGTCGGCCAGACCGCCGCCGAGGAGGGCAGAGAGTCATCGCCCTTCCAGCTCACCGCGCCGTAAGCAGCCTCGACCGCGTTCGCCGGGATATCTCGCGCACGGCCGCGCGGGCCTGCATCGTACGCCAGAACCGGCCCCGCTCCTCATCCCGAGAAGCGGGGCCGGTCCGTTCCGCACTCACCAGCGGGTCGCAGCGCACACGCATAAGGCTGCCGAAGCTCTTTCACTGAAACGAGTTACAGGCGGTCGGGTCCATCTTTTGCCGTCAGCCTTCGAGCCGCTGCCGCAAACCGGTAACCCATGCGGCGGCGTCCGTGGCAGCCCATCTCACGAGGAGGGACGACGATGAAGAAGCTGCGACTCACCCCCGAGCACCTGCGGGTGGAATCGTTCCCCGTGCAGGGCCTGCCGGCGGACGAGGCGGGGACGGTGCAGGCCCAGGTGACCGGCCTGCCGCGCACCTGCCCCGAATGCGCGCCGACGCGCGGGCAGATCACCTGTCCCTGACCTGAGCGGGCCGGGCTCGCCATCGCCAGACGCAGACCGGCCCCGCGCCTCAAGCTGAGACGCGGGGCCGTTCCGTGCTTCGTTCTTCCCGAGGACGTCAGACGGTCACGCCGCGGAAGCCTTCTCGCTGAGCACCGTCACCGTGTTGTCGACCACCTGCAGGAAGCCGCCCGAGACGGTGTAGCTGGTGCTCTTGCCGCCCTGCTCGATGCGCAGCGTGCCCGTGCCCAGCAGCGCCATCAGCGGCGCGTGGCCGCGCAGGATGCCGAGCGAGCCGTTCCACGCGGGCGCCACCACCTGGTCGGCGTCGCCCTCGTAGACCGTGGCCTCGGGGGTGATCACCGACACGCGCAGGCCGGTGCCGGTGCTCTCGCCGCCGGTTGCGGGGGTGGTCATCGCGTCAGCCCCCCTGCTCCAGCTTGCGCGCCTTCTCCACGGCACCCTCGATCGAGCCCACCATGTAGAACGCCTGCTCGGGAAGGTGGTCGAACTCGCCGGCCACCACGCGCTCGAACGAGGCGATGGTGTCCTCCAGCTTCACGTACTCGCCCGGCGTGCCCGTGAACTGCTCGGCCACGAAGAAGGGCTGCGACAGGAAGCGCTGCAGGCGGCGCGCCCGGCCCACGATCACCTTGTCCTCTTCGGTCAGCTCGTCCATCCCCAGGATGGCGATGATGTCCTGCAGCTCCTTGTAGCGCTGCAGGATGCGCTGCACCGAGGTGGCCACGTCGTAGTGGCGCTGCCCCACGTACTGCGGGTCCAGGATGCGGCTGGTGCTGTCGAGCGGGTCCACGGCCGGGTAGATGCCCAGCTCCGAGATCGCGCGCGAAAGCGTGGTCGTGGCGTCGAGGTGCGCGAACGCCGTGGCCGGCGCCGGGTCGGTGAGGTCGTCGGCGGGCACGTAGATGGCCTGCACCGAGGTGATCGACCCCTCGCGCGTGGAGGTGATGCGCTCCTGCAGCTGCCCCATCTCGGTGGCCAGGGTGGGCTGGTAGCCCACGGCGCTCGGCATGCGGCCGAGCAGCGCCGACACCTCGGAGCCGGCCTGCGTGAAGCGGAAGATGTTGTCCACGAAGAACAGCACGTCCTGCTTCTCCACGTCGCGGAAGTACTCGGCGACGGTGAGGCCGGTGAGCGCCACGCGCAGGCGCGCGCCCGGCGGCTCGTTCATCTGGCCGTACACCAGCGCCACCGAGCTCTCGGGGAGGTTGTCCTCCTTGATCAGCCCGCTCTCGATGAACTCGAGCCACAGGTCGGTGCCCTCGCGGGTGCGCTCGCCCACGCCGGCGAACACCGAGCGGCCGCCGTGGCCCATCGCGATGTTGTGGATGAGCTCCTGGATGACCACCGTCTTGCCCACGCCGGCGCCGCCGAAGAGGCCGATCTTGCCGCCCTTCACGTACGGGGCGAGGAGGTCCACCACCTTGATCCCGGTCTCCAGGATCTCGGCCTTGGGCTCCAGGTCCACGAACTTGGGCGCGGGGCGGTGGATCGGCCAGCGCTCGGAGTCGAGCGGGATCAGCCCGCGCTCGTCCACGGGCTCGCCCAGCACGTTGAGGATGCGGCCCAGCGCGCTCGCGCCGACCGGCACGGTGATGCTGGTGCCGGCGTCCAGCACCTCCATCCCGCGCACCACGCCGTCGGTGGCGCTCATGGCCACGGCGCGCACCTGGTTGCGGCCGATGTGCTGCTGCACCTCGAGCGTCACGTCCACGGCCTCCACCCCGTCGGTGGCGGCCTGGCGGATCACCAGGGCGTTGTAGATGTCGGGAAGGGTCTCGAACTCGGCGTCGATCACCGGGCCGATCACCTGCACCACCTTGCCGGTGTTGCGGGCGCCGGGCGCTACGGTGGCGTTCTGGGGGGCAGTGGCTGCCATCTATCTCTCCTTGGTCCGTGTTCCGCCTGGTTTATTCCAGCGCCGCGGCGCCGCCGACGATCTCGGCGATCTCCTGCGTGATGGCCGCCTGCCGCACCCGGTTGTAGGTACGCGTCAGCCCTTCCAGCATGTCACCCGCGTTGTCGGTCGCGTTCTTCATGGCCGTGCGCTGGGCGCCGTAGAACCCGGCGGTGGTCTCCACCAGCGCGCGGTAGACGCTGTTGCGCACGTACAGCGGGAGCACCTGGCCCAGGATCTCGTCGGCCCCTGGCTCCAGGATGTAGTCCACGCTGCGCGCCTCGCCCTCACCCGCCTCGGGCGTCTGCACCGGCAGCACCTGGAGGGTGACCGGCGGCGTGGACAGCGCGCTCTTGAACTGCGCGTAGATCACGTACACCGCGTCGAGCTCGCCGGCGATGAAGCGGTCCATCAGCCCGTTCACCAGCCGCTCGGCGTCGGCGGCGCCGGGGCGGTCGCCCATGTCGGTCACCGCGGTGAGCACGTTCTCGCCCATGAAGCGGAAGAACGAGATCCCCTTCTTCCCCGACACGTGCAGCTCGGCCTCCACGCCCTTGCCCCGCAGGTCGCGCAGCAGCTCGCGCCCCTGGCGGATCAGGTTGGCGTTGAAGGCGCCGGCCAGCCCGCGGTTGCCGGTGAGGAGGAGCACCGCCGCGCGGCGCGTCTCCTCGGGCTGGCGCAGGATGGGGAAGCGCGCCACCAGCTCCGGGTTGATCAGCCGGCGCACCACGTCGGCCAGCCGCTCGGCGTAGGGGCGGGCGGCGGCCACCCGGTCCTGCGCGCGCTTGAGCTTGGACGTGGCCACCATCTCCATCGTCCGCGTGATCTTGCGCGTGTTCTGGACCGAGCGGATGCGGCCCTTCAGTTCTCTGGCTTTGGCCATGGCTTATCTATGGTTTCGGCGATGGACGCCGGCTGAACTGCCCAACAGGTGCGTGAGTGCGCTGGTGCGCCAGTGCGTCGGGGCGCGGGCAGTCACGCACTCGCGCACCCGTTCCAACGCACCTGTTCCCACACGCACCCGTTCCGTCAGTAGCTCTGCCGCGCGCCGGCCGCGTTGGCCTCGGGGCGCCCGGCCAGCTGGAGCTGGTCGGCGCCCATGTGGCGGTCGGCGTCGGTCTCGCTCAGGATCGGGTTGTTCGCGAAGTCGTCGGTGCCCACCGGGCTGTGCGGGTCGGCGAACAGCTGCCCGTACGTCGCGATCACGTCCTTGAGCGCCTGCTCGGTCTCCGCCGTCAGGTCGCGCGTGTCGCGGATCGACTGCAGGATATGCGGGTGCTGCGTGCGCAGGTACACGTGGAAGTCGCGCTCCCAGGCGCGGATCTGCGGCACGTCCACCTGGTCGAGGTGCCCGTTGGTGAGCGCGTAGATGATCGCCACCTGGTGCTCCACCGGCATCGGCGTGTACTGCGCCTGCTTCAGCACCTCCACGCTGCGCGCGCCGCGCGCCAGCTGGCGCTGCGTCACCGCGTCGAGCTCGCTGCCGAAGGCAGCGAACGCCTCCAGCTCGCGGTACTGCGCCAGCTCGCCCTTGAGCTTGCCGGCCACCTTCTTCATGGCCTTGATCTGCGCCGCGCCGCCCACCCGGCTCACCGAGATGCCCACGTTCACCGCCGGGCGCACGCCCGAGTAGAACAGGTTGGCCT
>Ga0247773_1000452_pt1 | contig 17406 bp, 19 predicted proteins | sample UWRJL092311B6_FD_179934 | JGI IMG/M metagenome (GOLD analysis project Ga0247773, IMG submission 179934) | Plant litter microbial communities from Arlington Agricultural Research Station in Wisconsin, United States - UWRJ-L092-311B-6 | ecosystem: Environmental > Terrestrial > Plant litter >...
CCTGGACGCGGAAGGTGTCGCCGTCGGTCTCGATGGTGGTGCCCAGCCGGCGCAGCGCCCGGATCGTGTAGCCGACGTGGCCGGCGTCGGACAGGCCGTGGATGCGGCTGGTGCCCGGTGCCAGCGAGGCCAGCATCAGCGCGCGGTGCGCGTGGTACTTCGAGACCGGGATGGTCAGCTCACCGCTCAGCGGGCTGACCGACCCCTTGACCAGGAGCCGCACTCTTTCTCCTCTCGGGTCTCAGCTCGCCGGCCGGTCCGGCGTACCGACACCGCCGGTGACCGCGTGCATGCCGCCGTCGGCGTGCAGCACCTGGCCGGTGGTCCAGCGGGACAGGTCCGACAGCAGGAACAGCACCGCCCCGACCACCCGGGACGGGTCGTAGCGGTCCCAGCCCAGCGGGGCCCACCGCTCGTAGTAGTCGGCCAGGTCGCCGAAGCCGCCGACTCCGCGCGCCGACACCGTCTCGACCGGACCGGCGGCCACCAGGTTCACCCGAACCCCGGACGGGCCGAGGTAGAGCGCCAGGTACTGCGCGACGGACTGCAAGGCCGTCTTGAACACGCCCATCCAGTCGTAGCCGGGCAGTGCCCGCTGGGTGTCGACGGTCATCCCGACCACCGCGCCGCCGTGCTCGGACCGGGCCAGCGCGGGCGCCAGCGCCTGGGCCAGCTGGGCCAGCGAGTAGGCCGAGGTGCGGAAGCCGGCCAGCGCGCTGCTGGCCGGGGTGCTCAGAAAGGCCTTGCCCAGCGCGTCGGAGGGAGCGAAGGCAATGCTGTGCAGCACCCCGTCGAGGCGGTCCCAGTGCCGCACCCGCTCGGCCAGCGCCTCGAACCCGGCGTCGTCGGTGACGTCGAGTTCCAGCACCTCGGCGGGCTCGGGCAGCAGCGCGGCCGCCTTGCGGGTGATCCGCATCGCCCGACCGAAGGAGGTCAGGCAGACCTCGGCGCCGGCCCGCTGCAGTGCCGCGGCGACGTGCCAGGCGATCGACTCGTCGTTGAGGACGCCGGTGACGAGGTACTTCCTGCCCGGGAGTTCGAGCACCGACGATCTCCGCTTCCCGGACCCGGCGGTCCCGCTCAGCCGGCTGCGGGCCGCTCGGTGACGATCCGGTCGACGAGCTGGCCGAGGGTGAGGCCGACCAGGTCCCGGCGCGGGATCTCCACGCCGTAGTCCCGCTTGATCGAGGTCATCAGGTCCGCGACGTCGAGCGAGTCGATGTCGAGCTCGTCGAACCGCGCGTCGGCGCTGATCGCGTCCTGCTCGACACCGAGGTCGACGAGTTCGGAATTGAGGAACTCCTGGACGGCGGTCGGGTCGACTTCCTGCGGCATGTGGGGGGATTCCCTTCGGTTAGGCGATGGTGGCGAGCGGGCGGCGGGCGAAGTTGGGCGAGTGGCGCTGGGACCAGTACCACTGCCGCCAGTAGGCCTCGGTCAGCTCGACCCAGGTCTGGAGCGTCTCGGTGCTGTCCAGGAACCGGTTCAGGCTGACCGCGAGCCAGGTGTAGACGGCCTGGCTGTCCCGGCAGCCACCGCAGTCGCCGGAGGTGCAGCAGAACTGCAACGTCTGGTAGTCGGCACCGTAGACGGCGAACCCGTCGATCACCGGGTGGCCGTTGGCGACCCGCTCGGCGTGCTCGGGCAGCTCGACGCTGATGCTGGGGCAGACCTCGTAGCCGAACCGGCCGCCCCAGTGGGTGCGCCCGGTGATCAGGGTCTCGATGAAGTACGGGTGCGAGACCACCACCTCGGGATACTGCTGCTTGACCCGCAGCGCCTCGGCCAGCGTCCGCTTCTCGTTCTCGATGTGCAGCGGGTGGTCGGTGCCGTGCTCGGAGTAGAAGTTGAACGTCACCTGGTTGCCGTTGTCGCCGATCGCGGCCACCGTCGGCTCGACGTACTGCAGGCCGTCCTCGGACAGCGCGAACACGAAGGTGACCCGGGGGTCGTCCTTGTAGTGGTCCAGCGCCTTCTGGAACAGCCCGGTGAACGCCGAGCCGTTGACCCGGTGGGCGCGCAGGTCGTCGTCGAGCGGGCCGCCGCCGAACAGGCTGATCGCCACCGCGACGTTCTCGAAGCCGGCCATCGGCAGCGGCCGCAGCCCGTTGGAGGAGATGGTGATGTAGGGCAGCTTGGCCACGAACGGCTCGACCCGGTTGAGCACCAGGGTCGGCTCACCGCCGATCAGGGTGGCCTGGGTGACGCCGTTGTCGACCAGCTTGTCGACGAACGCCCTGATCACCCCCGGGTCCGAGGTCTCGGAAACGGCGGTGTCGAAGCCGCCCTCGAAGTACCAGCAACCCTTGCAGCGGATGTTGCAGGTGGTGGTCAGGTGTACCTCGCAGGCCTTGACCCGGCGGTTCATGTCCCGGATCACCTGCACCCGCTCGGCCAGGTCGGGCCGGTCGGCGAGCAGGGCCCGCAGCCGGGCCTTGGACTCGCGCCGGTCGGGCTCGGGGGGCTGGGGGGAGGACGGCGGGCCGAGCCGCAACGGAACCGATGCCATGGCTCAGACTCCCTCGGTGACCGGGACCCGCAGTCCCAGGTTGGTGATGCGCTGGGACACGGTCCTGATCCACTCGTCCCGGGCCTGGGCGTTGGTGGTCTTGCGCAGCCCGTAGCGGATCGCGAGCTCGGCCTTCTTGGAGTTCGGGTTGCCGAACACCCCGATGAAGGTGGGCCACAGCCGGTCGACCGCGGCCTGCAGCTGCTCGCGGCCCTCCTCGGTGGCGGCCAGGTTGCGGCACACCCGGGCGCCGTGGGCGATATGCACCCGCTCGTCCAGGATGATGGTGCGCACCGCGTCGGCCCAGGGCTTGTAGCTGCTGTCGGAGAACTCGCGGATCATCAGCAGCGCGGCCTCCTCGCCGATGTAGGAGAACACCCCGCGCTCGGCCCAGGTGGTGCAGGTGTGCAGGCCCTGGTCGGCGAACAGGTTGCGGTCCTCCAGGCGCTGGGTCTCCATGTAGGTGGTGTCGACCCCGATGTCGGCGAGAACCTTCTTGCCGATCTTGTAGTGGTCGTACTCCTCGACGGCGCGCTCGGCGCAGACCTGCCGCTCCTCGGCGTTGGGCGCCATCGGCAGGAACATCATGGTGTAGTCGTCGCCGCCGGAGAGTTCGCCCTCGCTGTTGATCATGACCTGGCTGATCAACATCTTCTGGTACGCCTTGGGCGCCCGGTGGAACTCCTCCGGGGTCCGCACCACGATCTCTTCGTCGTCAAGAATCGCGACTTGCTGGGTCACGTCACCCTCCCATGCCGACCGGGCGCACCAGTTGCATGCGCTACCCGGAAAACCGCCGTTGCCGCCGCTCGCGATCCGGCAGCCAGAAGGTTGTCGAATCGACAAATTGGGTCCGGGGCATGCTATCAGCCGAAACCCGGACCTCCCGGGGCTGAATTGGAGATGGTTCGGGCTCGCCGGAGCCCCGGACGGCGGGTCGGTTTCGGGTGGCCCGGCCGACAAGTTGCCTAAGATGGCAGGCGAGCGGCGGGCAGAGGAGGCCATCGTGCTCGTCCGGTATCCGGTCATCGCGATCCTGCTGTCGCTGCTGGTCGGGTGCGAGCTGGGCGAGGACTCGGACGACGTGCCGTCGCCGCCGCCGAACGCCTCCCAACCGGCGCTGCCCAGCCTCACCGCACAGCCCACCAGTACCCCCGACCCGGCCCTGGTACCGGCCGCGCTGGTGCGCTACTGCCGCTCCGGGTTTCCGTTGGAGGGGGTGTACTCGCCGCAGCGGCTCACCGTGAAGCAGCCCTGCGTGGCGGTGACCGGCATCGCCGCCTCGATCAGCCGCGAGCACGACGGCGACCTGCACATCTCGCTGACCGGGGTCGAGGAGAAGTGGCTGAACGAGGTCAACCTGCAGCGCTCGGACCGGAGCCTGGTGGTCGAGGCGGTGCCCTCGATCCGATGACGATGCCGCCGCAGGGTTCTCGGGTGACGATCATCGGACCCTGGGTCCTGGACACCCAGACCGGCTGGCTGGAGATCCACCCGGTCTGGGCGATCCTGCCCGCCTGAGCATCAGCCCGCCTGAGCATCAGCCCGCCTGAGCATCGGCCCGATCAGGCGGCACCCGGATCAGCTGAGCGGGCGCAGCAGCACCCAGATCAGCGCCGCCACCGCCGCCGCGGCCGGGATGGTCAGCACCCAGGCGCCGACGATGTTGCCGGCCACCCCCCACCGCACCGCCGACAGCCGCCGGGTCGCGCCGGCGCCCATGATCGAGGTGCTGATGACGTGGGTGGTCGAGATCGGCAGGCCGTACTGGGCGGCGGTGAACAGCACCCCGCTGGCCACCGTCTGGGCGGCGAAGCCGCTCACCGGGCTGAGCTTGTAGATCCGCCGGCCCACGGTGCGCATGATCCGCCAGCCGCCGGAGTAGGTGCCGGCCGAGATGGCCGCGGCCGCGGACAGGATCACCCACAGCGGAATGGCCTCGCCCTTGCCGAGATGGCCCGAGACCACCAGCGTCAACGCGATCACCCCCATGGTCTTCTGGGCGTCCTGGCTGCCGTGCCCGAAGGCCATCGCCGCGGCGCTGACCACCTGTGCCCACCGGAACCGGCGCTGGGTGCGGTGGTAGTTGGACCGGCGGAACAGCCACAGCAACAGCAGCATGAACAGGTAGCCCAGCACCAGGCCGGTCAGCGGCGAGACGACCATCGGCACCACCACCTTGTCGACCAGGTTGGACCAGCGCACGCCTTCAGACCCGGCCAGCGCGGCGCCGATCAGGCCGCCGATCAACGCATGCGAGGACGAGGACGGTAGCCCCAGCCACCAGGTGCCCAGGTTCCAGGCGATCGCGCCGAGCAGGCCGGCCAGCACGATCAGCAGGCCGTCCCGCCCGGTCGGCGGCTGGATGATGCCGGAGCCGACGGTCGCCGCGACCTTGGTCGACACCAGCGCCCCGAGGACGTTGGCCACCGCGGCCATCGCCAGCGCGACCCGGGGCGTCAGCGCCCGGGTGGAGACCGAGGTGGCGATGGCGTTGGCCGAGTCGTGGAAGCCGTTGGTGAAGTCGAAGGCCAGCGCCACGCAGACGATCAGGACCGCGAGTGCCGTCACGTTCACGTGCTCGACCACCGGCTCCGGTCGGGCCGGTCGGTCACGACTCCTTCACCGCGATCGTCTCCACCGCGTGCGCGACGTGTTCCAGCGCGTCGGTGGCCTCCTCGAGCAGGTCGGCGACCTGGCGCAGCTTGAGCACCTCCAGGGTGTCGTAGCCGCCGCCGAACAGCTTCGACAGCAACTGCCGGTGCACCTGGTCGGCCTCGTTCTCCACCTCGTTCACCTTGATCCAGTACGGCTCCAGGTCCTGCAGGGTCGCCAGCCGCGCCATCGCGTCGGCGGTCTGGTGGGAGGCCTGCCGCACCAGCCGGATCTGGTCGCGCATCAGGTCCGGCAGCTCGCCGACATCGGCGAGCACGATGAAGTCGGTGGCCTCGTCCATCGCGTCCACCACGTCGTCGAGGGTGCTGGCCAGCCGGTAGATGTCCTCCCGGTCGAACGGCGTCACGAAGCTCTTGTTCAGCTGGCGCAGGATGCGGTGGGTGACCGCGTCGCCGGCGTGCTCGAGGTCGCGCATCGCCGCCGCGATCGCCGGCCGGTCGGCATCGGCCTCGCACAGCCCGGCGAGCACGTCGGCCGAGGCCGCGACGTTGCGGCCGCCCTCGGCCAGCAGGTCGTAGAACGCGGTGTCCCTCGGGGTGAATCGTCCTGCCATGGCCGCCTCGACGTCGTCTGCCGGCAGCCGGGATCAGCCCTGCCGGAAATGGTGGGCCGACAGTATCGGGTCGGCTCTCGAGTCCGCGGCAACCGGAGCCGGCGACCCGCCAGCGGCCCCGCCGACGCTGGCACGTTCGCGATGCCGGCCGCGCGCCGGCACCGTTTAGACTCGGCCGGAGTGCGCGATTCGCCCGGCGACCGGCCGGCGAGCAGCCAGGGACGTGCGAAAGATGGGCTGTAGGTCTGGTGTCATCGGCAACGAGCGAGGCGGCGAAGCTGCTCGCGGTGAGCGACCTGCACATGGGCTATGCCGACAACCGGCAGATCGTGGACCGGCTGCGCCCGACCACCGACCAGGACTGGTTGCTGGTGGCCGGCGACGTCGGCGAGGTCGCCGAGCAGATCCAGCGGACCCTGGCCGTGCTGCGCAGCCGGTTCGCCACCGTGATCTGGGTGCCCGGCAACCACGAGCTCTGGTCGCACAAGTCCGATCCGCTGACCCTGCGCGGCGACCATCGTTACCAGCACCTGGTACGGCTGTGCCGCGATCTCGGGGTGCTCACCCCCGAGGACCCCTACCCGGTCTGGACCGGGGCCGGCGGCCCGGTCACGGTGGCGCCGCTGTTCCTGCTCTACGACTACACCTTCCGCCCGCCCGGGGCCGACACCCAGGAGGAGGCGCTGGAGGCGGCGTACCGCAGCGGGGTGGTCTGCACCGACGAGCACCTGCTGCACCCCGATCCCTATCCCAGCCGGGAGGCCTGGTGCCGCGCCCGGGTGGACTACACCCTCGGCCGCCTGGAGGCATGCGACCCCGCGCTGCCGACCGTGCTGATCAACCACTACCCGCTGACCCGGCTGCCGACCCTGGTGCTGCGCTATCCCGAGTTCGCGCAGTGGTGCGGCACCGAGCTGACCGCCGACTGGCATCGCCGGTTCCGCGCCAAGGCCGTGGTGTACGGCCACCTGCACATCCCGCGGACCACCTTCGAGGACGGCACCCGGTTCGAGGAGGTCTCGTTGGGTTACCCCCGGGAGTGGCAGGCCCGCAGCCAGGCCAAGCAGTGGCCGCGCCAGATCCTGCCCGCACCGGCGTGATCGAGCGGCTGCTGCCGGAGTGGGTGCGAGCGGTGGACACCACCTCCGACGCCTCCGAGGACTCGCTGTGGCCGGCCGAGCTGGCCGTGCTCGACCGGGCGGTGCCCAAGCGCCGGATCGAGTTCGCCACCGTCCGGTACTGCGCCCGGGCCGCGCTGGCCGAGCTGGGGGTGCCGCCGGCCCCGATCCTGCCCGGTCCGCGCGGGGCGCCGGGCTGGCCGCCGGGCATCGTCGGCAGCATGACGCACTGCGCCGGCTACCGGGGCGCGGCGGTGGCCACCCGGCAGGTGGCCGCGAGCATCGGCATCGACGCCGAACCGCACGGGCCGCTGCCCGACGGCGTGCTGAAGGCGATCGCCCGCCCCGAGGAACACCGGTGGCTGGCCGAGCTGGCGGCCAGCCACCCGGCCGTGCACTGGGACCGCCTGCTGTTCAGCATGAAGGAATCGGTCTACAAGGCCTGGTTCCCGCTGACCGGCAAGTGGCTGGACTTCGAGGAGGCCAGCGTCACCGTCGAGCCCGAGGCGGGCACCTTCACGGCGGTGCTGCAGGTGCCCGGGCCGGTGCTGAACGGGCAGGAGCTGACCGGCTTCACCGGACGGTTCGGCACGGTGGACGGCCTGGTGCTGACCGCGATCGCGGTGCCGGCCGGCACCGGGTGAGCGGCAGGGCGCTCGGGTGAGTGCCGGGCGACAGGCGGTGCCGGTGCGCAACTGGGCGGGCAACGTCGAGTTCGCGGCGGCCCGGTACGCCCGGCCGGCCTCGCTGGCCGAACTCCGCGCCCTGGTGGCCGACAGCCACCGGGTGCGGGTGCTGGGCGCCGGGCACTCGTTCAGCCAGGTCGGCAACACCACCGGCACCCTGATCTCGCTGGCCGGCCTGCCCGCCGTGGTCGAGGTGGACACCGCCGGCCGGCAGGTCGAGGTCCCGGCCGGCCTCCGGTACGGCGAGCTGGCCGCCCGGCTGCACCGGCAGGGGCTGGCGTTGCACAACCTGCCGTCGCTGCCGCACGTCACGGTGGCCGGTGCCTGCGCCACCGCGACCCACGGTTCGGGCGACGGCAATGCCGGCCTGCAGGCGGCGGTGGCCGCGGTCGAGGTACTCGGCGCCGACGGCGAGCTGCGCACGCTCAGCCGCGGCGGCGACCCGGCCGGGGAATTCCTCGCCACCGTGGTGGGCCTGGGCGCACTGGGCATCGTGACCCGGCTCTGGCTCGATGTGGAGCCCACCTATTCGGTCCGCCAGTACGTCTACGACGGCCTGGCGCACGAGCAGGCCGTACGGCACCTCGACGAGATCCTGGCCAGTGGCTACAGCGTCAGCCTGTTCACCCGGTGGCAGCAGCCGGTGTACCAGGTGTGGCGCAAGCTGCGGGTGGACGCCGACCCCCGCGCCGGCGAGGCGGAGCCGACCTTCTTCGGTGCCACCGCCGCACCGGTGAGCCGGCACCCGCTGCCCGGCATGACCGGCGACAACTGCACTGCCCAGCAGGGCCGGATCGGCCCCTGGCACGAGCGGCTGCCGCACTTCCGGCTGGACTTCCTGCCCAGCAGCGGCAAGGAGCTGCAGTCGGAGTACCTGGTGCCGCGCCGGCTGGCCGGGCAGGCGATCCAGGCGATGGCCGACCTGGGCGACCGGCTGGCGCCGGTGCTGCAGATCTGCGAGCTGCGCAGCATCGCCGCCGACGAGTTCTGGCTCAGCCCGAGCTACCGCGGCGACAGCCTGGGGTTGCACTTCACCTGGGTCGCCGATGTCACCGCCGTCCTGCCGGTGCTGGCCGAGGTCGAGCGGCGGCTGGCGCCGCTGCGGGCGCGGCCGCACTGGGCCAAGCTCTTCGGCATCGAGCCCGCGGTACTCGCCGGGCTGTATGACCGCTACGCCGATTTCGGGCGATTGCTGGCAGTGCGCGATCCGACGGGTAGATTCGGCAATGAATTCCTGGATCGGTATTTCCCAAAGCCCTGAGTGTCGCGGCGGGTTAGCTGTCTACAACGCCGGATTCCCCGGCGATCACCTGGCTACATCGCGGATAACTAATTCCAGACAGTCTGGGGATAGCCGCCTAGTGGGCCGTTCCAACCCCGTGCGGCGCTTCCCCGGCCGGCTGCGCGATCTGGTTTAACCTTACTTTGCGTGATGATCCGTGGCTGCAAGATTCGGCGGTCGCGGATTTCGTCATGCCCCCAGCCGGACGAAGCATCGGAAAAGGCGTGACACTGTGTCTATGGTTGGATAGCGACCAACAGTCGAGACTTACTTGCAATGCCTCGTTACCGATCGTCCTCAGATTCTGGAGGGCCCTCGGCACGCTTTAGCGTGCTGCGGCCAGCCAGCCGGCCAGGCCGATGACCCCTTCCAACCGCTCCGGATCAGACTCCTCCGACGATGATCCGGGGGCAAGGGGTTCCCGGCCGGGAAAGTCCACCGCCACGGTCGCGGTCGTAGGCACCAACCTCTCGGGCATCGTGACGCTGTGGTCCGGCGGCGCGGTCGCCCTGTTCGGCTGGACCGAGGACGAGGCGCTCGGCCGCCCGATCGCGGACCTGGCCGATTGGGGCCTGTCGCGCAAGGACGTCACCGAGTTCCTGTTCATCGGCACCAGTGGCCTGTGGGTGCACGAGCACGAGGTGACCACCCGCGGCGGGGAACGGATGCGGCTCAAGACCACCGCCTCGCTGGTCACCGGTGCCGAGGGGGTGGACGAGGTGCTGGCGTCCTCCACCCGGATCGAGCTGCCCGAGGGCCGGATGCGGCTGTCGATGACCGAGCGGCCGTTCCGGGCCCTGCTCGAACGGGGCAGCGACCTGGTGGTGATCTGCGATCGCAACCTGGTGATCGGCTACGCCGGGCCGTCGCTGTGGCAGATGTTCGGCTGCGTGCCGCGCCAGGTGATCGGCCACTCCGGTTGGGACTACGTGCATCCGGAGGACCTGCCGACGGTGCGCCGGGACTGGGAGGGCGCGATCAGCGGGGCCGGGGAGTACCGCCGGCTGGAACTGCGGATCCGCAACGGCGAGGGCAACTGGCGCTGGATCGAGGTGCGGATCAGCAACCTGGTGGCCGACGTCTCGATCGGCGCGATGGTTCTCAACGTGCGCGACATAACCGAGCAGCACGAGATCGCCGAGGCATTGGCCTCCAGCGAACACCTGTTGCAAACGATCGTGGACGCTTCGGTCGAGGGCGTCTGCATCGTCGATCCGGAAGGCAGCATCGTGCTGGCCAATTACCGGATCGCCACCATGCTGGCCGTCGACCACGTGCGGCTGCTGGCCGGCCAGATCTGGGACTTCTTCGACGACGAGACCTCGCAGATGTTGCGGCAGCGGCTGCGGCAGCGGGCGCGCGGCGTGCGGGAGCTGTACGAGTTCGCCTTCCGCAGGCTCGACGGTCAGCGCCGCTGGCTGCGGGTGGCCGGCGCACCCTGGTACGACCAGGCCGGCCGGTTCATGGGCGCGATCGGCATGGTCACCGACGTCACCGAGCTGAAGCAGCGCGAGGAACTCACCGGAACCGGACCGAGCCTGGCCCAGGTGGCCGGCCGGCTCGACGGCCCGGGCAACTACCTGGCCAACCGGTTCGGCGAGCAGCTCACCCACCTGATGGCACCGCCGGACCTGGCGCCGTCGAGCCAGCCCGGCCGCTCGCTGCCGGGCCTGGAGCGGTTGTCGCGCCGCGAGATCGAGGTGGTGCGGATGCTGCTGCTCGGCGACCGGGTGCCGGTGATCGCCCGGCAGCTGTTCATCAGCCAGAGCACCGTCCGCAACCACCTGTCCTCGGTGTTCCGCAAGTTGCGGGTGAGCTCGCAGCAGGAGCTGATCGTGCTGCTGCGGGAGCGGGACTAGGCCGGACCGGTACTCAGCTGCCGTGGTAGACGGCCTCCACGTTGTGGCCGTCGAGGTCGCGCAGGTAGACCCCGTAGTAGCCCGGGTGGTACTCCGGCCATTCCCGCGGCGCGTGCAGCACCTGCACTCCGGCAGCCAGGGCGGCCTGGTGGACGGCGTCCACGCCCGCCCGGTCGGCGGCGGCGAAGGCGATGTGCAGTTCCCGGGTCTCGGCACCGGCCGCCGGGCTGAGCCAGAAGGACGCGGTGCCGTCCGGGCCGGCCAGGCCCACCTCGAAGCCGTCCGGGTGCGGGAAGCGCAGCACCTCCCGCATGCCGAGCGGGCCGAACACCCCCAGGTAGAAGGACAGCGAGGCGTCGACGTCGGCGACCTGGACGAAGAGGTGATCGAGCATGGCCGGATCCTAGCCAGCCGGAGCAGGGCAGCCTGGCCTGCGGCGGGCCGGCCGGACCGACAGTAGGCTGGCGCCGTGGCCGACTTCGACCTGGCGATCATCGGAACCGGATCAGGGAACTCGCTGCTGACGCCGGAGTTCGACGGCAAACGGGTGGCGATCGTCGAGGCCGGCACCTTCGGGGGCACCTGCCTGAACGTCGGTTGCATCCCCACCAAGATGTACGTCTACGCCGCCGACGTGGCCAGCACCGTCACCCACGCGGCCCGGTTCGGCATCGACGCCCGGCTGGACGGGGTCCGCTGGCGTGACATCCGGGACCGGGTGTTCGGCCGGATCGACCCGATCTCGGCAGGCGGCGAGCGCTATCGCAGCGAGGGCCCGAACACCACCCTGTTCCGTGGCTTCGCCGAGTTCACCGGGCCCGGGTCGCTGCGGGTCGTCACCGCCGAGGGTGAACAGTGCGGGTCCTTCAGCGCCGACCAGATCGTGATCGCGGCGGGCGGCCGGCCGATGATCCCGGACGTGGTGGCCGGGTCCGGGATCGCCTACGCCACCTCGGACACCGTCATGCGGCTGGACGAGCTGCCCGAGCGGCTGGTGATCCTGGGCGGCGGCTACATCGGCGCGGAGTTCGCCCACGTCTTCTCCGCCCTGGGTAGCCGGGTCAGCCTGGTGGCCCGCAGCACCCGGCTGCTGCGCCACCTCGACTCCGAGATCTCCGACCGCTTCACCCAGCAGGCGGCGCGCCGCTGGGACCTGCACCTCGGGGTCGACGTCGAGAAGGTCACCGGCGACCAGGCCGGCGTCCGGCTGGACTTCACCGACGGCTCGTGCGTCGAGGGCGACCTGCTGCTGGTGGCCACCGGACGGGTGCCCAACACCGACCGGCTCGGACTGGCCGCGGCCGGCGTCGACACCCTGTCCGACGGCCGGGTCAAGGTGGACTGCTACGGCCGGACCAACGTCGACGGGGTGTGGGCACTCGGCGACGTCTCCTCGGACTTCCAGCTCAAGCACGTGGCCAACCACGAGGCCAGGGTGGTCGCGCACAACCTGGTCCATCCGGAGTCACTGCGCGAGTTCGACCACCGCTTCGTCCCGTCGGCGGTCTTCACCGACCCGCAGATCGCCAGCGTCGGGTGTACCGAGGACGAGGTGCGGGCAGCCGGTCTGGACTACGTCGCCGCGACCCAGTTCTACGGCGACACCGCCTACGGCTGGGCGATGGAGGACCAGGTCGGCATCTGCAAGCTGATCGCCGATCCGCACACCGGGTTGCTGCTCGGGGCGCACCTGATGGGGTACCAGGCCTCCAACCTGATCCAGCCGCTGGTCCAGGCGATGTCGTTCGGCCAGCGGGTGCCCGATCTCGCGCGCGGCCAGTACTGGATCCACCCGGCGCTGATGGAGGTCGTGGAGAACGCGCTGCTGAAGCTCGGCCTGAACCAGCCGTGAGCCGGCCGGTCCCGGTGCCTGTGCTGGAGGTCGGCGGCACCCACGTGACGGCGGGCTGGGTGAGCCCGGACGGCTGGCAGGTCAGCGCAATGAGCCGTCGGGACCTGCCGGCCGGTGGCACCGCCGAGCAGCTGATCGAGATCCTGGCCGCGGCCGGCGCGAGCCTGGCGGCCGGCCCGGGCGCGGCCTGGGGGATCGCGGTGCCGGGGCCGTTCGACTACGCCCGGGGGGTGGCGCACTACGCCGGGGTGGGCAAGTTCGAGGCGCTGGCCGGGGTGGACGTCGGCGCGGCGCTGGCCGGCGCACTGCCGCAGCGGCCGGCCTCGCTGTGCTTCAGCAACGACGCCAGCGCGTTCGCGGTCGGCGAATGGCTGCTCGGCGCGGCCCGGGGCGCCACCCGCTGCGTGGCGGTGACGTTGGGCACCGGCGTCGGTTCGGCCTTTCTGGACAACGGCATCAGCGTCTGCGACGGTCCGTCGGTGCCGCCCCAGGCCGAGGTGCACCTGCTCTCCCACGCCGGCCGGCCGCTGGAGGACTGGGTCTCCAGCCGGGCCATCCGGGCCGGTTACGTCCGGGCCGGCGGGTCGCCCGGCCTGGAGGTGGTCGAGATCGCCGGCCTGGCCAGGGCCGGGGATGCCATCGCCGGTGCGGCCTTCGACGCCGCCTTCCGGGTGCTCGGTGAGGTGCTCGGGCCGTGGCTGGAGCGATTCGAGGCCGACCGGGTGGTGGTCGGCGGCTCGATCAGCCGGTCCTTCGACCTGATCGAAGCCCCGCTGCGCGCCGGACTTTCCACTGTCTCGGACGGCTCATTCCCGATCGTGCCGGCGGCCGTAGCGGAACTGGGACCGCTGGTCGGCGCGGCCCATCCGGTCAGTATTGCCTGATATCACAAGGCAGATCCCACCTGCCGGTTCAGCTGACGTCCGGCGGGCCGAGCGAGCTGACGTGCAGGGCGTCCACCGGGCCGTCACCGGCCCCGAGCCCGACCAGTCCGTGTTCGACGGCCTGTTCGGCCACCAGCGCCGCCCGGCGAGCGGCCAGCGGCAGCGGGTCGCCCCGGCCGAGACAGGCCGCCAGCGCCGCCGAATGCGTGCAGCCGGCACCGTGGGTCGCCGCGCGGGCATGCCGGCGCACCTCGATCTCGTAGTGCCGGCCGCCGGTCAGCAGGTGGTCGACCGGACGGCTGCCGTGCCCGCCGGTCACCAGCGCGGCCTGCGCTCCCATCGCCACCAGCGCCTCGGCCAGCCGGGCCCGGTCCTCGGTGTCGAGCCCGGTCAGCGCCTGCGCCTCCATCAGGTTGGGCGTCACCACGCTGGCCAGCGGGAACAGCTGCTCGACCAGGGCAGTGATCGCGTCCGGCTCCAGCAGCCGGGCACCGGACGAGGCGATCATCACCGGATCCAGCACCAGCGGCAGGGCGCGGCCGGCCAAGGCCGTGGCGACGGTGGCGATCAGCGGTGCGCTGAACAGCATGCCGGTCTTGACGGCGGCCGGTGGCAGGTCGGCGAACACCGCGTCCAGTTGGGCACGGACGAAGTCCGGCGGGCACTGGTGGATCGCCGTGACCCCGACGGTGTTCTGGGCGGTCAGCGCCACGATCACCGACATCCCGTGCACTCCGCAGCGGGCGAAGGCCTTCAGGTCAGCCTGGATGCCGGCGCCGCCGCCGGAATCGGACGAGGCGATGCTCAGCACCCGGACGGCGGTGGCTGCGGGCGTCTGCACGGGACTAACCTAGAGCAGTCCCCGCGGGAGCCCGGCGTACCGGGCTGAGAGGGCGGCACGGCCGGAGGGTGATCCTCCGGCGCGGCCACCGACCGCTCGAACCTGATCCGGTTAGTACCGGCGAAGGGAGTGAGGTGGCCGTCATGGCTGTCGACACCCGTTCCGAGCTGTCCGCTCCGGCACATGCCGAGGCACCCACCACCCTCAACGAGGCCGCGCCACGAACCCTGGGGCTGCTCGACCAGCTGGGCTTCTGGGGCAACGTGGGGGTGAGCCTGCTGGGCTTCAGCGGCGCCATCGCCATCCTGGCGCCCTACGGTGTCCAGCCGCTGAGCTTCGCCGCCGCGTTCACCGCCGCCGTCGTCGGCTCGGTGCTGGGCGGCCTGATCCTGGGTGGCTCGCTGGTGCTCGGTGCCCGTACCGGGGCGCCGGCGATGGTGCTGCTGCGCGGGCTGCTAGGCGGCCGTGCCTCGGTGCTGCCGACCGTGCTCAACATCGCCCAGTGCCTGGGCTGGGCGGTCTTCGAGCTGGTCACCATCAGCATCGGCCTGCAGGCGCTGACCCACGGCGACCTGCCGCGCTGGCTGTGCCTGGTGCTGGCCGGCGCGGTCACCACGGCGCTGACCATCCGGCCGCTGGGCTGGATCCGGACGCTGCGCAAGTACGTCTCGGTGCTGGTGGTCGGCGCGCTGGTGATCCTGCTGGTCGGCCTGCTGCGCAACCCGGTGCCGGAGCTGACCGGTTCCTGGCAGGGCTTCTGGCTGGCCGTCGACTCGGCGATGGCGCTGACCATCTCGTGGGTGCCGCTGGGCGCGGACTACTCCCGGCACTCACGCTCGGCACCGGCCGCGTTCGCCGGCGGCTTCCTCGGCTACGGGCTCACCCAGGTCGCCTGCCTGGGCATCGGCCTGGTCGCGCTGGCCCAGGTGGCCCAGGACGGCGACAAGATCTTCGACCTGTTCATCGGGCTGCCGCTGGGCACGCTGGCGTTCGCGATCCTGGTGATCCGCGAGTGCGACCAGAGCTTCGCCAACGTCTACTCCACCGCGATCTCATTGCAGAACCTGCGGCCGTCGCTGGACCGTCGGGTGCTGACCGTGCTGATCGGGGCGTTGACCACCGCCCTGGCCCTGACCATCAACATCGACGACTACGCCAACTTCCTCTACCTGATCGGCGCGGTGTTCATCCCGATGTCCGGTGCCCTGATCGCGGCCTGGATCCGGGGCCGCGGCCGGGACTGGAACCTCGCCGCCGACGCGCCGGCCCGGCCCGGCATGCTGCTGGCCTGGCTGGTCGGTTTCCTCTGCTACCAGCTGATCAATCCCGGCTCGATCGCGCACTGGTCGGACTTCTGGACCTCGGCCGGCACCAGGCTGCACACCCTCGGGCATCCGTGGCTGTCGGCCTCGATCGCCTCGTTCGTGGTGGCGGTGCTGGTCGCGCTGCCGTTCGCGGGCACCCGTTCGCTTCCTGCCGGTACCCGTTCCTCGGCCGCCGGGAGCCGGCGATGAGCGACGAACTGGTCATCGCCGGACAGCGGTTCTCCTCCCGGCTGATCGTCGGGACCGGCGGGGCACCGAGCCTGGAGGGCCTAGCCGGGCTGCTGCGGGCCTCGGGCACCGAGCTGACCACGGTGGCGATGCGCCGGGTCGACGCCGGCTCGGCCGGCTCGGTGCTGGACGTGCTGCGCGAGGTCGGCGTGCGGGTGCTGCCCAACACGGCCGGCTGCCGGACCGCGGCCGAGGCGGTGCTCACCGCGAAACTGGCCCGGGAGGCGCTGCAGACCGACTGGGTCAAGGTCGAGGTGGTGGCCGACGAGCGCACCCTGCTGCCGGACGGGCCGGAACTGCTGACCGCCTGCGAGCGACTGGTGGACGACGGCTTCGTGGTGCTGCCCTACACCAACGACGATCCGGTGCTGGCCCGGCGGCTGGAGGCGGTCGGCTGCGCGGCGGTGATGCCCGGTGGCTCGCCGATCGGGTCGGGGCTGGGGATCGGCAACCCGCACAACATCGCCCTGATCGTCGAGCAGGCCGGGGTGCCGGTGGTGCTCGACGCCGGCATCGGCAGCGCGGCCGATGCCGTCCAGGCGATGGAGCTGGGCTGCGACGCGGTGCTGGTCGCCTCGGCGGTGACCCGGGCCGCCGATCCGGTCCGGATGGCCGAGGCGATGCGGCTGGCGGTGCGGGCCGGCCGGCAGGCCCGGCTGGCCGGCCGGATCCCGCGCCGCTGGTGGGCCGAGGCGTCCTCGCCGTACGACGGCATGCTCGACGCGCCGCGGCTCACCGATCGCTAGGAACGTCAACTTCTCGATTCGAGCAGGGTGAACTCGCTCAGCCGCCCTGCACCGCGGTCACCACGTCGATCCGGTCGCCGGGCCGGACGGGGGTGCCCGGCCAGTCGCCGCGGGGCACCACCTCGCTGTTGAGCGCGACCGCGATGCCGGTGCCGCGGTCGCTGACCTGACCGACCAGCTCGGCCAGGCTCAGCCCGTCGGCGGCCTCCCGCTGTTGGCCGTTCACCGTTATCTCCACGATGGATTCTCTCCTGATTAGTGTGAGGGACTCAGGCCGGTACGGCCGGAGCCGTCCGGTACGAGGCGAACCGGTCCGGACCGAACGGCTGCCAGAGCGGCGCGATCGGCTCGCCGGCCACCAGTGCGGCCACCGCGTCGGCCGTCAGCGCCGACAGCAGGATGCCGTTGCGGTAGTGCCCGGTGGCCAGCACCAGCCCGCCGGCGACCCGGCCCAGGATCGGGCCGTTGTCCGGGGTGCCGGGTCGCGAACCGGCCCGGGCCTCGACGAAGCCGAACTCGGAGCTGATCGGCAGCAGCTCGTAGGCGTTGCGCAGCAGCTCGTACACCCCGCCGGCGGTCACCTGCCGGTCGTGGCCCTGCTGCTCGGTGGTGGCGCCGACCACCACCTCGCCGCCGGCGCGCGGCACCAGGTAGACCTCGCTGCCGCGCACGATCCCGCGCACCGTGCGGGTCAGCACCGGACCGGCCGCGCGCAGCCGCTCGGGCACCGCCAGCCGCACGATCTGGCCCTTCACCGGCTGCACCGGCACCGGCAGCAGCGCGCCGGTCGCGGCCCCGCCGCACAGCACCACGGTGCCGGCCCGCAGCTCCTCCCCGGTGCTCGTCC
>Ga0247773_1000454_pt1 | contig 17372 bp, 12 predicted proteins | sample UWRJL092311B6_FD_179934 | JGI IMG/M metagenome (GOLD analysis project Ga0247773, IMG submission 179934) | Plant litter microbial communities from Arlington Agricultural Research Station in Wisconsin, United States - UWRJ-L092-311B-6 | ecosystem: Environmental > Terrestrial > Plant litter >...
TCCACCGTGGGGGCCACGAACTGGCCGGCGGCGTTCTTCAGCTGCGCCACCGGGAGCTGGTTCTGCATGGCGTACGCGAGCTCCACGTAGCCGAGCGCCCCGGGCGACTGCTTGACCTGGCCGGTGACGCCCTCGTTCCCCTTGGCGCTGAGGCCGGCGGGCCACTTCACGCTCTTCCCCTTCCCCACCCCGGCCCGCCATTGCGGGCTCACGGCGGCCAGGTAGTCGGTGAAGACGTAGGTGGTGCCGCTGCCATCGCTGCGGGTCACGGGGAGCACGTCGCGGTCGGGGAGGGCCACGCCGGGATTCAGCGCGGCGATCCGCGGGTCGTTCCACTTCCTGATCTCGCCCAGGAAGAGGGCGGCGAGAACGGGGCCGTCGAGCTTCAGCGGCTGGCGCAGCCCGGGGAGGTTGTAGGCCACGGCGATGGAGCCCATCACCGTGGGAACGTGCAGGATCCCCGGCTTCTTGCGCAGCTCCTCGTCGCTCATCGGCGCGTCGCTGGCGCCGAAGTCCACCGTGCCCTCGGTCACCTGGCGGATGCCGGCCCCCGAGCCCACCGACTGGTAGTTGACGCGCACGGGGTTGCTCGCCGCGTAGGTGCTGAACCACTTGCTGTAGACGGGATACGGGAAGGTGGCTCCCGCGCCCGTGAGCGTCAGGGTGCCGCCGGCGCTCGCGGCGTCGTTCTTCATCGCGCCGGGGGTCTTGCCGCCGCCGTCGCCGCAGGCGGCCAGGAGCGCCGCCAGCGCCAGCGCGGCGGCGCGGAGCTGCTTGGATCGGGTCACGGTCTGTCTCGTCCGTCGGATCGGGAGGATGCTGCCCGGAGCCACGGGCACACGCTGAAGCTGCAGGGGGGGCGTCACGCTCAAACCCGCCGGGTTGTCACGCCTTGGTAACAACCGGCACCGGCGGCGTCACCGTGTGCCGCGTCCTCTTTCCCGGATACGCGCGAGAGCATAGGTTTGGCGCGCTTTCCGGTCCGCGCGGGCGCCGTTACACGCCCCCGCGGGCCCGTGGCGGCAACGGCGGGCGCGAGCCCGCCGACCCGTTATGAAATCCCACCTCCCACGGAGGTTCAGAGCCGTGCGTCTCATCCCGCGCGACGAGCAGTTCTTCCCGATGTTCGGCTCACTGGCGGACAAGCTCACGCAGAGCGCCGACCTGCTGGCCAAGCTGTTCCAGGAGCCCGCCCGGCTCCAGGAGCTGGTGCAGAAGATCAAGGACGTGGAGCACGAGGCCGACGTGCTCACGCACGACATCATCGTGCGCATCGACAAGTCGTTCGTCACCCCGATCGACCGCGAGGACATCCACCTGCTGGCCTCGCGCCTCGACGACGTGATCGACGTGATCGACGGCGTGGCGCGCCGGGCGCAGATGTTCCGCCTGCGCGAGTTCCGCCCGCCGGCGGCCGAGCTGGCCGAGGTGCTGTGCCGCGCCGCCACCGTGCTGGCCGAGAGCGTGGGCAACCTCAAGAAGCCCAAGATCATCCTCGAGAAGTCGGGCCTGCTGAAGAAGCTCGAGGAGGAGGGCGACGCCATCTACCACGCCGCCATCGGCAGCCTCTTCGACGACGGGGCCGAGGCGCTGGAGGTGATCAAGTGGAAGGAGCTGTTCGACAAGCTCGAAGACGCGGTGGACCTGTGCGACGACGTGTGGAACGTGGTGGAGTCCATCGCGCTCAAGAACTCGTGAGCCGGCCGTGATCACCTACATCGTGGTCATCATCGCGGTCGCGTTCGCGTTCGACTTCGTGAACGGCTTCCACGATTCGGCCAACTCCATCGCCACGGTCGTCGGAACGCGGGTGCTCACCCCGTTCAAGGCGGTGCTCTGGGCGGCCGCGTTCAACTTCCTGGCGGCGTTCATCTCGGGGACGGCGGTGGCCAAGGCGGTCGGCAGCGGCTTCATCGACGTGAACATCCTCGACGCCAACGTGGTGTTCGGGGCGCTGCTGGGCGCCATCGCCTGGAACCTGATCACCTGGGTGTACGGGATCCCCTCGAGCTCGTCGCACGCGCTGATCGGCGGGATCACCGGGGCGGCGCTGGCCAAGGCCGGCACCTCGGCGGTGACCTGGGGGCACAAGTGGACCGAGACGCTGGCGGCCATCGTGGTGTCGCCGATGCTGGGCGCCAGCGTGGGCTTCGTGCTGATGGTGGCGGTGTACTGGATCTTCCAGCGCACCTCGCCCTCGCGGGTCGACCGGGTGTTCCGCGGCGCGCAGCTGGCCAGCTCGGGGTTCCTGTCGCTGGCGCACGGCAGCAACGACGCGCAGAAGACGATGGGGATCATCATGGCGCTGCTGATCTCCAGCCAGCACGTGTTCGCCCGCGAGACGGGGTTCCTCCGCCACCTGCGCGTCACCAGCTTCGACCACGTTCCCTACTGGATCGAGATGGGGGCGTACACCGCGATCTCGCTGGGAACGCTCTTCGGCGGCTGGCGGATCGTGCACACCATGGGCTCGCGCATCACGAAGCTGCGGCCGGTGGGCGGCTTCTGCGCCGAGACGGGGGGCGCGCTGATCATCTACCTGGCCAGCCACTTCGGCATCCCGGTGAGCACCACCCACACCATCACCGGCTCCATCGTGGGCGTGGGCGCCACCAACCGCCTCTCCGCGGTGCGCTGGGGGATCGCCGGGCGCATCGTGTGGGCGTGGATCGTCACCATCCCGGCCGCGGGGCTGATGGCGGCGGTCTCGTATCTCATCGTCGAGCACGTGCTGCATCTGCCGGGGAAGTGAGTGCGGAAGTGCTAGGTGCGTGAGTGCTGAGTGCGAGAGTGCGAGAGTGCGAGAGTGCGGAACGGGAAACGCGCTTTCGGGATGATGGGGAAGCCGCCGCGTCGATCGGGACGCGGCGGCTTCGGTCGTTTCGGAGACCCGGGATCGTCGTATCCTCCGCTTTCTCAACAAGAGAACACGGAACCACAACGGAAACGACAACGGGAGCAACGGTTGGATCGCGCGAGGATCGACCGTTGCTCCGTTGCCCTTGCCGTTGTGGATGATGGAGGTCCGGGCGGTGGATGGAGGCCGGTGCCCGGCGGATGGGATCGGCGGCCGGAGGATGGCGAGGCGGGCGCCCGAGCCGGCCAGGCGATCGATGTCGCGGCAACGACTCCACGAAGTCCGCCTCCGCGGACTGACAGCGTCGGGGCGGCCGCGGCTCTGGCGCGCGGATGCGGGCTCGCCAGCGTCCCGGTCTCGCCTGCAACTTGCGCAGCGGCTCGAGCGTGAGCGAAGGGGCAGGCCGCGGCGAACGGGAGGGGGCGGGTGATGGAGGACGAGCGGGCGGCGGGGCACCGCATCGAGGCGGACGGGGTGCGGCGCGCGACGGGGAAGGACGCGCCGCGGCCGTTGGCGGAGCACGTGATCGTGGCCTCGGTCGATGCGCTGCGGCCGGAGTTCTACTGCGACGAGACGTGGCCCGCGCCCACGCTGCAGCAGCTCGCCTTCGAGGGCGTGCGGGCGGACGGCGTGCGCACCGTGTTTCCCGCGCTCACCTACCCCGCCCACACCACGCTGGTGACGGGCGCGCTCCCCGCGCGGCACGGCGTCACCTCCAACCGCCCGTTCCTGGACAGCGGCAGGAGCGAGGCCTGGTTCTGGGAGTCGCGGCACATCCGCGTGCCGGCACTGTGGAACGCGGTGCGCGCGGCGGGCGGCACCACCGCGTCCGTCGGCTGGCCCGTGACCGTGGGCGCGGCGATCGACTGGAACGTGCCCGACGTCTGGCCCGAGCACTACCGGGAGGATTCCTTCGTCGGCGCGGTGCGCGCCGCCACAACGCCGCCGGGGCTCTTCGACGAGCTGGAGCGCGAGGCCACCGGGCGCCTGCGCGGCGAGAACTTCGGCCTGGGCTGGCTCACCCGCGAGGACCGCGTGGGCGACATCGCGGCGCACCTGTTCGAGCGGTACCGGCCCACGCTGCTGCTGATGCACCTGATCGGCACCGACCACATGCAGCACGAGCGCGGCCGCAACAATCCCATGACGCGCCGGGCCGTGGGCGCCGCCGACCGCGCCATCGGCCAGGTGCTGGAGACGGTGGAGCGGCTGGAGATGCGCGGCCGCGTGGCGTTCGTGATCGTGGGCGACCACGGGTCCATCAACCGCCACACGCAGCTTCGCCCCAACGCGTGGCTCGCCGCCGCCGGGCTGATGCAGGCGCGCGACGACCGGGGCGCCTGGCGCGCCGCCTTCCACGCCGACGGCGGCTCGGCCTTCCTGCGCCCGCGCGATCCGTCGGACGCGGCGGCGGCGGACCAGGCGCGCGCGGTGCTGGATGCACGGCCCGGCGCGGTGCGGCGGCTGTTTCGCGTGGTGGAGCGCGCCGAGCTGGACGCGCTCGGCGCCGACCCGGAGGCGGCGTTCGCGCTCGCGGCCGTTCCCGGCATCGAGTTCTCGGACGATCCCGCGGCGCCCGACGTGGGTCCGGTGCACGGCGCCACGCACGGCTATCACCCCGACGAGCCGGAGATGCGCACGGGATTCATCGGCGCGGGCCCGGGCTTCCGTCCCGGAGCCAACGCGCCGCTCCTCCCCATCGAGTGCGTGGCACCCACCGTGGCCGCGCTTCTCGGCATCCCCTTCGCCGCGCCCGACGGCATCGTCTTCCCCGGACTTCTTAGCGATCCGCCGTGAGGGCGGGGGCGGGTCGATGCGGCGGATCGCGTGGCGGGCCGTGGCTCGCGCAGCGGCCGGATCATCCCGGTCTGATGACGGAACGGCGTCCCTTCCCGCCGTGGCTCGGGGAGGAACGCCGTTCGTTCGATGGTGTTCGCCAGGCGACCGCCCGGCGCTCGGCGCCTAGCGCGCGCTCGGCGAAAAGCCGATCTCCTCGCGGTCGGGGCAGATGAAGAGCGCTTCGGCGCCGAGCGCGGGCTCCGCGCCTTCGGCGAAGAAGGCGGCGAGCGGGCGGCCGGCCCAGCGGCGGCGCAGCGCGGGCGTGGCGCCGGTGATGCGCGCGTCCACCTCGGCGTCGCGCTTGGCGCGGAGGAGCGCGAGGAGCATCGACGCGGCCGCGGGCTGGATCTCGCGCACGCGGGCGGCATCGAGCACCAGCGGCCGCGTGCCGCCGGCCAGCATCGCCGCCAGGACTACGGCGGGCGAGTCCACCACCTCGGGTAGCGGCAGCGCCGGCACCCCGGCGAGCTCGTCATCCATCGTGGGATCGATCAGGTCCAGCATCGCGGTGTCTCCATCGATCGTGGCGAAGTTCGTTTCTGTCATGATCCGAAGCTCGCCCCCGCCCTTCTCGCCCCGACAGCGGACGCGTCACGATCACGTATCTCCTTTCCACGAAAGCGGCTGCGCCATCCCTGCCCTCACGTCTGGGCTGCCGGAGGGCACTGCAAGCCGGCGCTCGGTGGAGTGCATCGCGGATTTCGAAAGTGGACGCCACCGTCGGCTCGTCTGCCGATCATCTCCCGAATCCGCGCCGTTTGCCGTCCCCCTGAGCATCAAAGTCTCGCCTGATGCGCCACCGCATACGCTCGAGCGCGGTTCCCCGATGACGCAGTGAACGGAGCATGGGGCACCACGTCGCCCGGTGCCGCACGAGGCAACACGTCGCTGCCGTAACCGTCGCCACGCGTTTCGCGAGCGATCTCAACTGCGTCATCGGGGGGGATGCGGTGCGGTGACCCGCGAATGCGCGCTCCGGACGGACCGGGGGATGAACGACAGGATCTCCTCGGGACCAGGGGAATGCCCGAGCGACGAACCACGTCCGCACGGAAGATCGAGACACGGCAGGCGCAAGGTGTCCATATTTTCACGCGCGATGCACTCCACCGAGCGCGATCTTGCAGTGCCCTCCGGCAACATCCGTGTGCGATGCGACGCGCCGGCGCGCGGCGGAGCGTGCGAAGTGCACGCGGAGAGCGTTGGGCCTGGGCGCGCGGGAGCGGACGGGCGAGCTCGCTACTATCGTGCGGGGCACGGACATCGCATCTTGGTGTTCGACTTGCCCGAACTCCGTTCGACTTGTCGGGACCGGGACGGATGCTACATTCCGCCGCTCGGCCGCCAAACATTCGTTCTCGCCCCATTGCCCCTCTTTCCTGAGGCTTAGGATCCCATGCCGGAAGGTTCCCCGCTGCAGACCCTGCTGGAGCAGCAGCAGGCGCGGCTGCTGGACGACTGGATGCGCGAGCAGCTCGCGTCGCCCAACCTGCGCCGCGACCTGATCGGCGACCACGAGCTGCGGCAGCAGAGCGCCGAGTTCCTGGGCGCGCTGCGCGACGCAATGGCCAGCGGCAGCCACTCGGTGGACGGGCCGGCATGGCAGCCGGTGCGCGACCTGCTGGGGTCGTTCTCGCGCACCCGGGCGCTGCAGGGCTTTCGCCCCAGCGACACCGCGCGCTTCGTGTTCTCGCTCAAGCAGCCGCTGTTCACGCTGCTGCGCGAGACCGTGCCCGCCGAGCGCCTGGGCGAGGAGACGTGGGAGGTCAGCACCGTGCTCGACCAGCTGGGGCTGTTCACCACCGAGGTGTTCCAGAAGAGCCGCGAGGAGGTGATCGCCCGCCAGCAGCAGGAGCTGATGGAGCTCTCCACCCCCGTGGTGAAGATCTGGGAGGGGATCGTGGCGGTGCCGCTCATCGGCACGCTCGACAGCGCCCGCACGCAGGTGGTGATGGAGAACCTGCTGTCGCGCATCGTGGAGAACGGCGCGTCGGTGGCCATCATCGACATCACCGGCGTGCCCACCGTCGACACCCTGGTGGCGCAGCACCTGATCAAGACCGTGGCGGCCGCGCGGCTGATGGGCGCCGAGTGCATCATCTCCGGCATCCGCCCGCAGATCGCGCAGACCATCGTGCACCTGGGCGTGGTGCTGGAGAACGTGACCACCAAGGCGTCGCTGGCCGACGCGATCATGGTGGCGCTCCGCTCCACCGGCTACACCGTGGCGCGCCTCTCGGCCGTGCGGAGCTGAGATGGAACGGATCCCCATCCTCAAGATGGGCCGCTTCCTGCTGGTCACCATCCAGGTGGACATGCACGACCGGCTGGCCCTGCAGCTCCAGGACGACCTCACCGAACGAATCGTGAAGGACAGCGCGCGGGGCGTGCTGATCGACATCTCCAGCCTGGAGATCGTGGACAGCTTCATCGGCCGCGTGCTGGGGAACATCGCCGCCATGTCGCGCGTGCTCGACGCCGAGACGGTGGTGACGGGGATGCAGCCCGCCGTGGCCATCACCCTGGTGGAGCTGGGGCTGTCGCTTCCCGGGGTGCGCACCGCGCTGAACGTGGAGCGGGGGATGGAGCTGCTGCAGGTGTCGCTGGATCGCGAGTCGCTCTCCACCGTGGAGCACGATGCAGATCCGCAAGGGTGACCAGCGCCCCCTGCGCAACGAGGAAGACGTGGTCTACGCCCGCCAGGCCGTGCGCAGCTGGGCGGTGGAGATGGCGTTCTCGCTCGTCGACCAGACCAAGCTGGTGACCGCCGCCAGCGAGCTGGCGCGCAACACCGTGGTGTACGGCGGCGGCGGCGTGCTGCACCTGGAGCAGCTGGAAGACGGCGCCCGCCGCGGGCTGCGCCTGGTGTTCGACGACCAGGGCCCCGGCATCGCCGACATCGAGCGCGCGCTGCAGGACGGCTACACCTCGGGGGGCGGGCTGGGGCTGGGGCTGGGCGGCGCGCGCCGCCTGGTGAACGACTTCCAGATCGAATCCGCGCCGGGCCAGGGTACACGAATCACGGTGGTCAAGTGGAAATAGCCGGTGACGCCATCCCCGTGGCCGCGCACGACACCAGCGCCGCGGGCGAGGTCCGGCGCCACGCCGTGCGCGTGGCGCAGGCCCTGGCGTTCGACGAGACCGCCGCCGGGCGCGCCGCCATACTGGCCACCGAGGCCGCCACCAACCTGGCCAAGCACGCCACCGCCGGGGGCGTCGTGTTCATCCGCTCCGTGGAGCGGGGCGGGGTGGCCGGGCTCGAGCTGCTGGCGGTGGACGCGGGGCCGGGGATGGACGATGTGGGCCGGGCGCTGCGCGACGGCCACAGCACCGCCGGCACGCCGGGAACGGGGCTGGGCGCGCTCCGCCGCCAGAGCGACGAGTTCGAGCTCTTCACGCTTCCTGGGCGCGGCACCGTGGTGCTCTGCCGCCTGTGGCCCACGCCGCCGGCCGTATCGGCCGTGCCGCCGCTCACGGTGGGCGCGGTGAACGTGCCCAAGGCGGGAGAGGTGGTGTGCGGCGACAGCTGGGCCGTGGTGGAGAGCCCCGGACGCACCATGGCGATGGTGGCCGACGGGCTGGGCCACGGGCCCGACGCCGCCGCCGCCTCGCGCGAGGCGGCGCGCATCTTCGCGCGGCACGGGGGGGAGAGCCCGGCCGAGCTGCTGCGGCGGATGCACGCCTCCATGCGCCACACCCGCGGCGCGGCGGTGGCCATCGCCGACGTGAGCACCGCGGGGGGGCGGGTGCGCTTCGCCGGCGTGGGGAACATCTCCGCGGCCGTGGTCAGCCCCGGCGGCAGCCAGAGCATGGTGAGCCACAACGGGATCGTGGGGCACGAGGTGAGAAAGGTGCAGGAGTTCGAGTACCCGTGGGTGCGCGCCTCGCTGCTGGTGATGCACAGCGACGGCGTGGGGACGCGGTGGGAGCTGGGGCGATACCCCGGGCTGCAGACGCGCGACCCCGCGGTGGTGGCCGCCGTGATCTACCGCGACTTCGTGCGCGGCACCGACGACGCCACCGTGCTGGCCGCGCGCGAGCCCGTGCCCGCATGAGCACCGCTGCCCCGGCGATCGTGACCGTGGCGCTGCGCGCCGACGCCGACGTGGTGCTGGCCCGCCAGCGCGCGCGCTCGGTGGCCGAGCTGCTCGGCTTCGACGTGCAGGACCAGACGCGTTTCGCCACCGCCGTCAGCGAGATCGCCCGCAACGCGGTGCGCTACGCGCGCGAGGGGCGGCTGGAGGTGGAGGTGCACGGCGCGCCGGGAGAGCAGCAGTCGGTGGTCGCCCGCGTCACCGACCGCGGGGCCGGGATCCCCAACCTGGAGCAGGTGCTGGGCGGCGGCTACGTGTCGCAGACCGGGATGGGGATGGGGATCGTGGGAACGCGGCGGCTGATGGACGCCTTCGCGATCGACTCGGGCGCCGGGGGAACGCGGGTGGAGATGGCCAAGCGCCTCCCCCGCGGCGCCCCGCCGGTGGACGACGCGGCGCGGGCGCGCGTGGCCTCCGTGCTGGCCGCCCAGGGGCTCCCCGACCCCGTGCAGGAGCTGCAGCGCCAGAACGGCGAGCTGGTGGCCGCGCTGAACGAGGCGCGCACCCGGCAGGACGAGATGCAGCACCTGAACAAGGAGCTGGAAGACACCAACCGCGGCGTGGTGGCGCTCTACGCCGAGCTCGACGAGCGGGTGGAGCAGCTGCGGCGCGCCAACGCGCTGCGGGCGCAGTTCATGAGCTACATGAGCCACGAGTTCCGCACCCCGCTGGACTCGATGCTGGCGCTGACCGGCCTCCTGCTGGACCGGGTCGACGGCGAGCTGACCGGCGAGCAGGAGAAGCAGGTGGCGTTCGTCCGCCGCTCGGCGCGCGACCTGCTGAACCTGGTCGACGACCTGCTCGACACCGCGCGGGTCGACGCGGGGAAGATCGCCATGCGGGTGACGCGCTTCACCGTCCCCGACCTGTTCAACCTCCTCCGCGCCACGCTGCGCCCGCTGCTGGCCGGCGAGACCACGCAGCTGGTGTTCGAGGCGGCGCCCGGGCTCCCCGTGCTGGAGACCGACGAAGCCAAGGTCGCGCAGATCCTGCGCAACTTCATCTCCAACGCGCTGAAGTTCACCGAGGGGGGCGAGGTGCGGGTGACGGCGGTGGAGGCGGGCGAGGGGTGGCTGGCCTTCGCCGTGGCCGACACGGGGATCGGGATCTCGGCGGAGGACTGCGACCGGGTGTTCGAGGATTTCGCGCAGGTCGACGGGGCACTGCAGCGCCGGCGCCGGGGCACCGGGCTGGGGCTGCCGCTGTCGCGCAAGCTGGCGGGGCTGCTGGGCGGCCGCGTGGAGGTGAGCAGCGAGGTGGGCGTGGGCTCCACCTTCACCCTCACCCTCCCCATGGTGCACGTGGCGCCCGACGACGACCCGGCGGACGCGGAGGCGGCGGATGCCAGCTGAGACCGCCGTGCCGCTGGAGCGCGTGCACCGCAACATCCTGGTGCTGAACGTGGACGACTACGAGGCCGGGCGCTACGCCACCTCGCGCGTGCTGCGCCAGGCCGGGTTCGACGTGGTGGAGGCCGCCACCGGCACCGAGGGGCTGCGCGTGGCCGAGGAGGAGGCCGAGCACGTGGACCTGGTCCTCCTCGACGTGAACCTCCCCGACGTGGACGGCTTCGAGGTGTGCCGCCGCATCAAGGCCAACCCGCGCACCGCCACCGTTCCCGTCCTCTACCTCTCGGCCGCGTACCGCACCGCCGAGCACCGGGTGACCGGGCTGGAGCTGGGTGCCGACGGCTACCTGACGCAGCCGGTGGAGCCGCGCGAGCTGGTGGCCACCGTCAACGCCCTCCTTCGCGCCCGCGAGGTGGACGAGGCGGTGCGGCAGAGCGAGGAGCGCTTCCGCGCGCTGGTGGCGGGAACGTCGGACGTGATCTGGACGGCCACGCCCGACGGCGGCGGCGCGGGGACGGCCTGGGAGGCGTTCACCGGCACCTCGGGCGAGGGCGAGAGCTGGCTGGGCGCCGTGCACCCGGACGACCGCGCGCGCGTGGACGGCGCCTGGGCCGAGGCGCTGGCGGCACGCACCCGCTACCGCGCCGAATACCGCCTGATGCGCGCAGACGGCGAGTACCGCGACGTGTTGAGCACCGCGGTCCCCGTGCTCGACCGCGAGGGCGCCGTGCGCGAGTGGGTGGGCTCGATCGTGGACGTGACCGGGCAGCGTCGCGAAGAGGCGTGGCGCCGGCTCTTCGGCGACGTGGGGGCGCTGCTGGCGGGGTCGATGGACGCCGAGGACGGGCTCCCGGCGATCGTCTCGGCCACGCTGGGGCCGCTGGCCACCTGGGCCGCGCTGGACCTGTGCGACGACGACGAGTCGCCGCGGCGCACCGCGTCGGCGGCGGGCGGGCTCGACGACGCGGCCGTGGCGGCGCTCGAGGCCGGGCTGGGCGACGAGGCCGGGTGCGGCTCGGCCGACGTGGTGCGGACGCGCGAGCCGCGGCGCTTCGTTCCCGCGGCCGGCTCGCCGCTCACCCGCGCGGGGATCCGGGCGGTGGCCAGCGTGCCGATGGTGGCGCGGGGGCACGTGCTGGGCGTGGTGACGCTCGCCGCCGGCGCGGGGATGGGGACGTACGGCGACGGCGACATGGCGCGGCTGGAGGAGCTGGCGCGCCGCATCGCGCTGGCGATGGACAACGCGCGGCTGTACCAGGCCGCGCTCCGCGCCAACGCCGCCAAGAGCCAGTTCCTGGCGGTGATGAGCCACGAGCTGCGCACGCCGCTGAACGCCATCATCGGCTACGCCGACCTGCTGGACGCGGGCGTGGCGGGGCCGTTGAACGACGGGCAGCTGGAGCACCTGGCCCGCATCCGCGCGGGGAGCCGCCACCTGCTGCGGCTGATCGAGGACGTGCTCCTCTTCTCGCGGATGGAGGCCGGGCGCGAGACGATCTACGCCGAGGAGATCGACCTGGGCGCGCTGCTGCGCGAGGCCGCGGCGCTGGTGGAGCCGCTCGCCGCGCAGAAGGGGCTGGAGCTGCGGGTCGACGCGCCCGCCGAGCCGGTGCTGGTGACCACCGACGTGGGGAAGGTGCACCAGATCGTGCTCAACCTCCTCTCCAACTCGGTGAAGTTCACCGACCAGGGGCAGATCCGCGCCGAGCTGCGCCACGCCGCCCGCGACGCGGTGATCACCGTGAGCGACACGGGGATCGGCATCGCCCCCGAGCACCTGGAGCGGATCTTCGACGTGTTCAGCCAGGTGGAGCAGGCGCCGACGCGGCGCGTGGGCGGCACCGGGCTGGGGCTCTCGGTCACCCGCAACCTGGCGCGGCTCCTGGGCGGCGACGTGACCGTGGAGAGCCGCTTTCCCGGCGGGAGCACCTTCACCGTGCGCATCCCCGTCGCCCCGCCGGAGAACCTCCCGGGCGGAGAGGACGAGATCGGCGGCGGGTAAGTCTCGCCAGGGGCAACCGCGGGCTCACACGGAGAAACGGAGAACTGCCGCATGCGAGCAGGTCTCCGTTTCTTTATCGCTGATGGAACTTCCTCGATCTCCAGGTCGCGGGCCGGTGCCACGGCGAGCGCCAAAGCCAACCGTGGCTGTTTCCGTGTCCTCCGTGGCTCGCGCGAAGCGCCCCTCTTTTCGCCGTTGCGGTTCGGCGCGTGCCCGCTACAGATCGTTGGCGTACGAGAAGATCTTGTAGCGCCCGCCGCGCTCCAGGATCCCGCCGAAGAGGCGCGCCTCCACCCGCCGCCCCGCGGCGTCGAGCACCGAGAGCCGGCACCCCGTCCACACGCGGTTGGGCCCGCGCCGCTCCTCCGCCTGGCAGGCGTAGCCGCGGTACTCCAGCGGCCGCCCGCCGAAGCGCGAGAGCGCGCGGGTGATTCCCTGCTCTCCCTGGGCCATCACCTGCGACCACATCAGCTCGGGGGGGAGCTGGTAGGGCGGGCGCGCCTGGCGGTCGTGCTCGTAGTACAGCCAGGCGAACTCGGCGCGGTTCATCATCATCGGCATGAACGCCGCCGTGTCGGCGCGCTCCAGCGCCCGGGCGAAGCGCGCGACCAGCGTGTCGCGGTCGCCCGCCCAGGCACCGCCCAGCTCGCGCGTTTCGGGGATGCCGGCGCGGAACGCGGCCAGCGCCTGGACGGCGGGGCGCGCGCTGTCCACCGGCGCCGCCGCCCGCGCCTGCCCCGCGTCGCCGCGGCGGCAGGCGCCCATCGCCAGCACCAGCCCCAGCGCCAGCACCGTTCTCCTGCTCGTCATCGGTCCGGTCGGATCGGTCTGCGTGGAATGGATGCGCGGCGGGGGCCCCAATGCCGGGCCCCCGCCGCCTTTCTGAACCGCTCGCCGATCAGTGCCGCGCGTAGTTGGTCCAGCCCTGCCACCACTTGGCGCCGGCCGGGTCGGCCGCGCCGCGGTAGGCGGTGCCCTGCAGCGTGCCGCCGAAGTAGTTGTTCACCCGGCCGGAGATGGCGGTGCCGGTGAAGCTCGCCATGCCGCCGGTGGCGAGCGCCGAGCCCGCCGCGGGCGTCCAGTCGAAGCTGGCCACGGTGGCCGGCGCGACCGGCGCCGGGAGCGCCGTGAACAGGGCGGAGACGCCGGTGGCGGTGGTGATGCTGTACGCCGGGTTGTTCAGGTTGGCGCCGAAGTTGGTGCCCGCGGGCTCGAAGTTGGAGCCGTTGTCCACCAGCAGCACGTTGCGCACCATCAGCGAGTCCACGGCGCGGAGCGCGTCGGTGGCGGCGTCGCGCAGCGACATCCCGAACCCGGGCCAGCGGCCGATCACGCCGTTCACCAGCGTTCCCGCCGAGCCGCGGCGGATCACCGCGCCGTTGCCGTCCTGCGGCGTGAACACGCCGGCGCCGGGGCCGATGACGGTGAAGTTCGCGAACACCGGCGACGAGTACGGGGTGTTGGCGTAGGTGCACCCCGGCTTGTCGTTCTCGCAGCCGTCACCCTCGAAGCCGCGCGGATCGCTCGACACCGTGCCCGTGCCGGGGCGCGGCGAGAGCACCGTGTCCTGCAGGGCGATCATGAACTGGTTGCGCCCCTGGAAGCCCTCGGTCCAGTCGAAGTGGTCGTCGCCCGCATTGTAGCTCACCAGGTAGCGGCCGTCCACGCCGCCGCCGAACCACTCGAAGCTGTCGTCCAGCCCCGCCATCGACTGCACGTACTCGATGGTGGTGCCGCGGCCCACCGCGTACATCGACAGTGAGTTCAGCTCCTGCCCGGCGCCGTTCGACACGTCGTAGCCGGCGAACTCGATGCGCACGTACTTGAGCTGGCCGCTGTTGTCGTTGAAGTTGGTGCCGCCCGCGTAGTTCTCCGACGCGCCCACCGGGCCCTCGGTGAGGATGGGGTTGGCGGTGCGGTTGATCGGCGCGTTGCCGATGATGATCAGGCCGCCCCAGTCGCCCGGGCGGCGGTTGCCCACGGCGCGCTGGCTGGTGAACACGATCGGCTGCGCGGCGGTGCCCACCGCGTTGATCTTGCTCCCGCGCAGGATCCAGAGCGAGCTCCCCGCCGCGGTGGTGTCGCCGACGATCTTGGTTCCCGGCTGGATGGTGAGGGTCGACGCGTTGGTCACCTTCACGTAGCCCGAGAGGATGTAGGTGCTGTCGGCGTACAGCGTGGTGTTGCTGCTGATGAACCCGGTGAGCGTGCGCACCTTGGGGCCGGCGGCGCCGGTGGTTGCCGAGGCCTCCACGCTGTTGCCGCTCTTGCTGCTCCCCTTCACCGCGCGCACCACGTAGCGGTAGGTGGTGCCCGGCGTCAGGTTGGAATCGTCGAAGAAGGTGCCGCCCACGCTGGTGGCCACGCTGGCGAAGGCGCCGCCGGCGGGGGCACGGTCCACCTCGTAGCTCTCGGCGCTGGAAACCTGGTTCCAGGTCACGCGGATGGTGTTCAGCCCGGTCGAGGTCGCCGTCACGCCCAGCGGCGCGGTGAGCGGGCTCGAACCGGTGGAGCTGTCGTCGCACGCCGAGACGCCCGCCGCGAGCAGCGTGGCGGCGGCGAGCGCCAACATCTTCCGAGCGTTCAGCTTCATCGTTCTCTGTGTTGGTGGAGGGAAGAAGCGCGGACGGGTCCGCGGCAACGAGGGTAATCTCGGCCACGCGTGCCGCGTTCTCGTCGTGCGCCGGTCACACCTTGGTCACGCACCACCATCGGTGCCGTGACGGAGCCGGGAAAACGTGCGAAAGTGCGAGAGTGCGAGAGTGCGAGAGTGCGAGAGTGCGAGAGTGCGAGAGTGCGAAAGTGAAGGGCGTCGCACGATGACATCATCTGGGGCGCGATTCCGGCCGAGGCCGATGCACGCGTCCTGGAGCGACGTGCCGCCGCGGGTGTGAGGACGGGGCGTCGAAAGAACCAACAGCTGGATCACGGGGAGGGAGCGGAGATGAGCCCGGGAGAATTCGTGGTTCTCTTGATTTCCCTGCTCCTCCGCGTGAGACGTTGGACGGATCCGGGGCGACGGAGCGCTACCGGCCGATCTTCCGTGCGCGACGACGCGGGGGCGGTGGCTCGATCGCCACCGCCCCCGCGTCTCCATCGAACCCGCATCAGCCGAGGATCACGGCGCCCAGGTGAGCCCCAGCCCCAGGGTGCGGCCGGTGCGGTAGCGCAGGCGCTCCACCTCGCCCTGCTTCACCAGCGTGGGCGAGTCCAGCAGGTTCTGCGCGTCGACCTTCCCCGACACGTGGCGCATCACGGGGAAGCGCAGCGACAGGTCCAGCACGTTGCGCGGCATCTCGTAGGCGTCGTCGAGCAGCGGGAGCTGCGCGGCGGCCCAGATCCGCTTGCCGACCACGTTGTACAGCAGCGTGGCGCTGGTGCGGCCGCGCTCGCCGGCGGCGTAGCTCAGGCCGGCGTTCACCACGTACGGCGCCTGCCCCACCATCGGGCGGTTCTCGCGGGTGGCGGCCGAGCGGGTGTCGCTCCCCAGGCGGATCTCGCTCTTCATCACCGTGGCGTTGGTGAAGGCGGTGAAGGGCGACAGCCACTCGCCGAACGCGCCCAGGTTCTTCCGCAGCTCCAGCTCCACGCCGTAGTTGACGGCGCTCTCGGCGTTGGCGAACGACAGGCGGTTGGCGCCGGTGCTGGCCAGCTCGATGCGCTCGATCGGCTGGCTGAAGTGCTTGGCGAACACCGCCACGCTCACCACCTCGCCGGCGTTGGGGTACAGCTCCCAGCGCGCGTCCAGGTTCTGCACCAGGGTGCGCTGCAGGCTGTCGTTCCCCACCTCGTTCAGCTCGCCCACCAGGCTGGTGAACTCCACCGGCGCCACCTCGCGGTACTCCGGGCGCGCCAGCGTCTGGCTGGCCGACAGGCGCAGGTTCTGCCGCTCGGTGATCGCCACGTTCACCGCCAGCGCGGGAAGGAGGTCGGTGTTGCGCCGCGACACCTGCACCGCGCCGCCCTGGGTGGGCTGGGCGTCCAGGTCCAGCGCCCAGCGCTCCAGGCGCGCCCCGCCGATCACCCGCACCCGGTCCGCGAACAGCCACTCGCCCATCAGGTACCCGGCCGTCACGCGGTCGCGGGCGTCGTACGCGCCGCCCGAGGTGCTGGGCGACAGCGACAGCACGCTCGAGGTGTCCTGCGTGTAGCGCCCGTCGAACAGCTCCTCGGGCGACAGGCGGCGCTCGTCGGCGGTCAGCGCGCGGCGCGCGTAGATGTTGTAGTAGCGCGCGTCGGCGTCGCGATGCGCGCGGCGGTACCAGCCACCCATCCGCACCCGCCCCTCGGCGCGGGTGGGGCCCACGCGGAAGCCCAGGTTCCCCTGCGCCTCGTTGGCCGTCTCGGCCAGCGAGCCGAACGAGCGGCGCGTGGCATCGGGGATGAAGCTGAGCCAGCCGAAGGGGAAGTACCCGCCGCCGGCGATGTTGGGCTCCTTGCCGTACAGGATGCTGCTCTGGTCGGGCTGGTCACGGGTCACACGGCTGTTGGTGAACGCCCACTCGAAGGTGCTCCCCAGCAGGTTGTGCGTGCCGCGCACCTGGTTGGAGCGCACCGAGCGCTCCACGTACGTCAGCTCGGTGCGGCTCACCGAGTCGACGTTGGCGTAATCCTCCAGGCTTCCCAGGTCGCGGTGCGCCTCGCTGTCGGCCGCGCGGTTGTAGCTGTTGTTGAACTCCAGCTTGTGGCGCGTGCCCAGGAAGGTGGTCAGGTTCAGCATCCCGCCCCAGAGCACGCCGGTGGTGGCGGTCTCGCCGGTGAACTGGTTGCGCTTCTCGGCGTGGTTGTCGGTCCCCGCCACGCCCAGCGAGCGCGTTTCGCCCAGGCGCACGTCCTGCCCCTGGCTCCAGGTGAACGCGCCCACGTAGCCGACGCGGCGGCCCAGCAGCCGCTCCTCGCCGCCGATGGTGCTGGCCACCGAGGCGTTGGGGCCCAGCGACGAGGTGTTGGGCGACCACTGGTTGCGGAACGAGCCCACCAGCCGGTTGATGTCGCCCGGCGAGAGCCGGTCGAAGCTCCCGGCGTTGGCCACCAGCGCCGGCAGCTCGCGCCCGTTGGCGCGGTTGCCGAACAGGTTGCCGCGCGCGCCGGGGAAGAGCGGGGCCGAGCCGGCGCCCGCCACCGTGCCGGTGTTCACCGAGAAGGTGAAGGTGCGGCGGGTGGGGAACTCGCGGGTGCGCAGGTTCACCGAGGCGCCGCTGAAGTCGCCCGGCTGGTCGGGGGTGAAGGTC
>Ga0247773_1000455_pt1 | contig 17359 bp, 17 predicted proteins | sample UWRJL092311B6_FD_179934 | JGI IMG/M metagenome (GOLD analysis project Ga0247773, IMG submission 179934) | Plant litter microbial communities from Arlington Agricultural Research Station in Wisconsin, United States - UWRJ-L092-311B-6 | ecosystem: Environmental > Terrestrial > Plant litter >...
GGCAGGCGCCCCGATCTCGTTGACGTACTCCACATCCCGACCCTCAGCCCTGGCCCGGTCGTGCTCGGCGATCGCGGCCCGGGCGGCGAACCAGTCCTGCCGGGCAGCCGGGCGCCAGAGTGCGGACGTGGTGGTTCGAAGGGCGACGGCGAGCAGGCCGCCGGCCGTGACCCGGGCGGCAAGGGCTGTCACGGTCGCGAACGGATCGGGCAGGTACATCAACACGCCGAGGAGCAGCACCGCGTCGAAGGTGCCCGGCACCGCGTCGAGATCGTCGACCGAACCGGCGCGCAGTGTCACCCGGGCCCGCACTTCGGCCGGCTCGTCCCGCAGCGCGGCCGTGAAGGCCGACCGCATCGCGGCGTCCGGCTCGAGCGCCGTGACGTCATGACCGGCACGCGCGAGCCGCAGAGTCTGCGTCCCCTGACCGGCACCGACATCGAGAACAGCGGTCGGCGAGCGGGTGAGGTGGCGCTCGAGCTGGCGGCCGATCAATTCCTGCCGGACGACGTTGCGCACCCGACCGAGGCGATCGAGCCACATCGGCTGGCCATCGGCAAACGTTCCATCCACGCCCGGAATACTAGGTCGTGGTGGCCGGCAGGCGTGGTGGCAGATACGCCCGGCCGCCATCGGCCGGCGCCGTCAGGAGAGCAAGAAATCGACTTCCCGCTCCGGCAGCGGCTGCGGTGACCGCATCGATCGGGAGGCGACATCGCACGCCGAAGATCTGGAGTTTCGGCTTGCGACTAAGGCTGATTTTCATCGTTGTCACATGTTCACGTGCGAGCGGTCCTCGGCAACAGTTCGGTTGAGCCACTGATCAATACCGATTTGGCATCGACCCTGGCCTATCCTCCGGCGAGTGCGTAACAAGGCATCAGAACGCAACATTTCCGGGTCGCCGCCCGCGCGGCGCCTCGGTCGAAGTAGCAAGGTCCTGCCCCGCACGATTCGGGGTTGGAGGAACGTCCCGGGCAGCCGCACGGCGCTCGGCGACTTCACCGTGCCGCACAGTGGTCAGGTTGCCGACCGACCCGTCGCGGCAGAGCACGCTATTCGGCTAGAGGGTGAGGAAACCAATGCAACGAAACAGGAAAGTCGCGATGGCGGTCGGCCTGATCGCCACCGCGACGATGGTTCTGACCGCATGTGGGAGTAGTGGCGACAAGGGCCCTGGCACCACCGCGAGCGCGAGCAACTCCAGCGGCGGCAATCAAGCCTTGCCGGCGGCGTTCAACGCGGCCACCATCGGCTTCGTCAACAAGTCCGACAAGACCGGCGGCAGCCTGAACCTGGTCGCGACCGGTGACTGCGATTCGTGGGACCCGGTCAACACCTACTACGGCTGGTGCTGGAACATGCAGCGGCTGTTCACCCGTACGTTGGTGGGGTATTCCTCGATACCGGGTGCCAACAACATCGCGATCGAGGGCGACCTGGCCACCGGCCTGGGCGAGCACAACGCCAACTTCACCGAGTGGACCTATCACCTCAAGCCCAACATCAAGTGGGAGGACGGCACCACCGTCACCAGCCAGCAGGTGAAATACGGGGTTGAGCGGGTCTTCGCGACCGACCTGTTCTCCAACGGCCCGTCCTCGTACTACCTGTGCCTGCTGGCCAAGTGCGATGCCTCGGGCAACCCCCCGTATGCCGGTCCGTACAAGGACAAGGGCAAGGATCTGACCAGCGTCAGCACGCCGAATGACACCACCATCGTCTTCAAGCTGCAGACCTCGACCCCGGACTTCGACTACCTGATGACGCTGCCCGCCTCGGCGCCGGTGCCGCTGACCGAGAACGGTGCCAACACCGGGTCGAAGTACACCCTGCACCCGCTGTCCAACGGTCCCTTCAAGTTCTCCAGTTACACACCGGAGCAAACCGTCGTCTGGGTCCGCAACGACAAGTGGGACCAGTCGACGGACAAGATCCGGCATCCGCTGGTCGACAAGATCACGTTGAACATCAGCACCAACGCCGATGACAACGACAAGCAGTTGCAGGCTGGTACGGCCGATGCGACCGCGGACGGCAACGTCCAGACCGCCTTCCAGACCAACATCATCAACGACCCGAACCTGAAGAAGAACGCCGACGACCCGGTGTCGTCCTACACCCGGTACTTCGCCATCTACCCGTCGGTGAAGCCGTTGGACGACATCCACTGCCGGCGGGCGATCTTCTACGCGATGAACAAGGTCGACCTGCAGCGCGCCCGTGGTGGCACCTACGGTGGCGACATCGCCCACACGATGGCCCAACCCACGGTTCCCGGTTATGACTCCAAGGCCGACCCCTACCCCAGCGGCCCGGACAACACCGGTGACCTGGCCAAGGCCAAGGACGAACTGCAGCAGTGTGGCCAGCCCAACGGCTTCGCCACCAAGATGGCCTACGTCAACTCCGGTCGCGGCCCGGCGGTCTTCACCGCCGCGCAGTCCGCACTCGCCCGGGTCGGCATCAAGCTGTCGGCAGCCGTGCACGCCCAATCCGGTTACTACGGCGGCTACATCGGCAAGCCCGAGACCGTCAAGAGCGTGGGCATCGGCATGGCCCAGGCCGCGTGGGGCTCCGACTACCCGACCGGCGGGGGCTTCTGGACCTCGATCGTGGCCAGCTACGCACCTCCGGGTGGCGGCAACTACACCCAGCTCAAGGACAAGAAGATCGACGACCTGCTCGCCGAGGCCGCCAAGTCCACCGGCCGTCACGACGACCTGTTCAAGCAACTCGACGCGCAGGTCATGACGGACGCGGTCAACCTGCCGTTCGTCTACGACAAGTCGCTGTACTACCGCAACCCGCGGCTGACCAACGTGCGCAACAACTTCGCGCTCGGTTCCACCTACGACTTCGTGAACATCGGCGTCAGCGACGGCAAGTAGCCGTCCACGTCTGACGAATCCGGTTCGGCCGGTGCCGGCTCGCAGCTGCGAGCCGGCCCCGGCTTGGCCATGCGCGTCCCACCATCGGGATCAGGCGGAGTGACAATGGCCTGGGTGGCAAAGCGCGACCAGCAGGTATGACCCTGGATTGTGGCGACTGTCAGGAGTCGTACCTGGCCGGCACCGAGATCGTCCTGCCGTTCTCGCTCGTGAGGTACAGCACCTTCATCCAGGAGATCAGTTCACCCCGTACGGCGATGAACTGCCAGTCCGGCAGCTTGGTGTTGACCGTGGCGCCCTTGCGTCGGTACTGAAGTTCAGGGCCCTCGACGAGCAGCTCCCGGTTCGCCAGATCCTGGTCCGGCGTGTAGTCGCCGGCATAGCCCCAGATCTCGGTCTCGTCCTCGAGCCGGAGGTGTACCCAGGGGGTTGTTCCCTCCGGTCGGTGCTGTCGGAACATCGCGAACCAGATACTGCCCGGCACGATTCGACCCGGTGCTCGGCGGCGAAACACCTGGTCGGTGAGCACCGCCAGCGCCAGCGACAGCAGCAGGAGTAGCGCGACGCTCAGGCCGACAGCCGGCAGGTGGGCGGCGGCGTAGCTGTTGCCTGCGACCAACCAGGCACCCGGATCGACGAACCACGAAGTAGCGACAGCCCGCATTCCGCTCAGCAGAACCAGGGCGCAGCCGCTGAAGAGCACGCTCGTCAGGGCAATGCGGCTCGCCTCCCGGAAGGCGGTTTCCTCTCTCGAGGGCCGGCGCCGCTCACGCAGCAGCTCGAAGCTCAGCCCGGGGGCGATGAATGCCAGGAACGCAAGCAGCGCGCCCAGCGTCTCCGGCGCCATGGACGGCGATCAGTCCTCGGTCGGGCCGCCGCCGGGAGGACCACCGCCGCCGCTGAGGTCGATGCCATCAGCCGGCTTGGCGGTATCGCCGACGGTCTGCTCCAGTTGCTCGCGAGCATCGGCGATGGCTTCCTGCGCGGCTTCGAGGTCTTCCTTCGCCCGGTCGCGCGGATCATCGGACATCGCTAGCCCCCATTCGAATGATGACGGTGGGCGGCGATAGTAGTGCGCCTGCCGTCGGCTTGCCGTATTGCCGACGCTGCCTCTCCTACCCGCTGGCCGCTTAGTCGGCGCAGGTGTGCCGTCAGCGCTGACATCCGCACGTTCCGGACCCGGCGGAACGGCCAGCGTGACCCGACGATTCGCGCAATTCGGGGCGATGAGGCAACCGACCGACCGTCCACCGCGTCTTATCTGTGTGAGGGACCGATCGAACCGAGGAGCGAAACCATGAGCGATCCCACAAACCCCGACCCGACCGACGGCAGTAGCCAGGCGCCGCCACCGCCTCCGCCGCCTCCGCCCAAGCAGCCCGACGACAACCCGCCGATGAATCCGAACCCCTACATGGGCGGCGGCTCCACGAACCCCTGATCGACGCGGGGCGAACCTGTCAGGTGCCCGGCCGAGAACCTCGGCCGGGCACTGTCAACCCTGACCGGACAGCGGTGCGTCCGCGATCAGTGCCTGCTCGCGAAGCCACCGGTCCAGGCGGGTGTAGGCCTCGGCGCGCGGTTCGGGCAACGACAGGAACACGTCGTGCCGCGCGCCGGAAACCGGCACCACGCTGACCTCGCCACCGAGGCAGCCGGCCCACCGAGCGATCTGCCTGACGTCGAGCACTGTGTCAGCCCGGTCGCTGAGGTCGGAGTACTGACTCGCGAAGTGGGTGCGGTCCGAGCGCAGCACCAGCGACGGCACCCCGACGTCCAGGCCTCGGTGCAGGCGGGCCTGGCCACGGCGCACGGCGTTGAGCCAGCCCAGGGTCACCGGGAACCCGTCGAGCGGCTTGAGCTCCAGATCGAAGCTCCATTCACCGGTGCCGCTGGTGTGCAGCGTCGAGGTGTAGACGCTGGAGGGCAGTTTCAACGGGCGCAGCGGCTGCGCCCTACCGAGAACCCGCAGTGCCTGGGTCAGCGGCCCCCGGTGGACGGCCCTGCCCTGCAGGTCCAACCACGGGCTGTTGAGTACCAACCCGGCAACCGGCGCGACCGGACCGGCACGGTGCCGGCGGTCCAGCCAGAGTGGTGCGATCAGGCCGCCCGTCGAGTGCGCCACGACGAGCACCGGCCGGCCCGGGTGCTCGCCGGACACGATGTCGAGTGCCGCCTCGAGCTCGGCGTCGCAGAGCGCCAGGTCGGAGACGTAGTGCGCCGTCTGCCCGGGGCGACGGGCCCGGCCGGACTTGCGCAGGTCGAGGCCGTAGAAGGCCAGCCCGCGGCCGGCGAAGAAGTCCGCCAGCTCGGTCTGGAAGAAATAGTCGGAGAACCCGTGCAGGTAGAGCACCGCAGCGTGTGAGACCTCGGCGGGACGCCGGTCGCGCCGGACCAGCACCGCGGCGACACTGCCCTCGCCATCCTGGTCGGGTCCCAGGTCGAGAACGTGCTGGGCGTAGCCGTCGCCCAGGATGTCGGGCTGCCATTCGACGCGCGGTGATTCATTGCTCACCACCCGACGGTAACCAGCGACACCGATCGCTGGCCGGCCGGGTGGCGGGTACTGGTTTACGACCAGGCGCCGCCCGGAAGGAGTAGGGTCGAGGTCACCACGGTGCCTACTCCGACAGCTTGCCGGACCGGCTGTGGTGACAGGCAATCCGACCCGGCCGCCGGGTCTGCGAGGCGCCGATGACCCAGGCAGCTCAGACGACAGCGGCATCCGAGCACGAGGACGTGCCGTGCACGGCATGCGGGCATCGGATGCAGGCCCACGACGCCACCGCCGCGCGCTACTGCGCGGCGACCGAGGCCAGCGGAGCCGTTCGCGGCTGCCTCTGCCCCGCCAGTGCCGGTTCCGCCGGCACCCAGCCGCTGCGGACCACCCAGCCCTTTCGCTGAGCGGCGAGCGCAGTCCGCAATCTCTGCCAACCCTGGGAGCAACCGATGTCCGGTAAGAGCAAGAACGGCCGCGAAATCCGCAAACCGAAGCAGGAGAAGAAGCAGCCGACCGCCGAGGTTTTCGCGGCGCCGCCGAAGGCAGGCACCAAGAAGCCGAAGTAAGCGGCCGCCGGGCCCAGGATTGCCTCCGGCTCGGCCGCCACCCGCATTGACCACCGGTTACCGTTGCCGGCATGGAGAAGACCACCTCGGATTCGCGATCGGACTTCGAGACCCAGCGCGAGCCGGTGCCTCGCATCGACACCGGCGAACTCGACACCGCGCTGGCCTTCCTGGACTTCGTCCGTTCCTGCGTGCTCAAGAAGGCGGCCGGTCTCAGTGACGAGCAACTGCGCCGGGCCGTCGTGCCGAGCGGCACCTCGATCCTCGGCCTGATTCAGCACCTGACCGTGGGCGAGCGGTTCTGGTTCGGCTACACGGTCGGCGGCGTCGGCGAGGACACCGACTTCGACTTCGACCTGGTGGTTGCTCCCGAGCGGAACGCGGCCGACGTCCTCGCCGATTTCCGCGCCGCGATCGAGGAGAGCAACACGCTGATCCGCCAGGTCGGTGATCCGGAGGCCAGGGTCGCGATGCCGGTGGACGGCGAGTACCTCAGCCTGCGCTGGGTGATCGCACACGCCACCGGTGAGGCGACCCGGCACGCCGGTCACGCCGACATCCTGCGTGAGCTGATCGACGGCACCACCGGCCGCTGAGCACGATCGCCCGCTGCCGCCCGGGTGTCGCGGTTTCGCTGTGAGCCGACACAGACGCGGTCGGCGCCGGTTCAGCCCAGAATCGGAGGATGCGACAGACCTTCGTCCTGGTGCACAGCCCGTCGGTAGGTCCCGCCACCTGGCATCCGGTAGCCGAGCAACTGACGGCCGCGGGCTACCAGGTGCGGGTACCTTCCCTGCTTACGGTCGGTGCCGGTGGGCCACCGTTCTGGCCACGGATCGTCGACGCCGTCCGTACCGACCTCGACCGCCTGCCGCCGAACAGCCCGCTCACCCTGGTGGCGCACAGCAATGCCGGCATCTTCCTACCCACGATCCGCATAGGCCTCGATCATCCGGTGGTCAGCTCCGTCTTCGTCGATGCGGCGCTACCCGCCCGCACCGCGATGACGCCGGTAGCCCCACCGGCGCTGCTGGAGTTCCTCCGCCCGATGACGGTGAACGGCATCCTGCCCCGCTGGACCGACTGGTGGGACGAGGCCGATATCGCGCCCATGTTCTCCGATCCGGCGATGCGGGAGGCGGTGATCGCCGAGCAGCCCCGGCTGCCGCTGTCCTACTACGAGCAGCACGTTCCGGTCCCCGCCGGCTGGGATGACCATCCCTGCTCCTACCTGCTGTTCGGCCCTCCGTACGACGAGGTGGCTGCCGAGGCGGGCAACCGCGGCTGGCGGGTTGCTCACCTGCCCGGAGCCCATCTGCATCAGGTCGTCGATCCGGTCGGCACCGCTCGCAACATCCTCGAGCTGGCCACCGGGCACATCGCCGGCTAGGACCAACGCCACACGATCCGGATACGCCGGCCGATCGGCATCGGCTAGCGTCAGGCGTCGTGGAGAACCCGACCGCGCCCCGTTCCCAGCTGGACTTCTCCGCGAGTGACCGGGTCATCGCCGCACCCGGTGCCGGGGACGGCTACTGGGCCGGCGCCCCGAGCGCGGTCGGAGTCGACGGCGCGATCTATCTCGCCTACCGGCTGCGCAGGCCGGTGTACGAGGGCCGCGGCTATGCCAACGTGGTCGCCCGGTCGAGGGACGGCGTGCGGTTCGAGACGGTGTGCACGCTGCTGCGCGACGACCTCGGATGCGCGTCGCTGGAACGCCCGGCGCTGGCCCGCCGGCCGGACGGCGGCTGGCGGATCTACCTGAGCCTGTCGACACCGGGCTCGAAGCACTGGTGGGTCGACGCGCTCGACGCCGACGAGCCGGCCGGCCTGGCCACCGGGCGCCGGGTGACCGTGTGGCCGGGCGACGACGCGACCGCGGTGAAGGATCCGGTGGTGCTGGTGGACCGGGCCGGCCGGTGGCACGCCTGGCTGTGCTGCCATCCGCTGACCGAGCCCGGGGAGGAGGACCGGATGACCACCCGGTACGCGGCCAGTGCCGACGGGCTGACCTGGACCGAGCCCGAGGAGGTGCTCGCTCCCCCGGCCGCGGGATGGGATCGCCGCGGTCGCCGGGTGACCGCGGTCATCCCCCGGCCCGACGGCTCGGTCACCGGCTACTACGACGGCCGGGCCGACGCGGGCGAGAACTGGTACGAGCGGACCGGCGCCCTGCACGGCCGCTCGGTCGCCGGCCCCCTGACGCCCGTTTCCCCCGCTGTCGCCGCGCAATCGCCGCACGGCCGGCACACCCTGCGCTACCTCAGCGTGGTCGACCTCGGCGACGGGACCGGGCGTGCCTACTTCGAGGCGGCGTCCGCCGACGGATCCAACGAGATCCGGACCCAGCTGATCAGCCTTTCCAACGCTGGCTGAACTCGCCGCGGCCGGCGTCGCGCCGCCAGTCGTCGAACGAGCTCGCGGTGACGTCCTCCAGCAGGGCGATGTCATCGAGGAAGCGGCTGAGTGCCGCACGCCGCCGCTCCACCGACAGCGGCGGTCGCCGACCACCGCCGGAGTGCAGCGCCGACCGCAAGGGTGCCTCGACCCGGCGCCAGTGCTGCGGCGGCACGAGGGCGCCGGCAGCGGCGCCGCCGCGGATGGCGGCGCCGAGCAACTTCGTCCGCAGGCCGGGCGAGACGTAGGGATGGACGTTGTCCGGCTTGGACTTCGCCGCCGGGTGATGTGCCACGCCGAGGAAGTCGCAGACCGCGGCGACGGTCCGGTCAGGTTCCTCGGCCAGCTGGCGGTAGCGCAGCAGCAGTACCCGCTCGCGCGGGAACAACTGGTAGAGGTGTTGTAGCTGCTCCCCGTACCGACCGAGGCGGGTGTAGTGCCAGAACGGCGCGTAGCCGGCCGCGACCCGGTGATCCTCCCGCTCGAGCGCCTCGGAGAAGTCCGGGACCGGTTCCAGGCCGTCGGACCACAGGTGGTTCCAGTTGCTGTAGGCGCGGTCGACCGGATCGCGGACGACCGCGATCAGGCGCACGTCGGGAATGGTGTCGGCGATCCGCTGCTGGGCTGCCAGGTCGTAGAGGTAGAACGGGGTGGACTCGCCGGTCAGTGCGCCGCGCGGAGCGTCGGCGAACAGCCGTAGGTAGTCCTGCTCGCGCCACACCCATTCGCGGGCGCTGTGGGCGTCCCCCGGACCGCGCTGACCCGATCGGGACGGTGGCTTCCCGTCGCAGAGGAAGTACTTCGGTTCCTTGACAGCCGGCAGGTGCAGCTGCGGATGGCCCACCAGCGCCGAGTGCAGCGCTGTCGTGCCACCCTTGGGCGTACCGATCAGCAGGAAGTCGGGCCATCGCATCCGGCCAGTTTAATGCACTATTCCTATCGCTTCGATAGACATTTGTGCTCCCCCCGGCTGTCAGCCGGCGATCACTGGCAGCAGCCGACCAGGTGGCGGGCGAGAACCTCCCGTGCACCCCGCCCGCCGGTAGACCTCGCGCAGGTCCATCGTGGCGGCCCACCGACACCGCTGTCATGAGTCGAAGGTCCCGGACGGCCGCGCCGTGGCCGGAGGCCGGCCGGCCTGGCCAACTCGAGCCGATCGATCGCCGAGCCGGACCAGCAGCCGGGTCAGCGCCGCTGTCGCGGCGGCGGCGACCGCCACCGCGGCCAGATCGTCGCTCGTCACCGACCGCGTTCGGAACAGCTCCTGCAACGGTGCCGTGAACACCGCGGCGAGTACCAGGACCAGGTTGACGAGCGCGGACCACAGCAACATCCGGTTGTCCCGCAGCCGGGAGTCCGACGGCCGGCCGGCCAGCGCCACCGACAACTGCGCGCAGGTCAGGGTCAGGAAGAGGGTGCTCTGCCCGGGTCGTCCGTGCCAGGCCGACCAGCCGGCGACCAGCATGCTGAGCACGGCCACGATCACGCCCAGCGACGCCACTGCCCACAGCTGGGAACGGTCGAGCAGGCGCTGGCCACGGCGGCGAGGCGCTCGCTGCCCGGCGTCGGCGGCAGCCGGCTGATTGCCGATGGCCACTCCGGGCAGGCCGTGGGTGAGCAGGTTGACGAAGAGGATCTGTCCGGCCAACAACGGCACCGCCATGCCGAGCAATGGCGCCACCAGCATGATCAGCACCTCGGCCACCCCGCCGCTGAGGGCGTACCGGAGGAATCGCCTGATGTTGTCGTACACCCGGCGCCCCTCGACGATGGCGGGAATCATCGCCGCCAGATCCGAGGAGCTGAGCACGATGGCGGCGGCCTGTTTGGCCACCTCCGTTCCCGCTCCCATCGCGATGCCGATGTCGGCTCCGCGCAGGGCGGGTGCGTCGTTGACCCCGTCCCCCGTCATCGCCACCACGTTGCCCTGCCGCTGCAGCGCCCGCACCACGGCCGTCTTCTGCTCCGGCCGGACGCGGGCGAAGACGTCGTGCCCGTCCAACTCGGCGGGTACCAGCCCGCCGGCAGCCGTCAGGGCCGCGCCGGTCAGCACGTCGTCGGTGCCGGCCAGGCCGAGCGTCCGGCCCACCGCCGCCGCGGTTCCCGGATGGTCTCCGGTGATCATCACCGGCCGCACCCCGGCCCGGCGGAAGGCCTGGATCATGGCTGGCGCCGTCCGGCGAACCGGATCCTGCAGAGCGAGCAGTCCCGCCAGCCGACCCGGTGCCGCCGGATCCGCGTCCCGGCCGGTTGCCGCGCGAACAGCCAGCACCCGGAGTCCGGCAGCGACCATCGAGGCCAGGGCCTGACCCGCCGGGCCGGCCAGGTCCGCCGCGTCCAGCAGTGCCTCCGGCGAACCCTTGCGGATCCGCAGCACCGTCCCGGAACCGGTGAGATGGTCGGTGCTCATGGTGGCCGTCTGGGCGTTGAACGGCAATTCGGCGATCCTGGGGAACCTTGCCCGCACGTCCGCGACATCGATCGCAGCCACCGCCCGCTGGACCAGGGCAACCTCGGTGGGGTCGTCACTGCGCCGCGGCACCACCTCTGAGTTCGCGCAGGCGTCACTGCACAGCACCGCGTACGTCAGGAGCGTGCGTGCGGACTCAGGGGTGGCCTCGGCCGTCCAGAGGTCGGCGACGATCATCCGACCCTCGGTCAGCGTCCCGGTCTTGTCCATCGCCAGCACGGTGATCGAGCCGAGCGCCTCGACCGCCGACAATCTGCGGACCAGCACCCCGCCGCCGGCGAGCGCGTGCCCCGCCAGCGCCAGCGACAGCGTGACCACCGCGGGCAGCGACTCCGGAATCGCGGCGACCGCCAGGCTGATGCCCAGTACCAGGCTCGTCTCCCACCCCCGGCCCAGCCAGAGGTTCAGCCCGATCACCGCCAGCGCGGCCACCCCGGCACCGGCAGCCAACCGTCGCCCCAATTCCGACAGTTGCACCTGCAGGGGCGTACCCGTTCCCGGTTGGCCCCGCAGGCTGCCTGCGATGCCACCCATCACGGTGGCGTGGGCGGTCGCAGCGACCACGGCTTGCGCGCGCCCCCGGGTGACCACCGACCCGGCGAGGATTTCGAGGCCGGCAGCCTTGCCGACCGGAACCGATTCTCCCGTCAGCATCGACTCATCCACCGTGAACGACTCGCACCGGTCGATCACCGCATCGGCGGGCACGATGTCACCGGCGGTCAGTTCGACGAGATCGCCCACCACCACCTCGCCCGCGTCGAGGTCGCGCATCCGACCGTCGCGCAGCACGGTGGCCCGGGGGGCGGTCATCGCCGACAGCGCGGCCAGCGCCCGTCCGGACCGGACCTGCTGGGCGGTGCCCAGCGCGGTGTTCAGGACGATCACGGCGAGGATGACGATCATGTCGGCCAGGTCGCCGACAGCCGCGGTGAGGACGGTCGCGGCCAGCAGCACGAGGATGACCCGGTCGCTGACCTGCTCCCAGACCGTCGCCAGGATCCGGCGCTCGGTGGTGACGAGGAGTTGATTGCGCCCACCGGTGGACAGTCGCCTGCCCGCTTCGACCTCGCTGAGTCCCGTACCGCTGAATTCGGTAACCGGGTCCGCGGTGGCGGGTAACCCGCATTGTCCTGCCTGCACCATGCGGTGACCTCCTCCCGCTGAGCTTGGCCCCGGCAACCCCGGCCAGACAGGGACTTTCGGCCTCTTACGACGCCGGAACCGGGCCTGGAACATCGGTGATGACGTCAGTCGCCACAGCTAGCGGGGTGAGGAATCCCATGACGCACCAGGAAGAAATCCTCGTCGGAGTCGACGGCTCGGCCCATTCGAAGGCTGCCATCGCGTGGGCGGTCGCCGAAGCCCGCCGCAGGGGTTGCGCAGTGCTGGTAGTGCACGTCAGCGAGGTAGCGGCGGGCCTCTGGACCACCACGCCGAATATCCGGAACGGACTGCGCGAACTCGCCCAGCCGATCGTCGACCACGCGGTGGCCGGTGCCCGCGCCTTCGATCCCGCGGTCCCGGTACGGGGCCAGGTGGTGCTGGGCAGTCCACACCGCACCCTGGTCTCGATGTCGGCCCATTGCGTTCTGACAGTGGTCGGCCGCCAGGGCAAGGGGGCCATCGCCGCACACCTGGTCGGCTCGCTGAGCCAGTCGGTGATGGCTCACGCGCACGGTCCGGTGGTCGCGGTGGGCCCCGAACCTGACAGTGGGAGCAGGCCGGTCGAGCGAGTGGTCGTGGCACTCGGCGACCGTCCGACGTCGATGCGCGCGCTGGAGTTCGGCAGCGCCGAGGCGCGGCTGCACCACGCCGATCTACGAGTGGTGCATGCCTGGCAGGTGCCGCGCTGGCCGCACACCCGAGGCGTTGCCGAGGACCCAGAATCAGCCGTCCCCGGAGTACGGATCGCCAGTGAAACGCGACGGATCTCGGCGCTGCTGGCCGATCTCGCGCCCCGCAGCGCCGACTTCGACCTCGATCCGGTGGTGCTGGCCGGTCCGCCGGCCCAGGTGCTCAGCGAGTTCTGTCGCCTCTCGGACCTGCTGGTGCTGGGGCAGCACCGCCACGGCCGGTACCTGCCGGCCACTCTCGGGCCGGTGATCGGCGCGACCCTGCACCACACCCGGTGCACCGTCGCCGTGATAGGCGAGGAGGTGCTCACCGGGGAGATCGAGGGCAGCGCCGCGGCGCACCCGTCCCGGACCGAGCAGCCGCTGCCCTCGGGCCTGATCGCCTACTGAACCAGGGAGTCGGGCCGGCCTGTGAGCCGCTGACCGGCTCGCCGTCGAGTAAGGGCCTGGTCCACAACCCATCGGGTGGCACCGGGCCGCTCACGGGCCGGGCCGCCGGCGCTGCCACCATGGTGGTCATGAAGACCGATGCCGGCCCGCCGGTCGCACCGGCACCCGCGAAGCGGCTGCCGGGCAGGCCCTGAATGCCGACCGACGTCCTGCTCGTCGTCGTCATCACAGTGGTGGCGGTGTCGCCGTGGCTGGCACGGGTCATCCGGTTGCCGGTACCCACCGTGCAGTTCCTGCTCGGCTGCCTGCTGGCCGCACTCCCGGCGGCCAGGGACCTCACCGTCAGCCCGGAGCTGATCCTGCTGGTCGTGCTGCCGGTGATCCTGTTCTGGGAGGGCTACCTGACCTCGGTCACCTGGGCCCGCCGGTACTGGCGGCCGATCCTGCTCAACGGCGTGCTGCTGGTGGTGGCCAGTGCCGGCGGAGTGGCGGTCGTCGCGCACCTGCTGGGCTTTCCGTGGCCGGCCGCCTGGGCACTCGGTGCCGTGCTGGCACCCACCGACGCCAGCGCGGTGACCGCGTTCGGCCGCGCGCTGCCCACCTCCTGGATGACGGTGCTGCGGGCCGAGAGCCTGATCAACGACGGCACCGCGCTGGTGGTGCTGGCAGTGGCGATCCAGGCCGCCGATCACGAGCACTTCGGTGCCGGCTCGATCGCCTGGCGGGCGCTGCAGTCCTACGGCGTCGGCATCGCGGTGGGCCTGGTGGTGACGCTGGCGATGCTGCTGGTGCTGCGGCGCATCACCGACCCGCTGGTCAATGCCTCGTTCGCGCTGGCGCTGCCGCTGCTGGCAGCGGTCCCCGCCGAGGCACTGCACGGTTCCGGTGTGGTTGCGGTGGTGACCTGTGGCCTGGCCGGCAGCCGGGGTGCCCGCCGGATCACCCCGGGCCGGATGCGGCTGCCGGCCCACGCCTTCTACGAGATCACCACCTTCCTGCTCACCGGCGCGCTGTTCGTGCTCAGCGGCCTGCAACTGCGCGGCCTGGTCACCGAGATCAGCGCCCGGCAGGCCGGCACCCTGGTGGCGCAGGGCCTGCTGGTGACCGCCGTGGTGCTCGTCATCCGGTTCGGCTGGTCGATGACGATGACCGTGCTGATCCGCACCCTGGACCGGCGGCCGATCCAGCGCACCCTGCGGGCCCCGTTCCGGGCCCGGGCGGTGAACAGCTGGGCCGGCCTGCGCGGCGGCATCTCGCTCGCCGCCGCGCTCACCGTTCCGCAACTGGCGGCCGGCGTGCCGTTCCCGCGTCGCCAGGAGTTGCTGGTGATCACCTTCGTGGTGGTGGCGACCACCTTGCTGGTCCAGGGTTCCACGCTCGGCCGGGTGGTCCGCTGGGCCTCGGTCTCCTTTCCGCCCGCCCCCGCCGTCGATGCGGTCGCCGCCGCCCGGCGGGCGGTCAGCCGCCGCACCCTGCGGGCGTTCGAGAACGAGTGGTTCCTCACCGACGCCGATCCGGAACTGCGCAGCGAGTACCACCGCCAACTGGCCGAGGCGGTGGCCGGCGGCAGGGCCGACGACGCGCGCGACTCCGAACGGATGCGGCTCGCGCTCGACGTCCTGCAGCGCAAGCGGCAGGAGCTCGTCGGGCTGGTCAGCGACGGCGAGGTCGAGGACTCGGTGATGTGGGAGGTGCAACGGCTGCTCGACCTGGAGGAGGCCCGGCTCGACGGCCTGCTGTCCGCGGCCGAGGCGCGGGTCCGGCCGCCGCGGTCGGAGGGCAGGGCCTGACGCCACCGCGAACGGCGCCGGCCGGGACCGCGCAACGTTTCCGACGGCCGGGGCCATCTAGGTGGATAACGCGAGCACGCTCACCTGGAGGGTCGCCATGCATGTCATCGCCCGTACCGCCGCTCCGGTCGCCGTCGCCGGACTGCTGCTCACCGGCTGCGGTGGCGGCACGCCGCCGGCCACCACGCCGGGAGGACCACTCCTGGGTGCGCCGAGCAGCGCGTCGGCCCCGTTCGGGGGCACCGGTACGGCGACCGATGCAGTATCGAGTGACGTGGCGGCCGGGATCGCCGCCCCGGCCGGTGTGGTGGCCCCGCTGGCCGCCACTCCCACTGCCGCGGTGGACGGGCACACCATCACGACCCGGGGCGTGGGCCGGGCCACCGGCACGCCGGACACGGTCACCGTCGTGATCGGGGTGTCGACCCAGGCCGCCAGCGCCACGGCGGCCCTGGACGCCAACAACGCCAAGGCGAACGCGCTACTCGCGCTGCTGCGCCGCAACGGCGTCGCGGACAAGGACCTGCGGACCAGCCAGTTGAGCGTCAACCCGACCTACAACGACAAGGGCGCGACCATCACCGGCTACCAGGTCGACAACACGGTGCAGGCGACGCTGCACGAGCTGGGTAGGGCCGGTGCGCTGCTCGACGCCGCCGTGGGCACCGTCGGCAATGCCGTGCGGATCCAGCAGATCTCGTTCTCGATCGGCGACGACAGCGCGCTGCGTGCCCAGGCCCGGGCCCGGGCGGTCGGCCAGGCCAAGGCGCAGGCCACCCAGCTCGCCCAGGCGGCCGGCGTGAGGCTGGGCAGCATCCGCTCGCTGACCGAGCTGGCCGATGGTGGCGCTCCGATCACCTACGACATGCGGTCGGCGGCCGGCGCCTCGACGGCGGCGGCGGTGCCGGTGCAGGCGGGCCAGCAGGACATCACCGTCACGGTCGATCTGGTCTATGACATCGGCTGATTCGGCTCATCGCCCGGTACGCCAGTCCCGACTGGTCGAGATGCTGCCAGCGGCGTCGACCAGCAGGGCCGCGTAGCCGTCCATCTCATCGATCCAGCGGATCGCCTGCTGTCCCAGGACGAACGCCGCGGTGGCATATGCGTCGGCAAGGCTGAGCCGGTCTCCGACCACCGTGGCGCTGGCCAGCGCGGCGGCCGGGCGGCCGGTGAACGGGTCGCGGATGTGGCTGCCACGCTCGGCGATTCCCGAGGTGGCAACGGCGAAGTCCCGGCCGGTGACGGTGCTGAGAATGCGGGACCGGTTACCAGGATCGCTGATGCCGACCACCCAGGGCCGGCCGGGCGCGGCACCGCCTGCCAGTTGCACGTCGCCGCCGCCGTTGACGGCATGGTTGGCTGCGCCACGTGCTTCCAACAGCCGGCTGGCCCGCTCGACGGCCCAGCCCTTGACCAGGCCGGTCGGATCCAGCCGTCCGTGTGGCATCGCGGTGAACGCGCCACCGGTGGCGGTAGCGGCCCGGGCACACAGTTCCAGCACCTCGTCGACCTCGGGATCGGCCTCGCGGACCTTCAGCTCGCCACGCTGGATGCGACTGATGTCGCTGTCGGCCCGGTAGGTGCTGAACACCGCGTCGACCTGGTGCAGCCAGTCCACCACCTCGGCGATCGCGGCGTCCCAGCTGCCCGGGTCACGGATGTCGATGGTGAAGGCGGTTCCCATGCAGTGCTCGACGTGCACCGCCCGGGGCGCTGCCGAACCGGCGGCTGCGATCGGAGCGTCGGTGGCGGTCATGTCACAGGCCCGCCTGGTCCAGGGCGCTCTGCAGCGAGCCGATGTAACCCTCGCTGGTGTAGGTGGCGCCCGAGACCATGTCGATGCTCGCGGTCCTTGCCGAGAGTGCTTCGGAGTTGAGCTGGGGAATGGCGTAGGCGTTGATCTGGGCATCGCGCGGGTTGTTCTGCGGGTACTCGACGGCTTCGACGGCGGTGACCGTGCCGTTGGTGACGGTGATCCGCACCTGCACCGGGCCGAACCTGGTGTCGATGGCGTCTCCGGTGATCGTCTTGGACGTCGACGTGGCCGACGGCGCGGCGCTGGACGGCGTGGTGGCGGTGGCACCGGCGGGTGCGGTCGTGGTCGAACCGCTGCTCGGGACGGTCGGTGTCGTGCTCGGCACCGCCGGAGCTGCCGCGACCGGCACGCCGGCGGTACTGCTGTGGGTCTTGAAGCTCAGCAGCATGACCAGGCCGGTGACGGTGCTGAACAGGGCGAGTGCTACTCGTCGCATGGGAATGTCCTTAGGTGCGGGGCGAAAACTGGCTCAGAACTCGAATGACTCGGCGTGGACCTGCCGGCGCGGCACCTTGGCGGCACGGAGCGCGGCGCCGACGTCGCGGATCAACGGCTGCGGTCCGCACAGGTAGACGTCGTGGTCGCGCAGATCGGGGATGTTGGTGGTCAGCGACTCCGCCGACAGCGGGTCGTAGCCCAGCTCGGTTCGACGGCCGGTGAGCACGTGCAACCGGGCACCG
>Ga0247773_1000456_pt1 | contig 17355 bp, 13 predicted proteins | sample UWRJL092311B6_FD_179934 | JGI IMG/M metagenome (GOLD analysis project Ga0247773, IMG submission 179934) | Plant litter microbial communities from Arlington Agricultural Research Station in Wisconsin, United States - UWRJ-L092-311B-6 | ecosystem: Environmental > Terrestrial > Plant litter >...
ACGTGGCCACCATGCGGCTGGGCGCGGCGACCGACACCGACGACCACACCGGCGAGGTGATCGGCGGATCCGAGGCGTGGCGCGGCGTCACCCGCGAGCAGATCGAGGCGGCGCTGCACGCGCAGGTGGGGACCATCGAGCAGCTTCCCCCCGTCTACTCGGCCAAGAAGGTGGACGGGGAGCGGATGTATGCCGCGGCGCGCCGGGGCGAGGTGGTGGAGCGGAAGCCGTCCACCGTGACCATCCACGCCATTCGCCTGCTGGGGATCGACCTGCCCGACGTGGAGTTCGAGGTGGAGTGCGGCGCGGGGACCTACATCCGCGCGATCGCGCGCGACGCGGGCGACCTGCTGGGCGTGGGCGGCCACCTGCGCACGCTGCGCCGCACCTGCATGGGCCCGCACGCGGTGGACCGCGCCGTGCCGCTCGACCTGCTGGACGACGCGGCACGCGTGCGAGAGGCGATGCTGACGCCGCTGGAGGCCGTGGCGCACCTGCCGCGCGCGCTGGTGGACGACCCCGGCATCGCCGCGCTGCGTTTCGGGCGGGCGCTCTCGGCCGCGCCCGAGATCCCCGAGGGGCGGCCGGTGGCGCTGGCGTCGGAGGACGGAACGCTGCTGGCCATCGGCGAGCGCACGGGCGACGTGCTGCAGCCGCGGAAGGTGTTCGTCGCCGGGACGTGAGCGGACGGTGAGATGGGACGACCGGCGGTGTGTGTGCGATCGGCCGCGACTCGGCTTGTCTCCCGGCGTGAGGCCGGATTGTCATCCCGATGGGGCGCAGGATGGATACGGCACGCTCCCACGGCATCGGCGGTGAGCGAGGGTGCGACACATCGACGCGCGTATCGCACCGGGGGCTGCATCCGCTTTCGGTCGATGGAGTTGCGCGTGTCGCGCGGTTCGGGGCGCCGCCGTCTTCGGGATCCGCGGTGCACGTCGTCGGTCGGTCTGGTACGACACTTTCCACGGGAGGCGTGTCGTGCAGGACCGATCAGACGACCATTGAACCGAGGATTGCGGATATGAAACGCACCCACTTCGTGGCTGCGCTCCTTCTTCCCTTCGCGGCCGCGTGCAGCACCGTGGGATACCCGGTGCCGGGCGAGCTGCAGGCCGTGGCGCCGATGCGGGTGCACGGGCGGCAGGGATGGCTGCTGCACCAGCGCGTGTCGTTCGGCCCGTATGCGACCGGCGAGGTGAGCCGTTCGGCCACGCGCGGCACCGAGCAGGCCGAGGCGTTCGCCACCGAGCACGGCGAGTACCGCCAGCGCTACGCGTTCTCGCTGGCGCGGGGCGGCGCGAAGGTGGCCGGCGTGGCCTGCAACGCCGAGGGCTCGGGCGCGCAGACGCTGAGCGTGACCTGGCGGATGAAGCGCGTGCTGCGCTGCGAGGCGACCCTGGCCGACGGCACGCTGCGCATGGTCCGGCTCGACTCGTCGAACGACCGGCCGCTTGCCGGGCGGGTGTCGGGGAGCGAGGGCTGGGCGGTCACCGGCTCGAACCGCGCGGGGGTAGGCGTGGTGTCGGGAACGGCCGGCTACACCATTGCCCGCGACGACGGGTCGCCGCTGGCGGCGGTGGACGTGCAGAACGACGGGACGGTGTACATGGCCGCCGGCGAGGACGACGCGGTGGCGGCGATCGCGGCGGCGCTGCTGCTGTACCAGGACCCGCTGCAGGCATCGGAGCGCTTCCGGGATCCGTGAGGGGGGAGATCGCCGGGAACACCGGCAAGGGTGACCGAGGTCGCTCCGATGGCATCGCGAGCTCGGCCGCCATCTACACGGGCGGCTGAAGCCGCGGCAACGACTACGGGAAGCCTCGCAACTGCGCGAGGCTGCGGATGCCGATTCCTGCGCTGATCTAGAGATTTCGTGACGCCGGCTGCCACCCGGCGGATGGAAGCCGCGGCAACGACCACGGGAAGCCTCGCAAACTGCGCGAGGCTGCGGGCGCGGCGCTCGCGGCGGGGAGAGGGGCGGGAGTGCGTGTCCAACTCCGGCAACGAGCCTGATCTCGCGCGCGGATGCGGGAGGGATGCGCGCCCGGAGGGCCGGGAACGCGGCGGCCCGGCGCGAAAGCGCGGGCCGCGTGCTATTTTGTGGCCGCCGCGGGCCCGGCGCCGTTGGGCAGCGTAGTTTGCTGCCCTACGGCGCGCGCAGCCCGTTTGCGCGTCTCGGCGCGCAACCCGCCCCAACGGCGGTCCCGATCAGCCTGACCCGCAGCTCCCGACCGAATGCCGCCCGAGACGCCGACGAACCGCTGGCCTGTGCCCTTCGCGATCGACCCGTCGCTGCCGCCCGCGCTGCCCAGCGACGGGCGGCCCGCCGTGGTGACGGTGGGCACCTTCGACGGTGTGCACCGCGGGCACTGGGAGGTGCTGCAGGAGATCGGGCGGCGCGCGCGGCGGGTGGGCGGGCGCAGCATCCTGGTCACCTTCCACCCGCACCCGCTGCGCATCGTGCGGCCCGAGGCCGCGCCGCCGCTGCTTACCACCCCGTCCGAGAAGCGCGAGATCCTGGCCGAGAGCGGGCTGGAGTACGTGGTCTTCCTCCCTTTCACGCGCACGCTGCAGCAGTACCCGGCGCGGCGCTTCGTGGAGGAGATCCTGCTGGGGCGCCTGCACATGGACGAGCTGGTGATCGGCTACGACCACGGCTTCGGCAAGGGGCGCGAGGGCACGGTGGAGACGCTGCGCGACATCGGCCGCGAGCTGGGCTTCGGCGTGGACGTGGTGGAGGCGTTCGAGGTGAGCGGCCAAGCCGCCAGCAGCAGCCGCATCCGCGAGCTGATCGCCGCGGGCGACGTGGCGGCCGCGGCGCCGCTGCTGGGGCGCTGCTATCACCTGGAGGGCGTGGTGGTGCAGGGCGAGCGGAAGGGGCGCGAGCTGGGCTTCCCCACCGCCAACATCGAGGTGGGCGACCCCGAGAAGATGCTGCCCAGGGAGGGCGTCTACGCGGTGTACGGCTGGGTGAACGGCGAGCGGCTGCCGGGGCTGCTCCACCTTGGCCCACGCCCCACCTTCGCCGGCTTCGCGCCCACGGTGGAGCTGTGGCTGATGGACTGGAGCGGCGACCTGTACGGCAGCCGCGTGCGCGTGGACTTCGTCCAGCGCATCCGCGACATCGTCCCGTTCCCCTCGGTCGACGCGCTGATCGTGGCGATGCACGAGGACGCGCGCCGGGGGCGGGAGATGCTGGGGGTGGGGCCGGAATGAACCTATGGGGTGTCGTGAGAAAGGCGTCCGAACGGAATGCCGCTCTCCTTCGTCCCCAGCCCAAGCGCTCGGCCTGAGGAACCCATGCAGAGCCGCCTCGCCCGCACCCTTCTCCTCGCCCTCGCCCCCATCGCGTTCGGTGTTCCCGCCGCGGCTGCACAGCGGGGCGCGCCGAGATGGAGGGCCGTGCGGGAGCTGGTGATCGGGGCGGAGGACACGCAGGCGCTGAGCGAGGTGAGCGACATCGCCGTGGGCGCGGAGGGGCGGATCTACGTGGTGCAGCCGGCGGAGAAGACGGTGCGGGTGTTCGCTCCGGACGGGCGCTTCGTCCGCACCATCGGGCGCAGGGGCAGCGGGCCCGGCGAGCTCCGCGCGCCAGGCCATGCCGGGTGGCGCGGCGACACGCTGGTGGTCATCGACCCCTATCGCGTGAGGGTGACCGGCTTCCTGCCTGATGGGCGGTACGCCTTCACGCTGCCGTTCGTGAGGTTGGGCGGGTTTCTGCCGCGCGCGCTGCTGGCCGACGGACGGGTGCTGGGCAGCACGCCGTTCCGCTCGGACGCGGTGGCGAGCGGGCGCACGCGCTTCGACGAGATGCGGGTGACCACGCGGGCGGCGCGGGGAAGCGTTCTGCTGGCGCGGCTCGCGCTGCGGAACCAGACCGCCCACGTGCACCTGGATCCGGCCGGCCACCCGGTGGATTCGTACCTGCCGCAGCCGTTCTCCGACGCCGACCTGTCCGACGTGGACCCGCAAGGCCGGGCTGTGGTGGTGCTCTCGCGCCCCGCGCCGGAGGCGAAGCACGGGACGTTCACCGTCACGCGCTACGAACCGGACGGGCGATCGCGGGTGCTGGCGGCGGTGCGCTACATTCCCGAAACGCTTCGGCCGGCGATGGTGAACGACACCGTCGCGCACTACGCCGCCATGTTCGAGGCCATGCCGGAGCTGCACGCACTGGGGCGCGCACGCGTGGCCGCGGCGGTGCGGCGTGCGCTGTACGTGCCGCGCACCGTGCCCGCGGCGCTCGCCGTGGTGGCCGGAGGCGACGAGACGGTGTGGGTGTTGAGGAGCCGCGCCGGCCAAACGGCGCGGTGGATGGTGTTCGACCGCGCGGGCCGCCTGCTCGCGGTGGTGGAGCTTCCCTCGGCGCTGGCGGTTTACGCCGCATCCCGCGGGCACGTATGGGGCGTGGTGCACGACGCGGACGACGTGCCGGCGGTGCACCGGTACCGTTTGGAGCCGGCCGGCGTGGTGCCGTGAGACGCTCCGTCGACGCGCTGATCGCCCGCGATGCAAGGGGACGCGCGGCGTGGGCGGGAGGTCCTGGCGGCCGCGAGAGGGCACGTGAGCTCGCCCGCCGCAATCGACTGCCGATGATCGTTTCGTCTTCCCAACCGTCCAACCGAACCGCACCACACCGCCGATGAGATCCGTCTTTCTTGCCCTGATCGCAGTGTTCCTGTCGCTTCCCGTGCGCGCCGCCGCGCAGGACATCGTGCCGCCGCTGGTTACGCGGGGGCTGAACGCCTACCGCTACGGCGGCCCCGCGGCGGCGCTGGACGAATGGACCGCAGGGTGGCCCGAGGCGACGAGCTCCGAAGTGAAGAGCCAGATGCTCGGCAGGCTGAAGGAGATCGAGACAATCACCGGACCGATCACCGGCCACGACTTTCTCGGCGCGGCCCAGTGGGGCGCGCACACGCGGCGTATCTACTTCACGCTGCTGGGGAGGGACCGGCCGGCGTTCCTGCGCCTGGACATCTACCAGACCGGAAGCACGTGGCGCGTGCTGAACGTGACCATCAACACCGACCCCGCGCAGGTGTTCACGCCGGAGATGCTGTCGGTGCCGCGCTGAGCGGTGTCCGTACCTTCGGTGCGACGAGGCGATGCGGGCTCACGCGGTCCACATACACTGCGAAGCCCCAGTCGACGAGAGCCCGGCGCCGCCTCCGTGGCGACGCCGGGCTCGCGCGTTCTCAGCGTAAACGAGGGCAGCGCCGAAAGGCCTTCAGCCAACCCTCTGTTCACTTTATCTTAGCGCTTTCACCCGTTCTACCTTCCGTATGTATTCCTGAACAGGTATATTCGGATGAAGCCACTCTTCTGGATCGGTTCGAGCCTGAAGGACCTCAAGGCCTTGCCCGACGAAGTGCAGCGAGTGATTGGCCGGGAGCTGATGGATGTTCAGTTCGGGGGGCAGCCGCTACACGCAAAACCGATGAACGGCCTCGGCCCCCGCGTATACGAGATCGTCGAGGACTTCGATACGGACACGTACCGAGGCGTATACACGGTGCGATTTGCCGATGCGGTGTACGCGCTGCACGTGTTCCAGAAGAAAAGCCGGCATGCGCGCGAGACGCCGCAGCACGAGGTCGACCTGATCCGCGCCCGGCTGAAGCAGGCGGAAGCGCACCATTCGCAGTGGAGGAAAGTCTGATGAGCAGCACGGAACCGACCGAAGTCACTCCAAGCAGCGGAAACGTGTTCGCCGACCTCGGTCTTCCCGATGCCGAAGATCTCTACGTCAAGTCGCTTCTGTCGATCCTGATCGCGCGCACCATTCGCGCGCGGGGGCTTACCCAGACCGAGGCGGCCGCATTGCTGGGTACGACGCAGCCCAAGATCTCGGAGCTCGTGCGCGGCCGTCTCAGCGGATTCTCGGTCGAGCGGCTGTTCCGGTTCCTGAACGCGCTGGGTATGAACGTTCACATCCACGTGACCGAAGCGGAGTCGAAGGGAGCGCGTGCGCAAACGCTCGTCGAGGTCGGCTGAACGCCTTCCAGGGTCGAGCAGTGCTGCCCGCCGGCCCCCAGGTTGTGTTCTGCCGGACGCACTGTTAAATTCCACGGCTTGCAAGTTGATTGATCCGCATGAAGGCTCTTCCAGAGATTTCACACGGGTCGGTAACTCCCTGACCAGCACAGACTCTTCAGGAGGTCCGATCGATGTCATTGTCGGCTGAAAACCGCAACGAGATCATCACGAAGTACCAGATGCACGAGGGCGACCGCGGCTCGGCCAAGGTCCAGGTGGCGCTGCTCACCGCCCGCATCAACGATCTCACGGGGCACTTCCGCGCCCACAAGAAGGATCACCACTCGCGCCGCGGCCTGCTCAAGATGGTGGGCAAGCGCCGGCGCCTGCTCGACTACCTGCGCAAGAACGACCTGAGCGGGTATCGCGCGCTGATCGCCGACCTGGGGCTGCGCCACTGATCGGCCCGCGGAGGCCGGTGGGCGAGACGGCAGGGCGGGGCAGCCTCCCGGTGCGCATTGGCGCGCCGGGCAGCCGCATCCCCTCCAGCCGTGTGGCCCGCGGGATCTTCGCAAGGATGTAGATTGCTCGGGACGGGGCTGCACGGCATTCGCCGCGCGGCCCCTTCGCGCGTTTCGGCCGCACGGAGCGCGCGCGCAACTGAGAAGAAGCAAAAAAGCTACGCCGCTCGCGTTTCGGGGGAGCGCGGGCGAGCTTCGCGGCCCTTCCCCCGGCAACCAAGAGAGAACGGAATCCGGATTATGGCAAAGCTGGTTCGGCAGTTCGCGGGTCGCCCGCTCACCATCGAGACGGGCAAGATGGCCCGCCAAGCCGATGGAAGCTGCACCGTGATGTTCGGGGAGACGATGGTGCTGTGCGCCGCGACGGCGCAGGACAACGCCACGCACCTCCCCTTCTTCCCCCTCACGGTGGAATACCGCGAGCGCACCTACGCCGCGGGCAAGTTTCCCGGCGGCTTCATCAAGCGCGAGGGGCGCCCGTCCGACAAGGAGATCCTGTCGGCGCGGCTGGTGGACCGGCCGCTCCGGCCGCTCTTCCCCGACGGCTTCGCCAACGAGACGCAGGTGTTCGTCACGGTGGTCAGCGCCGACCAGGAGAACGACGCTGACGTGCTGGGGATCACCGGCGCCAGCATGGCGCTGTCGCTCAGCCGCATCCCCTTCGCCGGCCCCATCGCGGCGGTGCGCATCGGGCGCATCCAGGGGCAGTGGGTGCTGAACCCCACCTTCCAGCAGCTGGAGTACAGCGAGCTCGACATCATCGTGGCCGGCAGCGCCGACGCCATCATGATGGTGGAGGGCGGCGCGCTGGAGGTGCCCGAGGAAGTGATCGCCGAGGGCCTCGCCGTGGCGCACCAGGGGATCAAGGAGCTGGTGCAGATCCAGAAGGACCTGATGGCCGAGGTGGAGATCCCCGCGCCGATGGAGTGGACGCCCAAGCAGGTGGCGCCCGAGTTCCGCGAGCGCCTGGAGTCGCTCGCCGGCGACCGCCTGCGCGCGGCGCTGAAGACGGCCGACAAGTCCGAGCGCAACGCCGCCATCAAGGCCGTCAAGGCCGAGGTGATCGAGCAGCTGACGCCCGAGTTCGCCACGGCCGACAAGGACGCCGGCGAGGTGCTCAAGGACATCGAGAAGCGCGCCATGCGCGAGATGATCCTGTCCGAGGGCGTGCGCAGCGACGGCCGCGACACCGACACGGTGCGCCCCATCACCATCGAGGTGGGCGTGCTTCCGCGCACGCACGGCTCGGCGCTGTTCACCCGCGGACAGACGCAGGCGCTGGGCACCGCCACGCTGGGTACCCAGGGCGACACGCAGTCGTTCGACTCCATCGACTTCGCGCAGCAGCAGAGCAAGAGCTTCATGCTGCACTACAACTTCCCGCCGTACAGCACGGGCGAAGTACGGCCGGTGCGCGGCACCAGCCGCCGCGAGATCGGCCACGGCGCGCTGGCCGAGCGCGCGCTGGAGCCGCTGCTGCCGCCGTTCGACGAGTTCCCCTACACGCTGCGCGTGGTCTCCGACGTGCTGGAGAGCAACGGCAGCTCGTCGATGGCCAGCGTGTGCGCGGGGTCGCTGGCGCTGATGGACGCGGGCGTGCCGATGCGCGCGGCCGTGGCCGGCGTGGCCATGGGGCTGATCAAGGAGGGCGACCGCGTGGCCGTGCTCACCGACATCCTGGGGAGCGAGGACGCGCTGGGCGACATGGACTTCAAGGTGGCCGGCACCCGCGAGGGCGTGACCTCGATCCAGATGGACATCAAGATCGAGGGGCTCACCATCGAGATCATGCGCGAGGCGCTGCAGAAGGCCAACCGCGCGCGACTGCACATCCTGGGCGAGATGGAGAAGGTGCTTTCGGAGCCGCGTGCCGAGCTGTCGGTCTACGCGCCGCGCATCATCACCATGAAGATCAACCCGTCCAAGATCGGCGAGGTGATCGGGCCCAAGGGCAAGACGATCCGCGGCCTGCAGGAGGCCACCGGCGCCGTCATCAACATCGACGACGACGGCACCATCACCATCGCATCGGTCAACGGCGAGGGCGGCGAGCGCGCCCGGCGGATGATCAGCGGGATGGTGGAGGAGCCCGAGGTAGGGCGGATCTACGAGGGCGTGGTGAAGAGCACCACCACCTTCGGCGCGTTCGTGGAGATCACGCCCGGCACCGAGGGTCTGCTGCACATCAGCGAGATCCAGGACGGCCGCGTGGACAAGACCGAGGACGTGGTGAAGAAGGGCGACATGCTGCAGGTCAAGCTCCTCTCGATCGACGAGAAGGGCCGCCTGCGCCTGTCGCGCAAGGCCGCGCTCAAGGAGCTGGCCGAGCAGGGCCAGGGCGGCGCCCAGGGCCAGGGTGGCCAGCCGGCGAATTCCTGACCTGCAGCCGGGGACGCGTCCGTGAGGGCGCGCTCCCGGTGAGGTTTGCCTGACCGAAGCCCCTCTCCCGCGCCAGCGGGGGAGGGGCTTTGGGCTTGTCCGCGTCGACGACTCTACGTCGCCTCGCCCGCGTCCGGCTGGTGCGTGCTCAAGATGCGCGACCGGGTGCGCGCCGGATCGGCCACGTTGAGTGCAAAAGCCTTGTCTCGCGCGGCGCGATGCCGCAGCTTGAGTGGCCGCAACGCTGAACCCCGGCTGCCGCCTGACGGCCGCTCATTCCCGCTGGTCCCCCCGATCCATGCCCCCGATGCGCTCCGCTTCCGCACAGCCCCAACGTCGGCGCTTCCACATCCCTCACGCCGCCATCGTTTGCATCGCCTGCGCGGCGCTGGTTGCGGGCGCGTGGTGGGTCACCCAGCCGCGATCGCTGTATGCGCGCCTGGCGCGCATCGACCCTGACCGCGCCTTCGCGCCGCGCACCTCGTTGGATGCGCCGTATCACGGCTGCGACGTGGCCGAGACGGACAGCCTGGTGCCTGCCGCAGATTGCGTTCGCCCCTCTAGTAAGCGCAGCCGCGAGTTCGGCAAGTTGAGGGTGGAAGCGGATCGCAGGTTGGAAGAAATCAACGGGGTCGATGCGGACGCGGCGCGGACTCTTGGGATGATCGCCCTCTATGGATCGCGTGACCATGCTCCCGACGTGGCGGAAGCGATCGCATGGCTCGACTCGGCTTTGTTGACGACGACCGATTCTGCGGGGGTGATGACGGATCTCTCAGCGGCGTACATGATGCTGGCGGGCGAGACCCAGTCCATCGACGATCTGCAAAGGGCGCTGGAATGGTGCGAGTGGGCGCTGGAGCTACGCCCCAACTACGCCCCGGCGCTGTTCAACCGCGCATTGGCCCTCGAGGCGCTCACGGCCGACATCTCTGCGCGAAAGGCGTGGCGTAAGTTTCTCGCCGCGGATCAGCCCACGGGGCTTGCAGGGTACCTTCCGCGGCGTCGAGCGGAGCAGTGGCGTCGCGAAGCCGAGCAGCGGCTGCGTGCGCTGGAGGAGTTGGCGCCGCCCGAGCTGCCCGGCACGAACGCTGGCGAGGCCGTATGGCGCAGCTTCGTGCGCGAGCACCCGCAGCAGGGGAGGCGCTACGGGTGGGAGATGCTTCTGCCGGAGTGGGCGGCGACTGTCGAAAAAGGTGATGCGGCACGGGCCGACACGCTCTTTCGCTTGGCCGAGCTCATCGGCGATGTGGTGTACGAGCGCCCCAACGGCGACGCGATGATCCACGATCAGGTGGACGCGATCCGCGAGATGATGCGACGCGAATCCGGCGTGAGGGATCTGGTTGAATCGTATCGGGTGGACAGGGCGGCCGCGGACGCGAGGGCGAAGCTCGACAATACGCGCGCCGACTCGCTGCTGAGCTGGTTGGAAACCCGATCGCTTCCGCTCCCGCAGGGCATCTGGGTCGCGGTGCGGCACGCCGCCACGATGATCGACTCGGCGGAGTTCGGGCGAGCCAGACGGGTACTGGACGCAGTGGATGCGAAGATCGACACCGTACGCTATCCCGTGGCGGCGGGCTACTCGCGGTGGCTGCGCGGAACCATGCTCGCGCGTACGGAGGATTACGACAGCGCAACCGCGGTGCTCAAGTCGGCGCATGCGCTCTACGCGCGCATTGGAGAACGCGCGAGCCGGGGGATGATCGAGGGCATCATCGCGGACGTTCAGTCGCACAGCGGGAACGCGGACGCCGCGGAGGAGTGGTCGCAACGCGCCGCGCGCACCACGCGCGCGTTTGGCCCATCCGTGGCGCAGCACAACGTTCGTCGGCTGTCCGCCATCTCCGCGCATGCTTCGGGGCTTTACCGGGCCATGCGCGACTTGGCCGACGAAGACGTGGAGGTGGCGGTAGCGTTCGGTGAAACGCCCTTCATCGACGAGGCGCTACTGAACCGCGCAGCTCTCTTCGCAGCGACTGGCCAAACCGAGTCGGCGGTCCGCGACATGAGCCGGGCGTCTCCACCCGGAGCGGCTCCGGGCTTCGAAGGTGAGTTCATCGTGATGCTCAGGGCATATGCGCATGCGCTGGTGCAACTCGAGTCTCACCCTGATTCGGTGGCAGCGACCGTCGCACCGCTGGTCGCCTACCACGGATCCGAGCTGTGGCGCACCAACGGGCTCACTCTGCGAGCTCGCGCCGCCGTGGCTATCAAGGACGCAGCGCGGGCGGCGGAAGACCTGGATAGCGTGTTCGTGGCGCAGAGAGGGCGCGCAAGGTCGGGCGGCGCGGAGCAGCGCCGGGGGGTGAACGATGTGCTCCCGGCGTTGCGCGGCCTGGTCGCCCTCATGGCCGAGCGTGGCGACACGCTCGGCGCGTTGCGGCTGCTGAACCGCGGCATGGTGGCGCTTGCTCCCATCCGGTTCGGCAATGCGGCGTTCCCACGGTCTATCTCCGATGACCGCGTGGTCATCCGGCCGCTGCTGGTGGACAGCACACTTCTGGTCTGGACGATGGCGGGCTCGCGAGTGGAGATGACCCGGACACCCGTGGATCCCGCCCGGCTAATGCGTGCCATCACCTCGGTACAGTATACCTTGTCGCGCTCGTTCGACGGGAGCGAGGACCTTGTTTACCTCTACGAACTGCTGGTAATGCCGGCGGAGCGGCGGCTGGGGCACCCGGCTGATCATCGTCAGGTCGTTTTCGTCCACGATGCCGACTTGGGGGGAATTCCCTTCGTGGCGCTCCTCGACAGTGTACGGCGGCCGCTGGTGATGGAGCACCCCGTGTGGAGCGCCGTTTCGCTCGCGGCGGCCGCTGCCCCCATCGACACTACGATTCCCGCCTCGGTGGCGTTCCTCGCGCCGCGGTTCGATTCGGTGCAGAACCCCGGGCTCGATTCGCTGCCCAAGGCACGACAGGAGGTACGCGACGCTTCGCGCGGGTACGGCTCGCGGGTAATTGCCGTGGGGGCGCAGACGTCGGCCGAGTTCCTGCGCATTCTGGGGCGCGCGGAAATGATCCACTTCGCGGGCCACGCCGTGTCCTACGAGTTCCGCCCCGACCGATCGTACCTGGTGCTGGAGCCAGGCGAGGAGAACCGCACCGGGCACCTCACTGCCGCCAGCCTCGACTCCACCCCTGTCCCAAACGTGCGTCTGGTGGTGCTCTCGGCCTGCACCACGCTGGGCGGCGACGGCGCCTCGCACGGCTTCACCGGGTTGAGCGGCGCGCTGCTGGACGCGGGCGCCCGCGGCGTGGTGGGAAGCCTGTGGGAGGTGGCCGACAGCCCCACCGCCACGATGATGGTGGAGTTCCACGAGAGCTATCTGCGCACCCGCGACCCGCGGCTTGCCTTGTGGGAGGCACAGCGCACCATGCTTGCCGGCGATTCCACCGTGAACACCCCCGCGGTATGGGCCGCCTTCCGCTACGTGGGCCGCTGACCAGCCCGCACGCAACACACCGTGAAACGGCCCCGCGCGCATACCGCCGCGCGGGGCCGTTTCACGTCGATACCCTGCCGCCGGAAATCGTGTGGTGGCGTCCGTCTCACTGTGCGACGCAGGGAGGGAGCAGTTCGGCTCCGCTGTGTCTTCCGCGGGATCGTTCCACAACCCTTCGCACGGGAGGTATCGATGTCCTTCGACCTGACGCTCACCTTCACCGGGATGATGGTGTACGTGCCCGAGACGACACAGTTGCGGGTGCTGATGCCGAAGACGAACGAAAGCGTGGCCGCGCCGGTGGTGAGCTCCGGCGGCGAATGCTCGGGGGAGTCGAGCACCAACACGGAGGTGTGCGTGGAGCCGCACGCCGCCCGCATCACCTTCGACACCGCCTACATCCGAGACGGGGCGACGGCGCTGGACGACGTGGTGGCGCACGTGTCGCTGCGCCAGAAGCGGCTCGACGTGCCCGTGGTGGGCAGCACGTACGTGCAGGGGATCCCGTCGTTCGTCGCGGACATCGGGCTGGTGCGCCAGGACGTGCTGGAGGGGGATGCCAACGAGGTGCTGACGTCGCGGGTACGCGTGCGCACGGGCGAGGCGACTTACGCCGACCCCGGCGAGTGCTGGGATTATGGCGGCCAGGTCCGGCGGATGAGCCACCAGGTGGAGTGGACCATCTCCGACATCGAGGCCGACTGGATCGACCTTCCGCTGACCGACCTGTCGGGGGTGACCACGCAGGGCTCGCTGCCGCGGCTGTACCCGGTGGACGGCAAGGTGGAGTTGTGGATCTGGCACGCGCCCGCCTTCGAGCTGCCGCCCGATGCCATCGTGCCCGAGGCGCCGGAAGCCGGCGACGGAGCGCACCACTTCTCTCACCTGTCCATGCTGGTGGATGCCCGCTCGCTCGACATGCCGCTGTTCTGCCCCAACGAGTGCGGTGAGCTTCCGCCGGGCACCCGCCCCCGCCACCGCGACAAGGGCGCTTCGTCGCTCAGCTGCACCGGTGGGCAGGGCAACGGCGGCGGGGCCGGTGCCGCCCCCTGACGGTCAGCGCGAATGGCCCTTCAGCAGCGAGGTGAGCTCGCTCTGAAGGGTTGCCCAGTCGGGCTCCCTCTGGCCGGCCTCCCCGGGCGCGGGCATTGCCGCCCGCGCTCGACGGAGGGAGACGCCCAGCGGCAAGCGCTTGTCGTTCAGCCGGTCCTGGCTCTCGCCTGTTTCGAAGAAGCCGCGGTCGCGGTGGCTCGCGGCGATGCGGGCCGCCTGCAGCCATTCGCCCACGCGCACCCAGTTCGGCTGCCTGGCAGCCTGCTCCGCGCGCCCGGCCAGCTCCGGGTCCAGCCTCTCGCGCGCAATCCCGGCCTTGCCGATCGATTCGTACTGGGCAATTAGCTCCAGCGAAGGGTTCGTGCGCTTCAGCAGTGCGGCGATCTCGGCGGCAGCCCGCTGTGCCTGAGCCTGGTCCTTCGCCCGTGCCGCAACCTCCAGGTCCACCAGCAAGGCCCCAAGGCGCACGGATTCTCCCTCGGAAGAACCTCCTCCCCTCAGCGGCTCCCGCGGCAGCGCGATCTGGGCTGGAAGAGACATATTCGAGTCGCTCAGCATCGCCACCGTCTGGGCAACGCCGCTCGCCTCGCCCCGCCGCAGAATTCCGAACATGAGCACGGCCGCGATCCCCGCCGCGGCGGCCAGCGAAACCCAGCGGGGAGGGCGCCACCGCGGGCGCCCCTCCCCACGCTGCACAGAAGACGCTGCGTGAAGCGGAACCACGCCTGCCGCAACCTCCTCGCGCTCATGGAGGTTGAGCGCGGCGGCGGCGGCGGCGAACACCTCCAACTCGTCGTCGTCGACGGCGAGCTGCGCCAGCAACTCCTCACGCTCTGCCTCGCTGCAGGTGCCATCGAGCAATGCAGCCAGACGCTCGTCTCTCGATAAATTCATCACCATCTCCCTGTATCTTCGCAGCATGCACTGTTGGACGGGTGCGTCGCGCGAAAATCCCACTTAGGGGTCATTTCTCGCTTTCTGCGAAGAGTTCAAGAAAATCCTGCCGCGAGATTCCCGCGGCTTCCAATTCCGAGCGCAGCTTCAGGAGCAACCTTTCGATACGGCGGTACAGCGGTTTTTGCTCGAGACCCAGCGCCCGGGCGATGTCGGCCACGGAGATTCCTTCGAGGAATCGCATCCGGATGATCGTTCCATCCTCGGTCGCCAGTCCCGCGACGACGCGCTTCAGCACCGTAAGAACCTGCGATCGCTCCGTATCGGATTCCGAGTCCAACAGGTTTCGGTCCGCCTCGTCGATCGAGGCGGCCGTGGCGAGCGGCCCTTCACCGACGGGAGTGGGCCGACCCCTCGTCCCCGCCGGAAGCGAGTCGAAGATCGCAAAGAGTTCGCGCTCGGATAGCTGGGTTTCGCCTCGGGATCGCAGCAGCTCGACCGCCTGCGCCACCGTATACCTGTCGCGGTAGACCAGTCGTTCCAGCGCCACCGCGTCATCACCCTGCCGACGCGCCTCGGCAGACGGGCGCCAGCGGCCCCACCGCGCCACGCGATGGTCGCGGAACATGCGCGAGAGCACGACCGTGAGATACGTCGTGAGCAGGCTTTCCCCGCGAAACTTGCGCAGCACGGCGTAGTCGTCCTCGATCAGCCGCTCCCGCGCCCACGACATGAAGTCGTCGGTTTCGTCGGGATCCAGCCGGTCGCGTTGGCAGAACGTCGCCGCCATCCGCTCAATGAACGGCAGGTGCTGCACGAGCAGCGCTTCGCAGTCCTGGGATGTGGACATCTTCAGCGCACCGGGTGAGCCGCGCCTGTCGTCTGGCGCGCGCCCACAATGTGACAAGGATGATTCGGGTTCTCTCGGTAACGTACGCCGTCCAATCGTTTGCATCAACCCGCCCTTTGCCGGAAAGTGCCGGGCCGCGTCCGTCCCACGGGGAGACAGGGAAGTTCGACTTCGGCGATCCTCAGGAGACAGCGGAAAATGCCCACGGGAATCTCGATCCACATCGGCCTGAACGAGCTGGACGAACGGCACTACCAGGGGCGGTTCGCCCTGGCCGGGTGCCTGGGCGACGCGCACGCCATGCGCGACCTGGCCGCCGCCGCGGGCTTCGAACCGCACCTGATCACCGGCCCTGCCGCCACCGCTGCCGCCGTCCTCCATGCGATCGACGCGGCGCGCGCACGCGTGGGCGGCGACGGCATCGTGCTGATCACCTACTCGGGCCACGGCGGCCGCGTGCGCGACCTGGGCGACGAGCCCGGCGATGGTGACAAGGGTGACGGCTGGGACGAAACCTGGTGCCTGTACGACCGCGAGCTGGTGGATGACGAGCTGTACGCCTGCTGGGGCGGCTTCGCGCCCGGTGCGCGCGTGCTGGTGGTGAGCGACAGCTGCCACAGCGGCGACATGATCCGCGACGACGAGCGCACCCGGGCCGCGCCCGTTCCGCAAACGGCGTCGCTCTGGGGCACCCGCGCGCTGGACGAGACCGCGGAGGCGCTGCGGCCGCTCGATGCGGGGTCCGCCGCCCCAGCCGCCGCCGCCGCCCCAGCCTTCGACACCGCCGCGGCGGCCGCGCGGCGGCAGGTGACGCGCGGCAGCCTGCCGCGCGTCCGGGCGCTGAGCAACGAGGCGTCGCGGCGGGTGTACGCCCGTAACCGGACGCAGTACGACGACATCCAGCGGCAGGTCCACGCGACCCCCCGCCGCCCCGTGCGCGCCGACGTGCTGCTGCTGGCCGCCGCGCAGGACAACGAGGCCGCCGCCGACGGCGACAGCAACGGCGCGTTCACGGCGGCGCTGCTGGAGGTGTGGAACGGCGGCGCGTTCGAGGGCGACTACGTGGCGCTGCATGCCGAGCTCTTCCGGCGCCTGGTGCCGGGGCAGCACCCCATCCTCATGGCCCTGCGCCCGCCGGCGTTCGCCAGGGAGCGGGCGTTCAGCATCTGATCTCCACTTCGGCCGGTGATTCGACGGACGAAGATGCGCCGGCAGGGGGCGCGCGCCCATCCCTCTAGCAGCGGCGGAGGAATCTCGCGATTCCTCCGCCGCTGCGATGCTGGTGATCCGCTTCCGTGCTTGCGATTGCGCCATCCTCCCGAGGCCGATCCGGCAATTTCCGCCCGGCGATGCGGCCTCCGGGCAGTGTGCCGAACGTGGTCGCGCGGTGGCGTGAGCGGTGCTCAGTCTCGCGCAACGGGTGTTGGGGTGTATATTGTGCGCCCGCCCGCTGTCGTCGGTGTCCACGGGCTTGCACTCAACCGCCAAAGCGAAGACCTGCGATGATCATCGGGGTTCCCAAAGAGATCAAGACGAACGAGAACCGCATCGCGCTGGTGCCCGCCGGGGCCGAGGCGCTGATCCAGTCCGGCCACACCGTGCTGGTGGAGCGCGGCGGCGGGCTGGGGAGCGGCTTCACCGACGAGCAGTACGAGTCGGTGGGCGCGCAGCTCCTGGACGTGGAAGACGTCTGGGCGCGCGCCGAGATGATCATGAAGGTGAAGGAGCCGATCCCCGTGGAGTACCCGCGGATCCGCGCCAACCAGGTGCTCTTCACCTACTTCCACTTCGCGGCCGACGAGACGCTGACCCGCGCCATCATCGACACGGGTTCCATCGCCATCGCCTACGAGACGGTGCAGCTGCCCAGCAACGAGCTGCCGCTGCTCACGCCCATGAGCGAGGTGGCGGGGCGCATGGCCATCCAGGCCGGCGCCAAGTACCTGGAGAAGTACTACGGCGGCCGCGGCATGCTGCTGGGCGGCGTGCCCGGCGTGGCGCCCGCCAACGTGCTGATCATCGGCGGCGGCGTGGTGGGGATCAACGCGGCGAAGATGGCGGCGGGCTTCGGCGCCCGCGTCACCATCCTCGACCTGTCGCTGGAGCGCCTGCGCTACCTGAGCGACGTGATGCCGGCCAACGTGGAGATGATCTACAGCAACCGGCACAACCTGCTGGAGCGGCTGGAGCACGCCGACCACGTGGTCGGCGCCGTTCTCCTC
>Ga0247773_1000457_pt1 | contig 17340 bp, 15 predicted proteins | sample UWRJL092311B6_FD_179934 | JGI IMG/M metagenome (GOLD analysis project Ga0247773, IMG submission 179934) | Plant litter microbial communities from Arlington Agricultural Research Station in Wisconsin, United States - UWRJ-L092-311B-6 | ecosystem: Environmental > Terrestrial > Plant litter >...
GCCGGGTTCCAGCGGCTGAAGCCGCCGGCTAGTGACCGCACGAAGCCTCGCGAACAGCCGCGAGGCTGGAATCGCGCGGGCCGGGTTCCAGCGGCTGAAGCCGCCGGCTAGTGACCGCACGAAGCCTGGCGAACTGCCGCGAGGCTGGAATCGCGCGGGCCGGGTTCCAGCGGCTGAAGCCGCCGGCTAGTGACCGCACGAAGCCTCGCGAACAGCCGCGAGGCTGGAATCGCGCGGGCCGGGTTCCAGCGGCTGAAGCCGCCGGCTAGTGACCGCACGAAGCCTCGCGAACAGCCGCGAGGCTGGAATCGCGCGGGCCGGTTCCAGCGGCTGAAGCCGCCGGCTAGTGACCGCACGAAGCCTCGCAAACAGCCGCGAGGCTGGAATCGCGCGGGGCCGGGTTCCAGCGGCTGAAAGGGCCGGCCAGTGACCGCACGAGGCCTCGCAAACAGCCGCGAGCTGCTCGCCGGCGCCTGCGTGGGAAGCGGACGAGCCGTCATCCGCCGTGTTTCGTCCGCCGGCGGTTGGCGGAGATATGGCGGCAGGGAGACGATGAGCGACTGCAATACAGCCTCGCGCCACCCGGCGCGGCGTGATAGCTTGCGGCCTCGAAATCCGCACCCGTGTACCACCGCACCTGCGTACCGAACATGGCCGACGCGAGCACCCTCCAGCGCACGCCGCTGCACGCCGAGCACCTGCGCCTGAACGCAAAGATGGTCCCGTTCGCCGGCTTCGAGATGCCGGTGCAGTACCCCAGCGGGATCACCGCCGAGCACAATGCCGTGCGCACCGCCGCCGGGCTGTTCGACGTGAGCCACATGGGCGAGTTCATGGTGCGCGGGCCCGAGGCGCTGGCCTTCGTGCAGCACATCACCACCAACGACGCATCGAAGCTCGCGGTGGGGCAGGCGCAGTACAGCACCATGGTCAACCACCAGGGAATGCTGATCGACGACCTGCTCGTCTACCGCTTCGCCGATCACTACATGCTGGTGGTGAACGGCGCCAACCGCGCCAAGGACTGGGCATGGGCCAGCCAGCACGCTGCCGAGTTCGGCGGCGTGCGGCTGACGGACGAGAGCGACGACATCGCCCTGCTCGCGCTCCAGGGGCCGCGCGCGCCGGCGATCCTGGCCACGCTCACGGAGACGGACCTGGACGCCATCCGCTACTACCACTTCACCGAGGGGACGGTGGCTGGCGCGCCCGCCATCATCAGCCGCACCGGCTACACCGGCGAGGACGGCTTCGAGCTGTACGTGGCCGCGGGCGACGCCGCCGCGCTCTGGCGCCGGCTGCTGGAGACGGGCGCGGGCGAGGGGCTGATCGCCACCGGCCTGGGGAGCCGCGACTCGCTGCGGCTGGAGATGGGGATGGCGCTGTACGGCAACGACCTGGACGAGGGGCACACGCCGCTCGAGGCCGGGCTGGCGTGGGTCACCAAGCTCGACAAGGGCGGCTTCGTGGGGCGCGACGCGCTGAAGGCGCAGAAGGAGGCCGGCGTCACCCGGCGCCTCGTGGGCTTCCGGCTGAAGGAGCGTGGCTTTCCGCGGCCGCACTACCCGGTGTCGGTGGATGGCAACGTGGTGGGCGAGGTGACCAGCGGCACGCTCAGCCCCACGCTGGGCGAGGGGATCGGGATGGCGTACGTTCCCACCGAGGCGGCCAGGCCGGGGACGGAGATCGGCATCGTGATCCGCGACCGCGCCATCCCGGCGGAGGTGGTGAAGCCGCCGTTCCACACCACGGGCACGGTCAAGCGCTGAGCGGCTTCCGCACCGGCATCCGCAACCGCGGGGGTCACACGGAGAAGCGGAGAAACGGAGGAGCCGCGGGCGGGTTTCGGGCGGTTCCTCCACCGATGGGATAAGGAGTCTGGACGATGGAACGGCGGCGGGAGCCGGTACCGTCCGGTGGATCGCGCGACTCGGGAGAGCCCGGCTTCGGCCGGGCTCTCGTGCTTCCGGCGGCCGGAATTTGAATCAAACTGCCATAATGCCAGTGGCCCCCTCGCACGGGTCCGCCGCATTTATTAGCTTGTGGGGGCACATCTCCCCGAATCGAACCCCGGTGCGCGGTCGAGCGGCGCACCGTCTCTGACGAAAACAGGATCCTGACCCGTTGGCTGAAGTCGTCCTGATCACCACCGATGACCTGGAGCCGGCCGTCCGGCTGCGCGCGGCGTTCGAAGAGGACAAGCTGCGCGTGGAGCTGCTCGCGCCCGGCGAGACCGTGGCCGACGCGCTGGGCGAGCCGCTGCTGCTGGTGATCACCGGTGGCATGCGCGAGCGCCGGGCGCGCCAGCTGATCGCCCAGGCTCGCGAGCGGGGGCGCGTGCCGATCATCGGGCTGATGGAGCCCGCGGAGGCCAGCGGCCGCGACATCTGCCGGCAGCTGGGGATCAGCGAGTGCTTCGCCAAGCCGATCGACGCCGAGGAGGTGGCCATGGTGGGCCGCCGCCTGATGCAGCGCGAGGAGCTGCGCGAGATCACCGGGATCGTGGGCGACACCGAGGAGATGGAGGGGGTGCTGGAGCGCATCGTCCAGATCGCGCCGGTGAACAGCACCGTGTTGATCCTGGGCGAGAGCGGCACGGGGAAGGAGCTGGTGGCGCGCGGCATCCACGCGCTCAGCCCGCGGCGGCACCGGCCGTTCATCGCGGTGAACGTGGCCGCGCTCCCCGAGACGCTGCTGGAGAGCGAGCTCTTCGGCCACGAGAAGGGCGCCTTCACCGGCGCCGCGTCGCTGCGGAAGGGATTCTTCGAGCTGGCCAACGGCGGCAGCATCTTCCTGGACGAGCTGGGCGAGATGCCGCCCAGCACGCAGACCAAGCTGCTGCGGGTGCTGGAGGAGCGCGAGTTCCGCCGCGTGGGCGGCGAGGAGCTGCTGCGGGTGGACGTGCGGGTGATCGCGGCCACCAACCGCGACCTGCGCGACCAGGTGGTGCGTGGCGAGTTCCGCCGCGACCTGTACCACCGGCTGAACGTGCTGCGCATCGACCTTCCCGCGCTGCGCGAGCGCCGGGCCGACATCCCGCGGCTGATCGAGCGCTTCATCCGCGAGTTCAGCTCGCGGCACGAGCGGCCGTTCGTGGGGATCGACCCCGAGGCGGTGCGGGTGCTCACGGAGTACGACTGGCCGGGGAACGTGCGCGAGCTGCGCAACCTGGTGGAGAGCATGGTGGTGCTGGCCCCCGGCCGCGTGATCCGCCCGGAAGACATCCCCGCCGAGGTGCGCTACGCCACCCGCGCCAGCTCGCGCGCGCTGATGCCGGTGCCCGTGGTGCGCCACGGCCCGCCGCCGCCGGCCGACGGCAGCGGCGCCGTCGAGTCCAACGGTCCGCCGCCGGAGCTGGAGTTCATCTTCCGCACGATGTTCGACATGCGGATGGACCTGGACGACCTGCGCCGCGAATTCGAGATCTATCGCCAGCGGCAGCGCGAGCCGGTGGCGCTCCCCGGGATCGGGGGCACGCCGGTGGTGGGTGGCGTCTATCCGCCGAACGCCCTGGCCTGGACGCCGCCGCCCCCGGAGCCCGAGCCGCCGGAGGAGCGCGGCGTGGTGGTGTTCCGCCCGGGCGTGACGATGGAGCAGATGGAGCGCGAGGCGATCGGCGCCGCGCTCCGCGAAGCCCGCGGCAACCGCCGCCGCGCCGCCGAGATGCTCGGCATCGGCGAACGCACGCTGTACCGCAAGCTCAAGGAATATCAGCTCGAAGTTTGAACTGCGGTGCGGAAGTGCTGGGTGCTTGAGTGCTTGAGTGCTTGAGTGCTTGGGTGCTTGAGTGCTTGAGTGCTTGAGTGCTTGGGTGCTTGGGTGGTTGAGTGCCAGGTGCGGAACTGCAGGTGCTGGGTGCGTCGGGAGTTTGCGAGTGAACTCGCGGCCACGAGGGCACGCACTCCGCCTTCGCGGAGTTCAACGGCAACAACGGCGAAGGGCCACCCCCGCGGGAGGCCCTTCGTCGTTCGCACTTCAGCACCTGGCACTCAAGCACCCAGCACTCAAGCACCCAGCACTCAAGCACCCAGCACTTAAGCACCCAGCACTCAAGCACGTAGCACTGCCGTTACCGTTCGATCGGGAGGCGGACGGAGTTGCCCCATTCCGTCCACGAGCCGTCGTAGTTGCGTACGTTGGGCCAGCCGAGGAGGTAGGTGAGCGCGAACCAGGTGTGCGACGAGCGCTCGCCGATGCGGCAGTAGGCGATGGTGTCCTGGTCGCCGCTCAGGCCGAGCTGGCCCTCGTACAGCGCGCGGAGCTCGTCGGCGCTCTTGAACTCGCCGGTGTCGGGGTTCACGGCGCGCGCCCAGGGCATGCTCTTGGCCCCGGGGATGTGGCCGCCGCGCATGGCGCCTTCCTGCGGGTAGTCGGGCATGTGCAGCTTCTCGCCGCTGTACTCCTCGGGCGAGCGGACGTCCACCAGCTGGCCCTTCCGCTTCACGTGCTCCAGCACGTCTTCGCGGAAGGCGCGGACGCGCTCGTCGTTGCGCGGCGCCACCGGGTACTGGGTCGCCGGGTACGACGGGTAGTCGGTGCTGAACGGGCGGTTCTCGTCCGCCCACTTCTTCCGGCCGCCGTCCATCACCTTCACGTTGGTGTGGCCGAAGAGCTGGAACACCCAGAGCGCGTACGTGGCCCACCAGTTGTTCTTGTCGCCGTAGAACACCACCAGCGTGTCGGGCGCGATCCCCTTCTCCCCCATCAGCCTGGCGAAGCTCTCCTCGTCGAGGTAGTCGCGCTGCAGGGGGTGCTGCAGGTCGGTGTGCCAGTCGATCTTCACGGCGCCGGGAACGTGGCCGGTGTCGTACAGCAGCACGTCTTCGTCGCTCTCCACGATGCGGATGGCGGGGTCGTCCAGGTGCTGCGCCACCCACTCGGTGCTGACCAGCGCGTCGGGATGGGCGTATCCCCGCGCCTCGATCGGCGTCGTCTCGGCCATCGGATTGCTCCTTCGCTTCGTTGGATGATGTGCCCGCCGTTGCGGGTCCGGTTGCTGCCCAACGCAGGCCGCCCGGCCTGCAGCGATGTGCGGACCGGGCGGCGGGCCGGGGCGCTGCCGCCCCGGATGATGATTCGCGCGTCAGCCAGCCACGCGCTCCGCATCGCCGCCCGGAGGTTCCGGACAGCGGCGGCGACAGCGCGGGGCAACGGCGTGGCGGCTCATGACAGGCATCCTAACCGGCCGCGCCGACGCCTGTCAAGAATGATTCTCGTCTAGCGGGGGATGCGGCTCGGCGGATGCATCTGCCGGGGACGCGCCTCCGTCACCCGCGCGAGAGAAACGCCCGGTCCGGCACGACGGCCGGACCGGGCGTTTCGATCGGCCAACGCGAAGCGGTCAGCTGTTTCCCTCGGCCTCGCGGACGGCGCGCTCGGCGGCCTCGAAGCCCATCTTGGAGTGGGTGCCGTCGCAGAACGGCTTGCGGGTGGATGCGCCGCAGCGGCAGAGCGAGACGCCCTTCCCCGCCGGCACCTCGTACGCGTTCCCGTCCGCGTCCAGCAGGCGGATGGGGCCTTCCACACGGTACGGGCCGTTGTTGCGCACCGTGATGGTGACCTGCGGCTCCGGCTGCTGCGCCGCCTGCTGCGTCTCGTCCGACATGCGTCTTCCTCCAGCGTGATGTGCAGGTCCGGACGGATGGGTCCGGGTGATCTCGATTTCAGGCGATGCCCAGCGCGCCGGCCATCCACACGATGCCGAGCACGGCGCTGCCCAGCGCCGTGAGGGTGCGCAGCGTGCGGCCCAGGCGCGGCACGCGGGTCCCGGCGCGGTCGAACACCAGGCCGGCGGCCATCGCGTACAGCCCCATCGCCACCGTGGTCCCCACCCCGAAGAAGAGCAGGTACGCGCCCGCCGCCCACGCCGACTGCGTGACCGTCGCCACCAGCGCCACCAGCGGCGCGGTGCCGGCCAGGCCGTGCGCCATCCCCACCCAGAGCGTGCCGTGCGAATGCCCGTGGCCGTGCGCGTGATCGTGCGCGTGCGCATGCTCGCGCCCGGCCATGCGGTGCGCGCGCTCGTGCAGCACGCTCCACAGCAGCCACGCGCCCAGCGCCAGCAGCATCCCCCCCACGCCGAACTCCAGCCCGCGGGTGAGCGTTTCGCTGAAGCGCAGGTCCAGCGCGATCAGCGCCATCCCCACCAGCAGGATGGCGGCGGAGTGGCCCACGCCCCAGCGCAGGCCGAAGCCCACCGCCTCCACCGGGCGCGGGCGGCGCGAGACGAAGGTGGTGACCGCGGCCATGTGGTCCGGCTCCAGCGCGTGCGCGAAGCCCGCCACCAGCGCGGTGATGAGGGGAAGAAGCTGCATCGGGGTGTGCTCGGGATCTCCGGGAGCGGCAAAACGGAGCGCGGGCGGAGGGTCGCTCCGTCCCGCGCGCGGTGTTGAGTCTACCCGCGGCCTCGCCGCGCGTCAATCGCCCAGGATTGCGTTCGGGTGCGCGGCGTCGGGACCTCGCGCTCATCTGGCGAACGACAGCAGGTGAACGCCGAGTCACGGCGGAGCACGGAGCCACGGTGAACTGCCTGCTCGTTCCGGACGCGGCGCGCGGCTCAGGGGATTACGCTCACCGGGAGCGCGAAGCGGAAGCGGACGTCGTACGGCACCTCGTCGATCGTCGCGGGGCTGAAGCGCAGGCGCTCGGCGATGGCGGGGAGAAGGCCGTCGACGTAGGCATCGCCGGTGGGGCGGAGGAGCTCCACGTAGGGGACGGTGCCGTCGCGGCTCACCACCAGCTGCAGCAGGGCGCGGCGCTCCTCGGGCTCGCGGCCGCCGCGGAGGTTGGGGTGATGCTCCATCATCGAGGCGCGCAGGTCCACCAGCGCCTGCACGTTGAGCAGCTTGGGCGCGCAGCTGCGCTTTCCCGCGGCGGGGGCGATGTAGTCGGTGCCCAGGCGGATCAGCGCCTGGTACGCGCGGCCGGACTCCAGCGTCTCCAGGTAGCGGCCCACGCGCGCGGTGGCGAGCTGGGTCGCCTCGGCGGTGAGGTTGGCGTCGATGAAGAACACCTTCCCCTGCCGCGTGCTGTCCACGTCCACGTACAGGATGCCGGCGGGATCGGGCGTGCCGTTGCGGCGGGCGATGCTGTCCAGCGCCAGCCGCAGCCGCTGCCGGTCTCTCACCTGCCTGGCCGTGGGGACGGGCGTGGTGTCGGAGACGATCACGCACCCCTGCCCGAGCTGCGCGTGCGCCGCCGCGGGCCGCAGCGCGAGGATCGCGGCCGCCAGCACCGCCGCGCGGCCGATGGTACGAACGTTCATGGACGGGAGATCGTGTGAGAGGCGGGATCCAGCCAATCGGTCGATGGATAATCTACATGGATAATCTACGACGGCGAGAAACATCTGGCACCACGCCCGGCGCCGGGCTTCCTGCCGCCCCGGGCGAATGAATTCGCGGCAACGACCACGCGAAGTCCGCCTGCGCGGACTACCGGCCGCGGTGCGGCCGAGATGCCGGCGCGCGGCACTGGCACCGCACCGATGCGCGCCCATGCGGCGGTGTCGAGGCCGCAGCCTCGCGGCCGTTTGCGAGGCTTCCCGTGGTTGTAGAGGTGGCTTCAGCCGCCCCCCCCGCGGTGTCGTTCGTGGAATCCGAAGATCGGCCGGATCAATCGTCCTCGTCGCCCTCGCGCAGGGGGATCTCGGCGCGGACGCGGGTGCCGTGGCCGGGGGTGCTGGTGACCTCCACGTTGCCGCCGATGTAGCCGGCGCGCTCCTTCATCCCGAATAGGCCGAGGCCGCCACCCTCGGTGCTGACCACGTTCCCCACGTCGAAGCCGCGGCCGTCGTCCTCCACCGTCACCACCAGGCGATGCGCGTCGTGCGTGACGCAGACGCTGGCGCGGTTGGCGTGCGCGTGGCGGACGATGTTGGAGAGCGCCTCCTGCACGATGCGGTAGGTGGCGAGCTCGGCCTCGGGCGGCAGGTCGCCGGAGACGTCGTCGCACGCCACCTCGATGCGCAGCCCGCTGATCTCCTCCAGCGAGCGGACGTGCGACTCGATGGCGGGAACCAGCCCCAGCTCGTCGAGCGCGGGGGGGCGCAGGCCGCGCGCGAAGCGGCGGATCCCCTCCAGCGCCTGCCCCACCTCGGCGCGCATCTCCTCCAGCAGCCGCGCCAGCGCCTCGGGGTCCTGCGCGCGCTGCACCAGGCGGATGCGGATGAGGAGCGCGGCCAGCATCTGCGCCGTTTCGTCGTGCAGCTCGCGGGCGATGCGCTTGCGCTCCTCCTCGGCGGCGCCGAGGGCGCGGGCGGCCACCTCCCGCAGGCGGGCGCGGTAGGCGGCGCCGGAGTCGAGCATGGCGTTGAAGGTGCGCCGCAGCCGGTCCAGCTCGCGGTCGGCCACGGCGCTGTCGGGGGCGCGGCGGTCCATCTCGCCCTTGCGCACGCGGGCGGCGGTGCGCTCCAGCTCGTCCAGCGGCTGCAGCGCCACGCGCAGGATCACCGCGTTCACCAGCAGCGTCACGCCGATGCCGATCAGCGCCAGCAGCCCCGCCACCTCCAGCCACGGCCGCCCCGGCTGGTCGCTCACGAAGCGCGCGGTGATCATGCTGCCGAAGATGGTGCCCACCAGCACCAGCGCCGCGTTGGCGATCAGGATCTTGTAGAAGAGCGGCACGCGCAGCAGCGCGCGCATCCACCGCGGCAGGCGCGCGCCCGCCGGCGGCGGGGCGGCGTCCGGATCGGGGAGGATGACGGCTCGGTCGGGCATCCGCGCGCCAGGTGTGGTGAAGGTTGGGATGGGATCAGCCGAGCGCGGGCGAGAACGCCTGCTTCCGTGCTTCGCGCAGCCGCGCCGCCGCGCGGAGGCGGAGCCAGCCGTACGGCAGCAGCGACGGAACCAGGGCGAAGAGCCACGGGAGCCACGACGGGCGGTGCACCAGGAACGCCTCCGCCGGGTCCGCCGGGTCGTAGTACGCGGTGACGCGTGCGCCGGATGGAAAGGGCTCGATCTGCCGCCGGGCCCAGCTCTTCGGCCCGCCGCGCATTCCCGTGCGCACGCGGGTCGATTCCTACTCGCGGCCCTCGACCGTGTAGCGGTAGCGGACGATCGGCGCGTGCGACCTGGCGCCGTCGCTGTCGTACTCCTCGCGCACCTCGCGGTCGATCACCAGTCGGCGCCGGGGTGCCAGTACGCCAGCATCCTCCACTGCCGGTGGATCAGGCCGAGACCACGGGGAGCGCGGCCTTGTCGGCGAGGAGCGTGACGATCTCCTCGAGCCAGCGCTGGTCGGTCTCGTCGAACGCGGCGGGGATGGTGCTGTCCACGTCCAGCACGGCGATCAGCTCGCCCGCCGCGTCCAGCACGGGAACCACGATCTCGCTCGCCGAGGCGCTGTCGCAGGCGATGTGGCCGGGGAAGGCGTGCACGTCGTCCACCCGCTGCGTGCGCCGCTCGCGCGCGGCCGCGCCGCACACGCCGCGCGCGAAGTCGATCTCCAGGCACCCCATCGTCCCCTGGTACGGGCCGACGAGGAGGCGCGTGGGGCCCACGCGGCGGTAGAAGCCGGTCCAGAAGTAGTAGGGGAAGGCGTTGTGCAGCAGGCAGGCGATGGTCGCCATCCCGGCCAGCAGGTCGGGCTCGCCGTCGAGCGACGAGCGGATCATCGCCGCCACGTCGCGATAGCGCTCGTCCTTGGCGGCGGTGTCCATCCGCAGCTCGCCCGTCTTGTCCGCCACCAGCGTCAGCTCCGCCATCATCCAGCCCCGATTGAAGTTCGCGTGTGATGCGCTGCAATCTAATGCGCCGCGCCAGAGCGGCGAGATGATGCATCTCATCGCTCGGCCGGACCCTCAGCCGGGCGGCTGGAAGCCACGGCAACGACTACGGGAAGCCTCGCAAACCGCGCGAGGCTCCGCATCTCAACGAGAACGGGGCCGGCGCGATGCGCTGGCCCCGTTGCATTCGATCCGCGGATCACCCGTCAGTATGCGGCCTGGCCGACGACCTGGGGGGCGCGGGCGAGGAGGTCGGCGAGGGCGGTGCGCTCTTCGCGCCAGCCCAGGTCGTAGCCGACGTCGCCGGTGGTGGAGGCGGTGGGCTGCACCAGCATGGGATCGACGGGGACGCCCTTGCGGCGCACCTCGTAGTGCAGGTGCGGGCCGGTGGCCAGGCCGGTGGCGCCCACGTAGCCGATCAGGTCGCCCTGGCGCACCGGCATCCCCGTGGCCAGCCCCGGCGCGATGGACGACAGGTGGCCGTAGCGCGTGGCGTAGCCGTTGGGGTGCGTGATCTCCACCAGGTTGCCATAGCCGCCCTTCACGCTCGCCCAGCTCACGCTGCCATCGGCCGCGGCCCGCACGGGCGTGCCGTACGCGGCGGCCAGGTCCACCCCCAGGTGCGGGAGCACGCGGTGCAGGATCGGGTGGAAGCGGTTGCTGTTGAACGGCGAGGTGATGCGCAGCGCCGGGAGCGGGCCGGTCCACGGCACCGGGTCCATCGAGCGGCCCCAGTCGTCGTAGTAGCCGGGGCGGTCGCCATGGTCGTACAGGAACACGGTGTAGAGCGAGCCGCCCACCGCGGCCTCGGCCGCGAGCACCTGGATGGCGCGCGTGCTCCCGTCGCCGCGGCGGGTGCGCTCGTACGCCAGGCGCAGGCGGCCACCGTTGGGCATCCCCTGCTGGTTGAGCAGCGGAAGGAAGATCTTGTCCAGGTGGCGGCCGATCATCTCGCGCTCGCTGCCGGACAGGTCGCCCGCCACCGCCTGCAGCACGTCGCGGAAGGTGCCCTTGGCGAAGCCGCCGATGAACTGCGTGTCCACCACGATCGCCGGGCGCGCCACCATCGCGGGGAGCACCGCCGGCTGCGGCGCGTCGCTGGTGGAATCGGCGCGCGCCCATCCCGAGGCCATCCCCAGCGCGAGGAAGGCCACGATCACCGCGCCGGCCAGCGGCGCCAGGAGTGAGACGAAGTCGAAGCGGCGACGATGCATGCGGAACCCGGACTGCCAAGCCCGGGCACTGGAGTGCACGACACAGGTGTGGGGGATTGCGGAAGATACAGACGATCGCCCCCGCGCTCAAGTGTTACGAGGCCGCCCACCCGGAAATCACGGACGCTGCTGCCGTCCGCGGCTTTCGCCGCGTGCACGATGCTCATCGTGCGATGAGCCATCGTGTCGCAGCCTCGCGCTGTTTGCGAGGCTTCCCGTGGTCGTTGCCGTGGCTTCCAGCCGCCCGGTCCCGAGGTCCCTCGGCACCCCGCTCGACCGTGCCCGAGAGATCCCCCCCTCGCCAGGAAGAGGGCCCACCCGGATGGGCGATCGCCGAATCTCCAGCGATTTTGCTCAGTCTCAGGCCAAATGCCCGGAGATCGCCCCACGGGCCGCCTACCCGATCGGGTGGCGGGCCTGCCAGACAAGATGCGCCAACGGTTCCATCGTGCGGTGGATGAGCGGGATTCATGGCAGCATCGTTGCTATACGTACGCTTTGAAATGCGGCGGGCGCACGGCTTGGCGCCCCCCGCGCGACCGCAGCGCGGCGACCCGGCGGTGCGGGCCCACACCCGATTGGACAGAGACCGAATGATCTCCGCGAGCGCGACCGACGTGGAAGGCGTGACCTTCCTCTGCGAAGACATCGAGGCGTGCGGGCGCGTGCTCACGCCCGAGGCGGTGGAGTTCGTGGCCAACCTCCACCGCCGCTTCAACGCGCGGCGCGTGGAGCTGCTGGAGCGCCGCGCCGAGCGCCAAGCGCTGATCGACTCCGGCGCCCTGCCGGACTTCTGGCACGCCACCGACGGGGTCCGCCGGGGCGACTGGACGGTGGGCCCCTGCCCGCCCGACCTGGAAGACCGCCGGGTGGAGATCACCGGGCCGGTCGACGCCAAGATGGTGATCAACGCGCTCAACTCCGGCGCCAGCTGTTTCATGGCCGACTTCGAAGACGCGCTGTCGCCCACCTGGCGCAACGTGATCGAGGGGCAGGACAACCTGCAGAAGGCCATCCGCCGCACCCTCTCGTTCACCAGTCCCGAGGGGAAGAGCTACGCGCTGGGCGAGACGCTGGCCGTGCTGATCGTGCGCCCGCGCGGGTGGCACCTGGTGGAGCGCCACGTGACGGTCGACGGGGAGCCGGTCTCCGCCTCGATCTTCGACTTCGGGCTCTACTTCTTCCACAACGCCCGGGAGCTGATCGAGCGCGGGAGCGGGCCGTACTTCTACCTCCCGAAGATGGAGAGCCACCTGGAGGCCGCGCTCTGGAACGAGATCTTCGTGGCCGCGCAGGAGCAGCTGGGGATCCCCGTGGGGACGATCCGCGCCACGGTGCTGATCGAGACGATCCTGGCCGCGTTCGAGATGGACGAGATCCTCCACGCGCTCAAGGAGCACGCGGCGGGGCTCAACGCCGGGCGGTGGGACTACATCTTCAGCATGATCAAGAAGTTCCGGAACCGCGACGACGCCGTGATGCCCGACCGGGTGCAGGTGACGATGGCGGTTCCGTTCATGAAGGCCTACGCCGAGCTGCTGGTGAAGACCTGCCACCGCCGCGGCGCGCACGCCATGGGCGGGATGGCCGCCTTCATCCCCAGCCGGCGCGACGCCGAGGTCAATCGCGTGGCGCTGGCGAAGGTCACCGAAGACAAGGAGCGCGAGACCCGGCAGGGCTTCGACGGCACCTGGGTGGCGCACCCGGACCTGGTGGCGGTCGCCCGCGGCGTGTTCGACCGGCACCTGGGCGACCGGCCCAACCAGAAGGACGTGCTGCGCGACGACGTGCGGGTGGAGGCGCGCCAGCTGATCGCCTGCGGGATCGCCGGCGGCGAGGTGACCGAGGGCGGCATCCGCCTCGACATCAGCGTGGCGCTGCAGTACATCGAGGCGTGGCTGCGGGGGAACGGCGCGGTGGGGATCAACAACCTGATGGAAGACGCCGCCACCGCCGAGATCAGCCGCGCCCAGCTCTGGCAGTGGATCCGGCACCGCACCCCGATCGCGGGCGGCGGGGTGATGACGCCGGATGTGTACACTCGCCTGCGGGACGAGGAGGCCGAGACGCTGAAGGCGGCGCGCGGCGGCGACACCGCCGACCTGGAGCGCGCCGTGACGCTGCTCGACGACCTTGTGCTGGCGGACGAGTTCGCGGAGTTCCTCACCATCCCGGCCTACCAGCTCCTGGGCTGAAGGACACGGGGCATTCATCGACTGATGGACGGACACACAAGGGAGAGCCGATGAGCCGGGAGAGCTTCGAACAGCAGGTGCGCGACCTGGAGGTGCAGTGGCTGACCGACGGCCGCTGGGACGGGATCGAGCGCGGCTACACCGCGGCCGACGTGGTGCGGCTGCGCGGGAGCATGAAGGTGGAGCACACCATCGCGCGGCACGGGGCCGAGACGCTGTGGAAGCGGCTGCACCAGGACGCGCCCGTGCGCACCTTCGGCGCGCTGACCGGCGCGCAGGCGGTGCAGATGGTGAAGGCGGGGCTGGAGGCGCTCTACCTTTCCGGCTGGCAGGTGGCGGGCGACAACAACCTCTCCGGGCAGACCTACCCCGACCAGAGCCTGTACCCCTCCAACTCCGTTCCCGCGGTGGTGCGGCGGCTGAACAACGCGCTGCTGCGCGCCGACCAGGTGGAGTGGTGCGAGGGCGACGGCGACGCCGCGCGCGAGTGGATGGTGCCGATCGTGGCCGACGCCGAGGCGGGCTTCGGCGGGCCGCTGCACGGCTTCGAGCTGACCAGGAGCATGATCGAGGCGGGCGCCGCGGGCGTGCACTTCGAGGACCAGCTGGCGAGCGAGAAGAAGTGCGGCCACCTGGGCGGCAAGGTGCTGGTCCCCACCGCCCAGTTCATCCGCACGCTGGTCGCCGCGCGGCTGGCGGCCGACGTGGCCGACGTGCCCACCGTGCTGGTCGCGCGGACGGACGCCGACAGCGCCGCGCTCCTCACCAGCGACGTGGACGAGCGCGACCGCGCCTTCTGCACCGGCGAGCGCACCGCCGAGGGTTACTTCCGCGTGCGCAGCGGGGTGGACGCGGCGATCGCGCGCGGGCTGGCCTACGCGCCCCATGCCGACCTGGTGTGGTGCGAGACCAGCACCCCCGACCTGGACGAGGCGCGCCACTTCGCCGACGCCATCCATGCCCGGTTCCCCGGCAAGATGCTGGCGTACAACTGCTCGCCCAGCTTCAACTGGAAGAAGAACCTGGACGCGCACACCATCGCGAAGTTCCAGACGGAGCTGAACGCGATGGGGTACAAGTTCCAGTTCGTGACCCTGGCCGGGTGGCACCTGATCAACCTGCACACCTTCGAGCTCGCGAAGGCCTACGCCCAGGAGGGGATGACCGCCTACGTCGCCCTGCAGGACCAGGAGTTCGCCCGCGAGGCCGACGGCTACACCGCCACGCGCCACCAGCGCGAGGTGGGGGCCGGCTACTTCGACCGCGTGCTGATGACCGTGACCGGCGGCGAGGCGAGCACCGGCGCGCTCACCGGGAGCACCGAGCAGGCGCAGTTCGCGGCCTGATCGCCCGGGCGATCTTCGCCGGGGGGCCCGCCGGGTTGTTACCGGCGGGCCCCTTCGCTCGTCATCACTCCAGGAGCGCCTGTCCGGGGGAAATCCGGCACGCGCCCGCGCGGCGTACAGCTTCTGTGGCGAACCTCGGCGTCCGTGGGCGGGTGGCACGTGAAACACGGCGTTTCCGGCGTGGGTGGGATGTGTGCACCCCGTTTGTTCGCGCTGTATACGTTCACACCGGACGGGGAAGCGTGGCGCGGATCCGGGAGTACGGATTGACGCCGCCGGTACCGGACATTAACGTCACCCTCGTTGCGGAAACGTCTAATTCCACGCTTGGCCGCTCGCTGACCGTCCCCCTCGTGATTTCGTGCATAGGAGCAAGGTGTCGGCGGTACCTCCGGACCTGAGAGAGTGTGGGGACGAGGACGCGCGCTGGCTGTTCGAGCACGGCGTTCAGCGGCGCGTTCGCGCCGGCGAGGAGATCATCGCCGAGGGCGTGCTCCCGGAGTACGTCTGGGTGGTGCTCGAGGGCGAGTTCCGCGTCACCTCCGCCCAGATGCGCGACATGGAGCTGGCGCGCGCGCGGCCGGGCGACGTGCTGGGGGAGATGCCGGACGCCGACCGCCGCCTCCCCACCATGTCGGTGATCGCCGCGACCGAGGGGACGCTGCTGGCCGTGCGCCGCGCCGACCTGGACGCCCGCACCGCCGAGGAACCCGGCTTCGCCACGCGCGTCCGCAAGGTGCTCAGGGCGTACGCCGTGAACCGCCTGTGGGAGTGCGGCCACCCCGAGTGGAATGCGCTCGCCGGCGGGCACGACCCGTACGCCGGCCTGCGTCCGCACGAGCTGATCGAAAAGCTGCTCCGGGGGGAGTTCTAGCTCCCCGCTGGCGATCTCTCGCCTGGGGTGCCTCACCCCGGGCGAACGAATTCGCTGCAACGACCACGCGAAGTCCGCCTGCGCGGACGACCGGCACTCGCGTGTCCGACATCGCGGCGCACGGCACGGAGGTCGTGGTACTCGGCGAAAACGACCCCGCGCTCCGGTGGCGTGGGGTCGCGCTGTCGATGTCGGCGACGGCGCCGCGCAGGCGGACATCGCGGCGTTGTAGCGGCGAGGCGGCGAGTTCGCTCGCATCCTCGGTCTTCGCCCACCACGGATGTCGTCCCGATCCTGGCGTGGGCCTCTGCTCGAAGGCCTGTGCGGACCGGTCGCGATGAGCACGGTGTAATGGCGGGGCCGATGCACATCCGCCGCGCCGGATCGATCGCCCGGGCGCGGATGCGTGAGGATCGGGACGCGGGTGCGTCGGCATCCCAAGACGCGGAAGGACGGAGAACCTGGATCCATCGAATCCCATCTACCCGCCGGTGGAGGATGCCGGGGCGGAGGACGCGCCGCGGGAGCGCGGCCACGTGCGGCTACCGCCCTCGGACCATGGCTACGTGACGGCGGATGGCGCGGTGGTGGCCGCGGACCGCGACACGCTGCTGCGGATGTCGCTCTCGGGGCAGCCGCCCGCCGGCGTTTGGACACCGGAGACGCGCGGGGTGGTGCCGACGTACCAGGTACCGTGGATCTTCGAGCGGCTGATGGAGCCCGCGCGGAAGAACGCGTGGGGGCAGGTGCAGGCAACCGGGTTCCTGGCCGCGCTCGCCACCGTGGTCGGCGGCGTGGCGTGGTTCCAGGCGCCGCCGGGCACCTCGGGCGGGCCGCCGCTGCTGCTGGTGATCGCGGTGATCTGGTTCGCCCGCTCGCTCCTCGACCACCGCCGGCTGCGCCGCATGACGGCGGACGATTTCGCCGCCGAGATCGAGGAGGCGCGGCGCCTGCCGGGGGCGCGCACGGGCACGCCGGTGTTCACCCGCGCGCTCGCGGCGATCATCGGCGTGGTGGCCGCGGGGCAGATGCTGTCGATCGGCTCCGCGAGCATGGACGCGGCGGGGCTGGTGAAAGCGGCCGTGCGCGCGGGCGAATGGTGGCGGCTGTTCACCGCGCCGCTGCTGCACGTCAACCCCATCCACCTGGGGTTCAACGGGATGGCCTTGCTGGGGCTGGGCGCGCTGGTGGAGCGCTACGCGAACCGCGCCTACGTGCCGCTCGTCTTTCTCCTCACGGCGCTGGCGGGCGGGCTGGGCTCGTTCGTGTATACCGACGGCACGTCGGTCGGTGCCAGCGGCGGGATCATGGGGCTGGTGGGGTTCGCGCTGGTGCTGTCGCTGCGCCGCCGCGCGCTGCTGCCGCGCAGCCTCACGCAGGACATGCTGGCGAACGTGGTGTGGATCGCGGTGATGGGATTGATGGCGTACCAGTACATCGACAACGGCGCGCACGCGGCCGGGCTGCTGGCCGGCGCGCTCCTGGGCTGGCTCCTGGTCCCGCGCGGCGGCGACACCCCGCACTGGGAGGCCGGCCCTGCCACCCGCGTCGCGGGCTGGGCATCGATGGGCGTGCTCGCCGCGTCCGCCGCCTTCGCCGTGGCCCGGATGTTCGGCGTGGTGTAGGGATCCCCCGTCATCGCGTTCGGGGGGACGCCGTCGCCCGGCCGACCAGACGTGGCCGGCCGGGCGACGGTGTTTTCTGCATGCGGACGGAATCAGCCGGTTACGACTGGTCGGCCCGGGCGAAGGCGAGGAGGTCGGCGTTCAGCTGGTCCTGGTGGGTGGAGGCCAGGCCGTGCGGCGCGCCGGCGTAGACCTTCAGGTGCGCGTTCGGCACCACCTTGGCCGTCAGCTCGCCCGCGTGGTGGATGGGGACGATCTGGTCGTCGTCGCCGTGGATCACCAGCGTGGGCACGTCGATCTTCTTCAGGTCCTCCGTGTAGTCCACCTCCGAGAACTCGTGGATGCACTCGTACTGCCCCACG
>Ga0247773_1000459_pt1 | contig 17250 bp, 14 predicted proteins | sample UWRJL092311B6_FD_179934 | JGI IMG/M metagenome (GOLD analysis project Ga0247773, IMG submission 179934) | Plant litter microbial communities from Arlington Agricultural Research Station in Wisconsin, United States - UWRJ-L092-311B-6 | ecosystem: Environmental > Terrestrial > Plant litter >...
GGGCCCGGCGAACGGGAGGAGCACGCGCTGCTTGAACACCTCTGTCACGCCGCCCGTGCCCTCGCTGATGTCGCCCTGGAGGGCGGCCGTCTGCTGGAACTCGGGGTGGTTGGCGTAGAGGATCACCGGCTGGCGCGCCTCGAACTCGTGGTCGAGGATGCGCGAGAAGCGGGCGTACCAGCGCTCCGCCATCCGCGAGGCGTCGCGCGTGGCCGCTTCTTCCTCGGGATAGTAGTAGAGGTCGAAGTGGGGCGAGCGCAGCACGCGGAAATCGAAGGTGCGGTACTGCACCTTGTTCTGTCCGAAGTACTGGGCGCTCAGGGAATGCGGCCCGGCCAGTGCGGCGGCGGCCACCGCGGCGGCGGCGAGCCGCGCGCACCTGCGTACCATGGGGGACATCGATGCTCCTTCCAATCCCAACCGGGTGGGGAGAGGACTGCTCCGGAAAGTGAGGCCCGGCGTGGTGCCGGGCCCGGGCAGGGGCGGGCGTCCGTCCACCCGTGCCCGTGACAACGTTTATGCGGAGGGGCTTATGACGGAGTCGCCTCGTGGCCGAAGCAAGGTGGTTCCTTGCTTCGGCGCCGTCACCGCCCGGTACCGTTCCGTCTCATCGCCCCGTCTCATCGCACCGGCGCCGCGGCGGGCACCGGCTCGGCCACCACCGGGGTGGGGTCGTCGAGCAGCCGCGTGATCCCCCACAGCAGGAGGGCCAGCACCACCACTCCGGCCACCCAGGGCCATGCACCCGGCCCGCGCGGGCGGGCGGCGGTCTCTGCCACGTGCGCTTCTCCGGCTTCCGGGCTTCCGCGATACCAGACGTTTGCCGTCGAGCGGGTCAGGGCGGCCGAAACGCAGGGATCGTGCCCCACGCAGACCCGAGCGTTCATGCCGCTTTGCGGCACCTGCACAGGGTTGGTCCACCCCTCGGCGGTGGGTGCCGGGGGCCGCGTCCACCGGCCCGCGAGGCCCGCCGCCGGGCCCCGCGAGGGGGGCACCCGCGGCATCGTCGTGGCCGCTCACGACTTAGAAACACGCCAGCGTCCATCCACCCTCTCCTCGCAGGTCCACAGCCCTCCCGGCGGGCCATCGGACGGGTAGGCGGCGGTGATCGGAGATACGCTGCGGGCGGGGGGAACGGATGTGTGGCGCCCGGCCTCGCGCGGCGCTGGTCCGGCGCTTGCGCGCGCTTCACCGTCATGGGCGTGTAGCGGCGCGGCACAGGCGCGCGTCGCGCGGCGAGGCAACACAAGGGGTGTGTCTTGGAAGCGATGGACGAAACCGGGGACGGGCAGGCAATGGCGGAGCGTGAGAACCGGGCGGGGCACGCCCTGGAGGCCTATCGCGAGCGGCGCCGGCGCCGGCGCGCCGACGACACCTACTTCGGCAGCGCCGACTGCCTGCTGGCGCACGAAGACCCCGCGGCGCTCGAGGACGAGGCCGAGCGGCTGCGGCGGCGCATGGACATGGTGGACGAGGCGCACGAGGCCGGGATGTCGCCCGAGTTGGCCGAGATGGTGTACGACGTGGCGCGCGAGGAGGGGCTCGACCCCGCCCTGGCCTACGAGCTGGTGCGCTCGGGGCTGGGCGTGGCGCCGCCGCCCGACGGGCTCGCCAACGCCGAGCAGCAGCCGGCCACCGACAAGTACTATCCCAACTGGCTCCTCCCCGCCACGCCCACCGACGACGTGCTGCGCGAGCGGATGCTGCGCATGTCGTTCCGCCGCATGCGCGGCAAGCTGGAGGAGCACGAGCGCCCCGACGAAGCCTTCCGCGCCTACGCGCGCGAGCCCGACGTGGGGATGTTCGGGTTCTGAGGAACGACGGGGACAGGGGACAGGGGTGAGGGGACGGCAAGCGGGACGCGGCGTCGGCCGGACGGCGTGCCCCGGCCCGTCGCGATGATGGTTGGCTTGCAGCCCGCGAAGGTGGGCTTCTCGCCGTTCCAGCGGTCGGCTTCGACCCGCCGTCCCGATGCCCGCCGCTCCGATCGAGCGCCGGCAGACGCGGCGGCCCGGAAGCCTCCGAACCGGCCCGCGAGGCGCCCGCGATTGTCCCCGGGGCTGAGAACGGCCACATTGTCGTTCTCGCAATCCCGAACAAGAGGTACGATGACCGATATCAAACAGCCGGAGACGCACGTGTCCGATCAGAGCGACAACGAAACGCAGACCGCCGGGTTCGGCGACCTGGGGCTGGCCCCCGAGCTCCTGGCCGCGCTCGAGGTGCTGGGCTACGAAGAGCCCACGCCCATCCAGGTGGAAGCCATCCCCCGGCTGCTGGCCGGGCGCGACGTGGTGGGGCGCGCCGCCACCGGCACTGGGAAGACGGCGGCGTTCGCGCTGCCGCTGGTGCAGCGCATCGACCCCGAGGGCGGCGTGCAGGCGCTGATCCTGGCGCCCACGCGCGAGCTGGCGGTGCAGGTGGCCGAGGCCACGCACCGCTACGGCTCGCGCCGCGGCGTGCGCGTGCTGGCGGTGTACGGCGGCCAGGCCATCGACCGCCAGCTGCGCGAGCTGCGCCGCGGCGTGCACGTGGTGGTGGGCACCCCCGGCCGCATCCTCGACCACATCCGCCGCCGCTCGCTGAACCTGTCGGGCGTCAACTACGTGGTGCTGGACGAGGCCGACGAGATGCTGGACATGGGCTTCATCGAGGACATCGACACCATCCTCGAGGAAACCCCGGCAAACCGGCAGACGGCGCTGTTCTCGGCCACCTTCCCGCCGCGCATCCAGGAGCTGGCCGACCGGCACATGCGCGAGCCGGAGCGCATCACCGTGCGCCAGGAGCGGCTGGAGACGCCGCTGGTGCGGCAGGTGGCCTACGTGGTTCCCCGCCCCTACAAGCTCGAGGCGCTCACCCGGATCCTCGACCTGGAGGCCCCCACCAGCTCCATCCTCTTCTGCCGCACGCGCAACGAGGTGGACGAGCTGACCGAGGCGCTGCAGGTGCGCGGCTACCGCCCCGAGGCGCTGCACGGCGGGCTCAACCAGGCCCAGCGCGACCGGGTGATGAAGAAGTTCCGCGACGGCACCGCCGACCTCCTCATCGCCACCGACGTGGCGGCGCGCGGCTTGGACGTGGAGCACGTGAGCCACGTGATCAACTACGACATCCCGCAGACGCCCGAGGTGTACGTGCACCGCATCGGGCGCACGGGGCGCGCCGGGCGCGAGGGCACGGCCATCACCCTGGCGCAGCCGCGCGAGCAGTTCCTGCTGCGCGGCATCGAGCGCGAGGTGCGCCAGCCCATCGAGCGGGCGCCGGTGCCCACCGCGGCCGACCTGCGCGCGCGCCGCGTGGAGCTGCTGCGCTCGGCCATCGTGGAAACGCTGGAAGGGGAAGACTACGAGCGCTACCGCGAGGTGGTGCTGCCGCTGGTGGAGCAGTTCGACGCGGTGGACGTCGCCGCCGCCTGCGCCAAGCTGGCCGCCGACGCCACCCGCGGCGAGGAGCCCGAGGCCGAGATCGACATCCCGCAGTGGGACGAGCGCCGCCCCCCGCGCGACCGCGACGGCGGCCGTGACCGCGGCGGCTACGAGGAGAACCGCGGCCCGCGCGGCCGCCGCGACCGCACCGACGGCCCGCCGCGCCGCGGCCGCGGCGGCGAGCAGATGACGCGCGTGTTCCTGGGCGTGGGCCGCCGCCGCGGCATCCGCCCGGGCGACGTGGTGGGCGCGATCGCCGGCGAGGCGCGCATCCCCGGCGAGGCGATCGGCGCCATCGAGATCGCCGACCAGTTCACCATCGTGGAGATCGCCGAGCAGTTCGCCGACCAGGTGGTCACCGCCATGCGCAACGCGACGATCAAGGGCCGCCCGGTGAGCGTGAGGCTGGCGAAGGAGAGCTGATCCGCAGCGCGGCCGGGATCTGAACTGCTGGACGTCGGATGGGAAAACGGAGGAATGGAGAGATCATCTCCGCTCCTCCGTTTTTCGTTGCGCAGGCGATCAGGCGCGTTCGACGCAATCTCCCGAGCGCCTGCTCCGCCAACCGCATGAACGCGGAGGAAACGGAGAGAGCGGAAGGAACGGAGGGTGCCTGGGCGCGCCTCCGCTTCCTCCGCTCTCTCCGCTGCTCCGTGTTCATGCAGTTGGCGCAACTCGGCTCGTCGAGGGGCCCGCATTCCCGATCGATCGAATCGCTATCGGTGTTTCCGCCGCGTCAGCGGCCTTCGGGAGGGTCGGAGACGAGCAGCCCCAGGTCCAGCGCCAGCCGCACGTAGTCGGCACGCTCGGCGATGTCGAGCTTGGCGTTCACGCGGCGGCGGTAGGTGTCCACGGTCTTGGCGCTGATGAACAGGCGGCGGCCGATCTGCGAGGTGGTGTACCCCTGCGCGATGAACAGGAAGACGTCGCGCTCGCGCTCGCTGAGCGAGTCGTGGCGCTGCTTCGTTTCGTCCGCCTTTGCGCGCCTGGCCCACGCGCCGGCCAGCAGGGGCGCGGCCTCGGGGCGCACCCAGCTGCGGCCGGCGGCGATGGCGCGCACGGCGCCCAGCAGCTCGGCGCCGGCCACGCTCTTCACCACGTACCCCGCCGCGCCCGCCTCCAGCAGCGGCACCAGGTACTCGTCCTCGTCGTGCATGGTGAGCACCAGCACGCGCGTGGGGAGCCCGGCGGCGGTGATGGCCCGCGTGGCCGCCAGGCCGTCCATCCCCGCCATCGACAGGTCCATGATCACGATGTCGGGCGCAAGCGTGCGCGCGAGCTCCAGCGCCTGGGCGCCGTCCGCCGCCTCGCCCACCACCTCGATCCCCGGCGACGAGCCGAGGAGCGCGCGCAGCCCCATCCGCACCACGTCGTGGTCGTCGGCCAGCAGCACGCGCACGGGCGGTTCGGCGGCGCTCATGGGGCCTCCGGGGCGTTGCGGGCCACCGCCTGGAGGGTAGTGCCCTCGCCGGGGCGGCTGCGGATGGACAGCTCGCCGTCCACCAGCATCAGCCGCTCCTGCATCATGAAGAGCCCCATCCCCGACCGCTCGCGCTGCGCCCGCGCCACGTCGAACCCGACCCCGTCGTCGATCACCGCGAGCTCCGCCCGCTCCCCTTCCACCCGCAGCCGCAGGGTCACCGCCCGCGGGCGGCCGTGGCGCACCGCGTTGGCCAGCGCCTCCTGCGCCACCCGGTAGAGGACGGCCGAGGCGCTGGGCGTCACGGCCGAATCGTCGGGCACCTCCACCACGGCGTGCACGCCGGCGGGCTCCAGGATGCGCCGGGCCAGCGTCTTGAGCGCGCCGGCCAGCCCCAGGTGGTCGAGCACGCCGGGGTGCACGCGGTGCGACAGGGTGCGCACCTCGCGCAGCGCCTCGCCCACGATCTCGTGCATCACGCCCAGGCGGTGGCTCAGCGCGGGGGTGGCGGCGGGGGTTTCCTGGCGCGTTGCGGCCACCAGCATCTCCAGCGCGCTCAGCTGCTGCGCGGTGGAATCGTGCAGCTCGCGCGCGAGGTGGGCGCGCTCGGCGTCGGCCGCGCCGATCACCTGCGCGGTGAGCAGGCTCACGCGGTGGCGGTCGGCCATCAGCCGGTCGAGCAGCACGTTGAGGGTACGGCCGATGCGCGCCACGTTGCGGTCGGCCAGGCGCGAGGGGGGCACGCGGGCGTCCAGGTCGCCCCCGGCCACGCGCACGGCCGTGGCCTCCAGCTCGCGCAGCGGGAGGAGGGCGTAGTAGACCAGCGCCGCGTTCAGCAGCAGGGTGCCGAACAAGGCGGCCAGGGTGATGTCGTCGGCCCGGCCGGGCGGCGCGGCACGCATCATCAGGTAGGCCGCCACGTTGATGGCCAGGTCGGCCACCACCAGCTTTTGCAGCAGCGGCACGCCGGCCAGCCCGCGCAGCGGCGTCTCCACCACCGCCGTGGCGCCGCCGTGCGGCCCCACGTGCGCGAACGCCGGGGGCGCCTGGCGAGGCGCCCCCGGCGGGTGGGCGGCCGCGCCGCCCGGTTCCATCCGTTCCATCCAGCCCGCTTCGCAAAAGGTGGTGCCAGGTCGAACCATCGGTGGTGCACTCGGCATGTCCCGGTCGACCGCCTGATGGCGGCAGCCGGAGACGTGGACCGTGGGGACGTCACCCGACCGCAGGAGTCCCCGGTCAACCGGTTCTCCGACGCCCTGCATGATGCCGTTCCGGGCGTTCGAATGCACGCATCGTCCCGGGAACGGCGATCGATCAGGCCGCCTTCGCCGGCCCGGCCGCCGTTTCGGACACCGCCGCCTCGGGGCCGCTCATCGTGATCTCCAGGTCGCGCAGGCGCCCCTCGCCCAGCCCGTACACCCACCCGTGCAGCCGCAGCTCGGCCCCGGCGGCCCAGGCGGCCCGCACCTGCGGCGTGCGCGACAGGGTGAGCACCTGCTCGGCCACGTTCAGCTCCACCATCCGCAGGTGGCGGGCCCGGTCGCAGGCGATGGACGCCAGCTCTTCGGCATGGAGCCGGGCCGCGGCCCGCACGTTGGCCAGCCAGTGCTCCACCAGCAGCGGCGCGAGGCCGGCACCCATGGCGGCCTTGATGCCGCCGCACTCCTCGTGCCCGCACACGATCACGTCGCGCACCTTCAGCTCGGCGATGGCGTAGTGCAGCACGGCCATCAGGTTGGCGTCGGTGGGCACCACCAGGTTGGCCACGTTGCGGTGCACGAACATCTCGCCCGGGCGCGCCTGGGTGATCAGGTCCACCGGCACGCGTGCGTCGGAGCAGCCGATGTACAGGAAGCCCGGCTTGTGCTCGCCGGCCAGCCGGCGGAAGTAGTGCGGGTCGCGCGCGGTCTGGCTCTCGACCCAGCGGCGGTTGTTCTCCAGCAGCGTCTGGTGCGTCATCGTCATCTCTCGTTCGTTCAAGGTCGTTGTGTTCGGATCAGCCGACGTGTTCGGGTCAGCGAAACGTTCGGGTCCGCCGATGTGTCAGGGCCGGCCGATGTGTCAGGGCCGGCCGATGCGTTCGGATTGGCCGTCGTGTTCGATTGCCGATGCGATCGGGTTCGATGCCGCTTCAGTGGGCCGGGCTGGCGCTTCCCGCGGGAACGCCCACCAGGCGCACGGCCACGCCGCGGGTGGGGCCGGTCTCGCGGAAGTCGTGCAGCATCTCCACCACGTCGTCGTCCAGGTGCCGGCAGCGCGCGGCGTCGATGGTCACCGTGGTCCCCTCGGCCAGCCCTTCGAGGGCGGCGGCGATGCGGGCCTTGTTGAGGAAGGTGACCTCCTCGGCCAGCGCCAGGCGCACGCTGCGGTGGTCGGCGCTCTCGTGCCGCTCGAAGCTGAAGGCGTTGCGCGCGCTGTCGAGCAGGATGAAGAACACGCCCAGCGCCAGCCCCACGCCGATCCCCACCAGCAGGTCGGTGGCGAGGATGGTGACCACGGTCGCCGCGAACGGCACCGCGTAGCGCGCACCTCGCTTCCACGCGTAGGCGAACAGCCGCGGGTGCGCGAGCTTGACCCCGGTGTGGATCAGCACCGCGGCCAGCGCGGCCAGGGGGATGGTGTTCAGCAGCGCGGGCGCGGCCAGCACGGCGATGGTCAGGAACACGCCGTGGATCCACGCCGAGCGCCAGCTGTGCGCGCCCGCGTCCACGTTGGCGGCGCTGCGCACGATCACGCCGGTCATGGGCAGGCCGCCCGCGAGCCCCGCCACCACGTTGCCCGCCCCCTGCGCCAGCAGCTCGCGGTGCGGCGACGAGGTGCGCCGCAGCGGGTCCATCCGGTCGGTGGCCTCCAGGCTCAGCAGCGACTCGAGGCTGGCCACCAGCGCCACCGTGGCCGCCACGCGGTAGACGGCCGGGTTCGCCAGCGCCGACCAGTCGGGGAAGGTGAGGAAGGCGCCCACCTCGGCGAGCGACCGGGGGACGGGGAGCGCCACCAGCGCGTCGCGCGGCAGCGCCAGCGCGGGTGCAAACGCGCCGGCCAGCCACGCCCCCGCGGCGCCCAGGAGCACGACGGCCAGCGGCCCGGGAACGGCCCGGCGCGCCCGGGCGGGCACCCAGCGGTCCCACGCGAAGAGCAGCGCCAGCGAGGCGAGCGTGATCGCGGCCGCCGCGGGGGCGATGGTGCCCAGGCTCCCCGCGATCTCGGCCAGCGGGCCGCCGGCGCCGCCCATCCCCGGCTCCGGCGTCCACTTGCCGCCGGGGAGGCCCAGCGCGTAGGGGAGCTGCTTGATCACCAGGATCAGCCCGATCCCCGCCAGCATCCCGCGGATCACCGACGAGGGGAAGAACGCGCCGATCACCCCGGCCCGCGCCATCCCCAGCCCGATCTGCAGCAGGCCCGCGAGCACCACGGCCACCAGGAAGGCCGGGAACGAGCCCAGCTCGGCGATCGCCGCCAGCACGATGGCGGTGAGGCCGGCGGCGGGCCCGCTCACCATCAGCTGGCTGCCGCTGAGCCGCGACACCAGCAGGCCCCCCACCACGCCGGTGATGATGCCCGACAGGAGCGGCGCGCCGGACGCGAGCGAGATCCCCAGGCAGAGCGGCAGCGCCACCAGGAACACCACGAGCCCGGCGCCCGCGTCCGCGCGCCACGCCGCGGCGCCGGAAAGGGGCTCCGCGACGCGGCCGGGCGGGGTGGGGTGCGGGCGCGGGGGGTGGACGCGGACGCTGGGTGGGGCCTTTCGGCTGCGGATGCGTGACTGCACGACGAACAACCTCCCTGAATCTGTTGCGTTTGCCCCGGCGGAAGGTGCGTCCCTCCACCCGGGCGACTGGGCGGAAAATCTCGCGGCCGCGCAGGCGTCCTGTCTGTCGGAAGGGAGGTCGGATTTTGTAGGACGAGAGCGTACAAGGGGGCCGCGGGCTCGGGCGCTGAATAGAGAAAGTCGGCAGCGCCGGCTCCAGACCGGCGGCTGAAGCCGCAGCAACAACTACGAAAAGCCTCGCAAACTGCGCGAGGCTTCACGGGCTGCGGTCTCCCGTCCAGTGACCTTCTTCGTCCTCCATGATCGGGCGAAGCGGTGGAAGACTCATATCAGCAACTGTCTTTTACACAGCTGCCGAAACGGTCCACGGTTGGCTGTCACGCATGACCTCGTCCAAAATGTCCAGTATTTACACATGCAGGCGACGATCGCGAGGTCGTCTCCGCCTTCGCGCGGAGATCCGACGGGCAAAACCGCACGCAAAAATGGGCCGGCATCATCGCTGATGCCGGCCCGTTCCGCCGTCCTTCCGTCGACGCACTTCCGCACTCGCGCACTCCCGCACCTGTTTCACGCGCGGTGACGGCGGCCCCCCAGACGGCCGCCTTCAGTGCGCCATCCCCCCGCCTCCCTGCCCGCGCGCGCGCCGCATGAGCAGCAGCAACGGCAGCGCCAGCGCCAGCCCCAGGCCGAAGAGCCAGAACACCTTCTCGTAGCTCAGCATGGCCGCCTGGCGCATCACCTGGCCGTTGAGGATGGCCAGCGCCTCGGTGGGGGCCACCGTGGCGGGCGTGCCCTTGGCGATCAGCGCCTGCGTGATCATGGCCAGCCGCTCGCGGGTGGCCTGGCCGTAGATGGTCACGTGGTCGGACAGGGCGGCGAAGCTTGTGCCGCGGAAGCGGGCCACCAGCGTGGCCGTCACCGCGATGCCGATGCTGCCGCCCAGCTGGCGCGTCAGGTTGAAGAGCCCGGTGCCGTTGGGGATCTTGTCCATCGGCAGCTCGGCCAGCGCCAGGTTGGTCATGGGCACGAAGATCAGCCCCAGCCCCACGCCGCGCAGGATCAGCGGCCAGAAGAAGTCGCCCATCCCGCTCTGGGTGGTGAAGTGCGCGTGCTTCCACATCGACAGCAGGAAGATGCCCACCCCCGTCACCACCAGCAGTCGGCCGTCCACCTTGCTCCCCAGGCGCGCCATCATCGCCATGGTCACCGCGCTGGCCAGCGCGCCGGGAAGGATCACGAACCCGGTCTGCTCGGCGGTGAAGCCCAGCAGCGTCTGCAGGTACACGGGGAGGACGAACACCGTGGCGTAGAGGCAGCACCCCAGCATGGCCGCGAAGGTGATCCCCGCGCTGAACTGCCGGTTCTTGAGGATGCGCAGGTCCACGATCGGGTGCTCGGTGTGCAGCTCGTGCCACACGAACCCCACCAGGCTCACCGCGCTCACCACGGCGTAGAGCAGCACCTCGCCCGAGTCGAACCAGTCGAGCCGCTCGCCGCGCTCCAGCATGGTCTGCAGGCACCCGATCCCCGCGATCAGCAGCCCCAGCCCCAGCCAGTCCACCGCGTAGATCTTCTGCGCGAAGCGCGAGTCGCGGATGAAGCCTAGCGTCATCGCCAGCGCCAGCATCCCCAGCGGCACGTTGATGTAGAAGATCCATGGCCAGCTGAGCGCGTCGGTGATGTAGCCGCCCAGCGTGGGCCCCAGTGTGGGCCCCACCATCACCCCCATGCCGAATATGGCCATGGCGGTACCGAACTCCTCGCGCGGGAACACCTCGTACAGGATCGACTGGCTGGTGGAGAGCAGCGCGCCGCCGCCCACCCCCTGCACGATCCGCCAGAACACCAGCCCGCCCAGCGTGCTGGCGTTGCCGCAGAAGAACGAGGCGACCGTGAACAGCGCGATGGACGCGGCGAAGTAGCGCCGCCGCCCGAACCGCGCCGACAGCCACCCGGTGATGGGGAGCACGATCACGTTGGCGACCACGTAGCCGGTGGATACCCAGGCGATCTGGTCGAGGGTGGCGCCCAAGGTGCCCATCATGTGCGGGATCGCCACGTTCACGATGCTGGTGTCGAGCAGCTCCAGCACCGAGGCGAGCGTCACCGTCAGCGCGATCAGGTAGCGGTGGGCGTACGGGTCGTCAATCGCGGCCCGTGCGCGCCCCCCCGCTCCCGCGCCGGGAAGCGGAAGGGTCCGCGTGGTGGTGGTGCTCATCGGCTGAACCGGGGCTTGGAAGTCATGTCGAATCTCTCGGTCGGTGACTTCTTCAGCTCCGCGCCTTGATGCGCACCGTGGCGCTCATGCCGGGGCGCAGCGGATGGCCCGCGTCGCGGCTGGCGGCGTCGAAGCGCACACGCACCGGGATGCGCTGCACCACCTTGGTGTAGTTGCCGGTGGCGTTGTCGGGCGGCAGCAGCGAGAAGCGCGCGCCGGTGGCCGGCGAGATGCTCTCCAGGCGGCCGTTGAAGGTGCGGCCGGGATAGGCGTCCACCTCCACCTCCACGGGGTCGCCCGGACGCAGGTCGCGCGTCTGCGTCTCCTTGAGGTTGGCCGTCACCCACACGTCGTTCAGCGGCACCACGCTCATGATGGGCTGGCCGGGCTGCACCATCTGCCCCACCTCGACCGACTTCTTCGCGACCACGCCGTCCATCGGCGCGGTGACCACGGCGTAGCTCAGCTGCAGCGCCACGGCGTCGCGCGCCGCGCGGGCCGACTCGATGCGCGAGCGCTGCACCCGCACGCCGGCGCCGGCCGCCGTGGCCGTGCTGCCGGCGGCGTTGGCGTTCTCGCGCGCCGCCGCCACCTGCGCGTCGGCGGCGGCCGCGGCGGCCACCACGGCGTCGTACTGCTGCTTGCTCACGATGTTGCGCTCGGCCAGCGGGCGCAGGCGCTCCACGTCGCGCCGGGCCTTGGTCGCGTTGGCCTGGGCCGCGGCGATGGCCGCGCGCGCGGCGCCGGCCTGGGCCTGGGCCGCGGCGGCCTGCGCCACCGCCTGCCCGTTGCCGCCCTCGGTCTGCTCCGCCACCGCGGCCAGGTCGGCGTTGGCCTGCTCGAGCTTGGCGCGCAGGTCGCGGTCGTCGATCACGGCCAGCGTGTCGCCTGCCTTCACCTGCTGGTTCTCCTCCACCCGCACCTGCGCCACGTAGCCGCCCACGCGCGGCAGCACGGGGGTCACGTGGCCCTCCACCTGCGCGTTGTCGGTGGTCTCCCAGTTGCGCCCGTTCCACCAGCGCCACCCGAAGAACGCCACCAGGGCCAGCAGCAGCACCCCCAGGATGGGGAGCACCGGCTTCTTCCTCTTCGGGGCATCGGCCACCACGGGCTCGGCCGGGGCCGCGCCGTCGGGGCCGGAGGCGGAAAGGCTCACCCGCGGGGTGCCGTCGTGAGCCGGTCGGGTCTGTGCCGTCGCGTTTGCCATCTCGTCCTCGTCCTTGCGGTTCACGTCCGTCAGCGGATGTTCAGGGTGGTCCCGGTGGCCCGGGCCAGGCTCACGCGGGCCGCGGCCGAGACGGCCTGCGCCTCGATCACCGCGTCGCGCGCGCGCACCAGGTTCTGCTGCGCGTTGATCACTTCGATGTTGGTGGCCAGCCCGTTGGCGAAGCGCTCCTGCGCCTGCGACAGCTCCTCGTTGGCCAGCTGCAGGCGCTCGGCGGCGATGGCCTGCTGGTCGCGCCCGCTGGCCACGTCGAGGAGCGCCGAGCGCACCTCGCCCTCCACCTGCTGCTGCACGTCGCCCGCGCGCACGCGGGCCTCCTGCGCCACCAGCTCCTGCTGCTGCTGGCGCGCCTCGCGGCGGAACCCGTCGAACACGGGAAGCGACACCTGCACCGCGATGTTGTAGGTGGGGAAGGCGTCGGGCACGTTGAGCCCCGTCACCCCGTAGTCGGCCGCCAGGTCGAGCCGCGGCAGCCGCTCGGCGCGGATGGCGCTGGCGCCCAGCTGCGCCGCGCGCTGCTGCGCCTGCGCGCTGCGCAGCTCGGGGCGGTTGGCCAGCGCCGCCTGCACCGCTTCGGCCTCGGTGGTGGGCGCGCCGGTGGCGGCCGTGGTGGCGCTCAGCGCGTCGGTCACCTGCAGCTCGGTGCGCGGGTCCACGCCCATGGCGCGGGCCAGGTTCACCTGCGCCTGGTCGAGCTGGTTCTGCGCCACGGCCAGCAGCCCCCGCGCGGTGGCCAGCTGGGTGCGGGCGCGGGTCACGTCGAGCGCCGTGGCCACGCCGCGGTCGAGCTGCGCCTGCGCCAGCGTCACCAGCTCGCCGGCCAGCCGCACGTCCTCGCGCCGGGCCAGCACCGTGGCGGAAGCGCGCTGGGCCGCCACGTAGGCCAGCGCGGCGCGCTGGCCGGCGGTCTCGGCGGCGGTGGCGGCCTCGGCGTGGGTGCCCTCGGCGGCGGCGCGGACGGCGCGCACCCGCACCACCCCGGCCGGGTCGTACAGCGGCGTGCTGGCGCGCAGCCGCGCGTCGAACACGTCCACCGGCCCGATCTTGGGGTTGAGCGACTCGCCCGGCGGCAGCGGCAGGCTGAACCCGAAGGTCTCCAGGTTCTGCGTGCGCCGGTCTTCGGCCACGGCGGCGTTCAGGGTGGGGAGCAGGGCGCCGCGCGTCTCGCGGACGCGCTGCTCGGCCTCGCTGGCGCGCAGCTCGGCCAGCCGCACGGCGGGGGCGGTGTCGGCCGCCACGGCCACGGCCCGCGCCAGCGACAGCGGCACGGGCGGGGTGGCCTGGGCGGCAAGGGCGCCCGCGCAGAGCGCGAGCGCCGGCAGCGGCAACGCAAGCAGTCGCTTACGCATCGTTCCTCTTCTCCGGCTCCTTCGCGATGCCGCGAAGGAAGATGTCGATGTGCAGGTTCAGGAAGCGGTCCATGTCCCAGGTCTCGGGGTCGTACTGCTGCATGGAACGCTTGTAGATCGACGCGTGCACCAGCGGCCCGATGGCCAGCCGCGCCGTGTCGGTGAGCGGGACGGCGCGGAACTCGCCGCGCTCGATCCCGCGCCGCAGCGCCGTCTCGAAGATGCGGCGGGCGCGCACCACCACGTGGTCCATGTAGTACTGGGCCAGGTGCGGAAAGTTGGAGGCCTCGCCGGTCATCAGCTTGCTGAGGCAGGCCAGGCGCGAGTTGCCCACCAGCGTCCACCAGGCCACGATCAGCTCGCGGATCAGCTCCACGGTGGGCCCGGTGTAGCCGGCCACCAGCCGCTCGCCGGTCTCGATGTTGGGCCCCATCATCTCCTCCACCACGGCGCGGAAGAGGTCTTCCTTGCTGGGGAAGTAGAGGTAGACGGTACCCTTGGTCACGCCGGCGCGCTTCGCGATCTCGTCCATCTTGGCGGCCGCGAAGCCCTTCTCCACGAACAGGTCCAGCGCGGCCTCCACGATCTCGCCCGGGCGCGCCTCGCTGCGGCGCCGCCAGCGCGGGCCGTCCTGCTCTTCGGTCTCGACGCCGGTGGGGGCGCCCTCTTCGGCTCGCTCGATCATCCAATGGCTCACTGCGATTAATAACTGACTGGTCAGTAAGATAACAGAACCGTCGCCCGGGTCAAGTGTCCGGTTGCAAGTACTGGGTGCGTATGGAGATGCAGGAAACGTCGAGACGCTGGGGATGCGGGATGCGTCGAAGCGGCGGCATGCGCGAGGTGGTCGAATCGGCCGATCCCGAGCAGCGGGAGAGTTGACGCACCATGCGTTCATATCGCCAAGCTGAGCCGCCCGAGCTAATTCGCGAGGAGTGGCGTCCCAGGCGCGCAAGTAGGTGATGCTCCAACGCTTGACAGCGCTGAAAAGCACGTTTACGATCAATCGCCACACTGAACCCGGCTCAGGTTCGCCCGCGGCCCTCGCCCGGTGCCCTGGCCCATCTTGCAGTTGCCGCGCGGCATCCCTCGGGCTTCCCACCGCCCCGCGCGCAAGCGGTCCTGCTCAACCCGTTCTTCCGTGGCGGAACGCCGGAACGTCCGGCGCCCGCCGGCCCCAGGGCGAGACATCTCGCCACACTCCCTCCCAGGAGCACCCATGGATCCCCAGAACCAGGGCAGCCGTTTCGAGAACCCCGCGAGCGGCCCGGGGTACCCACCGCCGACGTATGCGCAGCAGGCGCAGCCCGTCGCCGGCGCTCAGCCTGACCTCCTGAAGCGGGGAATCGCGGCCTTCATCGACTTCGCCGCCATCTCCGTGCTCTACTTCGTGGTCGTGATGGTGCTGGGACTCGCGCTGGGAGGCTTGGGCGCACTCGTTGCGGGGCTCGTGGCCTTCGCCGCGGTGCTGGCGCGCGACGTGGCGCTGCAGGGCCGCTCCCTGGGCAAGAAGATCATGGGGCTGAACGTGGCGAACGCGTCCGGGGGGCCGATCACCGTGGAGCAGTCGGCCAAGCGCAACATCACGCTGTCGCTTGGATATCTGAGCATGGCCGCGCGCGTCCTCCCGATCGTGGGCTGGCCGCTCTATGCGCTCCTTTCGCTGGCCGGATTTGGCCTCGGATGCTACGAGCTTTACCTGGTGGCCACGGGCAAGCCGCGCCTGGGCGACCAGATCGCCGGCACGCACGTGGTCTTCGATGGCCAGGCCGCCATCGCACTGTAAGCCACGCCCACTGCCCAACCAGCGCCCGCGCCGGATTTCTCGGCGCGGGCGCTTCTGCCTGGAAATGGCGCGTTCGGCGCGAACACGGGGCAGATGATCCTTGCTCCCGGCGTACGATGCGTGCACCTTGTCTGGACAGTTCGTTCTGGATCGAATTCCCCACCCCTTGTACAGGAGCTCTTCGATGAGCAGCGCCGAGAACAACACCCACGACCGTCCGCAACCGTCCCCGTCGCACCGCGTGGAGCGCAAGAAGTGCGGCGAGCACGACTACGAGGTTGGCTTCTACCCCGGCTTCGCCAGCCGCATCTCGGTCAACGGCACCGACGTCTACAAGCAGCCCGAGGGCGAGAGCTTCGTCCTTCCCAACGGCGCCAGCAAGCCCCTCACCTCGCACGCGGTGGAGATCAAGTGCAGCAAGGGCTACAACGTGGTGCTGCACATGGAGGACCCGCACCACGTGGTCGACCAGATCGTGATCAAGCTGAAGGACCCGGCGACCATCGCCCGTGAGGGCGGCGGCGTGTTCGCCAACCAGGGCGCCGGCGGCGGCAACGGCGACACGGTGACCATCGAGAACACGGCCGCGACCTGCCCCCCCATCTGCAAGTAGCGTCTTTCCAGCGGGATCCATCATGCTGACGCTCACCTTCCTGTTCCAGGTCCTTTCCACGCCGCTGCTGCTGTTCACGGGGCTCGCCTCGCGGGCGGTGGCGGCGCAGCCGCGCATGGACGACCCGTTCCACCGCGCGGCGTGGCGGGTGGTGGGCGTCACGTTCATCGTCTTCGGCATCGACCTGTTCGTCGGCAACGTCCTGCAGGTGCTGGCGCTGGCGGGCGGCAACCCCTCGCCGGCGCTCACGGCGTACTACGCCGTGGCGCCGATGCTGGACCACAGCCGGACCTTCCTGGCGCTGGGGGGCCTGGCCGCGCTGGTGGTGCTGGCGCTGCTCAAGGCGGCGCCTGGGCCCGGGTTCTGGAAGCTGGCCTGGGCGCTGCTGGCCGCGGGCCTGGCGGTGGGGGCGGTCCTGGGGCTGGTCGAGGGGCCGCTGGTGATCGGCGAGCACCTGTTCGGGGTGGTGCTCCTGGACGTGGTGGAGCTGCTGGCGATCCTGGGCGCCCTGTTCGTGCTGCTGGTGACCAACCGTGCCGACCGCGGGCTGTGGGCGCTGCTGGCGGCGTATGCCTGCAGCCTGGCGCTGGGGATCTTCTGGCTTTCGCTGCTCACCCGCTTCGGCGAGGGGTGGAACCCACCCACCTGGACCACCCACGCCGTGCGCGACTTCTTCTACGCCGCCATGCTCGCCGTGGCGGTCGTGCGGCTCCTGGCCGCCCGCCGGGGGCGTCAGGTGTACGGGATGATGGGCCGCAAGCCCGCCCAGCTTTCCATGATGCACTGACCCGCATCGCGCGTGCACGGATAAGAATACGACGGCGGCGCGGGAAATGTCTCCCGCGCCGCCGTCGTATTTTCATCCCCGGTCGAATACCGAATCGGCCGATGGAGTGCATCCATCGTGACCCCGGAGATGCCATCGAGATCGCCACGGGTCCTGATTCGGTCCACCCGGGCCACGTCCAGCAAACAGCGTGAACGCGGAGCAGCGGAGAGCGCGGAGGAAACGGAGAACTGCTTGTCTTTCCTCCGTTTCCTCCGCTTTCCTCCGTTGCTCCGCGTTCACGCTGTTGACGAAAGCAGACGAGTGGAGGAATTCTGGCGAGAATGCACAGCTGATCGGCATTGTCCTGCTTTGCACAGCCGATCGAGGAAACTGGTGAAGTATTTCGGTCCGGTCGAACCAGCCTTCATCCCGCCGAAGCCGGCGTCCTACGGCCACTCGCGGTACCACAGCAGCAGCCCCGCCGCCACCAGCCAGAACAGGCCGTAGCCGCCGGCGAATGCCAGCGAGCCCCACGCGGTGCCGCCCAGGTGCGCGGCGTCGTAGAGGTCCTGCACGGCCTGGTGCGGGGGGAGGGCGAAGGAGACGGCCTGGCGCGCCAGCGGGCCCACCGGCTGGCTCTCCATCTGGGCGAACACCGCCAGCGCGCCCT
>Ga0247773_1000460_pt1 | contig 17207 bp, 16 predicted proteins | sample UWRJL092311B6_FD_179934 | JGI IMG/M metagenome (GOLD analysis project Ga0247773, IMG submission 179934) | Plant litter microbial communities from Arlington Agricultural Research Station in Wisconsin, United States - UWRJ-L092-311B-6 | ecosystem: Environmental > Terrestrial > Plant litter >...
GTAATCGTACGGCAGCACCCACCCGTGCAGGTCGGTGGTCCCCATCAGCACCAGCGTCCCCGTGTCCGCCGCCGCCAGCGCCGATGCGGCCACCGAGGGGACGGACGCCGTCTGGGCCGCCGGCGCGCAGGCGGCGGAGAGCACGAAAAGCGCGATCGCCGCGCGGATCTTCATCATCATCATTTCGATCGGGGTGGAGGTCGCGGCTGATTACCCGCACCTGGCTCGATTGCTCCCGCCGCGTAACCCGCACGGATCGAACCGGATGCGGGGGAGACGGATGGAGCGGCGAGATCCACGGCGGACTCAGGATCACGGGGCGGCTGGAAGCCACGGCAACAACGACGGGAAGCCTCCCCAACCGCGGGAGGCTTCGTGTGCCGGCTACCGTGTTCGTCTGTGATGCTCTGTGTAGCTCATCCGATGTAGAGCTTGGCGACTTGCCACTCAGCCTCGCGCTGTTTGCGAGGCTGAGTGTGGGTGCAGACGTGGCTTCAGCCGCCCCGGACGATGTTTGGGACGAGCATCGGCAGAGCTTCACCCCGCGCTAACGCCCGCGCCTTTGCGCGCATGTGGGCCGGGGGATTAGCTTTTCGGCGCCGGACCGGGGCTTGCAACGCATCCGGCCCGAACACCCACGCAACCGACCCGAGATGATCTCGCTTTCCTGGCGCCGCCTGGCCCTGCTCACCCTGCCGCCGCTGCTGGCCGCGGCGGCGCCCGCGCGCGCGCAGGTCTCCGACTCGCTGCGCCTGGGCGACCGGCAGCAGCGGCCGATGGTGCCGGACACCACGCGCCGGCCGCCGGTGACCGACAGCCTGCAGCGGCGGTATCGCATCTCGCCGCGCTCGGCGTTCTTCCGCTCGCTGCTGATCCCGGGGTGGGGGCAGTCGTCGATCGGCGCGCCGGGGCGCGGGGCGGTGTACTTCGCGCTCGAGTCCGGCAGCCTGTGGATGCTCTACAAGGCCGACCAGAAGCTGGACGAGGCCAAGGCGCTCCAGCAGCAGCGGCGCGACGAGGGGCTGCTGGCGCCCGACCGCACCCTGCCGCTTGTGCGTGCCCGCCGCAACGAGCGCGAAGACTGGACCACGCTGGCGGTGTTCTGGGTCTTCTTCTCGGGCGCGGACGCGTTCGTCTCGGCGTACCTGCGCGACTTCGACACCCACGTGGAGCCTTCGCCCAACGGCGGGGTGCAGGTGGGCGCCAGCGTTCCACTCGGCAACTGATGCGCGAACCGGCACCGATCGGGATCTTCGACAGCGGGATCGGCGGGCTGAGCGTGGCCCGCGAGATCCGCATGCTGCTGCCGCGCGAGCGGCTGCTGTACGTGGCCGACAGCGCCTACGTCCCCTACGGCGACCGCGGCGACGACGAGGTGCGCGCGCGCACGCTGGGCGGCGGGCGCTACCTGGAGAGCCGCGGCGCCAAGATCCTGGTGGTCGCCTGCAACACCGCGAGCGGCGCCGCGCTGGAGCTGCTGCGCGAGCGGCTGTCGATCCCCGTCGTAGGCCTGGAGCCGGCGGTGAAGCCGGGCGTGGCGGCCTCGCGCAACGGCAGGATCGGGGTGATGGCCACGGCGGGAACGCTGCGCTCCGAGCGCTATGCCCGGCTGGTGGCGGCGTACGGCAACGGCGCGCAGGTGATCGCGCAGCCCTGCATCGGCCTGGCCGACGCGATCGAGGAGGGACACCTGGACGACGAGGTGCTGCACGCGCTGATCCCCGGCTACGTGGAGCCGCTGAAGGCCGCGGGCGTGGACACCGTGGTCCTGGGCTGCACGCACTACCCGTTCGTGCGCGAGCAGATCGCGGCGGCGCTGGGGCCGGAGGTGCGCATCGTGGAGAGCGGCCCGGCGATCGCGCGGCGCACCGAGCGCGTGCTGGCGGACCTCCGCGCGCTGGAGGCCGCGGGGGAGGGATCGCTCCGCATTCTCACCACCGGCGACCCCGCCGAGGTCGGCACCGTCGCCGCGCGCATCCTCGGCGAGCCGATCCCCGTCGAGCGGCTGGAACTCACCCCCGAGACGCTGGAGGCGCGGGAAGAGCTCGCGGCGTGATCCGTCGCGGCGCTGTCGCCGCGTCGGCGGAATCCGCGCGGCGCGGGCGATGGTGTGCGGATGATTCGGATGATATCGAGGGGCGGCTGAAGCCACGGTCCACGACAACAGGAAAGCCTCGCCAACCGCGCGAGGCTTTTTTCATTGCGTCGGGCGGCGGCGCGCCCTGGCGGAGGCCGCGCCGGGCGGGTGAACCCGCGCAGGTGGAACGGCACGAAGCCTCGCGAACTGCCGCGAGGCTGGATGGCGCGGGGCGGGTTTCCAGCGGCTGAAGCCGCCGGCTGGGAAAGGCACGCAGCCTCGCGAACTGCCGCGAGGCTGTTCGCGGAGGCACGTGCGTGGGGCGGCCACGCGCGCGAGGACTGCTGGGCATGCACCCGTCGCTGTGGTCGCATCAATGCCGACGTTGCACTCCGCGAAGGCGGAGTTCGTGCCGTCGTAGCGGCGAGTTCACTCGCATATTCGCGAGTATTCGTGGAGCACCCCTCCGTGTGCAGCGGGACGATTCACCTCCTCGCCGAAAATCATCTCACGAGGAGCTTGACGAGGCGGGGGTACTCGGATATCCTTTGCGGACGGAGAGTCATCGTGTTCACTTTTGTCCATCTTCACGGCCGATGAGAATCAAGATCCACGTGTTTCAACCCGGTGGAGCGGGCGGCGGCGGACGCTGATCGGGCGTCATCGTCCAACTCCAGACATCGACTCGCGTGTGGCTGCACGCGTTTTACGCCCTCACGTCCTATTTGTCTGGTGCAGATGACAGAGAATGCTCGCCCCGCACCCGCGACCGACGCCATCACCACCCCGCAGCGGTACCGCGAGCTGAGGCCGGGGATCGACAGCTTTCGCCTGCTCTCGGCCACGCTCACGGTGACGCTGCTGCCGGACCCGCGCCGCGCGCGCTACGAGTACGCGTGCCACCTCGAGACGCTCGGCCCCGTGCTCGCGCGCTACTGGTGCTATCATCTCCCCGCCGCCCCGGAGGCCGTGGCCGACCTGCGCGCGTGGGACGAGCGCGGCAAGCTGACCGCGCGGCTGCTGCCCAGCGAAGGGCCCGGAACGCGGCTGGAGATCCGCCTGCGCCAGCCGGTGAAGCCGGGTGAGCGCTACCACTTCTCGTACAGCTACGAGGCCGCGGTCGGCACGGTGGTGGCGCGCGACGGCACGCGCCGCACGGTGACGTACTCGGACTGGGTGATCTTCAACATCCCCTGCAACGAGCTGATGGTGCACGTGGATCTTCCGCCGCACGCGCGCACGCTGGCGGTGGTGCCCGCGCCGTCGGAGCACGATGGCGAACGCATCACCTACCGCATCCTGGAGCTGCGCGCGCTGGAGACGGTGAGCTTCGTGGTGGCGTACCGCGTCTCCACCCATCGCCCCGGCTACCGCCGCATCGCCGCCGCCTTCGCCTCCGCCATCACCCGCGACGACGACTTCACCGAGCCGCCGAGGTGGTGAGGGCTGGAGATGCGGGGCAGGGACGTTGGAAGAGGGGCGGAGAGGCGGGGACGTCGTGAATATGCGAGTGAACTCGCCGCTACGACGGCACGAACTCCGCCTTCGCGGAGTGTGGCCGCGGCATCGGCGCACGGGTGCTGGCGAACATGCAACGAAACGCCCTCGCACCGGGGGCGAGGGCGATCATGTCGGTGTGACGGTTCGGGGCCGGAACGCCGCGCGGATGTGATGCCCGCGCCGCGCACGGAGGTTCGCGTGGGAGTCGCGCAGCGACTTTGGGCCGTCGTAGCCGCGATGATCGCCTTCCGCTCGTTGCCGCCGCGATGCCGCGATTCGACGTCGATCGGAGGGCGCCTGATGCGGGTCAGCCTACCCGTCGCGAGGCCAGACGCGCGGCTCGGGGGGGCCGCCGGCGGCGTCCAGGACCACGTAGTTGTAGGCGTGCAGCCAGTCGCCGGAGTTCACGTACCAGCGGCCCGGGGCGACCTCCACCTGCTCGGCGGCGTGGGAGTGGCCGGCGAGAACGAGCTGCAGCCCTGGGTCCGCGTGAAGCTGCTCCTCGGCCCAGTGGCGGATGAAGGCGGCGCGGCCGCCCTGGGTGGGGTCGCGGCCATCGGCCTTGTGCTCGGTGCTGCTGGCGCGGTTGGCGATACGGCGCCCCAGGTCCGGATGGAGCACGCGGAAGGCGCCCACGGAGAGCGGGTGGCGGATGACCGCCTTCAGCGCGCGGTACTTGAAATCGCCCTTGCCCAGCCCGTCGCCGTGGGCGACCAGGGTGCGGCGCCCGGCCAGCGTCATCTCCACCGGCCCGTCGAGCACCTCCATCCCCACCTCGTCGCGAAGGAAGCTGCCGGCCCAGGCGTCGTGGTTGCCGCCCACGAACCACACCTTCACCCCGGCATCCACCACGTCGGCCAGCGCCGCCACCACGCGAAAGTGCTCGCGCAGGATCACGTGGCGGTACTCGAACCAGAAGTCGAACAGGTCGCCGTTGATCAGCAGCGCGGCCGCATCCCGCGCCACGTGGCGCAGGAAGCCGCGGAACGCGCGTTCCGTCTCGCGCGGAACGGCGCCCAGGTGCGTGTCGGAAACGACGTAGACGGGCTTTTCGCTCATGGGGCGGCAAAGCTAGGCCGGGCCCGCGGGGGCCACAAGCCGCGACGCGGCTTTCGTTTGACACGCCGCCGCCCGCGCGGGTAGAATCCCCGCTCCACGCGCCCACCCTCTCGCCGCCCATCCGGCCGAATGCCATCGTCCCCGTCGTGCACCGTGGAGTTCCGCGTCCGCTACGCCGAAACGGACCAGATGGGGATCGTGTACCACGCCAACTACCTGCCGTGGTGCGAGATCGGCCGCACCGAGCTGATCCGCCGGCTCTGGCGCTCGTACGCCGCGCTCGAAGCCGAGGGCGTGCTCCTGGCCGTGACCGAGGCCAACCTGCGCTACCACGCCCCGGCGCGGTACGACGACCTGGTCCGCGTGGTCACCACCCTCGCGCAGGTCCGCTCGCGCGGCGTGAGCTTCGAGTACCAGGTGCTCAGGGTGGGCGAGGATGGAACGACGACGCGCCTGGTGAGCGCGCGCACCGACCTGATCGCCATCGACCGCGCCAGCACGCCGGTGCGCCTTCCCGCGGCGCTGGTCGAGGCGTTCCGCAACGGAAAACCGAGCGAGGCTTGATGATCTTCCCGATCCGCGCGCACGTCGCATCGTTCGCCTTGGCGCTGGGGCTCGCCGCCGCCTCCCCGGCGGCGGCGCAGCATCCTGCGCTCGCGGGACAGAACCTGGCGACGGCGGCGAACCTGCTGCGGCTGGAGGACCGGCGCGAGTGGGATCCCGCCGCCCTCTCCGCCGCCGCGGCGAGCGCGAACGCCGAGGTGCGGCGGCGGGCGGTGCTCGCCATCGGCCGTATCGGCGACAAGCGGGGGACCGCGCTGGTCACGCCGCGGCTGGACGACGCCGACACCGCGGTGGCCGCGAGCGCCGCCTTCGCGCTCGGCCTGCTGCGCGACACCAGCGCCGTGCCCGCGCTCGCCGGCGTGCTGCGGGCGGAGAACGTGGCTCGGCGCTCCACCGTGGTGGGCGAGGCGGCGCTGGCGCTGGGGAAGATGCCGACGCAGCGTGGAAAGCAGGCGGTGGACGACATCCTCGCCCTCGCGCCCGCCACCGGCCCCGGCGTGCAGCGCGCCGTGGGCGAGGCGCTGCTGGCGTACTGGCGCTTCCCGCGCCCGGCGAACCTGAACGTGGTGACGCGCTGGCTCGCGTCGCCCGATCCGGAGATCCGCTGGCGCGCGGCGTACGCGCTCTCGCGCCGCCCCAGCCCGCAGGGAAGCATGCTCCTTTCGCGGCTGGTGGACGATCGCGACGCGCTGACGCGCTCGTTCGCCGTGCGCGCGCTCACCCGGACGATGGCCGATTCCGCCGGCATCCCCGCCGCGCAGGCGCTGGCGACGGTGCTGCGGCTGGCCGGCGACCCGCGCCACGAGGTGAGCGTCAGCGCCGTCCGCACGCTGGGATCGTACGATGCGCCGCAGTCGGTCGAGCGGCTGGCGCAGCTGCTCGCGGGGAGCGACGCGCACCTCGCGATCACCGCCGCCGAGTCGCTGGGCCGCCTGGGCGCCAGGGCGCCGTCCGCCGGCGCCCCGCTCAGGCGCGTCGCCTTCGACCGGGCGCGGCCCGTGGCGCTGCGCACCACCGCGCTGGCGTCGCTCGCCGAGGTCGATGCCGTGGCGGCGCTGGAGGTGGCTGACACGATGTTCGCCGAGACCACCTGGCGCACCCGCGCCGCGGCGGCGCGCGTGTACGCCCGCGTGGCGAGCGACCCCGGCTACGCGGCGTCGCCGCTGCGCATCCGCCTGGGCGCGGCGGCGGCCGACCCGGATGGGCGCGTGGCCACCGCCGCCCTCGAGGCCGCCGTGGCCGCGGCGGGCGACAGCGTGGCCCGCATCCGCCCGCTCCTGCTGCAGGCGCTGGGCGGGCTGGACTTCTACGCCCGGGTGAACGCCATCACCGGCATCGGGCAGGCGGGGAACCCGGCCGACGCGCCGGCGCTCTACGCCGCGTATCATCGCGCCCAGCAGGACTCGATGGACGACGCCGCGCTGGCGGCGGTCGACGCGCTGGGGCTGCTGGGGCGAAAGGACGTGGCGGTGGCGCGCGGCTTCTTCAGCCGCTTCGGACGCTCGGGCGACTACCTGGTGCGCCAGCACGTGGCCTCGGCCTTCGGCGAAGACGTCCCCGCCAACTGGGGGCAGCCGTACCCGGTGCTCACCGGGAAGCCGATGGAGCACTATCTCTCCCTCGTCCGCCGCGGCCAGCAGAACCGCCGTCCGCGGGTACGGCTGGTGACCGACCGCGGCCCGATCCTGCTGGAGCTGTTCGCCGACGACGCGCCGTGGACGGTGGACAACTTCCTCACGCTGGCGCGTCGCGGATACTTCAACGGGCAGGAGTGGCCGCGGGTGGTCGCCAACTTCGTGATCCAGGGCGGCGACCCGCGAGGGGACACCAACGGCGGTCCGGGGTATGCCATTCGTGACGAGATCAACCGGCACCCGTATCTCACCGGAACCCTGGGGATGGCACTCTCGGGGCCGGACACGGGCGGGAGCCAGTGGTTCGTCACCCACTCGCCGCAGCCGCACCTGGACGGCACGTACACCGTCTTCGGGCGCGCGGTGGGGGGGATGGAGGTGGCGGGGAAGATCCTCCCCGGCGACCGCATCATCCGAGTGGAAGAGGTACGCTGATCGTGATCGAAACCCGACTTCATGCCCCCGCCGCCGCGATCTTCGCGGTTCTGGCGGCGTGCGCCGCGGCCCAGGGCACCGCCGCGCCCGCGTCGCCCGCGCCCGCCGCCGAGGCCGTGACGCCCGCGCAGGACTCGATCGCCGCCGCGCTGCGCCGGGCGACCACGCCCTCGTCGCCGAGGCAGGCGCGCTTCGCCTGGTCGCTCGACGAGGCGGGGTCGCGCTTCAGCGGGAGCGGCGTGGCGCGGTACGTGGCGCCCGAACGCTTCCGGCTGGACCTGTTCGGCCCGCGCGGCGAGACCTACGCCGCCGCCGCGCTGGTGGGCGAGCAGGCGCGCGTTCCCGCGCAGGTGCAGGAGCGCTTCAAGCTTCCCTCGCCCGCGCTCCTCTGGGCCGCGGTCGGCGTGGTGCGCCCGCCCAGCGGCGCGCGGCTGGTTTCCGCCACCGACCAGGGCGGCCGCGTGACCGTGCGCTACGACCTGGGGAGCGAGGGAACGCTGGAGTACCGCGCCCAGGGCGGCCGCCTCGCCTCGGTGCGACGATCCAAGGGCGGCGGTGTACAGGAGACGGTGGAGCTGGAGCGCACCGCCGCCGGCGCGCTGCGCTCGGCGCGCTACCGCAACACGCCCGCGTACCGCTCGTTGAACCTCACGCTACAGCAATCAACCGATGCCGCGTCGTTCCCTGATGACATCTGGACTCCGCCGGGCACGGGCCGTTAGCCTGCTGCTGGCCGCCGGCCTGCTGTCGGGCTGCTTCTACAGCTTCACCGGCGGCGGGCTGCCCAACACCATCCGCACCGTGTACGTGGACCTGTTCGACAACTCCACGCCGTACGAGTTCCTGCGCAGCGACGTGCAGCGGCAGCTGCAGGGCGAGCTGCCGCGCAACCTGGGCGTGCGCCTGGCGCCGCAGCAGACGGCCGACGCCATCGTGCGCGGCAAGCTGACCAACTACGACGAGCAGGTCACCAACTACGACCCCAACACCCCCGGCGGCCGCATCACCACCAACCAGACGCGGGTGCAGATCACCTTCGACGCCGAGATCTTCGACGTGAAGGGGAACAAGGTGATCTGGCAGCAGAGCGGGATCGCGGCCATCGGCCTGTTCAGCCGCGAGCGCGGCGAGACGGCCGACGTGGGGCGCCGCAAGGCGCTGGAGGACATGGTGCAGAAGGTGGTGCAGGGGGCGCAGAGCCAGTGGTGAGCGAGGTTGTCCGCATCGCCTCGCGCGGGAGCGAGCTGGCGCTCTGGCAGACGCGCGCCGTGGAGGCCGCGATCCGCGCCGCCAGCCCCGGCACCGAGGTGGAGATCCGCGTGATCAAGACCACCGGCGACAACATCCAGGACGTGCCGCTGGCCAAGATCGGCGACAAGGGGCTCTTCACCAAGGAGCTCGACGTCGCGCTCCTCACCGGGCAGGCGGACCTGGCCGTCCACTCGCTCAAGGACGTCCCCACGCGGGTGCCGGAGGGGCTGGAGATCGTCGCCATCGGCCGGCGCGAGGACCCGCGCGACGTCCTGCTCCTGCCGCCGGGGCGGACGGGGTCGCTGGCGGAGCTTTCCGCCGGTGCCCGGGTCGGCACCAGCTCGCTCCGCCGCATCGCGCAGCTGCGGGCAGTGCGTCCCGACCTCGAAGCCGTGGACCTGCGCGGCAACCTGAACACCCGTCTCGCCAGGCTGGACCGTGGCGACTACGACGCCATCATCCTGGCCGCCGCCGGCGTTCTCCGCCTGGGGTGGGAGGCGCGCATCGCCGCGTACCTGGATCCGGCCGGGTGGCTCCCCGCCGTGGGCCAGGGTGCGCTGGGCGTGGTCGCGCGTTCGGGAGATGAGCGGATCCGCGCGCTCCTGGCCGGTTTCCACGATCCGTTCACCGCGGCGTGCACCGGCGTGGAGCGCGCCTTCCTGGCGAAGCTCGAGGGCGGCTGCCAGGTCCCGATCGGCGCGCTGGCCACGATGGACGATCACGGGATGATCGTGCACGGCCTGGTCGCCGGCGTGGACGGCGGCGATGTGCTGCGCGACTCGGTCGCGGTGGAAGGCGGCGCGGACGCCATCCCCGTCCGCGCGACGGGCGAGGCGCTGGCCCGGCGGCTGCTGGAGCTCGGCGCGGGCGAGGTCCTGGCGCGCGTGCGCGGCGAGACCCCGCGCGTACCCGAGCCCGCCGCGCCGTGAGATCGCCCGCGGAGAAGATCCTGACGCCGGAGGCGCTGCTGGAGGCGCTCCGGCGTCCGCGCGAGCGGCGCGTCGTGTTCACCAACGGGGTGTTCGACGTGCTGCATCGCGGCCACGTGGACTATCTCGCCCGGGCGAAGGCGCTCGGCGATCTCCTCGTGGTCGCGGTGAACACCGACGAATCGGCGCGGCGGCTGGGGAAGGGGCCCGATCGCCCCATCAACCCGCAAGACGACCGCGCGTACGTGCTCGCCGGGCTGGAATCGGTGGATTACGTCACGCACTTCGGAGAAGACACGCCACGCGAGCTGATCGCCGCGCTGCTGCCGGATGTGCTGGTGAAGGGCGGCGACTACACGCGCGACACCATCGCCGGCGCCGGCGAGGTGGAGGCGGCCGGCGGGCGCGTGGAGGTGATCTCGCTGGTGCCGGGGCGGTCGACCACGAACATCGTGCAACGCATTCGCCAGGGAGCTACGGATGGGTGAGGGGACGGCGAGGAACGGTGGCCGCGGCGCCGACGAGCCGCGCGCGCTGACGCTGGAGCGCGGCGTGGCCGAGTACGCCGAGGGGAGCTGCCTGGTCACCGTGGGCCGCACGCGCGTGCTCTGCACCGCATCGGTGGAGGAGGGCGTCCCGGGGTGGCGGAAAGGGCGCGGGGAGGGATGGGTGACGGCGGAGTATTCGATGCTCCCGCGCGCCACCAACACCCGCAACCGCCGCGAGCGCGGGCAGATCGGCGGGCGCACGCAGGAGATCCAGCGCCTGATCGGCCGCTCGCTGCGGTCGTGCGTGGACATGAAGGCGCTCGGCGAGCGGCAGATCACCATCGACTGCGACGTGCTGCAGGCCGACGGCGGCACGCGCACGGCCTCCGTCACCGGCGGCGCGGTGGCGCTCTTCGAGGCGTGCCGCTGGCTGGTGGAGAGCGGAAAGCTGGGCGCGACGCCGTTCCGCGAGTTCGTGGCGGCCATCAGCGCCGGCATCGTGGGCGGCTCGCTGCTGCTGGACCTGGACTACTCGGAAGATTCGACCGCCGACGTGGACCTGAACCTGGTGATGCGCGAGAGTGGCGGGATCATCGAGGTGCAGGGGACGGGCGAGCACGGCGACTTCACCCCCGAGCAGCTGTTCGAGCTGACGCGGATGATGAGCGGCGCAGTCGGCCGCCTCCATGCCGCCCAGCGCGCCGCCGTCGGCAACTCGTAGCGCGTCGGCGGAGTCGCGCGCGATGAAAGTTCACTTCCGTCGCTCCGGTTCTCCGCGTGAGCCATGCTGTTGCAGTTCAAGGAGATCGGACGATGACACGACTGCTGGTCGCCACGCGCAACCCGGGAAAGGTGCGCGAGATCCGCGAGATCCTGGCCGGCCACCCCGAGTTCGAGGTCGTCGGCCTGGCGGAGCTGGGGGTCGAGGAGACGGCGGAGGAGGACGCGCTCGAGGTCTTCGAGACGTTCGAGGAGAACGCCCTCGCCAAGGCCCGCTACTTCGCCGCGAAGGCGGGCGAGCTGACGCTGGCGGATGATTCCGGCCTGTGCGTGGACGCGCTCGGCGGCGCGCCCGGCGTGCGCTCGCGCCGCTTCGCCGGCGAGGCGGAGGCGCGCGGGCTGAGGCAGGACGAGGCCAACAACGCCCTCCTTCTCCGCCGCCTGGAGGGTGTGCCGCCGGCGGAGCGCACCGCGCGCTACGTGGCCGCCGTCGCCCTCGCGCACCCTTCTGGCCGCGAGGAGGTCTTCATCGGCGGATGTGGCGGCGTGGTGGCCGATGGGCCGCGCGGCACCGGCGGCTTCGGCTACGATCCCCTCATCTACATCCCCGGGGAAGGTGCGACGATGGCCGAGCTGACGCGCGAGCGGAAGAACGAGATCAGCCACCGCGGCAAGGGCGTGCGCGCGGCGATCGCGGCGCTGCTCGCCGGATGGCTCGCCGCGAGTGCCGAACGCGCCTGAACGTGAACGTGCAGACGCACGACAGCCCGCGCGGCCCGGTTGCCGCGCGGGCTGTTCGCGCGTCCCCCGGGAGATCAGCAGAGGTTCGTCGAACAGGTCAGGCGCGTGTTGCAGCCACCACCACAGCAGGCCAGGGTGGTCGCCAGCGTGGCGGCAGTGGCCGCGGGCTGCTCGCCCTTGCTGCCGTCGGTCTCGAACGAGGTGACGGTGATCGAATCCATGTCGAGCGTCAGCTTGCCCATTGCACGTTCTCCTGCCGGGGTTCGATGCGCCGCCGGGATTGGCGGCGTGAATATGATATAGAAGCGGGAAACGTGAGTCCATCCTCTCGACGAAGCTCTTCGTCGTGCCGATCTGGAGATCGCGAGCCTGGTCAGATAAGCGGATTGCGCTGGCAGCGCGCCGTTCCGCGAGATCGGCGGAACTCTACTCCTCCCGCAGCAACGAAAGCCGCACCTTTCGCTCCTCCAGCGTGATGACGAGGGTGTCGCCGGCGCGCACCTGGCCCAGGGGGCCGGCATCGATGAACTCGACGTAGACCTCGTCCCCCACCTGCACGCCGCCGCGGTAGCCGCGCGCGTACGCAACGGAATCCTTCGGGCGCGACCTGGCGTTGCTGCGCAGGTAGACGCCGCTGTCGTTCAGCAGCCACAGCCCGGGCGGGGCGCCCGTCTCCGGGTGATCCACGTCGTCGTCGAGCGCCGCGTCGGGCGCGTTCAGATCCACGCCGGCGGCCACGTACCGCTGCGCCTCCGTCAGCAGCCGCACCGGGGCGGCGTGCGCCTCTTCCACCAGCGCCCGCACCTCGGCGCCCTCGAACTCGTACCGCTGCGGCATCCGCCCGTCCTTTCCAGGAATGTGCGTTCCGTAGTCTCCTGATGGCGGCGTTCGCCAGCCGATCCGGGCAGAACCCCTGCTCGCTCGCAACGAAGTTCGCGCGCCGGCCGATCAGCCTCGGCCCGTGGCCCGGCGCGCATTCCGTGCCCGCGGACCGATCCGCCACGGTGCCAGGTACCCGGAACGGGTGCCGCGGTGTTCCCGCGGTTGACGAGAACGGCCGGACTGGCTATCTTTTTCGCCTGTCGGACAGTTCGGGGCGTGGCGCAGCCCGGTAGCGCATCTGCTTTGGGAGCAGAGGGTCGCCGGTTCAAATCCGGCCGCCCCGACTGGGTCGGAGCGGCTGAAGCATGGGCGCGCCGGCTTGATGGGCAGTACCTGCGCCAGTAGCTCAGGTGGATAGAGCAACAGCCTTCTAAGCTGTGGGTCACAGGTTCGAGTCCTGTCTGGCGCGTGGCAGGGAAGGCAGGGCGCAGGGTTGGTGATGGACTCATGGTGGGCGTAGCTCAGTCGGTTAGAGCGCCAGGTTGTGGCCCTGGAGGTCGGGGGTTCAAGTCCCCTCGCTCACCCCTTGTGAACGGCCGTCGGAACGTACCTTTACGTTCGGCGGCCGTTCGTGCATCTGCGGATCGAGGCGGGGTGGGCGTCGGCGGTCGGGCTGGATCGCCCCTCAGTCACGCGTGGAGATCCGGTTCGCGCGGCTGGGCGTATGTTCATCGGTCGCTTTGCCTTCCATCCTCTCCCCGATCCCCATGCTTTCACCACCTCCAGGCACGGCGCGCCTTCCGGGGTACGACCTGCGCGAGCCGTCGGAAGACGATGCGCGGGCGTCGCTGCAGCGCGTGTTCGGGCCCGATCGCGGCGCGGAGCTCTGGGCGCGGGCGTGCCGCGAGGCCGGCCTGCTCCCCGGCCAGGTGCGCACCACCGCCCAGCTGGACCGCGCGGTGAAGGCGCTCTCGTCACAGGGCGGCTCGGCGTCGGTGGTCGCGCGCTCGATGGAGATCCGGCTGCGCACCTTCGCCCGGCTCGCCGCCACCGCCGAAAGGCAGGGACGATGATCCCCGATCCGCTGTACGACGAGGCGCGGCTCCAGGAGATCGCCGACCTGGACCTGCTCTCGCCCGACGTCGATCCGATCCTGAAGGACGTGGCCCGGCAAGCGGCCGAGCGGCTCGGCCTCCCCGTGTCGCTGATCAGCGTCGTGTTGGACGAGGCGCTGCACGTGGCCGCCATCCAGGGCCCCGAGGGCCTCTGGCTGGACGAGACACGCGGCCACCCGGTCGAGTGGTCGTTCTGCGCCACCTCGGTGCGCACGCGCGAGGCGTTCGTGGTGGAGAACGCCGAGACACACCCCGAGCACCGCTCCAACCCGCTGGTGACGCAGGATGGCGTGCGCTGCTACGCCGGCGTGCCGATGATCTCGTCGCGTGGGTTCGTGCTCGGCAACGTGTGCGTGGTGGGGCTGGAAACGCGTGAGTTCACGGGGGGTGAGATCGAGGTTCTCCGCGGTCTCGCCGCCGAGGCGGTGCGCCGGATCGAGGCGCGGCGGACCAGGTAACGCCGCCGCCGCACCGTCCGCGGTCCACCCGGACTGCTGGAGGTGAGGATCGAACGGCCGCCGGCGCCGATGCGCTGGCGGCCGTCGTTCGTGAGCGGCGGTCACTGCCGGCCACGTTTCGCGCGATGCGCCGTTCCCAACGACGCAGTCGACGCAGGCATCCGCCGCCACCACGTCCGGAAGATCGGCCCGGACGCAGCATGCGCACCACCGCCGAGATTTGGGTCGATCGGCGCAACGGCAACCGCGACTGCGTCATCGGGAGATGACGCGCCTGGACCGGCACGCGTTCGCTTCGGCCGAATCCCGGGATACCACGACAGCGCTCCGGGAGACCGGAGATGTGAAGAGGTATCGACACCCAGCCCTGGGATGATCAGACCGGCGGCGAGAGGTATGGATGTCCACTTTACCACGCGCGATCACTCCACCGAGCGCAGCCTCGCAGTGCACTTCGGCACCCTCTTCGCGGGAGCCGCGCCCACGCGCGGCAATCGATCGAGACACATGGTGATCGATGAGCCGCGGGAACCCGCCGGCACGCCGGGCATCGACAAGGCAAGCGGCTGCCGGCCGTGTGCCGGGCGGCCGCTCGCCGGCGTCGAAGCTCGCTCGATCAGCAGATCGCCGTGCCGGGGCACCCGAAACGGGTGCAGTCGTAGCACGTCTGCGCGCCCTGTGTGATCATCATCACCCGTCTCGCGCGCTTCGACGGCCGTCTGGCGGCGAGTCGGCTTCAAGGCGATCCACGGCCATGCTCAGCTTGCGCATCTCATCCCCACCGTGTGGGTTGCGTCGGCAAACGGGAGATCGGATGACGACGGGGCAGCGCCGCACAGCCAGGCCGTGCGCCCGGATCGCACCTCGTTGGGGCGATGATCTCACCATCGCGGAGCGCAGTCTCCGCACGCGAGGGATGCAGTCTCCGTACGCGATGGATGATGAGCCCCGCTCGTCCGCGACAAGCGAGCGAATGGCTGGATGCGGATCAAGCGCGCGCAACCGGCGGGACCTCACGGGATGATCGGCGATGGTGTCCGTGACGGAATCGTGGCACCGCGGTTTCCGGGCGGGGATAGTTGTTGACACGGGGACCGGCAAAGATTACGATTCCATTATACGACGCAGCACACACGCCCACTCGCGGCACACTCCCGAAACCAACCGTCCAGATCCGCCGGGTCATGCCCGACGTACGCCCAGCATTTGTCGGCACGGCGAATTTGTCGGACTTGTTAACAAATCGCAGGTGATCGCCCGCGGATCCTTTCGCGCAAGGCGCGAGAGACGAGGGCGGATCGTCGCGAACCATTTGTTGGGAGTTTTGACAAACGGGTCCCGAAGGGCCCGCAGGAATCCACGGAACGGCCCGCCGGCGTACCTGCGGCGGGCTCCGGGCTTCCCACCCGGTGCACCGGATGGCGGGCGATCGTCCGCCCGCCGGTGCACGATCGGCTGTCCGCGCACGGGGCGCGAGCCGGCACAACTCGAACCCGTGGGCGGCCGCCCACACCACCCTCTCACGCAGCCCGGCGGGCTGCCGGTCCACCTCCTTTCGGAGACCCATCAATGAGGCGGAGAGTCGTTGTAAGCCTGATCGCCGCGCTGTTCGCGGCGAGCCCGCTGGTTGCGCAGAGCGGGCAGATTTCCGGGACCGTCACCAGCAGCGACGGGCAGCGCCCCCTTCCGGGAACCACGGTGAGCGTGGTGGGGCAGTCGCTTCGCGCGGTGACCGGGCCCGACGGGCGGTACACCATCACCGGCGTTCCCGCCGGCTCGCAGCGGGTGACCGCGGCGGTGATCGGCCACGCGCCGGCCACCCTCACCACCACCGTGGCGGCGGGGCAGGGCGCCACCCTCAACTTCCTGCTGCAGAGCACCGCGGTGTCGCTGCAGGGCGTGGTGGCCATCGGCTACGGCGAGCGCCGCGTGCGCGACGTGACGGGCTCCATCGCCGCGGTGGGGCAGGAGCAGTTCAACACCGGCCGCGTGGTGGCCCCCGAGCAGCTGATCCAGGGGAAGGTCGCCGGCGTGCAGGTGGTGAGCAGCGGCGAGCCGGGCGGCGGCACCAACATCCGCATCCGCGGCGGCACCTCGGTCAGTGCCAGCAGCGAGCCGCTGTTCGTGATCGACGGCGTGCCGCTGCAGACCGGTGGCGGGCTGAGCGCCGGGCGCAACCCGCTCAACTTCATCAACCCGCAGGACATCGCGCGGGTGACGGTGCTGAAGGACGCCTCGTCGACCGCGATCTACGGCTCGCGCGCCTCCAACGGCGTGATCCTGATCGAGACGCGCGCGGGGACCTCGGGGCCGTCGGTGAGCTACAACAACTCGTTCTCGACCTCGCGCATCACCCGCGAGCCCGAGCTGCTGAACGCCGACCAGTTCCGCACGGCGGTGGCCGACTACGCGCCGGACCGCGTGAAGTACCTGGGAACGGCCAACACCGACTGGCGCTCGGCGGTGGAGCGTGACGCGGGCGGCCAGGAGCATTCGCTGTCGCTCTCGGGCGCGGGCACCAACCTGAACTACCGCACCTCGCTCAACTACCTCGACCAGACCGGCGTGGTCCGCGGCTCCGAGACCGAGCGCGCCTCGGGGCTGTTCACCTACAACCACCGCCTGTTCGACAACCGGCTGAACCTGCGTGCCAACGTGCGCGGCGCCCGGACCAAGGACCAGTTCACCCCCGGCGCGGTGCTGGGCGCGGCCACCGCGTTCGACCCCACGCAGCCGATCCGCGCGGCCAGCGGTGGGTACTTCGAGCAGACCAACTTCACGCTCGCGCCCAACAACCCGGTGGCCGAGCTGGCGCTGGTGAACGAGAACGGCACCACCTACCGCAGCGTGGGGAACGTGGAGGCGCGCTACCGCATGCCCTTCCTCGACGCGCTGACCGGCACGCTGCGCCTGGGCTACGACGTGGCCAAGAGCGAGCGCCAGGGTTTTTGGCCCAGCAACCTGCAGGCGCAGATCGAGACGCCCGTGAGCTGCTCCACGCCGCCCTGCCCCACCGGCACGCTCACTCGCTCCAACCCCACCGAGACCACGGGGCTGCTGGACGGCTTCTTCACCTACCAGAGCCGCGTGAACGCGCTCAAGGGTGACGTGGAGGCCACGGCCGGCTACTCGTACGAGAGCACCTCGGGCTCGTATCCGGCGTTCACCGCGCGCGGGCTGAGCACCGACCTCCTGGGCACCCACGGCGTTCCCACGGCGGTCGAGAACACCCCCACGCTCACCGAGCGCACCAGCAAGCTGGCGTCGTTCTTCGGGCGCGTGAACTACAACTTGCTGGACCGCTACCTCTTCACCGCCAGCGTGCGCCGCGACGGCTCGTCGCGCTTCGGGCCCGCCAACCAGTGGGGCACCTTCCCGGCCGCCGCGATCGGCTGGCGCCTGAGCGAGGAGCCG
>Ga0247773_1000464_pt1 | contig 17102 bp, 9 predicted proteins | sample UWRJL092311B6_FD_179934 | JGI IMG/M metagenome (GOLD analysis project Ga0247773, IMG submission 179934) | Plant litter microbial communities from Arlington Agricultural Research Station in Wisconsin, United States - UWRJ-L092-311B-6 | ecosystem: Environmental > Terrestrial > Plant litter >...
CGCCGATGGAGTGGCGCGAGGGCGAGACGCCCGCGCCGAAGGGCGGCGAGGTGCTGCTGCGCACGCTGGCCACGGGCGTGTGCCACAGCGACCTGCACCTGTGGGAGGGCTACTACGGCGACGGCCTCACCCGCAGCTACGTGAAGGACCGCGGGGTGAAGCTGCCGATCACGCTGGGCCACGAGATCGTGGGCGAGGTCGTCGCCGCCGGGCCCGACGCGGCCGGAGTGGCGGTGGGCGACGTGTGCCTCGTCTACCCGTGGATCGGCTGCGGAACCTGCCGGCACTGCCACGATGAACGGTCGAGCCACTGTTCGGCCATGCGCTCGCTGGGGGTGCTGCAGCACGGCGGCTACGCCAGCCACGTGCTCGTTCCCGACGCCCGTTACCTGCTGGACATCGGCACGATGCGCCCCGAGGAGGCGGCCTCGTACGCCTGCGCCGGCCTCACCGCCTATGCCGCGCTCAAGAAGGTGCCGCCGCTGGAGGCGGACGACGACCTGGTGATGATCGGCGCGGGCGGGGTGGGGCTGATGGCCGCGCAGGTGGTGCGGCTGCTGACCGACGCGCGCGTGACCTTCGTGGACCTGGACGCCCGCAAGCTCCGCGCGGCGCGCGAGTTCGGCGACTTCGCCACCATCGACGGCTCAGCCGAAGATCCCCGCGAGGTGCTGATGGCGCGGACCGAGGGGCGCGGCGTGGCAGTGGTGGTCGACTTCGTGGGGTCGGGCTCCACCGTTTCGCTGGGCCAGGCGGTGCTGGCGAAGAACGGCACGCTGATCATCGTGGGCCTCTTCGGCGGCGAGATCACGCTGCCCACGCACTTCTTTCCCCTGCGCAACGCCACCATCCGCGGCTCGTACACGGGCACGCTGCGGGAGCTGCGCGAGCTGCTGGCGCTGGTGCGCGAGCGGGGCGTGCGGCCGCTGCCCGTGGCCTGCCACCCGATGGAGCAGGTGCCGCACATCCTGGAAGAGATGCGGCGGGGCAGGGTGGTGGGCCGCGCCGTGGTGGTGCCGTGACGCGCCACGCGCCCGCCAGCCGCGGCCAGTTCGCGCACTTCCTGGCTCTCCCGACGCGGTGGATGGACAACGACGCGTACGGCCACGTGAACAACGTGGTCTACTACTCGTTCTTCGACACCGCCGTCAATCGCTTCCTGATCGACCGCGGCGTGCTGCAGGTCGACAGCAGCCCGGTGATCGGGCTGGTGGTGGATACGGGGTGCCGCTACCACCGCCCGCTCGCCTTCCCCGACACGGTGGAGGTGGGGATCCGCGTGGCGCACCTGGGCACCAGCAGCGTCCGCTACGAGCTCGCCGTCTTCCGCCATGACGATGACGAAGCCGCCGCCGAGGGGCACTTCGTCCACGTCTACGTGGATCGCGAGTCGCGCACGCCGACGCGGTTGCCCGACGAGCTGCGGGCGGTGCTGGAGGAGATCCACCGAGGGTGACGGGGCTGTAGTGGGGTGTGGAGCAGGTGCTCATGCCGTCGTCGCGGGTTGTCGGAACCGGTCGCCGTGGGTAGACTCTTCGGTGCGCACCCGAGAGCACCGGCTCCACTCGCGCTCGATCCACGTTCAAGGAGTGCTCCGCGCGTGAAACCCCTCTGCGCCGCCCTCGCGGCCACCGCGCTGCTGCTGGCGCCCGGCAGCCTGCGAGCCCAGGCGGGAACGCCCCCCGCGACCCCGCCGGACACGGCGACGGCGGTCGCGCCGCCCAAGGCGCTGCTTCCGGCGCATGCCGACGACCGGCCGCAGCCCGTGCGCCGTCGCTCCGACGTGATCACCCCCGAAGAGATGCGGGCGTCGCACCTGCTCAACGCCTACGAGCTGGTCGCGCACCTCCGGCCGCAGTGGCTGCGCACCCGCCGCCTCAGCGTGAACGACATCGGGGTGCGCGTCTACTACAACGGCTTCTACGTGGGCGGGCCGGAAGCCCTCCGCCAGTACGACGCCGCGAGCCTTACCGTGCTCCGGTACGTGAATTCCAACGACGCGCGCAGGCTCTACGACGCATCGGTCGGAGTCATCGCCGTGATGGGCCGGTAGAGCGGCCGGCGCGGTCGTCACCCACGGCCCCGCATGGTTCTCGGCAAACGCGAAGGGGCTGCGTCCGGTTGGATGCGGCCCTTCACCGTAACTGGCGGAGTGCTCCGCGAGCGTCGGCTGAATAGAAAGTCTGCAGGGCCGGCTCCAGACCGGCGGCTGGAAGCCGCAGCAACAACCACGAAAAGCCTCGCAAACTACGCGAGGCTTCACGGGCTGCGTTCTCCCGTCCCGTGACCTTTGTCATCCTTCCATGGTCGCGAAGCGCGTTGGAGACTCAGGATGGCGATGATCCCTTGTGCCGCGGCGAACAGCGCGTTGCCATTCGCCCCGCGAGATGTGCCCCGCTCTGCACCCCGGGCTGCACCTCGTAGCCCCGGCTGATCCACACTTCGAACGGCGGGGCGGCCCCAACTGCCGACGGGAGTGGAGGCGTGGGTGGGCGGCACGACCAGGAACCCGCGCGAGCCCGCCCTCGCGTCTCCGTCTTGCGCCCGCTAGTCTGGTGCGGACACCCGGATGCACGGACCGCCGCCGTACCCCAGACGAATCGCAGCAGATGCAGCACCGCCTCCCCCGTCCCGCCGCCGCCACGCTCGCCGGCATCCTGATCGCCGCGTGCGCGACCGCCTCCACCAACCCGGCTCCGCGCGCGGCAGGCGGCGACGGACCGGGTAACGGCGCCGCTCGCGGAGACGGGCTGCCGCCGGTGCCGGCACGCAACGGGGCGCTGGCCATCGACATCGTCTATCCCGACGAGGGCGCGCAGCTCACCACCGCCGACAGCAACTTCATCTTCGGCAGCGTGGGGAGCGGGCAGGCGCGGCTCACCATCAACGGCCAGACGGTGGAGGTGGCGCCCAACGGCGCATTCCTCGGCTTCCTCCCCGTCCCCGCGAATGGAGTCTACGCCGTTCGGGCCGAGGTCGTGGCCGGGGGACAGACGCAGCAGGCAGAGCAGCGGCGCACGGTGCGCGTGCCGGTGCGGCAGGACCCGCCGGCGGCGGGCGGGCCGCTGGCCATCGTGGCCGGCAGCGTCACGCCGGGCGGCGCGCTGACGGTGGGCGAGCTGGAGCCCGTGGCCGTGCGCTTCCGCGCCACGCCCGGCGCCACGGCGCGGCTGCTGCTGGCGGACGGGACATCGGTGCCGCTGGTGGAGCGCCGCGGCGTGGAGCGCACCGAGGGGTTCCAGCAGGACGTGGCCCAGCGCCCGCGCGAGTTCTCGGAATACGCCGGCACCTTCGCCGCGCGCGCCGCGATCTCGGCGCCGGGGGGAACGGCCGGCGCCACGGTGGCCCCGGTGGACGCGGGCGCCGGGCGCGCCACCATCCAGCTGGTACGCGGCGCCGACACGCTGCGCATGCCGCTGCCGGTGAGCCTGGGCGTGCTGCGGCCCGGCGAAACGCGCGTGGCCGTGGCCGCGGGCGACCGCGCCGACAGCACGGTCATCGGGCAGGCGCTGCCGGGAAGCAACACGCCGTACGAGTGGTTCTTCCCCGTGGGGACCCGCTTCCGGATCGACGGCGAGCGTGACGGCTTCCTGCGCGCGCGGCTGGTCGAGGGCACGTCGGTGTGGATCGATGCGCGGAGCCTGCGCCTGCTCCCCACCGGCACCCCGGCGCCCGAGGGGACGGTGGGCACCGTGCGCGTCGTCCCGGCCGCCGAGTGGGTGGACCTGCGCCTCAGCACCTCCGACCGGCTGCCGTTCCGCGTGCAGGCCGATGGGAATTTCATCAGCGTGGAGGTCTTCGGCGCGCAGACGCGCACCAACTGGGCGCACTACGGGCCCGAGGACGCGTTCGTGCGCCGGCTGAGCTGGAACCAGCCGCGCGACGGGGTGTTCACCGCGCGGCTGGAGACGGCCGAGCCGGTGTGGGGGTGGCGGGGCTTCTACGACGCGGGCGGCACGCTGGTGATCCGCGTGCGGCGCCCGCCGCGCATCGACCGGGCGCGGCCGCTGGCCGGGCGCTTCATCGCGGTGGACGCGGGGCACCCGCCGGGCGGCGCCATCGGCCCCACGCGGCTTACGGAGGCCGACGCGAACCTGGCGCTGGCGAAGCGGCTGGTGCGCATGCTGCGCGAGGCGGGGGCGCGGGTGCTGGAGCTGCGCCCCGACACGGCGGCGGTGGGGCTGGGGGCGCGCCCCCTGGCGGCCGAGCGGGCCAATGCCGAGCTGCTGGTGTCGATGCACAACAACGCCTTCCCCGACGGCGTGAACCCGTTCACCAACAACGGGACCACGGCGTTCTACAACGCGCCGCAGGGGATGGGGCTCGCCCGCGCGCTGCAGCACGAGCTGACCGGCGAGCTGGGGCTGCGCGACCTGGGGATCGCGCGGGCCGACCTGGCGCTGGTGCGCGGCACCTGGTTCCCCTCCACGCTCACCGAGACCATGTTCCTGATGGTGCCGCAGCAGGAAGCGGCGCTCCGCGACCCCGCCGTGCAGGAGCGCATCGCCCGCGCCCACTTCCGCGCGATCGAGGCGTTCCTGCGCAGCCGGGCGCGGTAGGCGGGCCTTCTCCTCGAAGGGCGTGGTGGGATGAGTCGGGATAGAGGAATCCGTCGCAGGAGACGGATCTCCGTCCTGCGCAGCCGGGCGCGGTAGGCGGTCCTTCTCCTCGAAGGGCGTGGTGGGATGAGTCGGGATGGGGAACCCGTCGAAGGAGACGGATCTCCGTCCCGCTGCCGCCGGGGGAGCAGGGCGATTGAAATCGCGGCAACAACGGCACGAAGTCCGCCTTCGCGGACTACTGGCCTGTGCTCGCGCCGCACCCTCGGGGCGCGCTACTGGCCTTCGCCCAGCCGCGGTTAACGGCATGGGCAGCGAGAGATTCCGGCGCGCGGGAAGGGAGCGGCGTGCAGCCTCGCGCTGTTTGCGAGGCTTCCCGTGGTGGTTGCTGCGGATTCATCCGCCCGTGGCGAGATCGCCTGCCGTTGGACCGTTGACGGACGCTGCTCCGGAATTCCTCTTGCCTGCCTTCCATTCGCGCAGACCGCACCCGGCCCATCCATCCTCCGCCTGACCCGATGACCTCACCATTCCGCCGGCTCGCCGCGCGCGCGGCCGCACCGCTGGCGCTCGCCGCCGCACTGCTGCTGTCGCCGCCCCAGGCGCGCGCGCAGATCCCGGCCGACGCGCGCTGGAGCGTGATCGCCACCGAGCACTTCCGCGTGCACTACACGCCGGGGCTCGAGCCGCTGGCCCGCCGCGCCGGCACCCGCGCCGAGGAGGCGTGGGCCGAGCTGTCGGCCGCGCTGGTCCGCGCGCCAGGCGGGCGCGTGGACCTGGTGGTGACCGACAACGTGGACTTCGCCAACGGCTTCGCCGGGCCCTTCCCGCGCAACCGCGTGGTCATCTTCGCGCACCCGCCGGTGGACGAGCCCACGCTGGCCTTCTACGACGACTGGGTCGACCTCGTCCTCACCCACGAGCTCACCCACATCTTCCAGCTCGACTACGCCCGCGGCCTCCCCCGGCTGCCGCGCCTGGTGCTGGGCCGCGCCCCCATTTCCTTCCCCCACACCACCACCCCCAGCTGGACCAAGGAGGGGCTGGCCACCTACCTGGAAAGCCGGCTCACCCGCGCCGGCCGCGTGCGCGGCAGCTACCACGACATGGTGCTGCGCGCGGCGGTTCTGGAAGACCGCTTCTTCCCGCTCGACCGGGTGTCGGGCGACCCCACCTCGTGGCCGGGCGGCGACACGCGCTACGTCTACGGGTCGATGTTCCTCACCTGGCTGGCGCAGACGCACGGCGACCAGGCCGCGGGCGAGTTCGTGCGGCGCTACGGCGGGCAGGTGCTCCCGTTCCTCCTCGACCGCGCGGCCGACAAGTCGTACGGCATCTCCTTCTCCAACGCCTATCGCGAGTGGCAGTACCAGCTGCGCACGCGCTACCGCGCCCTGGCCGACTCGCTCCGGCAGGGCGGGGTGACCGAGCCCGAGGTGCTGACGGGGGAAGGGTACGAGGCCGAGTTCCCGCGCTGGTCGCCCGACGGCAGCATGGTCGCCTTCGGCTCGTCCACCGCGCGCGAACAGATGGAGGAGCGCGTGGTGGACCTGCGGGGCCGCGAGCGCACGCTGGCCTCGCGCACCACGCAGGCGCCGGCGTCGTGGGCGGCCGACGGAAGCTCGCTGCTCACCTCCATGCTCGACGCACAGGGCCCCTTTCGCTACTTCTCGGACCTGTACCGCATCAGCGCGAGCGGCGGGCGGCAGAGGCTGACGCACGGGGCGCGCATCATGGCGCCCGACGTGGCGCGCACGGGCGGGCGGATCGTGGCGCTGCGCAGCGCGCCGGGGACCACGGTGCCGGTGGTGCTCGACGCGCCCGGCGCCGCCCCGCGCGACCTGGCGCAGCCATCGCTCGACGTGCAGTGGGCCGACCCGCGCTGGTCGCCCGACGGCACTCGCATCGCCATCGGCCGCTGGCGGCAGGGCGGCTTCTACGACGTGGTGATCCTGGACGACCGGGGCGCCGTGGTCACGCAGGTGACCGACGACCGCGCGGTGGACATGACCCCCGGGTGGTCGCCCGACGGCCGCTACGTCCTCTTCTCGTCCGACCGCACCGGCATCCCCAACCTGTACGCCTGGGACACGCGGGGCGGGCGGCTGATGCAGGTGACCAGCGTGCTCACCGGCGCCTTCCAGCCCGACGTGTCGCCCGACGGCCGCTGGATCGCCTTCCAGTACTACCGCGCGGACGGCTTTCACATCGCCCGCATCCCGTTCGACCCGGCCACCTGGCGCGAGGCGCCGCCCGTCCGCGAATCCGTCTCCGCGCCCCCCGACGCCCCCCAGCCCGACCCGGCGCGCGCCACCGACGCGCCGGCGCGGCCGTACTCGGCGTGGCGCTCGGTGCTGCCGGCCTACTGGGAGCCGGTGATCGTCAGCAGCGGCACCTTCGGCACGGGGCTGGGGGTGGCGACCAGCGGCAACGACGTGGTGGAGCGGCACCTGTGGGCGGCCTACGGGCAGGTGTACACGCGTGACGGGAAGATGGAGGCCGGCGCCGGCTACCTGTTCCGCGGGCTGGGCAACCCCACGCTGGGCATCTCGGCGTTCCAGGACTGGGATGGGCTGGGGACCTTCACCGAGAACTCGCCCGAGGGGCCGGTGGCCAACACGCTGCTCGAGCGCGAGCGCTCGGCCAGCCTGGTGGCCACCTTCGCGCGGCCGCGCTTCCGCTCGTACTCGTGGCTCAGCCTGGGCGCCAACGTGCGCGACCGCGAGCGGCAGTGGACGCGGGGCCAGGGCACGGCCGGCGTGCTGCTGGAGCCGCCGTCGGAGGTGGGTGCCATCGCCACGGTGGGCGTGTCCACCGCGCGCGGCTACCCGTTCTCGGTGAGCACGCAGGACGGCGTGGTGGCCGCCGCGTCGGTGGAGGGGCGGCGCTTCGTGCGGCCGCTGCCCAGCGAGACGTCGGTGCGCGGCTACACCCGGGTGACCGGGCGCACGCAGGCGTACCGCGGCTTCCGGGGATGGGGCTTCGCGCGGCACGTGCTGGCGCTGCGCGGCACCGGCGCGGGCGACTTCGGCTCGCGCACGCCGCTGTTCACCGCCGGCGGCGAGACCGGCGACGTGCTGGGCGGGCCGCTGGGCACCGGCTTCGGGCTGAGCAGCACGCGCGACCTGTTCGTGCGCGGCTGGGCCGAAGACTCGCAGATCGGCGACCGGGTGGTGGCGGGAACGGCCGAGTGGCGCTTTCCGCTGCTGCTGGTGCAGCGCGGCGTGGGCCTCATCCCCCTGTACCTGGACAAGACGTGGGGGACGGCGTTCGTGGACGCGGGCACCGCCTGGTGCGCCGAGCGCTGCGACCCCCAGCTGGAGGCGATCTTCCCCCGCGCCGACCCGATGGTGTCGGTGGGCGCCGAGGTGGGCGGCGACTTCGTGATCGGCTTCGTGGCGGCGATCCGCCTGCGCGCCGGCGTGGCGCTCCCCGTGTCCACCGCCGCCACCCTGAGCGGCGTGGGGCGCCCCGGCGCGAAAGCCTACTTCACCGTCGGCCAGTCGTTCTGACCTTCCGTGTGGGCGCAGGGGAACTCACCCACGTCTCTTGGGCCCGGTGTGATGCCGGGACCCGTCAACGGATTGCCTCACGCAGAGTCAGCCGAGTCAGCAGTTGAACCGCTGTTGACTGCGTACTCTGCTGATATGAGTCGGAACGGCAGGCACGAGGTGGACAAGCCACCCGCGCGCCTGCCGTGTGGGGGTAGGAGGCACTTCTTAGTTCGTGTCGTCCAGAACGGTTGCGTAGACCGGCGCCGCGGCGACACACCGTGCGGCGTTACGGATCTCGACCGGTTGTGTCTCATCCGCGATCAACGTTTGCGCCACGCCCCGTGCTTGTGCGGAGAAATTCATGGGGAGCGGCTTACCCGCATAGGAGGCCATTCTCCCGGCCATCTGCCCAGCCGTGCACTCAGGCTGTCCACCGTGCGAGGTCGCACGAACCGGCGGGCCGACGTTGTACTCGCCCTCGGGATCGATGTACTTGGCCAGCGTTCTCAACGACCAGAGGCGTGCGCCCACGCTCGCGTTTCCATCTAGCGCAATCTCCACGATGGCATCGAAGAGATCCGCATCCCGGAGCATCCAGACGAACCGCCATTCGCGAGCAAGCTCCGCATTGTCCATGGAGGTTCGTAGGCGCAGGACTGCGCCACGCGTTGCTGCGGACCACTCTCCCGTTCCGCAATAACCGATGAATCCCCTTGCCCATAGCAGGTGAGGCGCAGGTCTGCCCGTGGTGAGCACTTGTGCCGCAAACCGACAATCATTGCGCATCTTCACGCTGTCCGGATTCGCCTGCGCGCGAGCCGGGCTCGCCATCAGCAACGCGCAGAGAGCCGTCACGATTTTCCAGTGCATCATGACCTCCTAGCGGGCGGGTAAAGGATATGGGTCACAGTCTTGAAGTCCCTTGTCGACTGCATCAAGGACGGCTTGACGCAGCTGCCGCTGTCCGTAGATCGAATCAACCAGCGCTTCTATCCGGCCTGGGGTACCCCTGAACTCGACAGCCGTTTCGAGTGACGCGAATGTCGTGGGGTCCTCGAAAAACGAGCGGTCGATGTCATAGTGCCGCCCTTCATGCGCAGGAACGTGTACGGCATGGCGTTCGAGGAACGCCCTTCCACACCCTCGTGGGCGGCTGGGCGTCGGGCCGCGTTGCGCTTGATACCACGGGTCACCCGGTTGCAATCCCGCATTGATCCAGATGAACAAGGGCGTATTCTGCCACTGGATCGACCTGACGTAACTTACGCCCTCGTTTGGACCAGACCCCACCCCGTAGCTCAACGAAAGCTGCGCGCCCTTGAACGCGCCTAGCACGCCGTCCCTGATCGTGTCGCCGTAAGCTGCGACCGGAGGATAACGAAGTGAGTCACGTGTATAGGTGACACCGGGGCGAGTTGGATAGGTAAGCCCCCAAGGCCGCCTGCCCTCGACGGTAAGCCGCGCCGAATCGCCCGCAACGGCATGGCCGTCGATCTCTCCTTCAACGTGGACTGTACCGCTAACTGCCATGCGCCCGCCCCAGTAGTCCGCGCTGTCCTGCTGTGGGTCAGAGGGGCGAACGATGTTTCCGTGGTCATCATCGAACCACCACTTCGTTACCTGCAGGTCGCCGCGTGGCCTGGCGTTCGCCTCGCATACGATACTGCCGCCACGCGTAGTGACATTTGGTGTGCACGTAACCTCCAGATGCGGCGGTGTCTCGCAGATCGAAGGCGCGCCGCTGCTCACATCGAACGCCGCGGTCGATATCGAGGATGCGTTCTCGCAACTCCCCGACGCGCGCTTGCTCCGCACGTCGGCGAACTGCCCCTCCACGTACGCCTGCACCTGCATTCGTCCGGGCACGGGAGGACGATAGCGGCAGATCATCAGATTCTGGCACTCTCTCACATCCCATCCGCCACCGGTGCGGTCGGGCGTGTCGCCCACCGAGTCGCCGGGGAAGAAGCGCCAGAAGGTGGCGCCCGCCGGGATGTGCCCCGGATACCCTGCCGGGTTGATGAACTGGAGACCGTACAACGCCTCCACCGCGTACGGACGCTTTCCCGTCGAGTCGGGCTCGCCCTCGGTGAGTTGCAGCGGGCTGGGCACGGCGGTGGCGGCCACGGAGTAGCCGCCGCTGACGTGGTAGCTGAACGGACCGTCGCCGAAATTCGGGTCCGGCGCCCATTGGGCGATCATGTTGACGTGGCCCGTGAGGGTCACGGCTTGGGCGGCGTAGTACAGACCGACGGCCGCTCCGCTGTTCGCGCCGCCAGTCCGGCGCAGCCTCACCAGCCCGCCGCTGCCTTCTCCCGTCCGCAGCCACACGGGGCCACCCTCCCACGGACGGGCGTCGAAGTTCACCAGCGGCGACCCATCCTGGCACGGCCAGTGCGGCGCCTCGACCAACCGCTGCGCGCAGGGCGCCTCGTTCCACGTGAGTTCGACACTGCCGGTGACGTTGAGCACCACCCACGTGGATTCTGGCAGTGTGAGCAGATTCACGTACGATGGGTTGGACACGGCGGTTGGGGAGGTATTCGAGGGCGCGGGTACGAACCCGCCGCCGAGGGCCTGCGGCGCATCCACGCTCGCGCGCCGGGCGACGGTGCGTGTCGTAGGGCTGAGAGGTTGACGGGAATCGCACCCGCTTACAGCAACGGCACACAGGAGGGCGATCGTCGCACGATGGATCTTCCATTGTGGTTTCATGCGTCCTCTCGTTTTCGCTCCGGTCATGGTGGACCGTGTTCGGTAGCCGGGCTGTCTCGGGGAGACCCCTAGCTGTGCGGACCGGCCTTGCGGCCGGGGTGCTCTTTGAGGGAGCGGGGACTTGTCACATCATCAAAGCATAGGCATTTCTCACGTTAGATTTTGTCGGAAACGTGCGCCCCTATAGGTAAACGCGTGTAACGCGCTGGTGCTGACACTCGTTGGTGGTTGGCTTTCGCGCAGGGTAGATGACGGAAAACGGCCCCGCCGTCCGCAGTGGACGGCGGGGCCGCTCTCTTCTCTACCGGCCGCTGGGGCCGGCTACGCCTCCGTCGGCCGGCGCGGCGAGACGTTGGCGCGCACCAGCAGGCGCGCCACGGTGCGCGGCGACACCGGCGACAGGAAGTGGGCCGGCGGCACCAGCAGCCGCAGGCGGCGGGAAACCTGCTGCTGCGCGGCCAGCGTGAGCAGCACCGGCGTGTCGGCGTCGAGCGCGTCCACCGCGGCGCGGTCGGCGGCGTCCACCACGCGGATGTCGGCGCCACCGGCCAGCGCCCGCAGCCGCTCGCCATAGGCCGGGTCGGCCACCACGGCCGTCAGCGGGCCGCGCTGCACCCACTCCTCCACCGCCTGCACCACCTCGGGCGAGAGCCGGGCCAGCACCAGCGGCTTGTGCAGCCCCGCGCAGGTGGCCGCCAGGTCGTGCACGTGGTAGTGCGTGGTCACCACCAGGTCGGCGTCGCGCAGCGCCTGCGCCAGCTCGCGGCGCGCCTCGGCGCCGGCGGCGGGGTCCACCGCGACCGTCTCCATTCCCCACTGGCTGCTCAGCTCGTGGCAGAGCGCGGCGCGCCCGTCGGCCGTGCCCTCCACGCACACGCAGCGGATGGGCACCGCCTGCGTCCACCGCCGCACCAGGTCCGACAGGCCGGGCACCCGCACCTGCAGCGCCGCCGCCTGGTCCACCACGCCGGCCAGCCAGTCGGCCGTCTCGTTCAGCTGCGGCTCCTCCTCCTCGTGCGGCAGCGCGGCCACCCGCACGCCGCGGCGGTAGCGCACCTCCACCAGCCCCGCCCCCGCCAGCCGCCGGTACGCCGCCGACACCACGCGGTGGTCGATGGCCGTCTCCTGCGCGGCGTCGCGGATGCTGGGCAGGCGGTCGCCCGGGCGCAGGTAGCCGGCGTGCAGCCCCGCGGCGATCCCCGCGCGCAGGCGGTCGGCCAGCGAACCGGCGGTGGCGTGCGCCAGCAGCACGCGGCGCATCTCGGCCTCGGTCCACCCGCGCCCCTCGGCCTGGGTGTCGGCGGGGCGGATCAGCGACACCGTGCCGCGCACCTTGCCGGCGGCGTCGGCCAGCGGGGCCAGGGTGAGCTCCACCGGCAGCGAGCCGCCGTCGCGCAGCTCGGCCAGCGCCGCGCCGCGCACCGGCTCACCCCCTGTGCGGGCGGCGTCCAGCAGCCCCTCGTCCACCACGGCGGGGTTGGGGCGCCCGGCCAGCTCCTCCTCGCTCCACCCCAGCAGCTCGCGCGCGGCGCGGTTCCACGCCAGCACCGAGCCGTCCAGGTCCATCGCCGCGGCGGCCATGGGGAGCGAGTCGATCATCATCCGCGCCACCCCCATCTGCTCGGCGCGCGCCGATTCGGTGGCGCGGCGCGCGGTCACGTCGGTGAGCCACCAGCCGTAGGTCATCTCCCCGACCTGCGGCACCGGCCACACCCGCGCCTCCGCCTCCAGCGGCAGCCGTCCGCGGGGCTGCAGCGTCACCTCCAGCGTGCGCGCCCTGGCGTCGCGCGCCAGCTCGTTGAGCGTGCGGCGGAAGCCGCGGCGCGACTCGTCGGCCACGTACACCGCCAGCGGCTTCCCCGGCAGCTCGGCCACCGGCACTCCCAGCAGCGCCGCCGCCCCCGCGTTGGCGTAGAGCACGGCGCCGAACGAGTCGGTGAGCACCACGGGAAAGGGCGCCGCGGTCACCACGTCGTGGAAGCGCCAGGTCTCCTCGCGCCGGCGCGTGCGCTCGTCGTCGCGCGCCTGCTCGGCGGCCACTTCCTCGCCCGCCAGCTCCTCCTGCGTCACGCGCAGCTCTTCCACGGCCACGCGCAGCTCCTCGATGGTGCGCTCGAGCAGGTCGTGCTCCCCGGCCGGCGCGGGAACGCCGCCCGGGCCCGGGTTCGAGTCGAGGCGGTCCAGAAAGTCGGTGAGGCTTCTGAAATCGGCCATCAGTTCTATCGCCCGCTGAGAGTGGTTACGCTGTTCACTTCGTTCTGCAACGCGCGCGCCGCGCACGCCGTCTTCCGCCTGGGCGCCGGCCGCACCCGCGCCGCCGGTGCGACCAGCCCCGCACCCGCGCAGGGCCATTCGTCCAGCAAACCACGTGCTAGTTGTACAACCTCTGTCCAAGATAATACCGGTACACGGATCATGGCAGTTGCGCCCTCCGGCCATCCACCTGCCGGCCCGTGGCGCGTCCGGCGCCGGAACATGAAAAGGCGCATGCGACGCCGTACGTGCCACGCCCGTCGTCCGGCGGGCGGGTGCGCGCGGGCCACGGCATCACGAGGCGTCCCCGGTCAGCGGCAGGGTGAAGAAGAAGGTGCTCCCCTGGCCCGGCACGCTCTCGGCCCAGATGCGGCCGCCGTGCGCGTCCACGATCCCCTTGGCGATGGCCAGGCCCAGCCCCAGCCCGGCACGGTCGCCGCGCCTGGCCTGCCAGAAGCGGTCGAACAGCCGCGGCAGGTGCGCGGGGTCGATCCCCGGGCCGCTGTCGCTCACCCAGAAGCCCACGCCGTCGCTCGAGGGCGCCGCGCCCACGGTGACGGTGGCGCCGTCGGGGCTGAACTTGACCGCGTTGCCCAGCAGGTTGCTGAGCACCTGCAGCAGGCGGGCGCGGTCGGCGTGCACGTCGGGAACGTCGGCGCCGGCGTCCACCGCCAGCACGATCCCGCGCTCGGCGGCCAAGCCGTGGTACATCTCGGCCGCCGCGTGCATCGCCTTCACCGGCTGCACCAGGTCGCGTTGCAGGGTGCGGGTGCCGGCCTCCAGCGCCACCACCTCCACCAGGTCGTGGATCAGCGACGACATCTGCTCGGCGGCGTTGCGGATGGTGCGCACCTGCAGCCGCTCGCGCTCGCCCAGGCTCTCGGGCGCGCCGTACTCGTCCAGGATCACCGAGGCCAGCAGCACCGCGTTGAGCGGGTTGCGCAGGTCGTGGCTCACCACGGCCAGCACCTCTTCGCGCGCCTGCGTGGCCGCGCACGAGTCGCGGTAGAGGCGGGCGTTGTCCACGCCCATGGCGGTGCGCCGCGCCAGCTCGCCGGCCAGCGCCAGGTCCTGGCCGTCGAAGGCGGGCTGGGCGGGGCCGCGCACCAGGATCAGCGCCCCCAGCGTGCGCCCGCGGGCCTGCAGCGGCACCACCACCCCCGACGCGGCGCCCATCTCGCGCACCTGCTCGCGCTGGGCGGGGTCGGGGAAGGCGGCGGCGATCGTGTGCTCGCTTCCCTCCAGCAGCGACGCCTCGCCGGTGCGCATGGCCCGGGCGACCGGGTGCGAGCCCGCCGGGTCGAAGGGCGAGCCGTGCAGGATCGCCTGCAGCGCGGCCGAGCGCGCGCGGTCGTGGTGCGCGGCGGCGCACGCCACCTGCGCGCCCGGGGCGCCCACCCGCAGCACGCACCAGCCGCCCACCGCGGCCGCCGCCACCTCGGCCACCCGCCGCAGCATCTCGTCGCCGTCGAGCGACGCCGACAGCGCCTCGCCCGTCTCGGCCAGCAGGCGCTCGGCCGCCGCGCGGCGGTGGCGGTCCTGCACGTCGCGGAAGAACACGGCCACGCCGCTCTCGGTGGGGAAGGCGCTCACCTCCACCCAGCGCCCGGCCAGCGGCGACCACGCCTCGGCGCGGACGGCGCGCCCCTCGGCGAGCGCCACCGCCGGCGCGTCGGCCACCGCCCAGTCGGCCGCGCCGGGGAACGCCTCGGCGGCCGTGCGGCCCAGCAGCCCGGCGCGGTCCGCGCCCCACAGCGCCTCGGCGCCCTGGTTCACGTAGGTGAAGCGGCCCTTGGCATCCAGGCTGAAGAAGGCGTCGCTGGTGCCCTCGAGCACCCGCGCCAGGCGCCTCTCGGCGCGCTCGGCGGCGCGGCGGGCGGCGTGCTCGGCTGCCAGCAGCCGCTCGGCCTCTTCCGCGCGGCGGCGCTCGGTTACGTCGCGCAGGATCCACCAAAGCGCCTGGCCGCCGGGAAGGAGCCGGGCCGCCGGCTGCACGGTGCAGCTCACCCGCACGGGGGCGCCGCGGCGCGGCGTGAGCGTCACCTCGAAGTCGTTCACCCGCGCGCCGGCGGCGGCGCGGTTCACCTGTTCGCGGAACTTCCGCAGGTCGGCGCCGACCACGAACACCGCCAGCGGCTTTCCCGCCAGCCCGCGCTCCATCACCCCCAGCAGCTCCGAGGCGGCGCGGTTGCTCTCGCGGATCGTGCCGTCGGGGCCGGTGACCAGGTAGGGCTCGGGGGCCAGGTGGAAGAGGTCGGCGTAGCGCTGGCGCTCGGTGTCCAGCATGAGCTGGCTGGCGGCCATGCTCTCGTTCTGCACGCGCAGCTCCTCGTCACTCACCTCCAGCTCTTCGAGCGCGGACAGCAGCTCGTCCGTCGCGCGCCGCAGCAGCGGGTCGCCCCCGGTCATGCCGCCCAGCTCGGCGGCCCGTGCGCGCGCGTCGCGGATCCGCGTCTGGAAGGGAGATTCGAAGTGCATTCGGCCCGGCCCAGTCGTCGGCGAGGGGCCGGGCAGGGGGGCCCCGCCCGGCAATTCCATCGCCCGGCTCGCCGCGGATCGCCCCGCGCCGGATTCCGGGATCAAGCTGGAACCGACCGAACGCCGTCCTCGCCCCCGGCCGCCACGACGTCCGCCCCCTCGCCGTCGGCCCTCACGTCGTCGCCCGCTTCCCACGCGGTGCGCCCCGCTTCGTGCTTCTGCGCGTCGAGCTCGGCGCGGAGCCGGTTCATCCGCGTCCACAGCCGCAGCCGGTCGGCCTCGATCTGGTGCATGCGTTCGGCGATGTGCCGGCTGCGCTCCTTCGCCGCCTCGCGGAGCATCTGGAGCTGTGCGATGTCGATCCTCATCATGAACCCGTCCCGTCGAGGTTTGCAGCGCGCCCGGTGCCGCCGCCCATTGACCGGGACTCGACGATACAATGCAAGCGTAGATGCGCCAGAGACTTGGACAGTACCGGCAGCCGCAAGGCCGCGCTATCGGGAGCGAAGGAAGTGGTGTCGGGAGATTCCCCGACACGGCGGGGGTGAGCGGATTTCGAGGGCGATGGCAAGCTATGGCGGGGCAAAGGCTTGCGTGCCTATCTGTCATCTTCCGAGCGCCGGGCGTGCGGACGGCGTGAACACGGAGCAGCGGAGAGAACGGAGGGAGCGGAGAACTGCGGAGGAGCGGGGGGATCAGATCGGATCCGCGTGACATCGTCTGTCCACCAAAGACGAACGACGGCGATGGCTCACGCAGAGCCAGCAGAGGTAGCATACCAATTTCCTGATCGTCCTGTGCATTCCACCATCGGAACAGCATCACACAGAGGGAACGGAGGGGACCAGAGGGCCAGAGGAAATGGTGTGTCTCCCGGTCGTTCCTCTGGTCCTCCGGGTCCTCTGGTGCCTCTGTGTGATGATGTTGCTGAACCCGCCGAATGCACGATCAATTGATCGAAATGGTATCGGACAACAGCGGGGTTGTTTGCTGATTCTGCTGACTCTGAGTGCGTCCTGTGTTTGCCGGATTTGGCAATCACCGGGGATTTTCGGGCGATCTGGATGTCTGGCGGCGGATCGGCGCAAGTTGAAGGAGGTGGATCACGACCTGAGCTCCCGCGCGCTACCAGGAACATCGGTGCGGCGCCCGCCCCCCGTGTTCCTCCCGCGGTTCTCCGTTTCCTCCGCTTTCTCCGCTGCTCCGTGTTCACGCGGTTGCCGTTGCCGGGCTGGACGAACGCGGACGAGCCGGGGAGGAACGAGGAATCACCCCTCGGTGAGCCAGCCCTGCTGCACGGCGTAGCGCACCATCTCGGTGCGGCTGCGCAGCCCCAGCTTGTCGGTGATGCGGGCCTTGTAGGTCTCCACCGTCTTGGTGCTGATCCCCAGCTCCGCGGCGATCTCCTTGTTGCTGGCGCCCCAGGCGATGCGGCGCAGCACCTCCTCCTCGCGGTCGCTCAGCGCCTCGGGGGGCGCGGTGCCGGCGCGGGTGCGTGCGGCGCCGGTGAGCACGCTGCCGGCCAGCAGCGGGTCCACGTAGGTGCCCCCGGCGGCCACCGTCTCGATGGCCCGCACCAGCTCGGCGGCGGCGGCGCGCTTGA